>Ga0070707_100002523_pt1 | contig 17429 bp, 12 predicted proteins | sample KBSK5502metaG_FD_65468 | JGI IMG/M metagenome (GOLD analysis project Ga0070707, IMG submission 65468) | Corn, switchgrass and miscanthus rhizosphere microbial communities from Kellogg Biological Station, Michigan, USA - KBS K5-50-2 metaG | ecosystem: Host-associated > Plants > Roots >... | reverse complement strand
GCGGGCCTGCTGGTCGGCGGCGCGGCGGGCGCGGAACTCGGCGATGGCGCGGCGGTGCTCGGACTGGGCGGCGAGCTGGCGGACGCGGGCGGCCACGGCGGGGTTCTTGAGGGTGGCCGGGCCGCCCGGCGTGATGCGGCTAGTCGCGGGTGAGCTCGGCGACGGCTTTCTTGGCGCAGGCATCGTCGATGAGGTCCTTGCCGGCTGCGGCGGCGGCGATGAGCGCCGCGGTCGCGGCGTTGTTGAGGGCGCGGGGCAGGCCGTTGGCGACCCGGTGCAGCCGGGCGATGGCGTCATCGGCGAACAGCGGGTCCTCCCGGCCGGCGAGCCTGAGGTGATGGCGCAGGTAGGCGGCTGATTCGGCGATGTCCATCGGCTTGATCGCGCACCGGGTGGCGATCCGCTGGTCCAGGGCGGCGAACATGCCCATCCGCAGCTGCCGGCTCAAGGTGGGCTGCCCGGCCAGGATGCCGGCGAACGGGGAGGCGGAATCCATCTCCGAGTTCGTCAGGAGCCGCAGCTCCTCCAGCTGGTCCGGCTGCATGAGATGAGCCTCGTCGCAGATGAGCACGACCCGGCGGTGCCTTTCTGCGGTCTCGGCGGCGAGCAGGTCGCCGGCCTGGGCCATCAGCTCGGCCTTGAGGTAGCGCGGCCGGGCGCCCAGCGCCCGGACGATGGTGACATATAGCCCGCGGGTGCCGAACGCCGGGTTGGCGATATATATGACCTGGTGCCGGGTGGGATCGAGGGCGGCAACGGCGGCGCGCAGCGCCACCGTCTTGCCCGCCCCGACGTCCCCCGTGACCACTCCCAGCGCTGATTCCACCACGCAGAAGCCGATCCGGGCGATCGCCTCGGCGTGCGCCTGGCGGGGGAACAGGTCCCGGGCCGCGATGGACTTGCCGAACGGGGTACGGGCCAGGCCGAAGTGCGCGGCCCACGGCGCGGCGCTCACCGCCCCTCTTCCCGCTCCTGCTCCTGGCCGGGTTCGCCGGCGGTGAGCCTGCCCAGCTGGGTGAAGTCGATCTTGGCGCCTGTGCCGGCCTCCTCGTCGTGGGCGGCGGCGACCAGGCCCAGGTAGTCCACGCCGGTGGGGTCCGGCTCGGGGCGGGCGGCCTGGGGCACGGCGCGGTGCACGTGCCGGCGGGTGACGAACGGGGTCGCGGCGCCGGCGGGCTTGCCGTCGAGGAACACCTCGATGCGGGTCAGGTCCTCCGGGTCGTACCGCAGCTCGACCCGCCGGCCCACCAGCGCCGGGTCCACGGCGTAGGCGTTGCCCTCCAGCGGGACGGTGGCGGTGCGGGTGACCCTGCGGGTCACCGACCAGCGGAACGCCTCGCGGAGCCGGTCGGGGCTGGCCTGCCGGGGCGGTCCGCCGGCCTCGAACCGGCCGATCGGGGTCTGGCCGGTCTCGGCGTGCACCCGCCGGTTGGCGACCTGCCCGGCCCACGCGGTGAACAGGTCGTTGAGCTGGTCCAGCGACTCGATGCCGTGGTGGGTAGCCTCGGCCAGGAACGCCTCGCGGATATAACGGTTGAGCCTTTCCTGCTTCCCCCGCCCTTCTGGCGAGTAGGGTTTCGAATGCACCAGCCTTATGCCCAGCACGCCGCAAGTACGAGCCAGCCACGCGTTCGAAAAAGGTGCTCCGTTATCAGCATAGAACACGTCGGGGAGGCCGCGGCGGGTGATCGCCCGGCGCAGCAGGTCCTGGCAGGCGCGGGCGTTCTCGTGCGCGAAGAACCGGCCGTCGACCAGCAGCCGGGAATGGTCATCGACGATGAGGAACAGCCGCGCCCGCACAGACCCCTCTCGCTTCGGGTACGGCACCCACGGGCCGATCAGCACGTCGGTGATCCACCGCTCGTTCGGGCGGGCGGCCTCGTACCGGCCGTAGGCCTTGGGTTCGGCGGCCAGCGCCTCGCGGTGCAGCCCGGCCCGGCGCAGCTGGCCCCGGACGGTCCGCTCCGAGACCTTGATCCCGTGCCGGTGATACAAGATCGAGGTGATCTGCGCGGCGGACCGGCCGGGCAGTTCCAGGCGCAGCGCGGAGGCCTCGGCGAACAGCTCCGGGTGCGCGCGCACCACGCCGGTGTCGGCCCGCTCCGCTGGCTTAAGCGCTTGCAGTCCGCCCTTGTGCCAGGCCCGCAGCCAGCGGTCGATGGTGCCGCGCGAGTACCGGCGGGACGACCCGTCCGGGTGCGGGTGCGCCCGGGCGGTGATCCGGCGGACCAGCGCGCCGCGCTCCCGGGCCGTGAGCTTGTCCCCGGCCGCCTCGGCGATCACCGCCCACCGGTGCAACGCGACCTGCTCTTGCTGGTTGTGGTCCACGCCGTCCTCCCTTCCGCCGTCATGGCGGGATAGGAGGCATCAAACGCCGCCTGCCGACCACGTAACAGGGCGAGGCTGTGTTGGCGGCGATCAGCCTCCCGCCGGTCACCGACGAGGCGAACCGCCACGCCCCCAGCCGGCCCCATCCCGGCAGGCCGGCGGCCGCGGCGAACGCGGCGCCGATCGTCGCCAGCGCGAACCGGGCCGCCCCGGCCGGCTGCGTGACCGCCGCACCGCCCAGCTCCACCGCCAGCGCAGCGAACCCCACCCCGAGCTCCCGGGCGCGGGCCCGGAACCGGCGGACCCAGCCGCGGGCGGTCGTATACGGCACCCCCGCCCTTTCCGCAGCCGGGCGGACCCCGCACGCGCCGCCGGCCACCTCCGCGATCACCGAGCCGACGGTCTCGGCCACATCCAGCCGCCAGGCCAGCGTGAACGCCGGCAGCAGCGCGTGGCTCACCCCGCACCGCGCGCACCGCAGCCGGGGCACGAAGATCTTCCGGCACCGGCCCGCCGCCCGGACATAACGCCGGTACCCCGACCAGAACACCAGCGGCCCGGCACACGACGGGCAGGCCGGGCGGGGGAACCCGACGTCACGGCCGGATGCCGCGTAGGCATCGACCGCGAGCGGGCACGGCCATACGATGGCCACGGGCGACACCGCCTCGGATCCCTTCTCGCGGGCGGCGCAAAACGAGGCGAGGAGGGATCCCTCACGTTCAACGGGGACACCACGATCCTGACCCGCCCGCAGCAGGCCGGGCACCGACATCGTCAAAGAGCACGGCCGGGCACCCGGCCAGGACGCTCAGATAGTCAGGCCGTCAACAAGGGGCAGAAGGTGACGGCGTTCTCCGAGACCGTGCTCATGAAGGGATGCTAGCTTCCCAGCCCAGCGACCGGAGGCATGCTGGCGGGCGCATTCCCATGGCAGATGCTCGTTCCGCATCCCATCAAGGCCGACGAGCGTGGTCAGGCTGTTCAGCGCTGCAGGCTCGGGGCGGCCGATGGCGTGAGGTTTTGACCTGGGTTGGCCTGGCCCGCCGCCGGATCGGCATTCGGTGCGGGCCAGGCCAGGGGTCGTGGGTCAGTGGAGGTGCTGTTCGAGTATCCAGGTGATGATGGCGCGGGCGGCGCCGGCCAGGGCGCCGCGCAGGGCGGCGGAAGCGAGCCAGAGCCGTTCGGCGCGGGTCAGCCGCGTAGCAGGGGTGGTGGTCATCGCGTGCCTCCTTGATGAGGGCGGATAGGGCGCCGGCCGGCGTGCTTCCAACCCTGGGTCGTGCCGGGACCGGGCGTCTGAGTTGCGATGAGCGGCTGCGGGGCCTGCTGGTTTGCGCTTGTCAGGCCCTGTCTGGGCGGGGCGGGGATAATGCTGAGTGCTATGAGTGGCGACGGGACGGGCAGCGGGGCGCGGCGGCCGCGGGTGATCAGTCGGCCGAGGGTGCCGCCTGGCCCGCTGGCTGACCTCAAGGCCCTGATTTATGAGCTGTACCTGGCGGCCGGGACGCCGACGCTGGACGAGATCACCGCGGTGGTCGCCGCCGATGACGAGCTGGCCGGGGCGCCTGGCCGGGATACGATCGCGCGGATCATCGGCGGCCCGGGGATGCCGGCTTCGCAGGCTGACGTGGCGGCGGTGGCTATCGTGCTGGCCCGGGCTGCCCGCTGGGACCCTGGTGATGCGGCCGGGCGGGCCCGCGACCTGTGGATAGCGGTCCGGATGGCCACTCCCGTGGGCGTGCCGCTGGGCGAAGTCACTGACCCGTTCGCGCTGGAAGTGCACCGGCCGGTCCTGCCGGATCAGGAGCAGGCTGGACTGCCGGACCTTCCGCCTTACCTGCCGCGGGAACACGATGCGGCACTCGCCCGGATCGTTACGGAGGCCGCGCGGGGCAGCAGCCAGATCGCGGTCCTGGTCGGCGGGTCCTCTACCGGCAAGACCCGGGCCTGCTGGGAAGCGCTGCACCTGCTGCGAGCCCAGCCCGGGCCATGGCGGCTATGGCATCCGATCGACCCGACCCGCCCCGAAGCCACGCTGGCCGAGCTGCCGCAGATCGGGCCGCGCACAGTGGTGTGGCTGAACGAGGCTCAGTTCTACCTGGATGTGCTGGACGGCGGGCTGGGCGAGCGGGTCGCCGCCGGGCTGCGAGAGCTGCTGCGCGACCCAACCCGGGCCCCGGTGCTGGTTCTGGCCACGCTGTGGCCGCAGTTCTGGGACGCCCTGACCGCCCGGCCGCCCGGCGGAGCGGACCCGCATGAGCAAGCGCGGGAGCTGCTGGTCGGCCATGACATTGCCGTGCCCGCCGCGTTCACTATTGCGCAGTTGCACAAGCTTGATCAGGCGATGGATGCGCGGCTGGTGCTGGCGGCCCGGCTAGCGGCGGACGGGCAGGTGATCCAGTTCCTGGCCGGGGCGCCGGAGCTGCTGGCCCGGTACCGCAACGCCCCGCCCGCCGCGGCCGCGCTAATCTACGCGGCGATGGATGCCCGCCGCCTGGGCACGGGCATAGGCCTGCCGCATGCCTTCCTGGCAGCAGCTGCACCTGGATACCTGACCAGCACCGAATGGGACGCCCTAGGTGAGGACTGGCTGGAGCAGGCGCTGGCCTACACCGCTGTCCCCTGCAAAGGCGTCCGCGGGCCGCTCACCCGCATTCGCCCCCGTCCGGCCCGATCCCGCCCGTCCAGATCTGGTACGGGGGACAGGGATGAGCAGTTGGCTGGCCGGGTCAGCATCGCGGGCATGCCGCTTTACCGACTTGCGGACTACCTCGACCAGCACGGTCGCCGCCATCGCAACGACCAGGTCCCCCCGGCCGACTTCTGGGCTGCCGCGGCAGATCACGCATTCCCCGCCGACCAAGCCGCGCTCGGTGATGCCGCCCACGACCGCGGCTTGTACCGTGATGCCGCCCAGCTATACAAAAACGCCGCTGCCCGGGGCAACCTTCATGCCTTCTCCTATCTCAGCAACCCCCCGGACCTTCTTCACCTCGACGCCCGCCCTATCCGCTGGGTCATAGACCACGCGCCCCTCGGCACCCCAGGCGCCGTGGACATCCTGCTGAACAGCCTGCAGGAGTCCGGCGCGCAGGACCAGGTCGCCGCGCTGCTCGCCCGTGATCCGGCCGGCCGGATCCCCCTCGACCACGGGCGTGACGTGGCCCGGCTGCTGGACTGGCTCCGAGAGGCGGGCGCGCAGGACCAGATTGCCGCGCTGCTGGCCCGTGATCCGGCCGCCCACGTCTCCTTCGACGACCCATTCGGCGTGGCTATGCTGCTGGCGAGCCTGCGGGAGGCGGGCGCGCAGGACCAGGTCGCTGCGCTGCTGGCTCGTGATCCGGCCGCCCACGTCCCCCTCGGCTACCCCTTCACCTTGGCTATGCTGCTTGACCGCCTGCGGGAGGCGGGCGCGCAGGACCAGGTCGCCGTACTAGCCGCCCGGGGCGCAGCCCACGCCTCCCTTCCCGACCTGCGCTCCGTGACCAGCCTGCTGAATCGCCTGCGGGAGGCGGACACGCAGGACCAGGTCGCCGTGCTAGCCGCCCGCGCCGCCGCCCACGTCCCCCTCGACCACCCGGACGGCGTGGGCTGGCTGCTGGACCTTCTACTGGAGGAAGGCGCGCAGGACCAGGTAGCCACCCTGCTAGCCCGTGATCCGGCCGCCCACGTCCCCCTCCAAGGCCCGGACGCCGGGGCCTGGCTGCTGGCGAGCCTGCGGGAGGCAGGCGCACAGGACCAGGTCGCCGCGCTGCTGGCCCGTGATCAGGCCGCCCAAGTCCCCCTCGACTACCCGGAAGCCGTTACCCGGCTGCTGCAGAACCTGCAGGAGGCCGACACACAGGACCCGGTCACCGCGCTAGCCCGTGAGCTAGCCACCCACGTCGCCCTCGACCATCCGGTCGGCCTGGCCTGGCTGCTGAACCACCTGTGGGAGGCTGGCGCACAGGATCAGGTGGCCGCGCTGGCGCGTGAGCTGGCACCCCAGGTCACCCTCGACCATTCACCCGACGTCGACTTCTTGCTGGCGAGCCTGCAAGAAGCGGGCGCGCAGGACCAGGTCACCGAGCTCGTGGATCGCCTGCCGGCGGCAGGCATGTTCGAACTCTTCCGCCAGCAAGAGGACCACCAGGATCGGTTCCGGTTTGGCCGGGAGGCTGATGGCACCCCAGCCGAGCCATGGAGCTGGGAAGATCTGGACTGACGCGGCCAGGCAGGCCCCTGACCCTGGAAGGGTGGACAGGCCGATGCTGACCGCGGCCAACCCGAAGATCACCGCTGTCAGCGTGCCCGTGTCAATGTGATGAAGACGTACCCGGATCAAGACGACCCAAGGCAGCAGGAAGAGCGCCAGGGCAATCACGCCATCCCGCCACGCAGGCGACGAAGGGTAGCTAGTAAATGCCGCCTATCCCGGGTGTTTTCGCGGAACTCACTACTGCAGATTGCCATACTCGATGCCATCTGCGACTCCCGTTCCGGTCATAGGCAGACTCGTCTCACCACTGCGGCACTCCCGGCAAAGATGCCACCGCCATGGTTGGCGCCTATCCGGTGCCCGGCCGGCAGCGCGTAACGGCGGGTGAAGCCATGTCCCACCTACGCAATGGCCTCGCCAGAAACCGCAGCGCCAGATTTTACTGTCACAGGGTGGGCTGCACGGCGAGGTCCCTGATGCCAGCAGGGTCCGCTCGCTCCGGCCAGCAGTGCCGGCTGATGGGACGTGATGCAGGCAGGACGTCTTCAGAGGGCATGCCACGTCCGTGAACGTCCCGCCGTGACTGCCTAGCCTGGACGGCATGAACACGCTGGCTTCCTGGGCCGAACAACTGGCCCGGGCACTCCTGCAGGAGCCTCTTCCCCGCCGCTGGGCGCACTCCCAGGGCGTCGCCGCCCGGGCACGCGGCCTGGCGGCGGTTCTCGGCGCTGACGCTGACCTGCTGGAAGCGGCCGCGTGGCTGCATGACATCGGCTACGCCCCCGGCCTAGCCCGCACGGGGCTGCACCAACTCGATGGCGCCCGGTACCTGCGCGACGCCCAGCACGCCGACGCCATGCTGTGCCGGCTGGTCGCCCACCACTCCTGCGCCATCATCGAAGCCGGCGAACGCGGACTCGCCGATGTCCTGAGTTCCGAGTTCGACCCTGCACCGTATGTCCTGGCCAGCGTGCTGACTTGCTGCGACATGACCACCGGCCCGGACGGCCAGCCCGTGCCGGTCGACAGGCGGCTCGCCGAGATACATGACCGCTACGGTTCAGGGCACCTGGTGAGCCGGTCCATCCAGCGCGCCACGCCGATGATCCTCCGCGCAGTCGAGCAGGTCCATCAAAGAGCCGCCGCCCAGACTACATAGCTCCGCGGATCGGAGGCAGACCGATGCTCTGCGTGGCTCTATGTGGCTTGAACTTGGCCCCCGGAATGGCCCCCGTAGGCCGTTCGAAACGTTCGAATTAGTTCTCTGATCTGGAGCCCCGTTACGGAATCGAACCGTAGACCTTCTCCTTACCATGGGGAACTTGCAACATCAGCTAGCCCGGCGCGGCACTACAGAAATTGAATGGTCAGGGTCTGTGTCTGCTTGATCACAGTCGGCGCGCCTGCGTGATTGCTGTTGCTGGCGGGTCTACGCCGGAGGTATGAGGTGGGCCAACCCGGGAATCTTGGAGGCTCTGATTCCTGGGAGGGTGCAGGGTCATGGCGGCACAGCGGAAGTATCCCGAGGAGCTGCGCGAGCGCGCGGTGAAGATGGTGTCGGAATCCGGGAGCGGGACGGGAAGAGGCACGGGGAACTGGCCCGAGTCGGTAGGCAGCTGGGTGCTCACCCGGAGGCTTTGCGATCCTGGGTGAAGCAGGCGGAAATTGACGGCGGGATGCGGCCCGGTACCACGACCGATGATAAGAAGCGGATCGCGGAACTGGAGAAGGAAAACCGCGAGCTCCGCCGCGCTAATGAGATCCTGAAGGCCGCCAGTGCCTATTTCGCGAGGGAACTCGACCCGAGGCTGCCGCGCCAGTCGAGTTCATTGATGCGCACCGGGACCGGTTCGGTGTCGAGCCGGCCTGCGCGGTCCTTTAATTCCCCGTGTCATCGTATTACCACGCGAACAGGCGTGAGGCGGAGCCGCCGGCGCGGGAAGTCCGCGACGTAGCCCTGAAGGAGAAGATCATGGAGGTGTGGCAAGGAGAGAAAGGGCGGAAGGTTTACGGTGCGCGGAAAATCTGGCTGCAGCTGAACAGCCGGGGAATTGCGGTGGCGCGGTGCACGGTCGAGCGGCTGATGCGCGAACTGGGGATCCGCGGGGCCAGCCCCGAGCGGAAGAGGCCGCCGACGACGCTGCCCGGCGATCCGGCGGACCGGCCGTCTGACCTGCTGGAGCGGTGCTTCGACGCGGCGGCGCCGAACCGCCGCTGGGTCGCGGACATCACGTATGTGCAGACGTTTTCCGGCTGGGTTTATACCGCTTTCGTGATGGATCTGTTCGCCCGCCGTGTTCTCGGCTGGCAGGTCGCGGATCACCTGCGTTCCGATCTTGCCCTCGATGCGCTGGAGATGGCGATATGGGTGCGGCGGGACGAGGATCTCGGCGGCCTGGTCCATCATTCCGACCGGGGTGTCCAGCCCAGTACACGTCTATCCGTTATGCCGAGCGGCTCGCCGAGGAGAGGGCCGTCCGGTCGGTAGGGAGCAAAGGCGATTCGTATGACAATGCTGCCGCGGAAGCCCTGAACAGCCTTTACAAACGTGAGCTCATCGACCCGGAGAAGAACTGGCAGGGAGTCGATGACGTGATGCTCGCAACAATGGACTGGGTGCAGTGGTATAACGAGGACCGGATCCACTCAGACAGCGGCGATATGCCGCCGAAAAAATACGAGGAAATCTACTATCAGGCACTGGAATCCGGTAAACTAACAAACAGTTCGCAGACATAGCGGCCTCCAGGCTCGCCGGGGCGGCGCGGGCGGCCGACGATCGGCTCACCGGCTCGGCGAAGTGAGGAGGGACGGTCATGAGGCGACCCGCCGCCATCGCTTTCCAGCTTCTCCGGGACTGGCCCGGTGACCTCGACCAGCCGGATCTGAACGGGCTGATCTTCCTGCCGGCGGCCCAGGCCCGTACGCTGGCCGGCCAGCTGATGGCCGCCTTGCCGACCGGGCCGGCCGGTGCGGGGGAGGCCCGGCGGCTGCGCGACCTGCTAACCGTTCTGAGGCTGTTGCCGGTTCGGCCCGACGCGTCGGAGATCTCGGCGTTGCGCCGGCGCTACGAGCAGGCGGGGCCGCTGCCTGCGAGTGTCGCGCTGGCGCTCGACGAGCTGTCCGAGTTTCGGAAGGCGAACCCGGGTCCGATCGCGACGACGTTCGAAGAGATTACCGCCGCCGGGGGGTTCCGCCGCGGGTCCGACCAGGTGACTCCGGAGGCAGTCGAGGGCGAAGTGGTTCGCACCTGGAACCCGCTCCCGGACGAGCCCGAGGAGTCGCCTCAGCGGTTCTTCCGGATAGATGTCGAAGGACTCGAGCGGGACGAGCCGCTGCGGGAGGACCGCGACTACACGATCGCGATCGGCGTGGCGCTCGACCCCGGGCCGCTGATCGGATCGACCGCCTTCCCGGACGAGGCGCTGGCCGACGTGTACGCCTCCGTCGACCTGGTGGAGCTCACGGTCCAGCTCGATTCCCCCGATTTCGAGATCATCGGCCGGAACACCGCCGCGCTGCGCGTGCCCCGCACCGGCCCCTCGCGGGGCAAGGCACGGTTCGACGTCTCGCCGCGGCACGGCGGGGACTGCCGGCTGACCGCGAGCGTCCACTACGCGGGCAATTTCCTGGCCCAGATCAACGCCTCGATCCCGGTGGGGACGGTCGCCGCGGCCGGGGCGACCGCCGCCGTGCTGGGGCGGCCACCCGAGTCCATGATGGCCCTCGAGCCGCGCGACATCAGCCTCGTCCTGGAAAGCGCGCCGGGCAAAGGTTATGTGTGCACCGCGCTCGGCTCGGTCGGGAATCAGGCCGTGCTGCCGATCACTGCCGAGGAGCTCGCCCGGGCGGTCGACACCGCCCGGGAGGCCCTTTTCTCTGTCGTCAAGTCGGCGCACGACGGGCAACCGGTGTTCCAGACGTCGCTGGACATCCCGGCGCCGGCCCGCGACGCCGCGCTGCGCGTTCTCGCCCGCGCGGGCGCCCGGCTTTTCCAGCGGATCTTCCTGCACCCGCAGGTCGGCGCCGACGCCCGGCGGGTCGGCGAGTGGCTGCGCGAATATGCCACCAACCCGAAGCTGCGGCTGACGGTGCAGGTATTCGCGGCCGACGCGCCTATTCCGTGGGCGATGCTCTACCTCGGCGACGCCGCCGAGGGCGCCGAGCTCGACTGGAACCTGTTCCTCGGCATGCGGCACATCATCGAGCAGCTGCCGCTGCGCGAGCTGCCGGGCACCAGCGACAACGCGATCCGTACGAGCTCCGGCCTGGCGCTCGGCCTCAACATCAACCCGACCATCGACACGACCATGGGCATCAGCCTCGTCGCCGAGCACGCCGAGCGCTGGCGCGCCACCGCCGCGGCCCGTGGGCTGACACTGATCGCGCGATCGACCCGCGACGAAGTGGTCCGGGCGCTGGCCGACGCGCGAAGCTCCGACCAGATCATCTACTTCTACTGCCATGCCACCTCGGGAGCCCTCGGCGCCGACCCGGACAGCGCGTCGATCGTCATGGGCGGCCGGGCGGACGCCCTGACGCTCGGCGACCTGAACCTGGACGCGCCGACGGCGGTGCAGCTGCCCGGGCGGCCGCTCGTGTTCATCAACGCGTGCGAGTCGGCCGAGCTGTCGCCCCGGTTCTACAGCGGATTCGTGCCGTACTTCCTCGCCAAGGGCGCCCGCGGCGTCATCGGCACCGAGTGCCGCACGCCGGTGCTCTTTGCGATCGACTGGGCGGACGCGTTCTTCGAGCGCTTCCTCGACGGCGCCCGGCTCGGCGAGACCGTCCTCGATCTGCGGCAGGCGTTCCTGCTGGAGCACGGCAACCCGCTCGGCCTGCTGTACGGGGTGCACTGCGACACCGACACCCGCATCGCGCCCGGCCTGCCCCGAAAGGACGCGGCCGGCGCCCATTAGCCGCACCGGAGGAGCCCGCATGCCGAAACGTCACCTGGACGACCCGGGCGTCGACTATTACCTCACCCTCTTCGACCGGCACGGCAACGAGCGCCCGGAGACCGACGGCACGCTGCTCAGCGCTGAGCTGGCCGACCTGGTCGCCGACGGGGTCACCGACGTCTTCGTCGCGAGCCACGGCTGGATGGGGGACGTGCCGGCCGCGATCCGGCAGTACGACCGGTGGGTCGCTGCGATGGCGCGGCAGACCGCCGACCTCGCCGCCGCCCGCTCGGCTGCGCCCGGATTCTCCCCGTTGACCGTCGCCGTGCACTGGCCGAGCCTGCCGTGGGGCGACGAGCGGGCGGCCTCCGCCCTGCTCGACGGCGGCGAGGACGACGAGTTCGCGGCCGAGCGTGAGATGAGCCCGCCGGAGCTGGTCGATCTCTACGCGGAACGGCTCTCGGGCACCGACGCCGCGCGGGCCGCCCTGGCCACGATCCTCGCGGCCGAGGACGATCGCGGCGGCGCGGCGGCTCTCGAACGCGGCGAGGTTCCGGCCGAGGTCGAGGCCGCGTACCGGCGGCTGGTCACCGAGGCCGGGCTCGAACCACGCGGCGCGGGCGCGGCGCCGGGCCTCGACCAGGAGGCGTTCGACCCGGCCGAGACCATCGACGAGTGGCGGGGCGAGTCGGCGGGCGCACCGGGGCAGCCCGGCCTGCTGGGCGGGAACGGCCGGGCCGCCGTACGCAATCTGCTGCTCGCCCCGGTGCGCCAGCTCTCGTTCTGGTCGATGAAGCGCCGGGCGTGCCACGTCGGCGAGACCGAGGTGCACCGGCTGCTGGCCGCGCTGCAACAGGGCGCCCGGTCGCCGCGCCTGCACCTGATGGGGCACAGTTTCGGCTGTATCGTCGTCACAGCGGCGGCCGCCGGGCCGATCCGCGACGAGACGATCGTCGATCCGTTGCCGCATCCGGTCAGTTCCATGATCCTGGTCCAGGGCGCGATGTCGCTCTGGTCGTTCGCGGCGGCGATTCCCTATCCGCCGTCGGCGCCCGGCTATTTCCGCCCCGCGCTCGCCGCCCCGGCCGCGGTCGACGGACCGATCGTGGTGACCCGCTCCCAGTACGACCGGGCGGTCGGCACGTTCTATCCGCTCGGCTCCCGCATCAGCGGCGAGCGCCTGCTCGGCGACGACGACTTCCCGGAGTTCGGCGGCATCGGCACGTTCGGCGTCCGCGGCGCGGCCCCGTCCGAGGAGCAGGAGCTGCTGGCCGATGACGCGTCCTACCGGCTGGACCCCGGATGCGTCTACAACGTCGACGCGAGCGCCGTCATCCGCGAGGGCGGCGGGCCGTCGGGAGCGCACAACGACATCGCCCATCCCCGGGTCGCACACCTCTTCTGGGAGGCGGCGCTCTCCGGGATCCGGGCCGGGAAGTGAAGGACAGCCCATGTTCGCCACCGATGCCGAGGCGTACGGCCGGCGGATCCTCGCCGCCCTGTCGGACTTCCTGCTCGCCCCGGACGCGGCCGCCATGCGCGCGGTCGTCCTGAACGAACCGCTGCTGCTGACCGAGTCGGCCGGCCGGATCCTCCGCGATGTGGCCGAGTCCCAGCGGCCGGAGGCGGACGAGGAAATCATGCGGCTGTACGAGAAGTCCATCGAACTGCTCGACTTCTGCCGCGTGATCGGGGTCGACCTCGCCTTCCACTGGCTGGTGGAGGGCGGCGAGGCGGGACCGGACGAGCGTGAGCTGTTCGACGCCGTCCTGGCTCTCGTCCGGGCGAGCAGCTGGGCCCAGGTCGGCGACCTGATCCGGCAGCGGGCGCCGCTGCGGGACGCCGGCGCCGACGCGGTGCTGGCCCGGCTCGCCACCGCCCATCCGACCATCGAGCCGCTGCCCGCCCACGCTCTGCTCGCGCAGTGCCGGCAGTTCCTCGCCTGGTGCCGCGACGACGGCGTCACCGAGGCGCTCGCCGCGGCGGAGGCCGGCCGGGCGGTGCTCTCAATGATCGACGCCGGGCCGTCGACCCCCGCGCTGTTCGAGGCGGCGACCGCCTCCGACGACGGGTTCCCGGCCCTCGTCGAGCAATACCCGGACCTGGTCAGCGATGATTTCGACCACCGTCTCGCCCTCACCATCGACGAGCTGAACGGGCGCGACGAACGATCCCTCGAACGGCTTCTGCGCACCCGCTTCCTGCTGATCCGCTGCCAGGAGGTGCCGCCGCCGGTGGCCCTGGCCGAAGTGGGCGACACCATCGGCGAACCGCCCGCGCATCCCCTCGACGACGTCTTCCTGACGCTTCCGCCGCCGGTCGGCGACGCCTTCGACCGCGCGGTCGCCGACCACCCCGAGCTGCTGTCCTTCGAGGCCGACCTCCGGCTCGGTTTCCACGCCGCCCGGATGCGCACGTTCAACCGCGACGACTCGGCGGCGAAGTTCGCGACCCTGCGCCGGGCGCTCGCCTTCCAGCGCGAGCGGGCCTCCGGCGCCGTCCCGGCCGACGCAGGGCTGGCCGATGCCACCCCGGCCCGGTCGCCGGACTACCCGGACGCCCTGCAGGAGTTCATCAGCGCCCGGGACTGGGTCACCGCCCGATCGGTTCTCGAGGCGCACCCCGAGCTCCTCGGCGACGAGGTCGATGCGCTGCTCGGCGATGAGGTGACCCGGCTGCGCGCCGCCCAGGCGGCCGCCGCGCACGAACTCGACGCCTATCGCACGCTCTTCCGGTGGTGCCGGTCGATCGGCGTGGAAGCCGCCTTCGAGCGGATGACCAACGCGGGCCGGCAGGCGGTCGAGGCCCGCGAGCGGGCCGAGGCGGCCGATGACGCGTACGCCGAATCCGGCGACCCCGCGCACCTCGACGTCGTCGTCGACGCCCGCCGCACGCAGCTCGACCTGGCCGCGTGGACCACGACGCCGGTCGGCCAGATCAACGACGCCGCCCTGCTGGCGGCGGCCCTCATCAAGCGATATTGGGCGCGGTCGCGGCCGGCCGACCTCGACGAGGGCCGCACCCTGCTCCAGGCGGTGGTCGACAGCCCGGACACCGAGCCGGCCGACCGGGCTGCCGCCCGCGCCAACCTCGGCATCGTGCTGGTCGAGCGCTACGCGGTGACCGGCGAATCGGGGGACGCGGACGCCGCGGTCCGGAATTTCCGGGACCTGCTCGAGACCGGGGAGGCCGACCGGGCGACGGTGGAACTGAACCTCACCACGGCACTCCTCGACCTCTTCGATAGCACCGGCGACGTGGCGAGCCTCGACGAGGCCGTCGAGCGGCTCGAACCGCTCACCCGCGCGCCCGATTTCGACATGAACTCGCTCTTCATCGCCCGCTACAACTACGCCACCGCGCGCATCACGCGCTACGAGGTGTACGGCGAGGACGACGACCTCGACCTCGCGATCGAGTTCGCCGAGTCGGCCACCCGAACCTCCGACATCCCGCGGGACAAGGTGGCCGGCGTCTACAGCCTGCTCTCCACCGGCCTGAGCCTGCGGCACATGCGGGACGGCCGGAACGATGACATCAGCCGCAGCGTCGACGCCGCCCAGGCGGCCGTCGACCGGGTGCCCGACGGCGCCGGCAAGGCGCTCTACCGGGCCAATCTCGGTGGCCGCCTGATCGAACGGTACGAGCTCACGAGGTCGCCGGCCGACGTCGACGAAGCGATCGAGGTGCTCTCCGCGGCGATCGCGGCGATCCCCGAGACCGCGCCGCAGTTCCCCGACCGCCTCAACAACCTGGGCCTGGCCCAGCGCTCCCGCTACAACCTGACCCGCGATCCGACCGACCTCGACACCGCGATCGTCACCCGCCGCCGCATCGTCGACATCGAACGGCGCGACCGCGCGCATCCCACCCCGCTCTATCTCGACAACCTCGGGCTCTCGCTGCAGGACCGCTACGAATTGAGTGCGCGACCCGAGGATCTGGCCGAGAGCATCGAGCTCGCCCGGGAGGCCGTCGAGCTCAGCAATCCGAGCTCGGCCCGCCGACCGGTCTACGCCCACCACCTCGCGACGGCCCTGGCCGCCCGCTGGCGCGCCACCGGGGCGGCGGCGGACGCGGAGGAGGCCACGGCGACGTACCGGGAGAGCGTCGCCGACGGTGCGCGGGACTCCGCCCCGGGGACCGTCGACGCGGCCCGGGCCTGGTGCGGCTTCGCCGCCGAGCGCGAAGCCTGGGCCGAGGCCGCCGAGGCGGCCGACCATCTCGTACGCGGTCTGTCGGCCGGTTTCCGGCGCCAGCTGTCGGCCGAGGGCAAGCAGCTGACGCTGCGCGGCATCCAGGGCGCCTCCGGCGAGGCCGCGTACGCCCACGCGCGCGACGGCGATCTCGCGAAGGCCGTCGCCGTGCTGGAGAACGGGCAGGCGATGATGCTGGCCGAAGCGTTGCGGGAATCCTCGCTCATGGACGGGCTGACCGACGCCGACCGCGCCGACCTGGCCGACCGCTACCGCCGGGCGGTGCACCGGCTCGACGCGCTCACCGGCCGGTCCATGCCCGCGTCGTCGGCCCGACCGGTCGCCGACACGACGCGCCAGACCCGGGCCCTGGATGCGGCCCAGGCCGAGCTGTCCGCGCTCCTCGAGGAGATCCGCGCCGTGCCCGGGATGGGCCCGGTGGTCGACGATCTCACCTTCGACGACATCCACGACCTGGCCGGCGACGGCACCGCGATCCTCTACTGCGCGACGACCGTCCTCGGCGGCCTGGCGCTGCTGGTGGTGCCGGGGCAGCCCGCCGTGGTGTCGTGGTTCTACGACCTCACGTACGGGCAGCTGCGGGCGAGTCTGCTCGACGGCGGGTCGGCGGCCGGCTATCTCCGCGGCGTCCTCGGCGAGCCGGAGGAGCTCGGCGCCGCCCTGCCCGGCCTGCTGGACGTTCTCCGCACGACCGTCGGCGAGCCGCTGGCCCGAGCCCTGCGCGCCGCGTCGCTGAGCTCGGTGACGATCGTCCCGACCGGCGTCATGAGCATGATGCCGGTGCACGCCGCGCTGACCGGGGAACAGATCGACGTGTCGTACGCGCCGTCGGCCCGGGCCCTGCGTACCTCCCGGGAACTGGCCCGGCGGCTCGGTGATCGGACGCCGGTCTTCCTCGGCGTACAGGATCCGAGCGCGACGCTCGCGTTCGCGCCCCTGGAGATAGCCGAGACGGAAAAGCTGTTCGCCGACGGGAGCGCCACCGTCCTGAGCAACCCCGGCCTGCGCACCGAGGACCTGCTCGACGCGCTGTCGCGGGGCGCCACGCATGTCCACTTCGCCTGCCACGGCCTCTACGAGCCGGACGACCCGCCGTCGTCGGGCATCGTGCTCGCCGGCCGGCGGCGACTGCGCATCGGCGACCTGCGGCGCGGCCCGGCCGCCATCGGACGGCTCGTCGTGGCGTCGGCGTGCCAGACCGCCGTCATCGACCTGGCCCGGCTGCCCGACGAGGTCATGAGCCTGCCGACAGCGCTGCTGGCCTCCGGGGCGGCCGGCGTGCTCGGCACCCTGTGGCCGGTCGAGGACCTCTCCACAGCGCTGCTGGTGTCACGCTTCTACCAGGTTCTGCTGACCGGCGTCACCCCGGCGGCCGCCCTGCGGACCGCCCGGACGTGGCTCGCCACGGTGACCGCGGCCGACCTGGCGACACACTTCGGGGCGGTGGCCGAGGCCGGCGATCCCGGCCTGGCCGAGGTGGCCGCGGAGGCGTGGGCCCGCTTCCATCTCGGCCACCAGCCCGACGACCGGCCGTTCGCGGAGCCGCTCTACTGGGCGCCCTTCATCCTCGTCGGGAGCTGACCACCTTGGGCTCGGCGCTCAGATTCCGCGGTGCACGAGCGCCGCGGCGAGGTCGCGGAGGGACGGCTCGGCCGCGTAGTCGTCCGGCAGACCGGGTAGCGGCGCTCGCTGGGGCGTGCGCAACCAGCGCCGCACCGACTGCACCGCCGCGGCCGGCGCCATCCGCTCGCGACCCATCCGGTGGTGCAGGGCCAGGTATGC
>Ga0070707_100002522_pt1 | contig 17433 bp, 19 predicted proteins | sample KBSK5502metaG_FD_65468 | JGI IMG/M metagenome (GOLD analysis project Ga0070707, IMG submission 65468) | Corn, switchgrass and miscanthus rhizosphere microbial communities from Kellogg Biological Station, Michigan, USA - KBS K5-50-2 metaG | ecosystem: Host-associated > Plants > Roots >... | reverse complement strand
CGGAGTACAAGAAGCACCTCGCCCGCGTGCTCACCAAGCGGGCGATCCAGCAGGCCCAGGGCCAATAAAGTTTCGGGGTGGCCCAGCGCTCGCTGCGCCACTTTCCCGGATAGTCCGGACTATCCGAGGGTTGCTGCGGACTGCAGCTCGGTTCGTCCGGACTATCCGGGTACTCGCCCTGACCACCTCGTACTCTTTGACAGCGTGAGCGCACCCGCGACCATCGAGGACGTCGAGCACCGGCTGCGCGAGCGCCGCTACATCGGCGATCGCGCCCTCGCGACGTCGATCTTCCTCGCGCTCAAGCTGCAGAAGCCGCTCTTCATCGAGGGCGAGGCGGGCGTCGGCAAGACCGAGGCGGCCAAGGTCATGGCCGACGTGCTCGGCGCGCGGCTGATCCGCCTGCAGTGCTACGAGGGCATCGACCTCGCGCATGCCGTCTACGAGTGGAACTATCCCCGGCAGCTGCTGCACATCCGCCTGATGGGCGAGGGAGAGGACCGTCGCGCGGCCGAGCGCGAGATCTTCAGCTCCGAGTTTCTCCTGCGCCGTCCACTGCTCGATGCGATCGACAACGACGACGCCACTCCGCCGGTGCTCCTGATCGACGAGATCGATCGTTCTGACGAGGAGTTCGAAGCGTTTCTGCTGGAGCTGCTTTCAGACTTCCAGGTCTCCATCCCCGAGATCGGCACCATCAAGGCGCGCCAGGTGCCGTTCGTGGTCATCACCTCCAACCGCACGCGTGAGGTGCACGACGCCCTCAAGCGCCGCTGCCTCTACCACTGGATCGACTATCCCGACCTCGACAAAGAGGTGGAGATCGTGCGGGCGCGGGCGCCGGAGGCCGCGGACGGGCTAGCGCGCGAGGTGGCCGCGCTCGTCCAGGGCCTGCGCGGCATGGACCTGTACAAGGTGCCCGGGGTCGCGGAGACCCTGGACTGGGCGCGCTCCCTCGCCGCGCTGGGCGCGACGCGCATCGACCCGAGCCTGGTCAACGCGACGATGGGAGCGGCGCTGAAGTATCAGGAGGACCTCGAGCGCGTCCGCGAGCAGGTGCCGGCTCTGGTCGAGAAAGCTCGCCATGCCTGAGCTCATCGATCTCCTGCCGCGGCTGGCGGCCTTTGCGCGACTGCTGCACGACGCGGGGTTGGAGGCAGGGCCGCGGCGGCTGACCGACGCGACACGTGCGTTGGGGCTGATCGACCTCAAGCAGCACGACGATTTTCGGTGCGCTCTGCGCTCGGTCTTCGTCAGCCGCAGGGAGGACATCCCGACATTCGAAGCGGCATTCGACATCTTCTGGGCCCCGCCCGACCCGCGCGCGTCAGCCGGCGTGATCCCCGGTCGCAACCGGGCGCTGCCTCTTTCTCCGGAGCGATCCAAGATCTGGGCGCAGGCGCTCGGACTGAACGCATCGCAGATGAACCGCGAGAACCAGACCGAATTCCCGGCCAGCTCGAGCGGTTACAGCGCCGAGGAGCTGCTGCGGCACAAGGACTTCGAGCAGATGACGTGGGCGGAGACGGAGCAGGTGCGCCGGCTGCTCGAGCAGTCGCCCTGGCGCATGGCGGAACGTCGCACGCGTCGGCTGCGACCTTCACCCACGGGCCGGATCGATCTCAGGCGCTCGGCACGCCAGGCGATTCGATCGAGCGGCGAACTGATGACGCTGTTCCGGCGTAAGCCGCGCGTGCGGCGGCGGCCGCTCGTGCTGATTTGCGACGTAAGCGGCTCGATGGAGCGCTATTCGCGACTGCTCATGATCTTCGCCCACGCGATCGCTCGGCGGGAAGATCTCGAAGCTTTCGTCTTCTCGACGCGTCTCACGCGGATCACGAGGCTCCTGAGGCAGCGAGATCTCGATCGCGCGCTTGACTCGGTGAGCAAGGGCGTGCACGACTTCAGCGGCGGGACGCGAATTGGAGATGCGGTCGGGGATTTCAACCGGCGCTGGGCTCGCCGCGTGCTGGGGCATGGTGCGGTCGTGATCATCGTCAGCGACGGCTGGGACCGCGGCGATCCTGCCCATCTCAGCGCCGAGCTCGTGCACCTGCGTCGCTCCGCGCACAGGCTGATCTGGCTCAATCCGCTGCTGGGCTCCGAAGGCTACGAACCGCTGACGCGCGGCATGGCCGCCGCGCTGCCCCACTGCGACGACTTCCTCACCGCGCACAACGTGCAGGCGCTCGACGACCTGGGCCGGCTTCTGGGGTCGCTTGATTCGAGGAAATCGAGATGAGGGAAGTGCTCGACGAGCTGAACGAATGGATCGGCGGAAGAGAGGACATCGCCATGGCCACGGTGATCGAGACGTGGGGCTCGAGCCCGCGCCCGCTCGGCTCGAAGATGCTCGTCACGCTTTCGGGCAAGATGGCCGGTTCCGTCTCCAACGGATGCATCGAGGGTGACGTCTTCGAAGAGGCGCAGAAGGTGCTGAAGTCCGGTGTTCCGAAAATCGCCGCATTCGGCGTCGCGGACGATGTGGCCTTTGAGGTCGGCCTCGCGTGCGGCGGGCATATCGAGGTTTTCATCCAGCCGCTCGGTCGCGCCCACAGTCAGCTCGTCGGGATGATGAACCGGGACGAGCCCGCGACTCTGCGCACGAACCTGGTCAACGGCGAGGCGGAGCTGGTCGACGGAACGCCTTCTGACAGCGAGCTGGCGCGGCGAGAGGGCGACGTGTTCGTCGAGCCGTTCCGACGCCCAGCCCATCTTGTGATCGTCGGCGCGATCCACATCGCGATCCCGCTCCACAGGCTGGCGAAGCTGATGGGGTATCGAGTTACCGTGGTCGATGCACGGAAGAAGTTCGCCACCAAGGAGCGCTTCCCCGAGGCGGATGAGCTGATCGTTGCATGGCCGGATGAAGCCATGAGCAAGCTCACCATCGACAACTCGACCTACGTCGTCATCCTTACTCACGATCCGAAGTTCGACCTGCCCGCGCTCCGCTCGGTGTTGAAAAAGGACGCGGGATACGTCGGCGCGATCGGCAGCCGCAAGACGAACCAGAACAGGTTTGACGCGCTGCGCAAGGAGGGATTCACCGAAGAGCAGCTCGCGCGGGTGCATGGACCCGTTGGCCTCGACCTCGGGGGCCGCGGTGCGGAGGAGACCGCGCTTGGGATCCTGGCAGAGATCACCGCGGTCCGCTTCGGGGGATCGGGTGTGTCGATGCGCGCGATGCGGGCTTGACCGAGACGTTCATCGGCGGATTCCTGAGCGGCCTTCTGTCGCGGGGGTTCCTCGGAGCTCGCGTGGGCTACGGGTTCTACTTCACGACGTCCAGGCTATTCGGCGTCGACCCTGGCAGCCACGGAGGGTCGGAGCTCACGGGCACGATGGAGGGCTACATCGACGGTCAACTGATGCCGACGCTGTCCGCGGATGACAACGAAAAGGTGATCGCACAGCTGGAGCGGATAAAGGATTTCGACCTTGCCAAGGATCAGATCGAGACCATAGAGCTCAAAAAGCCGGGGTCGTACGGCATTGGCTTCGGCCGCATCAGGGTGGTACCGGCCACCGGGAGAACGATCAGCATCCAGCTTCGTCATCCGGTCGTCTACGACCGGCTCGTGCTGCTGACCCAGGCCTTCAGCCCTGAGGTGGTGCGGACGCGGCGGTTCCTTTCTGTCTGAAGCGGCGCGCTTTCTCGCGATTGCCGCAAGACGCCATGTTGCACCACCGGCTCGAGTGGTTCTTGGACCGGTCGTAGAACACCCACCGGCAGGTGTCTGACCCGCACAGCTTCAGCCGGTCCCATTCCTCGTCCTGCATGGCGGAGTAGAGCGCTGCAACCAGGCGGCCGATCGCGCCCGTGGCGCCAGACGCCTCCGGTTCGAGGCGGGGTCTTCCTCCTTTTTCATCCAGCGCGAAACGCATGCGCAGGCGGCTCGCGGCCGCCGCGGAGTTGAGAGTCGCGAGATCGACCGGGTAGATAGGCAGGCCCGAGTTCCCCCCGATCACGCCTCGCATCGCCTCACGGACGGCGATGGCATTTTTCAGGTCAGGCTCGTCGACCGTGTTGTCGCCGCTCATGAGGCCGTTTGCAACCAGCCAGGCCTGGAGCGTGTTTGGGTCCTTGAGCTCCTCGACGCCGGGGTCCATGTCGACCGTGTTGACGAACGCCTGGACCAGGCCGAGCTCGCCCATGGCGGTTTCCCGTTCAGACATCGAGATTTAGTCTACCCATAACCACAAAACAAGCAACATCGGTTATAATAACTGACATACGGAGTTAGGCGGTTAGAAGGAGGTTGCGATGAATCCGTACACCAACGAGGACGTGATGTGGCAGCGCCTGAAGGACATCCAGCGCGAGATGGAGAACTCCCGGTTCTACGGGGCACCGCGGCCTTCGCTTGTGGGCTCGATCCGCCGGGCGGCAGCCCGCGTGTGGTGGCTCGCCGGGCTCGCGACGCGCCGTCCGCCGCGCAAGCGCTGGGTCGATGTGGACGAGGAATCCGCGGCCTCGGACGTGGCTTAAGCCGCCAGTCGTTTCAGCACCGCGACCTGCTCGGCGTCGGGACCGCCACCCGCGCCGGGCACCTCGAGGATGAAGGGAAGCTTGGCCAGGCGCGGCTCGTGGAGCAGCGCGCGAAAACCCTCTTCGCCGATCTGACCGTCGCCGAGGTTCGCGTGGCGGTCGCGGTTGGAGCCAAGCCCGGTGACCGAGTCGTTGCAGTGGATGACGTCGACCAGCGACATGCCGATCACCCGGTCCAGCTCATCGAGAGTCTTTTTCACCTCGGCCGGCGTTCTCTCGTCGTAGCCAGAGGCGAAGGCGTGGCACGTGTCGTAGCAGACGGCGACTCGCCTGTCATTGTCGAGCGCGTCCAGCATCTGCTTGATCTCTTCGAATCGCGCGCCGACGCACCCGCCGAGCCCCGCGTTGTTCTCGATGAGCAGCTTTGCGGATTGGGGATCCGCTCGCTCCAGCACGTGACGCAGGTGCTCGGTGATCGATGGCAGCCGCGCCTCGAACCCCGCGCCCTTGTGCGAGCCCGTGTGGAAGATCACGCCGTCGACGCCAAGGTCATCGGCCGATTTCAGGTATCCGGCCAGCGTGCTCTCCGAACGCTGGCGCAGCGTCGGGTCATCGCCGGCCAGGTTGATCAGATAAACAGCGTGAAAGTAAAAGGGAGGGTTGCCGTGCCTGGCTGCGGCCTCCTTGAAAGTCGCGATCCGGTTCTCGTCGAGCTTGGGCGACCCCCAGAACCCTGGCGGAGTAGGGTGGATCTGTATGGCTTCCGCCCCCATCGCCTTGGCGCGCTCGAACGACAGGTGCAGCCCGCCGGACGAATCGACGTGAGCTCCAAGAACCGGCATTCAAGAGAGAGTAATTCGGGCCCCATCTGGCATGCTGACCGGGCTTTGTCAGTCTTCGTCATGGGCGACCTTGACCTTGCCGTCAGAGGCCGGACCTATCGCGAGCCTGACGGCCCGCATTCGATGGTGGTGCGCGGTCGCGACCTCGACTCCGCGCTCCAGCATCTGACCGCGCGAAACGACTGCCGCTCGCTGGCGGTGGTCGGTCTTCCCGAGCAGGTGCCAGACCTGGCACCGCTCGTCGGACGCCGCCTTCTCCTGGTCGACGCCGACAGCGGACGCTTGCGAGATTTCGCCGAGGTCGCCATCCGCGCGGGCATTGAGGTCGAATGGATCCGCTCGGCGCGGCCTCCGTTTGAGCGCCTCGCCGCGGCGTTGCTGCCTGTGGCCGGTATCGTCCTCGCGGCCGGCAAGAGCTCACGGATGCCCGGCTCGCAAAAGCTGCTGCTCGACATCGACGGCGTGCCCATGGTGCGACACGTGCTCGAGGCGGCGTCGGAAGGCGGGTGCCACCAGACGGTTGTCGTCTACGCGGAGGATGACGTGAAGCGCGCCATCAATGGGCGGGCTGAGCTGATCTTCAACGCGAAAGCGAGCACCGGTATGGCTTCGTCGATGCAGGTCGGCCTGCGCGCCATGCGTCCGGAGATCGAGGCGGCGATGGTCCTCCTCGGCGATCAGCCCCTGGTCGGATCGCGGACGGTCGCCACGCTGCTGCGCGCCTGGCGACGCGAAGGCTCGCGACCCGCTGTTGCGGTCGCCGCCACCGAGGGGTGGGCGCCGCCCGTGATCCTGTCGCGCGAGCTGTGGGGCGACCTCTTCGCGCTCAGCGGTGACGCGGGCGCGCGGCAGGTGCTCCAGGGCAGGCCCGAGCTGCTCGACGTGGTGCCGGCACCGGGGCGATCCGATGATATCGACACGCCCGACGACTACGCCAAGATCGTGCGCCTCTTCCCGCGCCGCCGCCCCCGCCAGCGCGCCTAGGGCTTCCCAGCGTACGATCCTAGACGGTGCTAGTGATCGCTCTAGGAGTGATGACTTGAAAGATCAGACGGGCTGGATCAAGGCCGGCGATTATCAGGACATCCTGTACGAGACCTGGGACGGCATCGCCAAGATCACGATCAACCGGCCCGAGGTCCGCAATGCCTTCCGGCCGCTCACCGTGGTCGAGATGTCGAAGGCATTCGAGGCCGCCCGCGAGGACCCGGAGATCGGGGTCGTCATCCTGACCGGCGCGGGCACGGAGGCCTTCTGCTCGGGGGGCGACCAGCGCGTGCGCGGCGACGACGGATACGTCGACGCCGGAGGCACCGGCCGCCTCAACGTGCTCGACCTGCAGGTCCAGATCCGCCGCCTGCCCAAACCCGTCGTCGCGATGGTGGCCGGCTACGCGATCGGCGGCGGACACGTGCTGCACGTCGTCTGCGACCTGACCATCGCAGCCGATAACGCGCGGTTCGGCCAGACCGGCCCGCGTGTGGGCAGCTTCGACGGAGGCTACGGCGCCGGTCTTCTGGCGCGCATCGTCGGACAGAAGAAGGCGCGCGAGATCTGGTTCCTGTGCGAGCAGTACGACGCGGAGCAGGCGCTCGACATGGGCCTCGTCAACAAGGTCGTGCCGCTGGCCGAGCTGGAGAAGGAGACCGTCGCGTGGTGCCGCCGCATGCTCGAGCTGAGCCCGCTTGCGTTGCGCATGCTCAAGGCCGGACTCAACGCAGCGGACGACGGGCTCGTGGGAATCCAGCAGCTCGCCGGCGACGCGACTCTCCTCTACTACATGAGCGAAGAGGCACAGGAAGGCCGCGACGCCTACGTGCAGAAACGCAAGCCCAACTTCGCCAAGTTTCCGAAACGTCCGTAGTGGTCGCCGCATCTCCAAGACTGAGCGCCGCCCAGGTGTGGTGGTCGGCGGTGCGGCCCGCGACCCTGGCCGCATCAGTCGCGCCGGTGCTGGCGGGCACGGCGATCGCGATCCACATGGGTGGCGCGCGGTGGTGGGCGGGACTGGGCGCGCTGGTAGTCGGGCTGGGCATGCAGCTCGGGGTGAACTTCGCCAACGACTACTCCGACTTCGTGCGCGGGGCGGACGCGAATCGCATTGGGCCCATGCGGGCGGCGTCCTCTGGAGTGATCGAGCCCCGCCGGGTGCAGTGGGCCGCCATCGGTGCGTTTGGCGTTGCGGCGGCGGCCGGGCTGGCGCTCAGTATCGCGGTGGATTGGCGTCTGATCCTCGTCGGAGCGGCCAGCCTGCTCGCGGGTTGGCTCTACACCGGCGGGCCGCGGCCGTACGGCTATATCGGACTCGGCGAGATCTTCGTCTTCGTCTTTTTCGGTCTGGTCGCGACCATCGGCACTGTCTACGTTGAGACGAGTCGCATCACCGCCCTGAGCGTATTGATGGGATGCGGGATCGGATTCCTCGCCACGGCCGTCCTCGTCTTGAACAACCTGCGTGACATCGAGACCGACGCCGCGGCGGGCAAGAGAACGCTGGCAACGCTCCTCGGCCGCGACCGCACGCGGATCCTGCTGCTCGTTCTGGTCGCGGCGGCATTCGCGGTCCCGATCGTGATCTTCCTGACCAAGCTCGCGAGCGTGACGGTGATGGCGATGCACTTCGGAATTCCAATCGCGTCGGTGCCGGTGCGCACAGCATTCGCGAGCACGGCGCCGCCCGACCTGGTGCGGGCGCTCAAGCGCATGGCGTCTACCGAGCTCGCCTACGCGCTCTTGTTCACGATCGGCATCCTGCTGTGACCGTTTCCTTGATCACTGCGCGGCGCCCGTCTGAGGTCGCGCGCGAGGTCGAGAGGCTGGTCCGCGACGGAAATCGAAGATTCGTCATCTCCAGCGTCGACCGCGGCGGCATGCTCGACCAGGAGCGACTGGGCGCCGCGCGCTACGCGGCCGGGGTTCAGTCGAAGGTCGAGCTCGGCGCTGAGAGGCCGGTGGTCATCGCGGCGGCGAGGTGAGAGGCGAGAACGCGGACGAACGCATCGGGGCGCTCCTGGTGCACCGCGTGCCCGGCTCGCGGCACGATCTCAAACCGGCCGTCCGGCACCGCGGCCGCCAGCCTGCGGGCGGAGGCGACGTAACCGTGGTCGAGCTGGCCGGCGACGAAGGTGCAAGGAAACGTCGCCCGGGCGACCTCGCCCCAGACCGGCTCCATCACGCCCGCGCCCATGCCGCGCAGCGAGCAGGCGAGTCCTGCCACGTGGTTCTCCAACCGCTCCTCCCGTACCTGGGCGACGTACGACGGACCGCGGCGCTCCAGTCCGGCGAAAAGGGGAAGCGCGCCCCAGTAGTTGACGAACGCCTCGATGCCCTCCTTCTCGATGCGCTCGGCAAGTCCGTCGTCGCCGCGGCGCCGGCCCTCGCGCGCATCCTCATCCAGCCCGGCGTGCGCGCCAACCGTCAGCAGGGAGGCGACTCGCTCAGGCCGGTGGGCCGCGATATGAAGCGCGAGCCGGCCGCCCATCGAGTAGCCGACCAGATGCGTCCGCCCGAGGTCCAGCTCCTCCCAGAGCGCGACGAGGTCCTCGGTACACGCATCCATCGAGCAGGGCGCGCCTCGGCGGGTCTGCGTTTTGCCGTGGCCGCGCAGGTCGGGCACGATCCATTTCCAGCCTGCGGGCATTTTGGAGATGACCTCGCGCCAGCTGCGGCCGCTCTGGGTGAAACCGTGAAGCAGCGTGACCGGCGGGCCCACGCCCTCGACAAAGTAGCTCAGCCTGACGTCGCTACGGTCGAGAATCACTTGCGACGTCTCATCCTATGACTGATGTAGCCCAGGCCTTCGCCGCCACGTTCGTCGACGAGCTGGCGGTACAAGGCGTCGAGTTCGCCTGCGTCTCGCCCGGCTCCCGGTCGGCGCCGGTCGCGATGGCGCTCCAGAGGCATCCGCGCATCAAGGTCATCGTCCATATCGACGAGAGGTGCGGCTCTTTCTTTGCCGTCGGCCTTGGCAAGGCGACCGGCAAACCGGCGGTGGTCCTCTCGACGTCGGGCACGGCCGCGGCCGAACTTCACGCCGCGGTCGTCGAGGCGTCGTACTCGCGGACACCGATGATCGTGATCACAGCCGATCGACCGCCGGAGCTCCAGGGTGTGGGGGCCAACCAGGCGGTCGACCAGCAGCATCTTTTCGGCAGCGCGGTCCGGTGGTTCGTCGATCCGGGCGCCCCGGTCGAGATGCCCAACGCGGCGCGCGTCTGGCGACGTCTCGCCGCGCGTGCGGTCGCCGAAGCGGCGGGCGGTCCGGTGCACCTGAATCTTCCGTTTCGAGAACCGCTCGTGCCGCCGCCGGGCGAGATCCCGGTCGCCGAGCCGGTGCCTCCCCAGTCGCTGACCAGCGGCCGCTTGCTTCCGAGCCAGGCCCAGCTCGCGTCGCTCGCGTCGGCGCTCCAGCGGTCGCAGCGCCCGCTGGTCGTCGTCGGTGAGATGCGGGATGGAGAGCGGCTGGCTCCTGCTCTGCACCGGCTGGGAGTTCCGCTGATCGCGGAACCGACATCCCAGCTCCGGCGCGTCGAGGCAGGCGCCGCGGTCGAGTCGTACGAGGCCTTGCTGCGGGCGGGCTGGTCGCTGCAGCACGGACCGGACCTCGTGGTGCGCATTGGTGCGACGCCGACGTCGCGCGTTTTGAACAGGTGGCTCGCCGCGGCCGCGGCGCCGACCTTCCTCATCGACCCCGACCATGCGTGGCGCGATCAAGATCACGCCGCGACCAGCGTGATGGCATGCGACCCGCAGCCTCTCCTGGAGGCCCTGACGCCGGTCGACCGCCCGGCCTGGCGTGAGCAGTGGGTAAGCGCCGGCAAGCGCGCGACCGCGGCGATCGCCGCGACGCTTGTGTCGACTCCGCTGCACGAAGGACATGTGGTGAGGGCGCTCAGCTCGCGGCTGCCCGACCCAGGCCAGGTGTTCATCGGTTCGAGCATGCCGATCCGCGCGGCGGACAGCTTCTGGCCTCTAGCCCGGCCGCAGCAGCGATTCTTCGGCAACCGCGGCGCAAGCGGGATCGACGGCCTGGTGTCGAGCGGGCTCGGTGTTGCGACCGGCCGCGATGCGGTGCCGACCGTTCTGCTCCTCGGCGACCTGTCGCTGTATCACGACATGAACGGTCTTTGGGCGCTGCAGCGCCACGGCATCAGGGCGACGCTGGTCGTGTGCGACAACAACGGCGGCGGTGTCTTCAACTTCTTGCCCCAGGCCGAGCACCAGGATGTGTTCGAGGAGATCTTCGCCACTCCGCTCGGGCTCGACCTGTCCCAGGTGGCGCGTCTGTACGGGCTCGTCTACAGCCCGGTGAGTGATCGCTCCGGGCTCGAGCCAGCGATCGCCGACGCCATCGCCGCGCCGACGCCGACCATGGTCGTGGTGCGCTTCAAGCGCGAGGACAGCGTGAGCGGCCATCGCCTGTGCTGGGAGGCGGCGGCCTCGGCGCTCAAGAGCTAATCGTGCAGTAGAAAGTCCAGGACTATCCGGTTGAATTCGTGCGGGTGCTCGAGGTTGGGCAGGTGGGCGGCATCGTGGATGACCGCCTTGCGCGCGTGGGGCAGCTTCTCCATCAGCAGCTCGACGGCGTCGTAAATCGTCGGCAGGTCCTCGTCTCCGACAACGATCAGGGTGGACGCAGTGATCTCGTGTAGGCGCTCGACCGCCGGCGGATTGAGGTCGTTGGTCGGTGCGCCTTCGAAGTCGCTGCGCAGATTCGGGCCATTCATGTCGAGGAACATGTCGCGCAAGGGCTGATTGACGTAGCCGCGCGGGCGGCGGGGCCCGTCGAGGAAGAGATGCATCTCGGCCTGGTTCAGAGCGTCGATGTCTCCTGTCTGCTCCGCGGCCTTGACGTCCGCGAACACCTCCGGATAGTTCTTGCCGAAGTTTGCCCCGCCTATCGCCGGTCCCACGAGCACGAGCTTGGAGATCCGTTCCGGGTGCTCGAGCGCGAAGTCGATCGCGAGCATGCCCCCTAGCGAGCAGCCGACCAGGTGCGACGGCTTGAGATCCAGCTGGTCCATCAGCCCGAGCAGGTCGGCGACCCACGACCACCTCGCCGGCGGAAGCTCGGATTTGCCAAAGCCGCGCACCTCCGGACGGATCACATCGAAGTGCTTCGCGAATGCTTCGACCTGCGGCTCCCACATCCGCAGATCTCCGATCCCCGCGTGCAGGAAGATCACCGGGAGGCCCTCACCCGTGCGCTCGTAGTGAATGCGCGCACCGTGGATCGTGGCCTCCATCAGACGAGCGCCGTGAGGAGGGCTTTGAACTTGAGCTCGGTTTCCTCGAGCTCGCGCGCGGGGTCAGAGTCCGGCATCACGCCAACGCCCGCGTAGAGGCGCGCGCCGTCCTCCCACAGCAACCCGCAGCGCAGCGCGATTGCAAGCTCGCCGTCGCCCCGCCCATCGATCCATCCGACTGCGCCGGCGTACCAGCCGCGTTCCATGCCCTCGAGCTCATCGATCAGCACGTCCGCGGCGACGCGTGGCCAACCGCCTACCGCGGGCGTCGGGTGCAAGGCGGATGCCAGCGTGAGCAGGTCCGCGGGCGGATCGCTCAGGTGCGCGTCGACGCTCGTCGCGAGGTGCTGGATGTTGGTGAACCTCACGACCTCGGGCTCATGCGCCTCGACGGTCGACGCAAACGGGCGCAGCGCGTCGACGACGAACTTCGCCACCACGTGATGCTCATCCGCATCCTTCGCGCTTTGAGTCAGCTGTCGCGCGAGCCGGTCGTCGTCGGCTTCGCTCGCGCCGCGGGCGATCGATCCGGCCATGGGCTGCGCGAATGCCCGCGCACCCGCGCGGCGGATCAGCAGCTCAGGCGATGCGCCCGCGAAGGCCGTTCCGTCGGCGCCGGAGATGAGATAGGTGAAGCACGACGGATACGCGGCGCGCAGGCCGCGGACGACCATCCCCGCCGCAACGACGCCGTCTCCGCGGGCCAGCACCTCGCGCGCGAGCACCACTTTCTCCGCCTCGCCCGCGCGAAGTCGGGCCGCGGCGGATTCCACCGCGGCGGTCCATGCGAGCGGGTTGCGGATCGGCGTGACGTCGAGCCGGCGTGCGGCAGGTGCGCGCACCGCGGGCGAGGTGAGCTCGAGGAGTGACTCCGCGTCGGGTGCGGCCGCGATGACGAAGGTGCGTCCGCGCCTCCGCATCACGGCGAGCGCAGCGACACGAAACAGGAGCGATGGAAAACCCGACCACGCGCCGGCGGGATCGCGATCGGGTCTATAGGCAAAGCCCCCGACCGCGACCGCGGCCGCCAGGCCCATGCGCCGCCACAGTCGAGACGCCGCGAGTATCCGATCTTCGCCGGGCTCGAAATCGACCGTCGCACCCTCGGGGTCCTCGACCGCGACGCCCCCGGGCGCGGAGACGATGTCGAGCGCGCGGCCGATCGCGGCCACGCTGACGGCGTCTGGCATCGGCCTCTCGATGAGCATCACCTCGTGACCGGCGTCTCGAGCCGCGCTCACGAGATCCACCAGGTCTGGATTCCGGTCGAGCTCCCAGGTGCGTACCGGCGCCGCCGTGATCATCCGCGTCTCTCGATGTGCTCCCGCGCCGCCCGCAGAAGCGTTCGCTCGAAGTGGTGGCGGACCAGCGTTCCGCTGGCTTCAAGGAGGTCGTTGAACGTCTGGAGAAGCCGGCGCTCGGCAGCCTCCGTCTCGCCGCCCTCCGCCTGGATGCGTTCACGCACGTAGCGGTCGAAAAGGTCCACCGCCTGGCGCGCGGTGCGATCGACCGCGGCGGCGTGCTCCTTGCCGAGCTCCATCAAGGATCCGATCGGCACGCCCGCCGCGATCAGCTTCATGCCGGCGGCGATCGCCGCGAGGTCGTCGGCCGGATAGAGCGACTCTTCTCCGCCTTCGATCGGCACCAGGAGGCCGGCCTGCTCGAGGCTGCGGAGCAGCGGCTCGGCGACCCCGCTCCGCTCCGCCAGCTCGCCGAGGGTCAGGGTCTGGGGTGCGGCCGGTCGTGTGACGGCCGCAACGAGCGCTTCATCCGAGGCCTCGAGCTCGCCGGAGAGGAAGCGTTGGATCACCGTCAGGGTGAAGCCCTGCTGCTGGAGCGCCTTGATGCGCTTCAACCTCTCGACGTGTCCGTCGCCGTACCAGGTCACCCGGCCTTCCCTCCGCGGCGAGTCGAGCAGGCCCTTGCCCTGATAGAAGCGGATCGTGTCGACGGCCACTCCGGCGGCGCGGGCCAACTGTTCGATCCGGTACTCCATGAGTACTTACTCTAAGAGTTGCTGCGTGCCCCCGTTTCGATCGAAACCTGCATCAATCGCCGCGTGGGTTGCCACGTTTTGATCGAAACTGGGCGCGGCGGGGCCTAGCCGAACGTGTTCCAGTAGTACATCCGGTCGAGCCATCCCGGGTCGGCGCGGTAGGCCCTCGCGAACGACTCCACCGAGTCGACGTAGTCGTAGTCGTGGTTGTACTGAAAGATCGCCAGGCGCATGTTGTAGGGCGCGCCATTCCGGACCAGGTAGCGCGCCGCGGCGAGGATTGAGTCGTGAGGGTCGTAGATGTTGCCGCCCTGGCCGTATTGGGTCCAGGTGCTCGGCAAGAACTGCATCGGCCCTTGCGCGCCCGCGGACGAAGTGTCCTTGACACGGCCGAAGTTGCTCTCGATGAAATTGATTGAGGCGAGGTAGCTGGGGTCGACCCCGTAACGCCGTGAAGCCTCGCTGTAATAGGAGCGGAGAGCACTCAAAGGCTCAGCGTCGGTGTAGATGTGGTTGAAGTGGACGTTGACCAGGTAGTACTGGTCGATGCCGGCCAGGTTGTAGAGCGAATGAAGCGCTGCAATCAGGTTCTCAATGGGGCCCTGGATGCGTGCGGGGATGAGTGGGACGACCGCTGACTCGACGCTCGAGTACCCGGTCAGCTCGTAAACACGAAGCTGCTCCTGACGAGCCGCCTGGCGGAAGCTGTACCCCGCTGCCGCGATCGCGAGCTCGAGCCTGACGCTGTCGGCCAGGCCTGATGATTTCTGCGCGAGGAGCGCATCGAGGCTGCTCGAAGCGTCTTGCATCGCTCGCTCGGCGGCGATGATCCGCGCCGCCTCGTGATGCGCGTTGGGCCCGGCGCCGGGATCCTGGGCCACCGCTGCGTGCGGCAGCAGTGCCAGGCCCACGGCTGCGGCGAACCAGAGGCGGAGTCGGATCAGGCCGTTCGCTCCGCTTCGATCTTCAATGGCTCCAGCACCGGCGGGAGTGGGATCTCGTCGGGATACGGATCGCCGGCTTTCGGTTCACGCAGCGCCACCGAGTCGAGCAGTCCGCCGATCTCGTCTCCGACCAGCTCGCCCTGCGCCATCAGCGCCTCGGCGGCCAGGTCGATGGCTTCCTTGTTGACGTTCATGACCCGCCAGTCGTCGATGTATGCAGCGCCCAGCACCTGCGCCACAGCCTGCCGCGACCGCGGGTTGCCAAGCGCTTTGCCCGCCGCGGTCTCCACGCCGAGCAGGTCGTTGCCTACGAAAGCCGCAACAGAGATGAGGTACTCGCCGATGCTCACTGCCAGACGCGACTGCTGCATGGGCAGCGGGTCTGGGCCCATGCCCCAAACCGAGATCATGTGGGCGGCGAGCTCTGTGGCCTGCACGAGGTCCATGCTCACGCCGTTGGAGTTCTCGCCGTAGAACGCGCGCTCCGACGCGATGGCGCCGAGCGTGTGGCGAAGCTGGCCCGCCGCGTGGGAGCGGAAATGCGAGAACTCTTCCTGCCTTGCGACGGAACGGTGGTGGCCGAGCGAACCGGATCGCATCTTGATGGACAACCGGACCGATACCGCATCCGGCAAGAAAAAGCGCGCGGCAACGGCGTGACCCAGCTCGTGTCGCGCGACGGCGAGGCGCTCGCGCTCGGTGTACACGACTGGGTGCGCCAGGCCGGCCTCGATGTTGCCCATCGCCTCCCGAATGTCGCGCCAGGTGAAAGCCTCGCGGTTGTCCTGGAATGCGTACATCAGCGCAAGGGAGAGCGCCTGCTCGATCATGGCCGGCGAGTAGCCGTCGGCGACCCGCGCGAACTCGTCGCGCCGAGCGGGCGTGTCAAGTTCGGGATCGTGCTTCTTCTTCGCGAAGTAAAGGTCCGCGATGTCCTTGCGGTCGTCTTTCGTCGGCATCCGGAAGATGATCTGGCGACCAAACCGGCCCGGCCGCACGACCGCCTCGTCCAGGACCTGTGGCCGGTTCGTCGCGCCGACGAACAGGATGTTGTATCGGGGTGCGCGCAGGATCGGGATGCGCAGCTTGATCCGCGTGCCGTTGAATCCGATCTGCCTGGGCAGAAAAATGCCGTCGAGCGAGATGTTCACGAATCGCCGCCCCATCTGCCTGAAGTAGCCGGGGTTGTCCACGCCGTCCATCATCACCAGGAGGGTGTTGAGGCCCAGCTGGCCGCCACCGAACATGCCACCCATCCCGCCGGCGCCGCCGCCCATTCCGCTGCGACGATTGCCCAAGGCATCGAACTCGTCGATGAAGACGATGCTTCCGCCCCAGCGCTTGGCGCGGCTCTTCGCGGCGCGCACCGTCATGAAGACGTTGAGCGCGTCCATGCCGAGGAACATGCCCTGAAAGGAGGAGCCCGAGGTGATGATGATCGGCACATGCATCGATGACGCGATGCCTTTGGCCAACATCGTCTTGCCGGTGCCTGGGGGGCCGACCATGAGCACGCCTCGCTCGCGTTTGCCGCCGGCGCGGACGTAATTCCGCCCCTGCTCCATCAACGTCAGGATCCGGCGCATCTCCTCGACCGCCGATCTCTGGCCGCGGACGTCTTCGATCCTGACCTCGTAGTTGGCCTCTCCGGGATCGACATAAGTGCGCCCGATCCGCCCGTAGATGAAGAAGGCGCCAAAGAACAGCATGAAGTTGGCGACCATGATCACCAGGAAGTAGGCAAGCTGCGGTATGGCGGCGGCGATGACGCCAGGCAATGCGTCCATGGCTTCCAGCGGGCCCAGGCCGAAGAACACGAAGTAGATCGCGAAGTAGATGCCAAGGATGATCGCCAACGAGCGGACACGTCGCCAGAACAGAGCCCGGTTGGTTTCGAGGGTCCGTTCGTCGGGGTCGTCCTCAGGCGCCATGCGCTCGCTGAGGATCAGCCAGCGTTTCAGCAGCGTGAGGAAGCCGCGACAGACCAGGACGGCCACGACTGCGTAAACCAGCGACCACGCGAGGCCAAGCTGCAGCCCAATGAACGCGAAGGCGAACGCAGAGGCGCCAAAGAAAAGGGCGAAGATCCAGAAGATGATCACGGCGGGGTCAATTCACTATACGGGTTGGGGTTGCAGTGGAGACAAAGACCACGACCGCCAGCCCGAGCGCGATCAGCACGTCTCCGGGGCTGTACACCTCGGGCACCGGATGGAGCGAGATCCAGTCGCCGAGAAGGTTGAGCTGCGTGCCCGATCCCATGACCGTGTACTGACCGAGGCTGCCATGCCGGACAAGGGACCCGGCGAGCTCCGGCGCCACGGGCATGCGGCCCCAGTTGACGGTGATGACCACCAGGTTGAGGGCGGCGCCGGCCGTGACCAGCCAGAGTCCGTAGAAGCGGCTCGCGTTCCAGATCGTCCAGGCGACGATCGCTGCCAAGGCGAGGACGTACGCGTAGCGCGCGCCGTCGACTCGATTCAGTGGGGTCAGGACGACGGCTTCGCGGACGACGACCGCGGCAAAGATGAGCCAGGGCCACCGAAACCGAAGGCGCGCGAGGTTGCCGATGCGGCCGCCCACGACCAGGCCGAACGCGAGCCCGATGACGATCGCAAAAAGCCAGAGCAATCTCTAACTACTGCGCTGCGAGTCGCGAAGCGGCTCCCGCCATGACCTTCACGCCGACCGGCAGCGCCGCCTCGTCGATCCGGAAGCCAGGCGAATGATGCGCAGGCGGCGTGTCGCCGTCCGGTCGCGCCCCGAGCATGAAGTAGCAGCCGGGAATGCGCGTCAGGAACTCCGCGAAATCGTCGCTCACCGTCAGCGGCCGGCCGAGGACGCTCGCGCGATCGCCGATGAGCTCGTGCCCGACCTCGAGCACCGTGCGCGTCACGTTGGGTTCGTTCATCAA
>Ga0070707_100002520_pt1 | contig 17446 bp, 19 predicted proteins | sample KBSK5502metaG_FD_65468 | JGI IMG/M metagenome (GOLD analysis project Ga0070707, IMG submission 65468) | Corn, switchgrass and miscanthus rhizosphere microbial communities from Kellogg Biological Station, Michigan, USA - KBS K5-50-2 metaG | ecosystem: Host-associated > Plants > Roots >... | reverse complement strand
CCGACTCGCCTCGGCGGCGAAGTGCGGGTGCAGCCGTTGAAATGTCAATGCCATGGGAGTGCCTTCCAGCCTAGGACGACCGCGGCCGGAGAGTCAAGCGCGCTTCGCGGGCTCAGCGCGGGAGATCGATGCGCCGCCCCTCCTCAGCGGAGACATAGGCAGCGTAGATCGCCTAGCGCGTATCTATCTTTGGGATAGGCGCGGCGGCAGGCTCGCGGTACCCATGAGGGTGCCGCCCGCCGCGCTCGCGTATCGGCCGCGTGACGGCTTACGCGCCAGACCTGGGAGGCCGAATCGCTATGACCAGGGTTGCATCTTCGGACCGAAGCCGCCGATCCGATCGACGCTGATGCGTACGGTCAGTCGCTTCTCCCCGGGCCGACGGAACGGATACTTGTCGGCGTTCAGAAATCGCTTGGCGAGCTTGTCGATGTGATCGTCGGCGCCCGTCTCCGTCACGCGGGCCTTGCCGTGGAAGACCGCGTAGGCCTGGGGGTCGTTGCGGTCCTGCACGGAGACGATGATGCGCGGATCGCGGCGCAGGTTCTGCGGCTTGTTTCGACCCTCCGCAGTGTTGAAGGTGACCTCGTCGCCGTCCACGTCCATCCACACCATCGTGAGCTGCGGCTTGCCCTGGGCGTTGAACGTCACCACGTGCCCGTAGGCCTTATCCTGCAGGAGCTGTTTCACCGAATGCGGCAGTGTGACCGGCATGATGGGGCTCCTTTCGGCGTGCCTGAATGATGGACCCCGTGGATCATCTCACGAGGGAATTGGTGCGCCCCATTATCCTACAAAGGAGGCGGTGCCATGCGGCGGACACTCCAGGGCCGGCCCCACCAGCCGCGCGCGGTGCCGTCGCGCCCTCAGCCCGGTGCCGACCCGCCGTCCAGCGCTGGGCTCGACCTCTGCGCGCTCGCGCGCATGTTGACCGGCCCGTGCTCACCGGGGCAAGATCGCAGCGGATGCCCTCGATGCTCAGCGCCTCTCTGACCCGCGCAGCCGGCCAGGCGACCCACCCCTGCGCTACTCTTGCCCGGCGCCTCGGGTCCGATAAGGGCCTTTATCTTGCCTAAGCGCCTACGCGCATCTCCACTGGGAGTGATGAGCAGTCGGGATTGACCCGGGCTTGAAGGCTCAGCGCGGGAGATCGACGCGTCGCCCCTCCTCAGCGGAGACATAGGCGGCGTAGATCACCTCGACGGTTTCCCGCGCGAGCAGGCTGCCCGAGAGCGGCTCCCGCCCCTGGAGAACGGCGTCGACGAAATCCGCCATCTCTTGCGGGTAGCCCCGCATCCAGTCCTCGTCGGGGCTCGGGAACTGCCAGCCGGCCTTGGTCTCGACCTTCTCGGTGATGTACTCCTCTCCCCACACGGAAGCGTCCGGCGCGTAGACCTGCACGCTGGTATTGGGGTTGATATTGGCCTGGATCACGCCGTTCGAGCAGTAGACGGTGAGCAGATTCTTCACCCCGCCCAGGCTCACGTCGGTGGCCGTGACCACCGCCTTGGTCCCGTCCTCGAAGGTGAGGATGGCGGCCGACCAATCCTCCACGTCTTCCCACCCAGTGACCAGCCACTTCTTTGCCTCGCCGCGCATGAATGGGATTTTGGTCAGCTGACCCACCTCGGCGACCACGGACTTGACCCGGATCGGCCGCCCGTTCCGGCGCTGGCCTTCATAGTGCTTGAGATGAATCACCGCCCCGATGGGGTGGGAGCCCATTCTCAGAAGCGATCCGCCGCCCGCGGTGATCCAGCGGCGGGAATAGGCGGCATGGGAGCCCGAATGGCTCTCCTCGGCGCGGAGATCGAGGATGGTGCCCCCACCGACATCGAGCAGGCGCCTGAGCTTCGCCACCGGAGGGGCATAGACGAAGTTTTCCGCATAGCACAGACTCACGCCGCTCTGCCGGCAGGCCTCGAGGACGGCGTCGGCATTCGCCATGGCCTGGGTGAGCATGGCCGGGCGCGGGGTCGAGCCCTCGGTGAAGCAGCCCGTGAGCGGCTTCTCCACGATGAGATGCTTGCCGGCCCGGGCCGCATCGATGGCGAACACATGATGCAGGCTCGTCACCACGGGTAGCGTGACCAGCTGAATGTCTTTGCGGTCGAGCAGCGCGCGGTGATCGGTATAGACATGGGGGATGCCGAATTTCCGGGCGAAGGCCTCGGCGCGCTCGCGCGTGCGCGAGCATACCGCCACCAGCTCGCACTTGACGCCGCGGAGCGGCGCCAGCGCGTGAGCGTGGAGGTCGGCGGCGAAGCCGGCGCCGATGAAGCCGATGCCAATCTTGTCCATGAGCGCATCGGGGATTATCGCCGATCTTTGACCCGGGGCGCGCCGAGACTTGCGATCGGCGAGAAAACGCGGTAGGAAGGACTCTCGCCCGGATTCTTGATGAAGCGCTGGTTCGACCATCTGAGGGAGCGAGCATGAACGCCAAGCGAGGCCTCGCCCGGTGCGGTGTCGTCATCGTGTGCATCGTGCTGGCAACCGGCCTCCTCGACGACGTCGCGGCCCAGGCGAAACCTGAGGGCGAGATACGCTTCGCGATGTACGTGACGCTCGCGCCCGTCTGGCTCGATCCGGCCGAGGTGGCGGGGGTGATCACCCCCTTCTGGGTGCTCTACGCCCTGCACGACGCGCTCGTGAAGCCCATGCCCGGTAACCTGCTGGCGCCGAGCCTGGCGGAGTCGTGGACGGTGAGCGCGGACCAGAAGATCTACGAGTTCAAGCTGCGCGAGGGGCTCAAGTTCCACAACGGCGATCCCTTCACGGCCGAGGACGTGAAGTTCAGCTTCCAGCGCGCCAAGGGCAAGGTCCTGCACGAGAAGGTGCGCGAGGTCGCCGTCGTCGACCCCTATCGGGTCCGCTTCCTCCTGCACGAGCCCTGGCCCGACTTCATGATGTTCTACGGAACCTTTGCGTCGGGCGCCGGCTGGATCGTGCCGAAGAAATACGTCGAGCAGGTCGGGAGCGACGGCTTCAAGAAGCATCCCGTCGGCCTCGGGCCGTACAAGTTCGTCAGCCAGACGCCCGGCATCGAGCTGGTCATGGAGGCCTTCGAGGGCTACTGGCGCAAGGCGCCCTCGGTGAAGCGGCTGGTTTTCAAGAGCGTCCCGGAGGCCACGACGCGACTCGCCATGCTGAAGCGGGGCGAGGTGGATCTCGCCTACCTGCTGGACGGTCCTCAGGCTCAGGAGGTAAAACGCGATCCCAACCTCAAGCTGGCCTTCTCCGGGGGGATCGGAACTTTCTATCTGGATTACTTCGACCAGTGGGACCCCAGGTCTCCCTGGGCCGACCGCCGGGTGCGCCTGGCGGCCATCCTCGCCATCGACAGCCGCGCGCTGAACGAGGCCGAGAATCTTGGGGCCTCCCGGCTCACGGGGAGCATGATCCCCCGCAAGTTCGACTTCGGCCTGTCTCTCGAGCCCTATCCCTACGATCCCGCGAAAGCGAAGCAGCTCCTAGCCGAGGCGGGCTACCCCAACGGCTTCGATGCCGGGGACCTCTATCCGTGGCCCCCCTACTTCTCGATGGGGGAGGCCGTCGCCGGCTATCTCGGGGCGGTAGGCATCAAGGTCAAGATCCGGTCAATGGAGCGCGCGGCCTTCTACGCGGCGCTGGCCACGAAGAAGCTCAAGGGGCTCTGCGTCTGCATCAATGCCGTCTACGGCAATGCGGCCTCGCGCCTGTCGGAGATCGTGCCGAGCGACGGGGTGTTCGCCTATGGCGGCTATCCCGACGTCGACGCGCTGTACAAGCAGCAGTCCCGCGAGACCGACCGGAAAAAGCGCGAGGCCCTGCTGCATCGGATTCAGAAGCTCATGTACGAGCGGGTGAGATACGCGCCCATCTACGAGTACATCTGGCCGAGCGGCGTGGGGCCGCGGGTGGCCGATCCCGCGCTGATGCTGATCGACCCTTATCCCTGGGCGGCGCCGCTCGAAGAGGTGCGGCTCAAGAAGAATTGATCCAGCCGCGCGCGGGATTCCACGCTCATGTCGGCCTAAACCTCTATCGAGGAGACAACAGTGGCAATCAAGATCGTTCTCTCTCCGAAGCTGCCAGCCCCCCTGGTCGAGATCGCCCGCTCGGTCATGCCTGCCGGCTACGACCTCCACGTCAGTGACCAGGGAACCGCGGACTTCTTCGACTCACTGGAGGACGCCGAGTACTTCGTGGGCTTCGCCCGCTCGAGCCTCGGCTCGGACTTCTATCGCGCCGCACCGAGGCTCAAGCTCGTCCAGCTCATCAGCGCGGGCTACGACCGGGTCGACATCGAGGCCGCCCGCAAGGCACGGGTGCCGGTCGCCAATAACGGAGGGGCCAATGCCATCGCGGTCGCCGAGCACACCATGGGGCTCATGCTGGCGGTCGTGAAGAAGATCGTGTGGCAGCACAACAATGTCGTCTCCGGCAAGTGGCGGGTCGGGGACTTCTCGGCGACGCGGCTCTACGAGCTCTCGGGAAAGACCCTCGGCATCGTCGGGCTCGGCAATATCGGCAAGAAGGTGGCGCGGCGGGCGCTCGGGTTCGACATGCAGGTCCGGTACTACGACATCGTGCGGCTCGCCGAGGACCAGGAGGACGCCCTGGGGGTCCGCTTCGCGCTCTTCCAGGAGCTGCTGCGCGCCTCCGATGTCGTCAGCTTGCACGTCCCGCTGACCGACCGGACGCGGCGGATGATGGGCGAGCGCGAGTTCGCCCTGATGAAGCCGACGGCTGTCGTGATCAATACGTGCCGAGGTCCCGTGGTGGACGAGGCGGCGCTCTTCACAGCGCTGACGAGCGGGAAGATCGCCGGCGCGGGGCTCGACGTCATGCTCGAGGAGCCGCCGCCCCTGAACCACCCGCTGTTCTCGCTCGAGACCGTGACGATCACGCCGCACATGGCGGGCCCGACGTGGGAGAACTGGTGGCGGTGCTTCCGCAACGCCTTTGACAATATCCAGCGTGTCGCCAGCGGCGACAGACCGCTCTGGGTGATTCCGGAGCTGCGGGAGCCGGCCGGATAGCAGGGCTCTCGTGTTGAGGCGAGCGACGATGCAGATACCGAGGGAGGTCTCGAGACGCCGCGTTCTGCGGGCCCTGGCGCTCGGCAGCGCATCCGCGGCGGCGCTGAAGCTGTCGCCGATGAGTGCATGGGCGGAAGAGGATATCTCCGAATCGCTCATCGACGCCATGACCGCGCTGTTCGGATCGCATCCCGGGTTCCGAACCAACCACGCGAAAGGGATTGTCTGCAGGGGCAGCTTCTTGCCGGCCAAGGCGGCGGCGTCGCTGAGCCGCGCCGCGCATCTTCAGGGGAGCCCGATGCCCATCACGGTGCGATTCTCGGACTTCGGCGGCGTCCCCACCGTGCCGGACGGTGATCCGGGCGCGAGTCCCCGCGGCATGGCGATTCGATTCCACCTTCCCAATGGCGGCGAGACCGATATCATCGGCCATTCCTACAATGGCTTTCCTGTCGGAACGCCCCAGGACATGCTCGCCTTCCTCCGGGCCCTCGCGGCGAGCGGGCCCAATACCGTGAAGCCGACTCCCATCGAGATCTTCCTTGAGGGCCACCCCCAGGCGAAGCGCTTTGCGACGGCGTCCCAGCCGCCTCCGGCGAGTTTTACCACCGAGTCGTACTACGGCGTGAACGCGTTTCGGTTCATCAACCGGGAGGGTCGAAGCCGGTACGGTCGATACCGGATCCATCCGGTTGACGGGGATCGGCATCTCGCTTCGGCCGAAGCCTCGAACCGGCCGGCGAACTACCTCCGCGACGAGCTTCCAAAGCGGCTGGCGCGAGGCCCTGCCAGGTTCCGGCTGATGGTCCAGCTCGCGGGTGATGGCGACCCGATCAGCGACGGCTCGCTGCCATGGCCCGAAGACCGGCCCAAAGTAGAGCTCGGCATGGTGACTCTCAGCGTGCATGTTCCGGAGAGCGACGCAGCCGAGCGTGCGCTCGCGTTCAGTCCGATCAATCTCGTCGCCGGAATCGAGCCCTCCGACGATCCGATGATCTCCGCCCGCGCCGCGTCCTATCCCATCAGCGTCACGCGACGTAACCGCTAGCACGCTCGTGCCTACCGATGGTCGCTGACAGGGCCGCCGCGGGTGACGTGCGGGGCGTGGCCTGCGATCTCCTCACGGCGCTGGTCGACTCCTGGGGGCTTTGGGAGCGAGTGGCCGGCGACCCGGAGCGCGGGCGCCGGTGGCGTCAGGTCTCCCTTCGCATGGTGACGTCGTCCGGCGCCTATCGTCCCTATGAGGAGATCGTCTCGGAGGCGACGGCGGAGATGGGCCTGCCCGCGGTCAAGACCAAGGAGCTCCTCCAGCGCTGGGGCGAGCTCGAGCCGTACCAGGACGCGCGGCCGGCGCTCGACGCGCTCCGCCGCGCCGGCAAGCGGCTTGCGGTGGTCACGAACTGCTCACAGCGGCTGGCGGAGCTGGCCGCCTCGCGGGTAGGGGTAGGCTGGGACGCGGTGGTGAGCGCCGAGCAGGCGGGCTTCTACAAGCCCCATCCGATCCCCTACCGCGCCGGCTGCGAGGCGCTCGGATTGCTGCCCGAGCATATGCTATTCGTGGCCGGCTCGGCTCACGACGTCCCGGGCGCCGCGAGCATAGGGCTCAGAGTGTTTTGGGCCAATCGTCGCGGCGCGCTCCCGCCCGACGGCGCCGCGCCCTGGAGGACCGCAGCCGATTTGTCCACGCTGCCGGTCCTGCTGGGGGCATGACGCCCGGGCCTGTGGCGGGCTAGCGAGTGGGCCCGGGTGGGGGAGGTGGCGGCGGAGGTCCCGGGGGCGGTGGAGGAACGTTCGGCGGCGCGGTGGGCGGTGCAGTCCTCGCAGCCGGGCAGCGAAAGACCTCCGCATGAATCGCCGAGAGATTGTCCGCCCTGAACGAGATGAGGCCGGTATTGCCTCCCGCTCTTACGATTTTTTGCCTCAGGTCTTTGACGGAATCGTCGCTCACGGCGCCGACGCGGGCGCATCCTTGAGCAACCGCGGCTTCGGTCGTCAGGCGCACATGGGCCATCGCCCAATGCTCGGCGTCGTCAGCCCGCGCGTACGAGACCGAGGCAAGCAAGAGCACTCCGAGGCAGGTCACGGTCGTCTTCATGGCTACCCTCATCATACGACCAAAGTTCGTGCATGATAACCGGCGTGATGAGGTGGAGTCCCCCCGCCGTGGTATTGCTGGCGATCGGCCTTCTGACGGCTGTCGAAGCGCCGCCTCTCGCCCCGGCCGCCGAGACGCCGGCGACCGACGAAGTTCTGGACCGCCTCCAGATCTCCCCCGAAGAGGGTCGCCGTCTCGTCCGCGGCGAAATCGTGTCCTATCCCGTGATCGAGCACGGCGAGCGAGAGCTCGCCGTGGGTCTGGCCGTGTTCGTATCGGCCCCGGTGGGCCATCTCGCCGAATATTTGGCGTCGGGGCAGCTCATCGCCCAGGACGCCACGATCTCCGACTTCGGGATCGCGACGGATCCGGCGAGCCCGGATGCCATGTCTGGGGCCCAGTTCACGGCAGCCGAGCGCGGCGAGGCGGCGAGCCTCCTCGACGCTTCGCCCGGGAGTCGATTCAACCTGTCTTTGTCCGAGATCGAAACTCTCCGCGGCTTTCGGACCTCTCCGGACCGCGCGGCAGGGACCGCTCAGGCCGAGATGGCCTTGGACGCGTATCGCCGCCTCCTCCGTCAGCGCCTTCAGGCCTATCAGCAGGGCGGTCTCGCCGCCATCGTTCCCTACGCGCGAAGCGGCGGCGCTTTCACCGATCCCGCTACTGAGCTCCGGCGGGCGGCCTCCGACGCTGAGCGCCTCGGCCAGGAGGGGCCGGACCTCCGGGAGGCGCTGCTGCGGTATCCGGCCGCCCAGCCCCCGCAGCTGGCCAGCCGCCTCTACTGGATCAAGCGGCGGGTCCAGCGCCGGCCGGACCTGTGCCTGCTCCATCAGATGGTCGCCGCCGGCGCGAACCCGGCCATCCACATCGAGCGCTACTTTTACGTGGGGCATTCGTACAACGCGGCTCAGATCATCACCGGCGCCTTCGCATTCGAGGGCGGCACCGTGCTGTTCTCCACGAGCCGCTTTTCCACCGACGAGGTGCTTGGCGTCGGCAACCAGCTGAAGCGGTCGGTCGGCCGCGGCCAGCTCAAGGATGAGATACGCAGGCGGCTCGATCGGGTCCGGGCCTTCCTGAGCCGAGCTCAGCCGGTGCAGAGCCCTTGACGGCATGCGGGTCCGCGGCTGGCGCAGGAAGGAGGCGGGCGCTATCATCTGGCGGGGAGGGACATCCGATGGACGACACCGCCGTCGCGACCGTCACCGGAGTGGCGCAGGTTTTCGATCTCCACGCGCTCAAGGCATTCGCGCAGGAGAAGCGCGTGCGGAAGATGCTCTTCAAGACCGACCAGCTCTGGTCGGAGATCGCCTGTTACGAGCCCGGCCAGTCGACCGTGATGCACACGCATCCGAAGGAAGAAGAGGCGATCTTCGTTCTCGAAGGCACCGCCAACATGAACATCGACGGTCGCGAGGTCGTGGTGCCGGCCGGGTCGATCATCAGGTTTCCCAATAACGTGATGCACGACGTCCGCAATCTCGGCCGGGAGCGATGCGTGATCATGTTCATCAAGGTCAACCCCAAGACGCTGAAGGGAAGCCGCGATGGGTAATGTCGAGCGCTGCGACAAGACGCTGCCGCTGAACGAGATGATCTTCTACGTTCGGCGCGAGGCTGGGCTTCGCGCGCGATGGCTCACGGACCTCGAGGGGCTGGCCCGGCAGTTCGGACTGAGCCGCGAGGAATACGAGGCCCTCCGCGACAAGGACGTGAGGCGGTTGAACGAGATGGGCGTGCATCAGTACTACATCCCGCAGATCCTCAGGCTCTTCTACGGCGCCGCCGCCAATGCGAATAGCCACCCGGCGCTGGAGGCCTACAAGCGCGCGTTCCCGGAGGAGGCCGCGGAGGCCAGCCGACTGCAAGAGCGGCTCGAGCGCCGGGGGCGTTGAGCCGTGGCCCGCATCGTCGCCGCGATGGCCATGACGCATTCCCCGGGGCTGACAGGCTGGTTCGATCGCGCCTCCGAGGACTATCAGGCGCAGGCCCTCAGGGCGCTTGGCGAGATGCGCGAGCGGCTGGCCGCGGCGCGGCCCGACGTGATCGTGCTGTTCAGCAATGACCATCTGCTGAACTGGCCGATCAACAATACGCCCGAGTACACGGTGGGGATCGGCGCCGAGCACGTCGGACCCGCCGACTGGTACGACGAGTGGCTCGGCTTGAAAAAGTACCGGATTCCCGGTCATCCGGGTCTCGCTCGATACCTCGTCAACGAAGGGGCGCGCCGGCGGATGGCCTTCGCGTACCTGCGCGAGATGCAGTTCGACGACGGCGTCTCGGTGCCCATGCATTATCTCAACCCGGCGGCGAGTATCCCGCTGGTGCCGATGACGATGAACTGCACCGTGCCTCCCATCCCCACCCCCGAGCGGGCCTATCAGGTGGGCGTCGTCCTGCGCGCCATGCTCCGGGACTATCCGGGGGACGAGCGCATCGCGGTTCTGGCGACGGGCGGCCTGTCACACGAGCCCGGCGGCCCGCGCTACTTCTGGGTGGACGAGGAATTCGACCTGGCCTTCCTCGACTTGTTGAAGAAGGGGGACCACGCCGCGCTCCTCCGCGAGTGCACGCTGGAGCGGATGGAGGCGGCCGGCTCGGGCGGAACGGCAGAGCTCCTGGCCTGGATCCTCGTCCTGGCTTTTACGGCCGGCCCGGCCGAGGTCCTCGCCTATATGCCCGCCATCGCCTGGCGTTCCGGGACGGGCATGGTGGTCTGGAACGGGCTTTCCCGGTAGGGACCTGTCACTCTGGAGGCACGATGCCCGAATCCATTCCTGCGACGCTCATCATCGACACGCTGAAGGACACCTTCCGCGAGGCGCGCGCCGCGCTGGCGGCGGAGGTCGCCGAGCCGCCGCAGCATTCCCATCTCGGCTGGATCCTGAGCGTGCCGGACACGCATCAGAAGACGGTGCTGGCCGCGCTCGACAAGGAGCAGGCGATCCGGGTCGTCACGTGCGCCACCGAGGATGAGGCCACCGCGATCGCGGCGGGGCTGCACATCGGCGGGGAGCCGGTGGTGCTGATGATCCAGCACGCGGGGCTCTACGCCTCCATCAACACGCTCCGGGGAGTGGCGATGGACGGCCGCATTCCGGTCTTCTACATGATCGGGCTCCTCAGCCGGGAGAAGGACAAAGACCCCCGCGAGTCCCGACATTCCATGGTGCGCTATTGCGAGCCTCTGCTCGACACCTTCGGCGTCCCCCATGCGCGGCTCGAGGGGCCGAACGATGTCCATCTCATTCCCGAGTATTACCGGCTGAGCCGGGAGCGGCGGGGGCCTGCGGTCGTGCTGGTCGGTCTGGAAACGAGCTGATGGGCCGTGAGCCGAAGCCGCCCATGAAGCCAGAAGAGGTCCTGCGTCTCATCGCCGCCGCCCGAGGTGGGGCCATCTGCGTGCCGACCATGACCACGGCACCAGCCTGGCGCACCATTGCGCCCGGTGATCTGTCCGTGACCTGCGTGGGCTTCATGGGCGGCGCCTCCTCGCTCGGCCTCGGCCTCGCCCTCGCCCGGCCCGATCGGCAAGTCCTCGTGCTGGACGGCGATGGCTCGCTGCTTATGCAGCTCGGCTCGCTCGCCACCATCGCGGGCGCCGCGCCGCGGAACCTCGTGCACTTCCTCTTCAAGAACGGTGTCTATCACACCTCGGGTTCGCAGGGGATTCCGGGCGGGCTCACCGTGGACTTCGTGCTGATGGCGAAAGCCGCCGGCTACCGGCTCGGCTGCGCCATCGTGGACCTCGAGGAGCTCCGGCGCCGGCTTCCCGGTCTTCTGGCGGCCGAAGGGCCCGTTTTCGTCGAGCTTCATACCGGGCTGGCCGAGCAGACGCCGATGACCGCACGCGGAGGCCCGTCCTTTCTTCAGCAGGTGGAGGATCTGCGCGCCAAGCTCCTGAGCCCCCGCGCGAGGGGTCGAAGCTAAGCGTCGAGGGCAGGCCGCTCGCGCGTGCCGGGAGCTTTTTGGGGAGGACGCGGATCGACCCGCTCGGGCAGGCAGAGATACGTCCAGCTGGGTCCGCCTTGGGCGGCTTTCTCAGTCAATTGCGCAGCGGCCCCGCTGCACTCATCGAGCGTGTGGTAAGACCCGACAGGCTCATACCCGGCATGCGGGGCATGTGACCCAGCCCCACTCCACAGCACCCAAGCCAGGAAGAGCGAAGACGCGTTCCTTCCGACCTTGAATCTCATTCGCCTGCTCCGCTATAGGCGTGGGACGGCCGGGCCGGGCGCTTCATGCGCGCATCGGGCGCGCGGGAATCATTCCTGTTACTCTAGTGCCACGGAGCCCCGACCATGATCCTGCTCCCGGTGGCCGTTCCTCTCGTCGTCCTCCTGCTCGTCCTGGCGCTGATCGCGATGGTCGTCCTGGTCGAGCTGCGGGTGCTCGCCTATGCGTACCGCAAGATCGGAATCAATCCGCGGTACGTCTTCGCCGTCATGATCCTCACCATCATCGGGAGCCACGTGAACTTGCCTTTGTACTCGATCCCCGTGGAGCATCTGAGCTCCGCGCGCCAGGTCGTGGCCTTCGGCCGGTCTTACGCGGTGCCTGGCGCGATCACCCACGGGACCACCGTGGTAGCCATCAATGTCGGGGGCGCCCTGATCCCGGCCCTGGTATCACTGTACCTCTTCCTGCGGTCCGGCATGTACCTGCGCATGCTCATCGGCATCGCGGTCGTGTCGCTCATCGTGAATCAGCTGGCGCAGGTTGTTCCAGGCGTCGGCATCGCGGTGCCGATGCTGGTGCCACCGCTGGCGGCCGCCGGTATCGCCCTGCTGCTCGCCTTCCGGCGCGCTCCACCCGTCGCGTACGTGTCCGGCACCATGGGGGCATTGATCGGGGCCGACCTCATGAATCTGGGGAAGGTGGCAGAGCTGGGCGCCCCTATCGTCTCGATCGGCGGCGCCGGCACCTTCGACGGGGTGTTCCTCACCGGCATCATCGCGGGCCTCCTCGCGTAGCGGAAGGCCGGCGCGCATCGCGCGGTTTCCCCGCGTGTCGGAAAGCGGTTAGATAAGATTTTCCTCCGGGATGTAATTCCTACATCAAGAACGGCATGGAACCGAGCGTTCCGGCTTCCCGGGATCCGTGTCGGCCGCCAATGGTGGGCAGGGAAGTCAGCAGGTTTCGCCCAGATATGGCGTCCTCGAGCTCCCGGCACGCCAGTTGCTTCTCCTTCCCCCGATGGACCGGAGCCGCGAACGGTAACGTCGGCAGATGTTCCCACGATTGAGGCGCTCTCTCGAGTCGCTCCGCTCTCTTCCCCATGTCGGATCCATCGACCTGGCCGTCGACCTGGGGACGACGAACACCCGGGTCTATGTTCCGAGCGTGGGGGTCGTCCTGGACGAGCCGTCCGTGATCGCCGTCGACCTGCGGACCAAGAGCGTGCTGGCCGTGGGCCGGCAGGCCAAAGCGATGATGGGCCGCGCGCCGCGGGACATCCGAGTCGTCTCGCCAGTGCGGCGCGGCGTGATCGCCGACATCGACGCGACCCGCGAGATGCTCGGACACTTCATGAGGACCGTGGCGGGGCGGTGGCACGCGCTGCAGCCTCGTGTCGCCGTCGTGGTACCCTACGGCACCACCCAGGTGGAGAAGCGGGCCGTGGAGGCCCTGGCCCGGAGCGCCGGGGCGCGCAAGGTGTATCTGATCGAGGAGCCCGTAGCCGCGGCCCTTGGCGCGGGGCTGCCGGTGTCCAGCCCCGGCGCCAACACGATCGTCAATATCGGAGGCGGCACCGCCGAGGTGGCGGTGATGTCCATGTCCGGCATCGTGCGGTGCGAGTCCATGCGTATCGGGGGCGATGATCTCGACGACACCATCGTCCAGCACATCAAGCGAAGCCACAGTCTCCTGATCGGCCCCCCTCAAGCGGAAGAGCTCAAGCTCGCCATGGGGTCGGTGTTCCTGGCCGAGCGCGAGCCGGAGGGGACCCTGTTCACCTACTCGGTCAAGGGGCGCAACCTCATCACCGGCCTCCCCAAGACCGTCGTCGTCTCGGCCGAGGAGATGCGGGACGCCCTGCGTGAACCGGTGGCCACCCTTCTGGATGCCGTGCGGACCTGCCTCGAGCGGACGCCGCCGGAGCTGGCGGCCGACATCGTGGATTCGGGAATCGTCCTGACGGGGGGCGGAGCGCTGCTGGTGGGGCTCGACGCCTTGCTGCGCGCCTGGACGCACCTGCCCGTCACGGTGAGCAAGGAGCCCCTGCACTGCGTGGTTCGGGGAGCGGGGCGGGCCGTGGAAGACCCCGCGCTCCTCCGGACGATGACGGTCTCCGCGTAAGGCGTCTGTGAGCGGGGAGCCTCATGCCGCCTGAGGCAGCGTCGGCTCGCTGCTGTGTGGTGGGTGGCGGTCCCGCCGGGATGATGCTCGGTGTGCTGCTGGCCCGCGCGGGCGTCGATGTCCTGGTGCTGGAAAAGCACGCCGACTTCCTGAGGGACTTTCGGGGCGACACCATCCACCCCTCCACGCTCGAGCTGATGCACGAGCTGGGCGTGCTGGACGAGCTGCTGAAGCTGCCGCATCAGGAGATCCGCGAGCTCAGGGCGCAGTTCGGCCAGCTGGGCGTGCCGGTCGCCGACTTCACCCATTTGCCGACGCGCTGCCGGTTCCTCGTCTTCATGCCGCAATGGGATTTTTTGAACTTCCTCGCCGCCCACGGCGCGCGGTATCCGGCATTTCGCCTCCGGATGGAAGCGGAGGTGACCGGCCTGATCGAGGACTCGGGCCGCGTGGTCGGGGTGACGGTGAGAACCCCGCGCGGGCCGCTGGAGATCCGGGCCGACCTCGTGGTCGGCGCCGACGGGCGGCACTCTGTGGTTCGCGACAAGGCCGGCCTTCGCGTCATGGAGCTCGGCGCGCCCATGGACGTGCTGTGGTTTCGGCTCTCCCGGCGGGCCGAAGAGCCGACGGAGCCTGTGGCTCGCTTCGACCGCGGCCGGATCTTCATCATGCTCTACCGCGGGGAGTACTGGCAGTGCGGCTACGTCATTCCCAAGGGTGAGTTCGAGGATGTCCAAGGGAAGGGGCTGGACGCTTTCCGTGAACGCGTGGCGGCCGTCGCGCTGTACGGGGGTGACCGGGTGGGAGAGCTCCGCACGTGGGACGACGTGAAGCTGCTGACGGTCCAGGTCGACCGGCTTGCGCAGTGGTGCCGTCCCGGGCTGCTCTGCATCGGTGACGCCGCCCATGCGATGTCGCCGGTAGGGGGCGTGGGCATCAACCTGGCGCTTCAGGACGCGGTGGCCGCCGCCAACGTGCTCGCGACGCCGCTGAGCCAGGGGCCGGTCGGGGTGGAGGAGCTGCGTCGGGTCCAGCGGCGGCGCGAGCTCCCGACGCGCATCACCCAGTGGTTCCAGGTGATGATTCAGCGACGCGTCATCGCGCGAATCCTGGGCGGCACGGCGCCGCTGACACCTCCGCTCCCCCTCCGGCTGCTCGCCCGGTTCGCGCTCTTGCGCCGGATCCCGGCCCGGCTCATCGGGATCGGCGTCCGGCCGGAGCACCTGCGGTCGCCGGTCAGACGAACTTCGGCATGATGAGGCGGGGGAAGAAGAGGATGGCGTTGGGGAAGAAGATGACGAAGCCGAGCATGAGCAGCATCGCGATCAAGAGAATCGCGACGTCACGGTCATGTCGCGTCCCTCCTGCGCTCGAGGGGGACCATCCGGCAGCCGACTGCCGTCTCGCCGAGCCCAAATTGCCATTGACTCGACATGACCCGGACGCTAGGCTTGGCGGGCTCATGACCCTCAATTCGTGTGGACAAGGAGATCGGCCATGCTGACGAGACGCTCGTTCCTGATTCGAACGGCCGCGTTGGGGGTGGGAGCGGCGGCGTGGAGACCGCAGCAGGTCCGTGCCCAAGAGGTGCGAACCTTCACGTTCGGCTACGACCAGCCGAAGGACACGGCGTACGGCTTCACCGCCGACACCTTCGAGAAGAAGCTCGGCGACCTGAGCGGCGGGAAGCTCAAGATCAGGCAGTTCCCCAGCGCGGCGCTCGGGCAGGAGCCCGAGATGGCGCAGAAGGTGCGGGCCGGCGATCTCGACTTCTCGATCAACTCGACGGCAAACACTTCCACGGTGGTACCCCAGTCCGGGGTGTTCTCGCTCCACTTCGTCTTCAGGGACGAGGCGCACCTTGAGAAGGCCATGAACGACCCCGCGATCAACGATTTGTTCAAGCAGATGATCGCTGAGAACACAACCGGCGCCCGCTCGCTCGGCCTCATGACCTTGGGCTTCCGGAACATGTACGCGAAATTTCCGGTTTCGAGCGTGGCGGATGTCGTGGGCAAGAAGGTGCGCGTGCAGGCCACAAAGACAGAGGATGCCTTCTTCAGCGCGTACAAGGCCGTCCCCGTGCACATGCCCTTCGGGCAGGTCTACACCTCACTGCAGACCGGGCTCGTCCAGATCGCCGAGAATGGCAACGACATCGTGCTGAAGAACAAGCACTACGAGGCCGCCCCGGTGCTCTCGAAAACCGAGCACGAGGCCAACAACTACCACCTCTGGGTCAGCCAGAAGACGTGGGACAGCCTCACCGACGAGCAGCGGAAGTGGGTGCAGCAGTCGGCCGACTACACGCGCCCGCTGGCGAGCCGGAAGGCTCTCGAGCTGTCGACGGCCGCCATCGCGTCCCTGCAGAAGGTCGGCGTCAAGTTCCACGAGCAGGTGGACAAGAAGAGCTTCAGTGTCGTCGCGGCGCCGCTCCAGGACGCGCAGGCTCAGGAGCTCGGGAAGTACGCGGTCCAGCTCCTCGCCCTGTTCCGGGCCGTCAAGTAGCGTGACGGGGGGACGCGCGTCGAAGGAACCTCTCGGCCAGCCGGCCAAGCGCATCACGGTCCGCGCGCACCGCCATCTCAAGTGGCCAGCGTTTGACTATCTGGAACGCGGCCTCATGGCCCTGTGCGCCTTGCTGCTGCTGGGCTTCACCGTGTGCGAGGTGGCCGACGTCGTCTTCCGGAACCTCGGCCGCCCGTGGCTCAATGCCAATGAGTTCGCGGGTGGCTTGTTCGTCTGGGGCGTCTTCATTGGAATGGGCGTGGCCGTGCGTCGCGACCAGCATTTCCGGCTGACCGCGGTCGGCGAGGCGCTCAGCGGCCGGAAGCGATGGGTCGTCGAGACCTTCAACAGGCTGGTGATCCTCGGCGTGGCCCTCTGCATGATCTGGTTCGGCTACCTCAACTACCTCAACGGCTTCGGCAGCTTCCTCATGCCCTCGGTGACGCCAATCGCGGTGCTCTATGCCGCCCTCCCGGTGGCGGGCGCGCTGGTAGCCCTCTTCACAATCGAAGAGCTCGTCAACGGGTGGCGCAAGGGCTTCCAGGCCCGCGGCAGGGCGGCGGTCGAGCCGATCCGCCCACCCGTAACCTGACCGCGCGGACATGGATAGCAATTCCATCGCGATCATCGTGATGGTGGTGACCTTTCTCTACCTCGGCTACCAGGGCGTGCCGGTGGCCTTCGCGCTCGCCGCCGGCGCCTTCGTGACCACGGCCTTCTTTACCAAGATCTCGCTCGCCTCCATGGTCGGGCAAATGTTCAACGGCATCAACCAGCTGGAGTTCCTGGCCATCCCCTTCTTCCTGCTGGCTGGGGACATGATGACGGCCGCGAATATCACGGAGCGGCTGATCCGATTCGCCCAGGTGCTCGTCGGCCACTTCCGCAGCGGGCTGGCGCACGTCGTCAGCCTTTCCAGCATGTTGTTCGCCGGCATCTCGGGCTCCATGACGGCCGACGTCGCCGCGATCAGCACCGTGGTGATGCCGTACATGAAGCGGGAGGGTTACGATCCGGCGTTCTCCGCGGCCCTCGTCGCAGCCGCTTCGACCATCGCAGCCATGGTCCCGCCGAGCATCATGGCCATCGTCTACGGTGCCGTTGGCAACGTCTCCATCGCCGGGCTGTTCCTCGGAGGCGCGACGCCCGGACTGATGGTCGGCGTGGGCCTCATGATCTACAGCTACCTCTTCGGGCCGCCCGGGATCAGGAAGCAGCGCGCCACCGTCGGAGAGATGGCCGTGGCGGGGCGTGCCGCGCTGCTGCCGCTAATGATCCCGATCATCATCATCGGCGGCGTCGTCACCGGGACCTTCACGCCGGCCGAAGCCGGGATGATCGCGGTCGTCTACATCCTCGTGGTCCTGCTCCCGCTCATGAATCGCGGCCACATCAAGAGCCTGCCGCACGACTTCATGGAGGCCGCTATCCTCTACTCGCTACCGATGTCGGCGGTGGCGGCCGCCTCAGCGGTCGGATGGCTGCTGGCCTATCTCGGCGGTCCGGACATCGTGAG
>Ga0070707_100002518_pt1 | contig 17456 bp, 16 predicted proteins | sample KBSK5502metaG_FD_65468 | JGI IMG/M metagenome (GOLD analysis project Ga0070707, IMG submission 65468) | Corn, switchgrass and miscanthus rhizosphere microbial communities from Kellogg Biological Station, Michigan, USA - KBS K5-50-2 metaG | ecosystem: Host-associated > Plants > Roots >... | reverse complement strand
TGCGTTACGTTGCCAGACAGCAGATACATGCTGCATGAATGCGCTCTATCCTTTCGAGTTTCCAGGGGCGACCGCCTCACCCTCTGCTCCCTCTCCACGGCGTGGAGAGGGAGCAGAGGGTGAGGCTAACTCTGTGCGTACTGTTGCAACTGCTGGGGTATCGCCGTCGTCTCTCCTCCCACTGTAAATGTCGTTGTCAGTACACCCTGCCCCTGGAGCAGCGCTTGACCCTGGGACGACAGCAGGAAATTGGCGAAAGCGATGCCCCCGGCCATATTTTTCGCTGTATTGAGGACAGTAACAGTATACACCACGGGAGCGCCCTTGGATACAGCATTTGTCTTGGGATTCTTCCAGGAAACGGTGGCATAGTGGGATGCCATCGAAGGATTGCCCAGATTGACCTGGTCAGGCAGCGTAATGTAAGGAATATTTGGCCCCTTGACCTCGTTGATGTAGAAGAATCCGGCGTCGAGCTGCCCGGCTCCCAGGCGAGCAACCAGTTCCTCTTCGGGAAAGATCTGGCTGGCGTTTTCGTTGCCTCCCAGGATCTTCTGCGCCAGGCCAGGCTGGTGATAGTACGTCTCCGCCAGCTCGAGCGTATAGATCGTGTTCACGCCTTTGGGATCAAGCAGCGGGTCGGTGCGGCCCAGGCGCAGGCCTGGCTCCTCCAGCACTTGATACCACGACTTGGTGCCATTGGCAGCCGCCTGGATATCGGCGGCGAACTTGCTGTTCGCATTGTAGCCGATGACCATCTCGGTACGTGCAAAATTCATGTACCAGGACACGTAATTCCCATTGGCTGCGCCCATCAACTGTGCGTTGAGCTTGGGGTTTGCGCTGATGAAGACATCCGGGAAGCTCAGCTTTCCCTTGATCTCGTTTACTAACGCTGACGATCCCTTTGCTTCGCTCTCATACTTATAGCCGGTGCTTTGCTCGAACGCCGGTTTCACGCTCTTCTCCATAATGTTGGCCAGCGAAGCCGCGTATGCCACGGAGACAGTCCCCTTCGGAGCAGGGGTGGGCGTCGGCGTAGAGCTACTGCTTGTCGTCGAGCCACAGGCGGCAAGCAATAGAAGAAAAATAAGGCTGAAAACAAGAGTTGGGAAATAGCGCTGCCGGAACAAGAGTTGCTTCATGCGATGATTCCTCCTCGAGTCATACTCTATTGATGAGTGCTCATAGTATGATTATAAGCATCTTGAGGAGTCAGGTCAAGGTTATTCTGTGCACCTGCATATCTCTACAGGTATCTCCTGGTCGTACGAACATTGTCATCAATTCGGCCATCGTATACACTGATAGTATGTATCTGACAAAGATGGAGGAGTACACATGCATGGATGACGCAAAAGAGACCGGGCGTATTGAGGCATTCAGTGATGGAGTTTTCGCCGTCGCGATTACCCTGCTCATATTGAATATTCAGCTACCTACTAAATCATTCACTAAAGATGAAGATCTCTTCTTCAAATACCTGCTCGACCTCTGGCCGGCATATCTCGCCTTTGTTACAAGTTTCGCCACCATCGGCATTATGTGGATCAACCATCACCGGCTATTCACCTATATCAAACGGATGGATACAATCCTCATGTTGCTCAATCTCTTGCTCTTGTTAATGATTGTCTTTGTGCCTTTTCCCACCGCGTTACTGGCCCAGCAGTACATCTCGCATCCAAATCTACGCGTCCCCGCACTGGTGTGGAATGGAACGTTCATACTTTTGGCAGTCTTCTTTAATCTGCTCTGGCGCTATGCCGCGCATGAGAATCGACTCCTGGATAAGAAAGCAGATCAGCAGGCGGTGGAATCCATAACCAGGCAATACAGGTTTGGACCACTCTTCTATATAGTCTCTTTCGGCCTCGCCTGGATCTATGTTCCGGCAAGCATCGCCCTCAACCTGTTCATGGCTGTGTATTTCGCCTTCCCGGGTCGCAAACCTCGCTCCCCGCGCGATTTTCCCCCGGCCTTGTAGAGAGGCCAGGAGCATGGTATGATCTTGAGGAAGCCGAGCCTTGTAATGATTCGTGCTAGCAAGAAAGATCATGGCATGGACTCCTCACCCAAACAACCTGAGAAAAAGCGGGAAGAACGCCAGGGTGTTCTGATAGCTTCGCGATGGCTGAGGGAACAAATATTCGCGCCTCAAGAAGAGCCAACCATCTCAAGCTTAGGCGAATTCCTCCTGCCTATACTGCTGGGCATTATGGAGTCATGCTGGCTGGCCGCAATTCTGATCGGCCTGGCAAATACCGGCCTTTTCGGATCGACTGAACCGCTGATGCCCCTCTGGGCCCCTTTCGTCTTCATCGTCGGCACCATCCTGCTGTTCTATTATTTAGGGCGGCGCGCCACGAAACGCGCTTCTTCTCAAGAAAAAGAGGGCATAAGATTCGTTCCCTCCGACACCTTTCTCTTCATCATAATCACCGCTATACTATCACTATTCTTCGTCTGGCTAGGTGTATATTCGCAAACCGCCTTTATCTTCGATCCTAAATGGTTACTGTCACTGCTAAGCGATGCCCTTTTCCTCAACCCTCATTTCTATGAATCTGTTATCATCATCGGGATTTCGTTTCTTTTTGGCTGGCGAGGTATCCGCCTCTTTAATCGCGATTTAGAACCTTCTAACGTCTTTCGCACGCTCTGCCTGGGGCTGGGCGTTATCATCGTAGTGATCCTGTTGCGAGCGGGACAGGCGAGCGCGGGCGTAGTGTTCCACGACGATGCTATTTTACTCTTTCTGATTCCGTTCTTTCTCTTTGTATCGCTGGCAACGCATGCATTGTCACGGGTTACCTTTATACGGCACTCGCATCCAGCCGGCTTGCAAGGAAACATCAGGGTTCAAGAACGTGCCATTATCATGGTGATAGCTTCTCTCGGCCTTCTCTTCCTGCTCGTCGCCATACTGGTGAGTAGCACTGTCAATCCCTCGTTTATACAAGCGTTGGCCCCGCTGGGTGCGGCCATCGCCAGGGCCTACGACTGGTTGGTAGGGATAGTTGCAGACCTGGCAGTGATCATTGCAACTCCTTTCTTCTGGCTTCTCTATTTATTCACCAGGCTTTTCCCTCCAAAGCCTAAATCTAACACATCTCAAGTTCAGCCGCCCAAACCGCCGAAGCTGCCCGGTCATCCTGTACCTGAGGCTGGGGCGCTGGTACCCTTCGTCAAGATCATCTTACCGGTCCTACTTCTATTGCTGATCTTTTTCCTTATCTGGTGGGCATTGCGCAGGCGGCGGCGGGTGCGCGTGAGGGCACAGCAGCAAAAGGAGGATCTACACGAAAGTCTATGGTCGTGGTCACTCTTCTGGAGCCAGCTCAAAGCTGTGCTGCGCTCGCTCTTTGCACGACTCTTTCCTCGTGCAGCCACTGCAGAAGACGACAGGACAGCTCCCGCAGAGCAAATTCAGGGTGAGCCTGCCGCGCGCAGTATGCGCGAGATCTACCGCGCATTCTTAAAAAAAGCGGCCAATCGCGGCTACTCGCGCAGGAGACATGAGACCCCATACGAGCTCAAGCAGCGCATAGATGAAAAAGTGTCCCTGGTAGAACCACAGTTGGAGGTGATTACCGAGGCGTACGCCCTTACACGCTACGGCGCATCTGCACCAGATGAGGCACAGTTAGAAGTTGTACGTAATAATTGGGTCGAACTTGACCAGAAATGGGTTTAACAATGCTGTATTTTCCCGTTGATCACCTGGTACTGGTTAGCCCTGGCCAGCATCTCGGCAGGAAAACTTCTGAAATCGGTAGCCGTAATCAACACCTGCTCGTGCGTTAGTACCTGGTGTAAGAGATACTCACGCCGCAGGACATCGAGCTCGCTGAACACATCGTCGAGCAGAAGTATTGGCTCTTCTCCAGTAATTGCACGCATGTAGGCCAGTTCCCCAAGCTTGGCAGAGAGCGCCGCCGTGCGCTGTTGACCGCGCGATCCATAGATCAGCATATTTACGCCATTCACCAGGAACTCCAGGTCATCGCGGTGTGGCCCCAGTAAACACACCCCCTGCTGAATTTCTTTCCGCCGCGCTTCTCGCAATTGTGTACGGTAGCTTTCCAGCGCTTCCGTCGTATCCAGCGCCGGGTCAACCTGAAACGAAGGCCGGTAGACGATCTGGAGACGTTCGCGCCCGCCGCTGATGATGGCTTGCAATTCATCGACATGCTGGTTAAGAGCATCTACCATACGCCGCCGTTCGAAGACAATCATGTTTGCCCACTCGGTCAGCTTTTCATCCAGGTAGTCCAACATGCGCGGGTCTTCCTGGTTTTCGCGGATGCGTTTGAGCAGCGCGGAGCGCTGCGTGACGATCTTGCGATACCTGGCCAGGGCCTGGCAATAATGAGGCTGCATCTGGCACAGCCCGCGATCGAGAAAACGCCGCCGCTCTTCAGGAGAACCATCGACCAGGCTTAAATCGTTAGGCGAGAAGAGTACAACCGTCACCAATCCTATCAGATCTATAGCTCTTTTAGGAACATCATTGATCTTGATACGCTTGCGCTGCCGCTCATTGGGAGCAAGGTACTGGATTCCTGCCTCGCCCGTAGGAGTGGGGTCGATGATCACAACCTCAATCTTCGCTTCACCGGTATGCCGTTTAACCGAAGCGGCAACACGCGCGATGCGGTCAGGTGCGTCCCAGTTGACAACTTCACGATCAACAGAGGCGTGAAAGGAGTTGGAGGTTGCAAGCATAGCCACAGCTTCGAGCAGATTCGTTTTTCCCTGGGCATTCTCACCCTGAAACAGGAGCAGGCCTGACTCTAGCGGGAGATCAAGCTGTTTGTAGTTGCGAAAGTCTTTCAGCGAGAGGTAAGAAAGGTACATGCATATGTCCATGGGGCGCAAGGATGAACCCCGAGCAGCAGGTGATACCGCGATCACCTGCACTCATCGTTGCGCCCAGATTAACTGTTTCGTTCAATACACCCATCCAGCCGCGTAGCTAGCGGTTAATATGCATGGGCATAATCACATAAGTATAGTCGCTTGCCCCTACAGGCTTGATCACGCCAGGTTTCGTGGCACCATTGGCCTCGAGAGCTACTTCAGGCGTACCAATAACGGCCAGCACATCCGCGAGATACTTCACATTGAAGATGATCTGCAGCCCAGGCCCATCAACAGCTGCGTTGACAGTGCTGGTATTATCTCCCAGGTCCTCAGCCGTCGCTTCGACGGTGAGAGCGCCAGGCTCCAGGCCATCATTTTCACCCGGATTGATCTTGACGCGCGTGATATTTGAACTATCACGGGCAAACAGAGCAGCACGCTTAACAGCCTCGGCGAATAGTTTCGTCTCGACCACTGCCCGCGTCGCATGCTCTTTGGGAATAATCTGGCGGAAGTTCGGAAACGTACCGTCGATCAAGCGCGAGACAAGGTCAAGCTGCGGCGTATGGAAAAGCACCTGGCTGCGATTGGGTGTCACAATCATCTCGACAGGCCCCTCCGCGGGCAGGATGCGCGCAAGTTCTGTCAGGGTACGCGCAGGTACCAGGATGTCGCCGCGAGGGTGATCGTCGCCGGGCAAGGGTGCAACACGCACCGCCAGGCGGAATGCGTCCGCGGCGGCAAATGTTATTTTCTCTTCGTTCACCTGCACCTGCACACCGGTAAAGACCGGGCGCGAGTCATCGTCCGCGGCAGCAAAAGCAACTTCAGCAATCATCTCCTTCAGCAGCACAGCGTCGAGCAGCACGGGAGGCTCTCCGCCCTCGGCACTGGGGATCAGCGGAAATTCAGAGGCGTCCATGCCCTTGATATTCGCAATGCTGCCCGAACTCTTGATAGTAAGGAGATTCGTGTCCTCTGCCACGCTGATATCAACAGGAGCCTGTGGCAGGCCGCTGACTAAGTCGGTGAGCAGTTTGGCGGGGACGGTCGTTGTCCCTTCCTCATGAATCTGTGCATCCACCCAGCAATTAATGCCAATTTCGAGGTTAGTGGCAGCAAGTTTCAAACGACCTTGATCGGTCGCCAGCAAAATATTGGATAGGATAGGCAGCGTGCTGCGGCTTGAGACGGCGTGGCTCACCGCTGTCAACCCACGGCTCAAGTCTTGTTGCTTACATGTAATTTTCACAGGCTATTTCCTCCAGGAGACGGCAAAAAGACGTAGAAGTTCTCGGTTAGTATACCGTTTTCTATGAGAGAAAACAAGGCATGTGGTACAAATTCGTCGCTCTGACTTATTCCGACTGGAGAGTATAGAAACGGAAGAACGCTGCACTACTACACCGTATCGTCATCCTCTCCTAACAGCGGCGGCGCCTTATACAGCCGCGCAGGCGTCTCCGCAAGATGGATGGGAGAACCCGAAAGCTTGATTCTACCAGCCGTGGGATGCTCGCATTCCCACACGAACCCTCGCGCCTGGATGTGTGGATCGTTAAAAGCCTGGCTGACAGTATTGATTGGGCCACACGGTATACCCGTGGCACGTAGCTCCCGCAGCCACTCATCAGTAGTACGCTGCAGGAACTCTTCTTGCAAGACGGGCACAAGCTCCTTGCGGTTGCGCACTCGTTGTGGATTGGTGGTGAAACGGGGGTCAGCAGCCAGGTCTTCACGTCCCAACAGATCACAGAGCACCTGGTAGAGACGATCATTGCCACACGAGACGACGACATACCCATCTCTGGTGCGAAACGCCTGGTACGGCACGATATTGGGATGGCCGTTGCCAAAACGCGGCGCTTCTTCGCCTGAGATCAGATAGTTCGATGAGACATTGGCCAGCAGCGACATGGTAGTCTCAAGCAGCGAGATATCGATATACTGCCCCTTGCCTGTGCGATCGCGCACGCGCAGGGCCGCCAGGACAGCCATGCAGGCGAACATACCCGCGGAGACATCCCCCACAGGTGAACCGACACGCTGAGGCTCTCCTTCTATCTCACCCGTCACCGACATCAGGCCCGACTCAGCCTGCGCCACAAAATCATAGCCAGGGCGTGGCGCATAGGGGCCAGACTGCCCATAGCCACTGATAGAGCAGTAGATCAATCCGGGATTGATCGCACGCAGGTCTTCATAGCCCAGTCCCTGCCGCCCTAACGCGCCAGGGCGGAAGTTTTCGACCAGCACCGTCGCCGTACTCACCAGATTCAAGAGGCGCTGCTTGCCCTCCGGAGTGCTGAAATCGAGCAGGATACTGCGCTTGTTACGATTGAGACCCAGGTAATAGGCGCTCTCACCAGCAATATAAGGCGGACCGAAGGAGCGTGTATCATCACCCTTCCCGGGTTGCTCAACTTTGATGATGGTCGCTCCCAGGTCGCCCAGGATCATCGTACAGTATGGCCCGGCCAGTACACGCGAAAGATCGATAACTACTACATCCGAGAGAACAGCTTCCATGGTACCTCCTGTTGGTTTTGGCATTTGACTACTTTGAATATATCACAACAATCCTCCTTGCTCACTACAAGCCTTCTGGTATAGAATAAACACAAGGAGGGTATGGCTATGTTCTGTTCAAATTGTGGCACACACGTACAAGACGGAGATCACTTTTGCAATACCTGCGGCGCATCACTCCAGACGCCTGGTGGCATTGTTCAACAGCCCGCCGGTTCTACGCCACCTGCTACACCTGCGCCCTCTCGCCGCTCGAGCTCGAATAAAGTGCAGGACCCCTACAAAGATCAGATCCAGCAACTCAAATTACAGATTCGCCAACTGAAGCTAGACCTGAAACAGATCACCACTCAAATGTCCAACACGCGCTCAGGGTATTACGAAACCGCCGCCTTTGTGCCACGTGGCCTGCTGAGATGGAGCGCAAAAGCCTTAGAGGATTTCCGGCTCCTGGGTCCACAACAGCAGAAACAGCAATTGCAACAACACATTATGCAACTTGAGCGGCAGTTGCTGAGCCTGCAGCAGGACCAGGCTCAATGGAAAGCGCAGCAGGCAAGAAACGCTACTTGACAAGCCCTTAAAACGTTGTTATCATAACGCTGCTAAAGTATGCCCACAAGAGCAATCAACTGAGATGCTCGTGTGGTCAAACTCCCCAGATGGGGAATCCGCTCCGCATAATCGATAGCCAAGACTCATGCACGAGCAATTTTCTGCTATTACCTGGTGCTGACTTCTCATCTGAGATTGAAACGGAATGAGATGCCACTGGGAAACGGAACTGTGACGAAGGCGCTCCACCCATGCCTTCCACGTATCCACAAGAGTCCGAGTGCGGGGACGGGAAAGGAGATATCATGTTTGCAGTAATTAAAAGTGGTGGAAGACAATATAAAGTTTCCGTCGGCCAGACGCTTGAAGTCAACCGGCTCCCTGTTGAAGCCGGTCAGCAGGTGCAATTTAAAGAAGTACTGCTGATTTCAGATGCCAACAACACCATGATTGGCGCACCACTGGTGGACAATGCCATAGTGCTGGCAACTGCCACCAGGCAAGGTCGCGGCAAAAAGTTAATTGTTTTCAAGTACAAGGCTAAGAAGCGTTATCGCCATCGCCGGGGTCATCGCCAGGAGCTCACCTTTCTCACAATCGACGATATTGTTGCCGATGGCAAGAGCCTGATTACAGGCGAGGCTCCCACAGCCAGGGAAGAGGAACTTCCGGCCGTGGAAGAGATAGAAATTCCAACTCTGCCGGAGAGTACCGAGGCAGAGGCAGCTACTGGAGAAGTAACCGAAACTGCGGAGCCTGAAGAAGTACAGACGGAAGAGCAGAGGAAACCCCGCCGGCGCCGCACGCAGAAGGCTGAGGAGACTGAAAGCGAGGCAGAGGAATAAACTATGGCACATAAAAAAGGTGTGGGTAGCTCCCGCAATGGCCGGGACAGCAATCCCAAGATGCTCGGCGTAAAACGCTACGATGGGCAGCTGGTTACCGCCGGCAGCATCATCGTCCGCCAGCGCGGCACAAAGATCAAACCTGGAGACAACATCGGTGTAGGTCGTGACCACACTCTGTTTGCGCTGATCGATGGCTATGTCAAGTTTGGACATCACTCACGCACACAGCGCTGCGTCAACATCTATGTAGAGTTTCCTGGCCGGCCTTCATTGACTGCTGCGGAAGAAAATCCCACCGCAATCGTGGAAGTCTGAGTTACTCTCAAACGCAGAAACGCCTTCACAGTATAATGTTCGTGAAGGCGTTTCTACTTTTTGGTTATCAAAGTTCTTTACGCAGAGGGTTATTGATGCGAGGCCGCCGTCGATTGCGTTTGATCTGGCACTTGCAGTGCCGCTGCAGGAACGTCCATTGAGATAAGAGCTTTCACTTCCGCGTCCGAAAGAGCTTTATTCGTTTGCGGGTCAAATGCTGTATCGTTTCGCTTACAAAAATAGAGGCGATTCCAGTTTTCCATAGCCCGGTCCCAGGCAGGTAAGAGCTTTTGTGACTCGAGGTCGCCCCTTCCTATGCGCAGGAAGGCAACGACGGAAAGCCCCAGGGCCGCAACAATAGCAGCGATAGTAAGCACAGCCTGCAAAACCTGCACCCACCCGGGCCAGTCTGCATAGCCACCTACTCCGCTCAATATCAAAATAAAAAACACACCCACGGCGACCAGTGCAAAACCTGTAATTATAAATGGCGTCATTGGCACTTTAGCCACAGGCATGACCGGTGGCGCAACATGTTCAAGCCCGGCTTCGTATGCAGTCTGCAGTTTTATTACTTGATCCCTACGCTGGCATACTGGGCAGGAGGGTAGCTGGCTGCGAGAAGATACCATATAAAAACAACCTCCTTGCTCGCAAAGGTGACGAGCGATAATTATCTATCATGCAAAGCATATCACGTTGTTACCTCTTCGACAATCCTATTCTGAATCTATTATAATGACCATCTTTCCCGAAATCAAAATTCGTACGCCAATCTGTCACATTTGACACACGCCTCCCCACTCGCTACACTACAAGCAGGCAAGATTTCAGAGAGGACAGGGCATGACAGTATCTACGGCAATCACCATCCTGGGGCTTGGGCCGGGCCGGTGGGACGACCTCACATTACGGGCACGCGCAGTATTGGAACAGGCAGCATCAAACGACATCACAGTCTACTTTCGCACACTTATTCACCCCACAGTTGAAGCGCTCAAGCGGGAAATACCCAACCTGCACATAGAATCCTTCGACTCCTTTTACGACGAGTCGACCAGTTGGGATACACTCTATTCGCGTATTGCAGAGCAGCTTTGCTCGCTCGCTGAACAGCAACCACCCGTACTCTACGCCGTGCCAGGTCATCCGCTCATCGGTGAAGCTTCTGTACAGCTCTTACTGCACCAGGCAAAACAACGCGGATTGAGCACCGGCATTATCGCGGGCCTCTCATTCCTGGAACCCGTGTGTGCGGCGCTGGAACTCGATCCAATCGCGGCGGGCACACAGATTATGGATGCCACCACCCTTGCGGCGCTCAGCCTGGACGAGATCGCAGGCAAGATCATACCCACTATTCCACTGCTGGTGGCACAGGTCTATAATCGACGCCTGGCAAGCGCAGTAAAACTGGCGTTGAGCGAATGTTATCCCGATGAATGGCCTGTGAAACTGGTGCGAGCTGCCGGTGTTGATAGCAGTGAGACAGTAATCGAAATGCCACTCTACGAACTCGACCGCGGCAGCCTTGCAAACCACCTCAGCACGCTCTATGTACCGCCGCTCGGTGAAATGGAGGCATTGCGGCTCCCCGAAACGCTGCGTTACATTACAATGCGCCTGCGGCGTGAGCCCGACGGCTGCCCGTGGGACCGCCAGCAAACACACCAGTCATTAAGGCACTATGTGATCGAGGAGACCTACGAGGTCGTGGAAGCGCTTGAAGAGAACGACATGGAGAAGTTAGCCGAAGAACTTGGCGACCTGCTGCTCCAGGTCTACCTGCATGCAGAAATCGCACGCCAGGACGGTGACTTCAGCATTGGCGATGTCTTCGAGCAGGTAAGCGCCAAACTGATTCGCCGCCATCCTCACGTCTTTGGCCAGGTCGAGGTGGATAACGCCGGGCAGGTCGTTCAGAACTGGGAGGCGATCAAACGCCAGGAGCGTATCGCCGCCGGCAAGGATGTGCAAACGGAGAGCGTGCTTGACGGTGTGCCTCTCGCCGCGCCCGCTCTGATCGTGGCGCAGGAATACCAGAAACGCGCCGCTAAAACTGGTTTCGATTACGCCAGCCTGCAGCAAGTGCTGGTAAAATTGGCGGAGGAGCTACAAGAGTTGCAAGAGGCAACCACTCCAGAACACCTGCGCGAAGAGATGGGCGACGTGCTATTCATGGTCGCGCGAGTAGCCCGCGAGCTGTATGTGGATGCGGAAGAGGCGCTGCGCCTGGCAAATCGCAAGTTCAGACAGCGTTTTCAGGCAATGGAACAGGTTACTCGTGATGAAGGACGGATGTTTTCATCATATAGCCTGCAGGAGTGGACTGAGCTGTGGAGGAGAGTAAAAGGGTAAAAGGGTAAAAGCGGAATCTATCTCATACCCTCCATCTCATGTTTGGGATCACGCATCATCAATTCCGGCACGGCCTCGTGCGGGTCCAGACCCTCGAAAAGCACCTGGCTGAGCTCGTAGGTAATGGGCAATTCAACCTGGTAACGTTCCGCTAATTTGAGTGCGGCCCTGGTAGTATAAACGCCTTCGGCGACGGTATGTGTTGAAGCCAGGATATCCTCCAGTTTCTCGCCAGTGGCCAGGCGCCGGCCAAGTTGCTGGTTGCGGCTCAGGGGACTGGCGCACGTAACAATCAAGTCACCGATACCCGCGAGGCCTACAAAGGTAAATGGATTGGCGCCAGCGGCCAGGCCCAGGCGCACCAGTTCTGCCAGTCCTCGTGTTATAAAGGCAGCTTTGGCATTCTCGCCCATATCCATGCCCTCATTAATACCGGCGCCGATCGCGATGATGTTTTTGAACGCTCCGCCAAGCTCGACACCCACAACATCATCCGCTGTATAAACACGAAACTGAGAAGTAGTAAGCAAAATGCGCGCCTGCACCGCCACCTCCCGATCCTCGGCTGCCACGACAGCCGCGGTCGGCTTGCCCTCAGCCACCTCACGCGCCATGTTGGGGCCACTCAGCGCGGCAATGCGCTTGCCCATTGCGGGCAGCTCTTCATTGATGACCTCGGTCATGCGTTTGAGGCTGCTGACCTCTATTCCCTTGCTGCAGCTCACAAGCAGAGTTTCTCTGCTGACATAAGGAGCAAACATACGCACGTTCTCGCGCATGAGCTGCGAGGGCGTCACGAGCAACAGCATATCTTTCTTCTCGACAGCCTCCTTTATATCAGAGGTCACGTGCAGTGCGCCTGGAAAATGAATACCCGGCAGGAACAGCGCATTCTCACGGCGCTGCTGCATTTCAGAGGCACGCTCAGGTCGATGCTCCCACAATGTTGTCTCAGCGCCTTTGTTCGCCATCAAAAGGGCCAGCGTGGTGCCCCAGGCGCCGCTGCCAATTACACCAACTGATGCCATCGAATCGACTCCTCTGCATTCTTATCCTTCCTCGACCGGACTCTGGTGGTGCTTCTGTGGCTCCTGCAACTCATCCTGGTAGACAGAAGGCTTTAGAATACCTATATAGGGCAGGTTGCGGTAACGCTGCGCGTAATCCAGGCCATAACCAACCACAAATTGATTTGGTATCCGGAATCCAGTGTAGTCAAGTTCAACCGGCTTGACGCGCTCCCGCAGCTTGTCCAGGAGCGCGCAGACGCGCAGGCTGAGAGGCTTGCGCTGCCGCAAGACATCCATGAGATAGTGCAGGGTAAGGCCGCTGTCAACGATATCTTCGACGATCAGCACGTGCTTGTTCTGCACAGGACCCTCCAGGTCTTTGAGAATCCGTACCACGCCGCTGGATTGGGTGCTATTGCCATAACTGGAAATTGCCATATAGTCGATCTCCAGTGGCAGGTTGATTGCCCGTGCTAAGTCGGCAATAAAAGGAACAGCGCCCTTCAATGTGCCCAGTAATAACAAAATTTTGTCTTGGTAGTCAGTGGTGATCTGCTCACCTAGTTCAATAACTTTGGCCTGGATCTTCTCACTGGTCAAGAGTATCTCCTGGATGTCTCCGTGCATGTTCACCTCTCGCAAAAATAGCATTATTGCTCCAGCGCTTCAATGATAGATAAACGCACTACCTGACGTGTCTTGCTGGTAAGTCGCACTCTTTCATCCAGACACACACCAGCTAACCAGATACAATGGGACGCCGTAAAAAATACCGGGACTGTGCCACGCTCAGCACGAGCAATATGACGATCTACGAAAATATCCTGCACTTTTTTTTCATACTGCATGCCTAACGGCTGCAAGCGGTCACCCGGGCGCCTTGTACGTACCTGTAAAAATGAACCCGCCACATCACCATCTATGTACACAGAATAACGAGTGGCTGGGAGTAACCGCCACACCTGCTCCCAATCCTCGCTGCATAGAGCTTCTCTGACCTTCCCCATCAATTCACCCGGCAATGACTCTGCCACTGCCAGCCAGCGCGTCCCCGGAACTTCGACACGCCCCGGAACCGGCAGCAGCGCCGCTTCTTCTCCGGCGTTTCGCTGCTTCCAGGTAGTTGCGACACCCGGGACTGCATCCGCAAGACGCTCAAAAATAAGCTCATTGAAATCGTGCCTTACCCTTAATTGGTGAGGAAGGTGCAGCGTTCGCTCCTGCCTATCATGATGCTTAGCTAAAAGTTGTTCGATTAGCGTATAATGGCGAATTTCCAGCGGTGATTGACCATCGCATAAGCGCGCTGCCACCCTTCGTAACAGGTGCCGCTGCAGGCTCAGAGGCAACGCTAGAAACGCCTGCACATGTAACTTGATTGTATCACTCTGCTCCGCGATGACGACACCGGACCAGTAAGCATCAACCTGCGCTTCCAGCCATGCAAGGTCTATGCGCATAACTTCGGCGTTACGTAACAGCGTATCGTGTATGCCCGGGTTCAAAGATTCCAGCAGGGGTATGAGCTCATAACGAATACGGTTGCGCAAGAACCTGGGATCGGTATTACTCAGATCTTCCAGCGGCACAATACCGTGTTCCTGGCAATAAGCCACCGCCTGTACATGGTGTACCTCTAATAGAGGGCGGATGATGTCTTGCTGGCGCGGCAACATGCCTACCATACCCGCCAGTCCACTCCCGCGCAGCCAGTGCAGCAGCAGAGTCTCCACCTGGTCATCGGCATGATGGGCCACAGCTATAGGCTGCCCATGCGCTACCTGGCGCAAAAAGCGATAGCGCGCGGTGCGTGCGGCATCTTCCAGTGAGCGCCGCTCTGTGCGTGCCAGCGCCGGCACATCAATTTCCCCCAGCGTCAGGGGCAGCCCCCAGGATTCTACGATACTTGCAACGGCAGCAGCATCCCGATCCCCTGCCTCACCGCGCAGTTTGTGATTCAGATGCGCCGCGTGCAAGCGCACCCCGGAATAGCGCTTACCCGGCCCGCATAGCTGGTGTAAGAGGTGCAGCAGACACAGCGAATCCGCCCCGCCCGAGACGCCGGCAACAATTTCGCCTCGCGAGGGAAGGAGCTGGTGCTCATCAATATAGGTTGTGACAAAAGTCTCTAGCATGTTACAGCCTGATATGATACGATATAGACAATTATACACGAATATCAGGCGGTCGCCCGCCTGGGGTCATGGGGAAGGGCACCCACAAAGGTGATTCTCTGGCCCGCAAGAGTGCAGGGAATAGATAGATTATGGCAATTCACAAAATAATCACTACAGAAAATCCTATTCTTCGACAGAAAGCCAAAAAAGTTCATCGCTTCGACCCATCCATTGCAAAGCTGATCGATGACATGTTTGAAACGATGCACGCCGCGCATGGTGTGGGCCTGGCAGCCCCGCAAATCGCCACCTCACTGCGTATCTTCGTCGCCGAATTCGAAGAGCACAAAATAGCAATGGTCAACCCTGAGATTATCAAGGCAGAGGGCGAGGAACTTGGCACCGAGGGCTGCTTAAGCATCCCTGGGTACGTCGGTGATAATATCCGCCGCGCGACCAGTGTAGTAGTAAAGGGCCAGGATGCACACGGTAAGGCCATCCGCGTTCGTGCCGAAGGCTGGTTCGCGCGCATTCTCCAGCACGAAACAGACCACCTCGATGGTATCCTCTTCCTGGACAGGTTGGACCGCCCCGAAGATTTGCGCGAAGTGACCGAAGGCGAGTTGGAGGAAGCGGGAGCAGAGGCAGTGATAGAGTGATGATATAGTAGAGCACCATACCAGTAGGGGGTACGGTGCTCTAACTACACACTTATTGTTGTTTCTGTTGTCGCCTCAGCATAGGGAGTTTTTGTTTACCAAGAGTGCGTTCGCAGTTCTTGCAGACATAAAACCCCTCTTCTTCGCGATACACTAGAGAACTTACGCTGAAATGCATGTAGCAAATGCCACAACGTGTGCTATCCTGTTGGCTGGCAGTCTGCCGGTCAAGTGCGAACAGCTCGTGCAAGGATGCAATCAGTTCCTCGATATCGAATGAACTTGCATAGGTACGCCCCGTACTTATTACAGGCAATGCCCCGGTGGTATTAGTTGCACGCATTTCGCGACGACTTACAAACGAACTACTATTACCCGACATTCCAGAACCCGACGTATAGTTATTGCCCAAGGCATAGGCCTCCCAATTGTGGCTGTTAGCCAGGGATGAATAATAGCTAATTATACCACACTCGTGGCGTTTCTTATAGGGCCTGTTTCGAGTGGCCAGGTGAGCCTCGTCGCGCGCGAGTTTGTTCGCCGGTGTTCGTCGTTGTGAATAAAAGTCCGCCAGTTTTGCTGTCAGTTTGAAGAGTGAGCAGTGGGTGTCAAGATGCTTACTGGGCAGCTTTACAGAATGGGTCTGGGCAATGACACCATGTGTGAACCGTCTTATGGCTTCTTATTCTTTTGTCGCAGATGGGTCAGTTATTCTTCCTCTGTCATGCCCTTACTCTATATGCTGTCAGGGGCTTTGGCAAGACTTGTACGAAGACGATCATCCGTTATGCGTTTTAGAAGTTGTTTCTCAGCATTACTGAATCTTGCCATGATAACATCCTTTCCCTAGCAACTTTCCTTTAAATTGTTTCGCTGATGTTAAACTCAATGCGGGTGATGGACGTACTTTCTGTGCTGTTGTGCATGAGTATACCGAATTTCTTCTATCTGTGCAACAAGCGAGCGGAGAGAGGGGGTACATGCAGAGATTACGAAGCCTGCCCTGCACATAGGGGTAACTAGTTTTTCTCCCTCCTCGAAGCAAACATTGAAAAGTGTCAAAATGAGGGGGATGTGTCTATTTGATATGCTCTCGTTGAATATTCAAGGCCCCGAATCTCCAATCAGCATCAGGATAACCGATCGTTTGCCATTTGAAAAGTTCTATGTTCCTGTAAAAAACTAAATTCGGGGGATTTTAAGTCCCTCAAGAACCTCAATTGGCTCCACAGGTCGCTTCACAAGTTTACAATAGCCTCCAGGCCTGGGGATATTACGGCCTGGATGTATGACATGCGCGTTGCAGGTATTCATATTTGGTCATCACTTTCCCAGGTTGAATCTACATGCAAGCCTGGGCGCTCAAGCCAAAAATTGAGCGCAGCAGGTTTATATTGTCGAGATGTAAGGCTTTCTAGCACCAGGTCCTGAAACGTCGTGAACCATTTTGAAATATTGACGTTTAGGTCTTGATCGTTAATTAACAAAAGGCTGAGTATAAAACTTCAGGCCTTTGTGTAAACCGTTTTCGTATGCGTATGTAAGGAATGGATACATGTCACACTCTCTCAAAGTGAGATCGCTTGGTCTCCTACTACTGATCGCACTGATCCTTGGCGCAATCTGGTTTTCGCCACTCGGTTCGCTCCTGGGGCATAAAAGTACAACACCTGCTCGCGCGGCATCACTGCCGCCGAACCATGAGTTTGCCGATGGCCCCTACAAGGTACAGGGAAACGCTATCCTGGGAGCTGATGGCACTCGTTATCTCTTTCATGGCGTCGGGCGAGATGGCCTGGAGTTCTCATGTACGGGCGATAGTTTCATGGACACTGCGCACCTTGCTTTCATGGGCCCTGGTTCCGGTGGCTCCGGTACATACTGGTGGTCGAATACAGTGCGTTTACCGCTCTCCGAGGGTTTCTGGCTGAGAGGATATGCCGCACAGTTCTGTTCGGCTGCGCAGTACCAGGCACTCGTCAAGCGCCTGGTGGATACACTGACTGCGATGAAGTTGAATGTCATCATCGACCTGCAGTGGACGGATGCCGGTGGGCAATCACAGGGCGGTGGCGCAGCTTGGGCGATGCCAGACAACGATAGTGTGACGTTCTGGACGCAAGTTGGGAATCTCTATAAAAGTTACTCCAACGTACTTTTCGAGCTCTATAACGAGCCGCATCCCGCTTCGTGGACGGT
>Ga0070707_100002517_pt1 | contig 17460 bp, 10 predicted proteins | sample KBSK5502metaG_FD_65468 | JGI IMG/M metagenome (GOLD analysis project Ga0070707, IMG submission 65468) | Corn, switchgrass and miscanthus rhizosphere microbial communities from Kellogg Biological Station, Michigan, USA - KBS K5-50-2 metaG | ecosystem: Host-associated > Plants > Roots >... | reverse complement strand
GTGGCGATGCTCGTCGGGCCCGGCTACGTCGAGATGGTCCACGAGATCGCCGGGCTGCCCGAAGGCTCCCGGATCGGCGTCGTGTGCGCGACCGACCGGGGCACGGACAACATCGCCGAGACGCTCTCGATCGCCGGCACGAAAGGCGTCGAGATCGTGTCCGCCACGATCGCCGATGACGACCGGTTGACCCTCGTCGACCGGACCGCGGACCTGATCCTCATGTCGCGCGAGGCGCTGGCGCAGGGCCTCGATAAGCGGATGCATCGTCCCGAGCGGATTCGCCCGTGGACCTATGAGTTCGATCCCGCCGGCCTGGAGCTCCTGCGCCAGAAGGTCGAACACGTCGCCCAGGCGCGGCGGGCCGGGAAGGGCTCGCGGAGCCCGGAGCTCGCCCGGGTCTGACATCCTTCGCCCGATGCGGGCGATCCCTCTCGCGCGGGCGGCGCGACGGAAGCACGGGCTCGAGCCGATCGTCGGCCGAAGCGGCACGCTCGATGCCGCGGACGCGGGAGCGGCCAGGCGAATCGCGGCGCGCATGACCGTGGCGCGCGACGCGGCGGGCGAACCGGGGGTCAGCGCGGGCGAGGTGGCGGCGCTCGCCGCCATGGATGCGGTGCTCCACCGGCTCATCGAGCGCGAGCGCGACGCTGGCCGGGCCGACCTCGGCGCCGCAGTCACTGCGGTCGGGTCCAGCCTGGGGAGCGGAGCGCTCGCCGAGGTCGACCAGGCCTGGCGGGGCCAGTTCCGCGAGAACGGCCGGCGCACGGGCACTGGCGAAGCGCCGCCGCCCGATCCGGGACCGGACCTCCTCGCCGAGGTGCTCGTGCTCGCGGCGCTGAACGAGGATCCGGCGGCGAAGCTCGTCCGGGAGCTCGTCGACGACCAGCCGCTCCGCGACCGTACGCCATACGAGGCCGTCGTCGAAGCCACGGAGCGCGAGCTCGGCGGCCGAGTCGCCGCCCGCGACGAGGATGCGAAACGGAGGGCAGCAGGCACATCCGCGCGACCGCGGTCCCGCGCGGCGACCGCGATCGAGGGCGAGGACCTTCCGCTGCCCGCACGTCTCCGCGAACCGATGCTCCGCGCGCCTGGCTCGCTCGCGGCGCAGCTGCGCTGGGTCCGCCGGCACTGGCGCGGCCTGCTTCACGACGATCCGGCACTTGCGCGGCGCCTCGACCTGGCGCTGGACGTCCTCGCCGAGGAGGCGCGGGCGATGGAGCTCCGCGCCGCCGGCGCGCACTTCGGCGGCCCCGTCCAGGTCGAAACGCCCGACTACCGCGGGCTCGATGCGGACGCCGTCGCCTTCTCGGCCGACACCGACTGGATGCCGAGCGTCGTGCTGATGGCCAAGTCGACCTACGTCTGGCTCGAACAGCTCGCGGCACGGCACCAGCGGTCGATCACAACCCTCGCCGAGGTGCCCGACGAGGAGCTCGACCGGCTCGCCGGCCTCGGCGTCACGGGCCTGTGGCTCATCGGCCTGTGGCAGCGCAGTCGAGCCTCGGCAGACATCAAGCGCCGCCGCGGCGACGCCGACGCCGTCGCCTCGGCCTACGCGATCGACGAGTACCGCATCGCCGATGAGCTCGGCGGAGAGGCCGCGTTCGGCGACCTCAAGCGACGCGCCTGGGACCGCGGCATCCGCCTTGCCGCGGACATGGTCCCGAACCACATGGGCATCGACTCGCGCTGGGTCGTCGAGCACCCCGATCGGTTCATCTCACTCCCCGACCCGCCCTTTCCGGCGTACGCGTTCACGGGTCCGAACCTGTCGCAGGACGGGCGTGTCGACATCCAGATCGAGGACCACTACTGGGACGGCACGGACGCGGCGGTCGTGTTTCGCCGGCGCGACACGCAGAGCAACGAGGAACGGTTCATCTACCACGGCAATGACGGCACGTCGTATCCGTGGAACGACACGGCGCAGCTCGACTACCTCAACCCGGATGTCCGCGAGGCGATCATCCAGACGATCCTCGACGTCGCCCGCCGCGCGCAGATCCTGCGGTTCGATGCGGCGATGGTCCTCGCCCGCAAGCACATCCGGCGGCTGTGGTACCCGGAGCCCGGCGCCGGCGGCGCGATCCCATCGCGCGCCGAGCACGCGCTGTCGGGCGCGGAGTTCTACCGCAGGATGCCGAAGGAGTTCTGGCGCGAGGTAGTCGATCGGGTCGCAGCCGAGGCGCCCGGGACGCTGCTGCTGGCCGAGGCGTTCTGGCTGCTCGAGGGCTATTTCGTGCGGACGCTGGGCATGCACCGCGTCTACAACTCGGCGTTCATGCACATGCTCCGCGACGAGGACAACGCGGGTTACCGCCGGGTCATGCGCGAGACGCTCGAGTTCGATCCCGGCATCCTCGGCCGCTTCGTGAACTTCCTGACGAACCCCGACGAGCGCCCGGCGGCGGAGCAGTTCGGGACCGGCGACAAGGCCTTCTCGGCGGCGACGCTGCTGGCCACGCTGCCCGGGCTGCCCATGCTCGGCCACGGCCAGGTCGAGGGCTTCCGGGAGCGCTATGGCATGGAGTTCCGGCGCGCCCGCTGGGACGAGCCGGTCGACGAGCAGCACGCCGGGCATTTCGCCTGGGCGATCGTGCCCCTGCTCCGGCGTCGGCGCGAGTTCTCGGGCACCGACCTGTTCCACCTCTACGACGCTCGGAATGACGATGGTGGCGTCGTCGAGGACGTGTATGCCTACTCGAATGGGCTCGCCGGGAGCCGCAACCTCGTGCTTGTCCACCACCGGTACGCCGAGGCCACGATCCGAATCGATCACTCGGTCGCCGCCGCACCGCCGGGCAGCCAGGGCGGCCGCACCCTCGCGAGCGTGCGCCTCGCCGAGGCCCTGGGCCTGACGGGTGAAGGCGCCCCGTCCGACGCGACCCTGATCCGGCTGCGCGACCAGCGCTCAGGCTGGGAGCTGGTGCGGACCGCCGGCGAGCTGCGCAACGAGGGCCTGCGGGTCAGCCTGGGGCCCTATGAGGCGCGCGTCCTGACACTCGGCTCTGTCGAGCCCGAGCAGCCTGCGCCGCCGAGAGCGACTGGCACCGAAACGGCAGGCGTGCGGCGACGTCCACCATCGGCGCAGCGACAGATTCCCGGGTCACGCCGCCGAGCGGCGCAGCCGGCCCGGCGGAAGCCGGCCCGAATCAGCCCGCCTCGACGGCGGTCTTGAGCGGCTCCGTCGTCCGCACGCCGAGGACGTTGACCGTCGCGAGCGGTCGACTGAAGCCCTTGAGCTGGAGCTCCCCGACGTCTTCCACGTCGAACTGGTCCTCCACCGCGGCGTACGCGCCCGGGCTCAACAGGATCTGGCCGGCCCTCGCCGCTGAGCTGAGGCGCGCGGCCGTGATCACTGCCGTGCCGGTCATGCCGTAGTCGTAGCGGCCTTCGAAGCCGATCCGGCCGAGGGTTGCGTAGCCCGTCGCGATACCCACGCCGAAGCCGAGGTGGTAGCCGTGCTTCGACCAGGCCGTGGACAGCTCATCGAAGCGCTCGCGCATGGCCACGGCCATGCGTACGGCCCGCTCGACGTGATCTTCCTGCAGCACCGGGTCGTTGAAGAAGACCATCAGCCCGTCGCCGGCGAAGTGCTCCAGCGTCCCGCCATGCTCGACGATGAGCGCGCCCATCGCGGCGTGGTACTCGCGGAGCACGCCGAGGACGTCCTCCGGCTCGGCGGCCTCGCTGAACGGCGTGAAGTCGCGCAGGTCGCAGAACACCGATGTCGCGACCCGGCGGTGGCCGGCCAGGAGCTGCTCGCCCTCGGGGCTCGAGACCAGCGCGGCCACCTGGGGCGACAGGAAGCGGCTCAGCTCGTCCTTCTGGCGCTCGATCGTCTTGAGCAGCTCGGCCTGGCGCGCCGCTGACTCGACCTCGAGGTCGTGCAGGTGCTTGCCGGCCAGGGAGGCGCGGACCCGGGCCTCCAGGATCGCCGGGTTGAACGGCTTCGGGAGGTAGTCCGTGGCGCCCATCTCGATGCACCGAACGACGCTGTCGAGCTCCTCGACCGACGAGATCATGATCACGGGAATGTGCCGGAGCGCCGCATCACCCTTGATCGCGGCGAGCGTCTCGTAGCCGTCGAGCTCGGGCATCTCGATGTCGAGGAGCACGATGTCGAAGCCGGCGCCGTCCGCCCCGAGCTGCTCGAGCGCCTCCCGGCCGTCGGCCGCCTCCCGCGCGACGATGTCCAGGGACGCAAGATGGCGGGCCAGGACCTTCCGATTGACCTGGCTGTCGTCGACGACGAGCGCGACCGCCTGTCCCGGGCTCATGCCCGCAGGCCCGCCTCGCCGAATGCGACGAGGGTGGCTTCCCACGCCTCGCGGGCGAGGTCGGCATCCTCCCGCAGGGTTTCCGGTCGAGCGTCGCGCCCGGCCTGTTCGATCGCCCGACAGATCGCCGACAGGCGCATCGCGCCGAGGCTGGCGCTGGTCGACTTGAGCGTGTGGGCGGGCCGGACGATCGCGGCGCAGTCTTGTGCAGCGGCCGCGGCGAGCAGGCTGTCCATATTGGCCGTGCCTTCGGTCACGTACGTCTCGACGAGCTCGACCATGAATTCCTGGTCGTCGCCGACCGAGGCGCGCAGGTCGGCGAGGACCGCCTCGTCGAGGACGGGCTCGCCATCGAGGTTCATCGTCGACCCCGAGCTGCCCCGGCAGGCAGCTTTGCAGCCTTCTTTGCTCGCGTGCCTGCGCGGCGTCCGTTCCGGCGCGCTGACGGCGAGGGTGACCTGGCCAGCGCCTCGGCGAGCACCCGCGGGTCGATGGGCTTGCTGATGTAGTCGTTCATCCCTGCGGCGAGGCAGGCGTCGCGATCGCCGGCCATGGCGTTGGCGGTCATGGCGATGATGTGCAGCTTTCGGTCTGGCCAGCGGGCGCGGATCCGGCGGGTCGCCTCGAGACCGTCGAGCTCAGGCATCTGGACGTCCATCAGCACGACGTCGTACGTCCCGCCCTCCACCGCCTCGACCGCGCGGGCGCCATCGCCGGCAACATCCGCCGTGTAGCCCATGTTCGTGAGGAGTCGGAGTGCGAGCTTCTGGTTCACCGCGTTGTCCTCCGCGAGGAGGATCCGGAGCGGGTGGCGCTCGGCCAGCCCGGCATCGACCGACGGCCGCTCGGGTGCGCGCACCGCAGGCTCATCGGGCTTGCCGTCAGCCGCCAGCACCGAGACGAGGACGTCGTGCAGCGCGGAGGGCTTGATCGGCTTTGGCAGCACCGCGTCGAGGGACGGGTGCGCCTTCTCGCGCACGGCGGCCGATGAGACCAGCACGAGTCTCGGCTGGTACTTGAGCTTCGCCGTCCGGATGGCATCTGCCAATTCGAGGCCGTCCATCTCGGGCATGAACAGGTCGAGCAGCACGATGTCGAACTGCTGGCCCTTCTGGATCCAGTCGAGCGCCTGCTTCGAAGAAGCGGTTGCGCGCGTCTCCATGGACCACCGCCCGAGCTGCGCGACCAGGATCCGGCGGTTCGTGGCGTTGTCATCGACGATCAGCACGGACCTTCCGGCGAGGTCGACAACGTCGCGTTCGGCGCGGCGGCGGACCGCCGACACGGGCGCAGTGTCGAGGCGAACGACGAGGTGGAACGTCGTGCCCTGGCCGGGCAGGCCGGCGCTCTCGGCGTTGAGCTCGCCGTCCATCGCCTCGGCGAGGCGCCGGCTGATTGCGAGACCGAGGCCCGTGCCACCGTAGCGACGCGAGATCGATGCGTCGGCCTGGCTGAACGATTGGAACAGCCGGTCCATCCGGTCGGCAGGGATCCCGATGCCCGTGTCGCGCACGTCCACCGCGATCTCCCAGCGAGACCGCGCCGCTCCCCGGACCTGGCGGGCCGCCACTTCCTGCCCCCGAACGGAGACGACGATCTCGCCGGTCTCCGTGAACTTCACCGCGTTCGACAACAGGTTGAGGATGATCTGGCGCAGGCGCCCCTGGTCCCCGGCGACGGCCGGAGGAAGCTCGCTGCCCACCTCGTAGGCGAGCTCGAGGCCCTTCTTCGCCGCCGTTGGCGCGATCAGGTCGAGCGCACCTTCGACGCACTCCGCGAGGCTGAACGGGTCGTGGACGAGATCGACGTGACCCGCTTCGATCTTCGAGAAGTCGAGGATGTCGTTGATGATCGTGAGCAGGGCGTCGCCGGATGTTCGGATCGTGTCGGCGAAGTCGCGCTGCTCGTCGTTCAGCGGCGTGTCCTGGAGCAGCCCGCTCATCCCGATGATCGCGTTCATCGGCGTGCGAATCTCGTGGCTCATCGCCGCGAGGAACGCGCTCTTGGCCTGGTTCGCGTCGTCCGCGGCGCGGCGAGCCTCGTTGGCATCGGCGAAGAGGCGGGCGTTGTCGATGGCGACCGCAGCCTGCTGCGAGAGGCCCACCAGGAAGTCGAGCTCGTGGCTGGTGAACGCCGGCGCGGGCACCTGCCGCCAGACGGCCATCATTCCGCTGACGCCCGCCCGGCCGACGAGGGGAGCGACCATCATCCGCTCCTCGATCTCGTCGGGAGCCCCCTGGATGGGAACCGCGCGCGGATCGCGCAACACGTCGTTGACGATCTCGGCCCGGCCCGCCGCGGCCGCGGAGCCGATGATCCCCTCGCCGAGCAGGATCTGATCTGCCTTCAGCTCCTCCGCATTCGTGCCGAGCACCGAGATCGCGCGGAACGTCTGGCCGTCCGCCTCGGCGAGGAAGACGCCGCTCGTGTCGACCTCGAGCAGCTCCTTGGCCCGCGCCGCGATCCGTTCGAGGAGGCCCTCGAGGTCGAGCGTCGCCGAGATCTCCCGGCCGACCTCGGCCAGCTCCGTGGTCTCGGCCGCTCGGCGCTGCGACTCACGGTAGAGCTGGGCGTTCCGAATGGCGGTTCCGACATTGGACGCGATCGTGGACAGGAGGCGGGTGTCCGCCTCGCCGAAGCGGCCCTCCTCGTCGATGCTCTGGACGCTCACCGCGCCGATTGCCTCGTCGCCGACGAGGACCGGCACGCCGAGGTAGGACTTGGCGCTCGTCCCCACTCTCCGTTCGACGCGCTCGAACTGCTCCGCGCGGTTCAGGAGCAGTGGCTCGCGCGATCTGATGATTCGCGACGTCAGGCCCTCGCCGAGCGGCATCGGTTCGCGCACCGTCGCGACCCCGCGCTCCACCAGGTACGGGAACTCGATCTGGCCGCTGTCCCTGTTCAGCAGCGCGATGTACACGATGTCCGCACGGAACGTGGTCCGAAGCTGCTCGCCGGTGAGCTGGATGAGCCGGTCGAGATCCAGCTGCGACGCGGCCGCCTGGCCGACGTCGTTCACGATGGCGAGCTCTGCGGCTCGCTGTCGTGTCTCCTCGACAAGGCGAGCGTTCTCGAGGGCGACGCTGAGACTGGCGGCGAGCGTCGACAGCACGCGCTCGTCCGACTCGCTGTATGCATGCGTCCGGTCGAGGTTCTGGAGCGAGATATGCCCTCGGACATCAGCGCCAACGAGGAGCGGCGCGGTCAGGGCGGACTTCACCGGCTCCCCGAACGGAATGTGCTGCGTGACGCCGCGCGCCTTCGTCCATGCGTCGGCGTCGTCGATCCGTGATGGGGCGCCGGTTTCGAGCACGGCGCGGGACACCGGACCCATTGGGCTCGTCACGTCCGGGAATCGAACGCCGCGTTCGAGCGCGAACTTGTATTGGACCGTCTCGTTCGGAATGTCATACAGAACGATGGACACGTTCTGGGCATCGAAGATCTCGGAGATCTTGTTGCCGACGAGGTCGTACATCGCCTGCATCTCAAGGTTCGACGCAAGGGCTTGCTGGACGCTGTTGATGATCGCCAGCTCGGCCGCCCGCTCGTTGCTCTCCGCGAGCAACCGCTTCGTCTCGTCGAAGAGGCGGGCATTCTCGAGGGCGACGCTCAGGCTCGAGGCGAGGGTTGAGAGGACCCGCTCGTCGGCGTCGCTGAACGCATCGATGCGATCGATGTTCTGCAGCGAGATATGGCCTCGGACCTCCGCGCCGACGATCAGCGGTACGAACAGCACGGATTTCGACGGCTCGCCGATCGGGACCATTTGCTGCACGCCGCGCTGGGCGGCCCAGATGTCGACGTCACCGATGCGCAGGGGAGCGGCCGTCTCGAGCACGATTCGCGACATCGGCCCGAGCGGGCTCGTCAGGTCCGGGAAGCGGACGCCTTTCTCCAGCGAATACTTGTACGTGACCGTCATGGCCTTCGAGTCGTACAGGGCGATGTCGACGGTCTGCGCGTCGAAGATCTCGGCGATCTTGTCGCCCACGAGGTCGTACATCGCCTGCATGTCGAGCTTCGCGGCAAGGCCCTGCTGGACGCTGTTGATGATCGCCAGCTCGGCGGCCCGTTCATCCGTCTCGGCGAGAAGGCGCTTCGTCTCGTCGAAGAGCCGGGCGTTCTCGAGGGCGACGCTCAGGCTGCCCGCCAGGGTGGAGAGCAGGCGGACGTCGCCGTCGCTGAAGGCGTCCTCGTGGTCCACGTTCTGGAGTGATACGAGACCGTTGACTTCGCCGCCGGTGATCAGGGGCACGTACAGGGCAGACATCGTCGTCTCGCCGGCTGGGAAGTCAGGCTGGCCCAGTTCCCGGGCACGCAGTGCCAGGTCCCGATTGATGAGCAGCGGCGCTCGCGACTCGGAAACCGTCTGTCGGAACCCACGGAGCGGCATCGGCTCGTAGGAGTGGCGGACCCCTTTTTCGATCACGTACGGAAAGTGCACGAGCCCTCTCGCGCGGTCGAAAGCTTCGATGCCCACTGCCTGGGCATCGAAAACGTCACGGACCCGCTCGCCGACGAGTTCGTACATCGCGGGCATATCCAACCGGGCGGCCAGCCCCTCCTGGACGCTGTTGATGATTGCCAGCTCGGCCGCGCGTTCGTCGGCCTCGGCGAGCAGGCGCTTGGTCTCGTCGAAGAGGCGGGCATTCTCGAGAGCGACGCTCAGGCTGCCCGCCAGTGTGGAGAGCAAGCGGACGTCGGCGTCGCTGAAGGCATCCTCACGATCGACGTTCTGCAGGGAGACGGTCCCCCTGACTTCGCCACTGGCGACAAGGGGCACGAAGAGGACGGACTTCGTCGGCTCGCCGCTCAGGATCCAGGGCTGGCCAGCGGCTTCCGCCGCTTTCTCTACTCCCCGGTTGACGAGGAGCGGCGCCTTTGACTCGAAGACGATGCGCCGGAAGCCGATGAGCGGGATCGGCTCGTCGTTGAAGCGAACGCCTTTCTCGATCGAGTATGGGAAGTGGAGGAGGCCGTCCGCGGGATCGAGGATGGAGATGTCGACGGACTGCGCGTCGAAGATCTCGCGGACCTTCTCTCCGACCAGCTCGTACATCGAGTCCATGTCGAGCTTTGCGGCGAGACCCTCCTGGACGCTGTTGATGATCGACAGCTCGGCGGCGCGCTCCTTCGTCTCGTTCAGCAGGACGTTCGTCTGCTCGAAGAGCCGCGCGTTCTCGAGGGCGACGCCCATGCTCGAGGCAATGGTGGCCACGAGCCGCTCATCAGCCTCGGAGTAAGCGGATTCCCGGGGGTCGGAGAAGACGACGGCACCGATCGGCTCCGAACCCGACATGATCGGCACGCCGAGGAAAGAAGCCAGGATCGTCGGCACCTCGCCGTCGGCATAGGTTCCGAGGAACCCACCCAACTCCTGCTGCTCGGCCATCGTTCCGAGTCGCAGCGTTTGCCCGGTTCGCAGGATCCTCGAGGAGAGGCCTTCGCCGATCTGCATCGGCTCGCCGTGCATACGCCGGCCGTGGTCGATCTCGTACGGGAAGGTGATCTGACCCGTCACCTTGTCGTACAGGGCGATGTACATGTCCTGTGTCTCGAACATTGCGGCCATGCGCGCGCCGACCTGTTCGATCACGGCGTCGAAATCGAGCTGCTTCGCCAGCGCGTCGCCGATCTCGTTGATGACCGCGAGCTCCGCGTTGCGCTGCTCCGTCTCGGCAAGAAGGCGCTTCGTCTCACCGAACAGACGAGCGTTCTCGAGCGCGACGCCCATGCTCCTTGCGATCGTCGAGACCAGGCGCTCGTCGGCCTCTGTGTAGATATTCAGACGATGGTCGCCCATGCCAACGACGCCGATGGTCGCCTCGCCCGACGCGATCGGGACCCCGAGCCACGACTCGGTCGTGATGACGGGTGTGGTCGTTGCGCCGTCGTACGCTCGGGTGATCGCGCCAGCCGACTCCGCTTCCTCGCGAGAGGCGAAGCGGAGCGGCCGGCCGGACTGGAGGACCTTGCTCGTGAGGCCCTCACCGAGTTGGATGTCTTCGCCGTGCACCCGGCTTCCCTCGTCCAGCTCGTACGGAAAGCTGATGGTGTTTGAAGCGCGGTCGTACATCGCGATATAGAAGTTCGTCGCGCCGAGAATCTCCGCGAGTCGATCGCCGACGAGATCGACGATCGCCTGGAAGTCGAGCTGCTTCGCGAGGGCAGCGCCGATCTCGTTGATGAGCGCCAGCTGGGCACTGCGTTGCTCTGTCTCGCCGAGGAGTCGTTTCGTCTCGTCGAAGAGGCGGGCGTTCTCGAGGGCCACGCCCATGCTCGAGGCGATCGTGGAGAGGAGCCGCTCGTCGGAGTCGTTGAACGCGTACCGCTCTGCGCGGTCGAGCTTGATGACGCCGAGGACCCGGTCGCCCGCCAGGATCGGGACGGCGAGGAGTGACTGATCGCCGACCTCTGCGTCATCGGGCCGAATCTCCCGGAAGCCCGTGGCGTCGTCCCGAACGACCCCACCGAGGGCGATCCCCTCCGCGGCAGTGTTGAGGCGCAGCGGCTTTCGCGTTCGGATGACGATCCCCGCGAGGCCGATGTCTGCGTCACGATCCGGCCACTCGACGCGGCCGCCGTCCTCGATCGAATACGGGGTCCTGAGCATGTGCGCCTGCTCGTCGTACAGCCCGATCGTCCCACTCTCGACGTCGAAGATCTCCCGAACACGCTCCCCGACGTGTTCGATGATCGATCTGAAGTCGAGTTGCTCCGAGAGCGCGGCGCCGATCTCGTTGATGACGGCCAGCTCGGCGTTGCGCTGGCGGATCTCCGCGGCGCTGCGCGTTCGCTCGAGCGCCGAGGCGACGTGCTGGGCCACGAACGACATAAGCCGCTCGTCGGCGTCGCTGTACCCGATGTCGTCGCGGTAGCTCTGGACCGCGAGGACTCCGATGGTCCGGCCTTCGGTGATCAGCGGCGTCCCCAGGTAATCGGACGACATCGCCCCGACCGGCTGAAACGCACCGGCCGTGGCCTTGCGCAGAGCTTCGGGGTCAGTGGCGTGGAACTGTCGACCCGTCTGCAGCACGTACGCCGTGACGCCGCCCCCGAACGCCACGCCGACCGGGTCCCAGTTGCGCGGGTCCGGGATCTCCGGGTCGACGGTGTCGATGAAGAATGGGAAGTTGATCTGCTTCCGGGCGGAGTCGTAGAGCGCGATGTAGAAGTTCTCGGCGTAGAGGAGCTCGCCTACGATCTCGTGGATGCCGCGATAGAACTCCTGCATCTCCGGCGCCTCGCTCGCCAGCTCGGCGATCCGGTACAGCGCGCCCTGCGTCTTCGCGGCGTCGGCCTGGTGAGCGAGCTTCGCCTCGAGCGCGGCGATGCGCTCCTCCGGCGTCTGCGGAGACTTGGCGCTCGCCGGCGCTCGGCGGACCTTGGTGGTGATGCCCGTGCCTCCTGGTCGCGACGTCCCCCGCCCTCGTTGCGCGGAGCATAGCCAGCCGTCCGTCGCCGGGGCGATAGCATCGCGACATATGGCCGAGAGTTGGGTAACCCCTGTGACCCTCGAGGGCTCGATCGTCCGCCTGGAACCCCTTTCCCTCGAGCATCTCGAGGGGCTGGCTGAGGTCGCCTTCGACCCGTCCATCTGGCGCTGGACGATCGCCCAGCCGACGGAGATCGACGGGCTTCGTCAGTGGGTCGAGACCGCCCTCGCGAGTCGCGCCGCCGGCTCGGAGATGCCGTTCGCCACCATCGACGCCGCGTCCGGGCGGCCGATCGGCAGCACCCGGTTCATGTCGATCGTCCCCGAGCATCGCAGGCTCGAGATCGGCTGGACGTGGGTCGCGCCGGCGTGGCAGCGGAAGGGCGCCAACCAGGAGGCGAAGTATCTGCAGCTGCGCCACGCGTTCGAAGAGCTCGGCGCGAACCGAGTCGAGTTCAAGACCGATTCACTGAACGAAAAGGCCAACCCGGCGCTGCTCGCGATCGGAGCGACCTTCGAGGGCACATTCCGGAACCACATGATCATGCCCGGCGGGCGGCTCCGGCACTCGAACTACTACAGCGTCACCCGCGAGGAGTGGCCGGATCGGAAGGCAAAGCTCGAAGCAAGGCTCGCTTCGCTGCGGTAGCTCTGCCATCATCCGGGCGCCGGGCGGTTCCGGCGCTACCCGGAGGGGATGACGTGATCGACCTGCTCGTCAAGATCCTGATCAACGCGATCGGCGTGTACGTGGCCGTGCTGATCGTGCCCCAGATCCACTTTCCGGCCGCCGACAACCTGCTCAAGCTCGAGGGCAACTGGTGGCAGGTCATCGTCGTGGCCCTGATCCTGGCGGTGATCAACACCTACGTGAAGCCGATCGTGAAGGCGCTGTCGTTCCCGATCACGCTGCTCACGCTGGGCCTGTTCTCGCTCGTGCTGAACGCGCTGCTCCTGCTCCTCGTCGCGTTCATCGCCGACAAGGTCGGGATGAACTTCACGATCGGCGGCTTCCCGCCGGACTTCACCGCCGACGCCTTCGTCGGGGCGCTGCTCGGCTCGATCGTGATCAGCATCGTGTCGATCGTGCTGGGCATGCTCGATCGGGGACGCCGGATCGTCGTCTGAGCCGCGCCCGGGTCGCGGGCCTGACTCGCACCGCGTGACCGACGGCCAACCGCCCGATTCCCTGCCCCGCATCGGGGCGTCGCTGGTCGCCGCGGCACGCCGGTTCGGCACGCCCGTCCAGGTCACCGACGCCACGGAGCTGGAGGCGGCGGCCTCCGCCGTCCGCGCCGCCTTCCCCGATCCGTGGCTGCGGGCGTTCTCGGTCAAGGCCAACGACGTGGCGGCGCTCGTCGCCCGCGTCACGGCGCTCGGCTTCGATGCCAACGTCGTGTCGCGCGGGGAGTGGGCGATCGCGCATCGGGCGGGCCTGTCGAACGACCGGATCACCTTCGAGGGCGTCGGCAAGACCGACGACGACCTCCGAGCCGCGGTTCGCGCCGCGTCGGACGGCAGCCCGCTGCGGTGGATCGCGATCGAGTCGCTCGACGAGGCACGCGCCCTGGTCCGGATCGCGGCTCGCTCTCTGGCCGGCGCCGAGCTCGACGTCCTCTTCAGGCTCAACCCGGAGGTCGCGCCCGAAACGCTGCGCGAGCTCGCCGTCGGCGCGGCGGGCTCCAAGTTCGGCATGACCGCCGACGAACTGTCCGAGGCGGTCGCGGTGGTCGGTTCCGCAGCCGGCCTCGTGCCCCGCGGCGTGCACCTCCACGTCGGCTCGCAGCTGCGGGCGGTCGACGCCTGGCGCGATGCGGTTCGCCGTGGCCTGGCGGTCGTCGCGCTCCTCGGCGGCTCGCGAGCGCGATTCGACACGCTCGACGTCGGCGGAGGGTTCCCGATCCTGCCGCGCGGTGATGGCGCCCCGGATCCGGCGCGATTCGCGCGGGAGCTGCCGGACCTGCTCGAGGCAATCCCCGCGGACCGAAGGCCCCAGCGGCTGGCGATCGAGCCGGGTCGCGCGCTCGTGGCGCGTGCCGGGTACCTCGTCGCGCGGGTCCTCCACGTCCGGGATCGCGGCGGACGCCAGGTCGTCCTCGACACCGGCATGACCGAGCTGATCCGGCCGGCGCTGTACGACGCCTGGCATGAGATCTCCGCCCTCACCTCGCTTGGCCGCCCGTTCGACGGCTCGGCGGTCGACCTCGAGGCGACCCGCGTCGAGGGCCCGATCTGCGAATCGACCGACCATCTCGGCGAGCACCAGCTGCCACGCCTCCGGCGCGGCGATCTCGTCGCGATCCGCGACGCCGGCGCCTACTCGGCGTCCCTCGCGTCTGCCTACAACGGCCGCCCGCGACCGCCGCAGGTGATCCTCGAAGGCGACGGCGCAGTGCGTCTCGTACGCCGCCGCGGGAGCCTCGCGGCCCTCGGCTGAGCTGTTTCGTACACTCCGCCGCGATGGGTGCCGTCGACACGATGGAAGACTTCTTCGAGAAGCTCAACGATGGCGATCGCGCGGGCGCGGTCGCACTCATGGACGAGCGTGTCGAGATGCGCGTCCACGTCGGCGATAACGCTCGCACCCTCCGTGGCGTCGAGCAGGTCGGCGGCTGGTTCCTGCGCGCCGAGCCGGGCCTCAAGATGATCCCGGGCGAAGTGCGCGACCTCGGCATCACCTACCAGGCGGACGTCTTGAGCGTGCGGCCCGGCGCGCCCAGCCAGCACCTCGACGCTTCGTTCCGCGTCGAGGCGGGCAAGATCACCAGCATCAACCTCACGCCGCGATAGCGGGCGTCCGCGCGCGCCTCGCGGCATCCGTCTGCGCGGGCGCCCTCGTCAGCTCGAGGCCGGACTCGCCTCGGGAAGCTCGCTCGGCTGGGGGACCGGGATGGTCACCTGGTCGCCGATCTGAAGCCTGTTCGGATTCGGGATGCTCTCGGCGTTCGCGGCGATGAGATCCGCGAGCGGGACGTGGAACTTCCTGGCGATCTTCGACATGGTGTCCCCGGACTGGACGATGTAGACCTGTGGGGTCGGCGCGGGAACGGGCGTTGGCGCGAATGTCGCCGCCGCGGCCGAGGCGCCCGCCGACGGGCTCGGGCTCGAGACGGCGGACGGGCCGCCGAAGCCAAGGATGCCGGGCAGGGCGAACAGAACCGCAGCGGCGAGCGCGAGTGCGACGAGCGCGACGAGCAGCGGTGGCACCGACAGCTCCGGCAGCCGGCGCGCCCGGAGCGTCGGATAGACCTCGTTCGGCCGGGGCTTCTCCCACTCGGGCGCACCTGAATCGCGGCGGCGCTCTCGGCGCGGCAGGGCGTCATGGGCTTCGCCAGGATCCCCATGGTCCCGGTTTCGCGCACCGACCGGAGGCGCGGCGGCCATCCCGGCCCCGGCCAGCCCGGCCCCGGCCAGCCCGGCACCGGCCATCGCAGCCGCCGCATCATCGCTCTCGGCATCTGCGGCGACATCGCCCGGTTCGGAGTCACCCGCACCCGACCCGCTGGCAACGCGATCGGCGTAGCTGCCGGAGAGTCCGCGACCGCGAGGCGGGACGTCGTCATCCGTGGCTCCCCCGTCATCAGCCCACGCGGCGTCTTCCCCCGCTGTGCTACCGGGCACCCATGGGGGCGGCGCCGACCAGTTCCGGTGCGGGTTGCGCTGCGGCTGCTGCGCTGCGTCGTCGTCTTCCTCGATCGGCCGCGGCCCATCCGCACGCGAGTGGGCGGCCTCGCGCCGGGCCCAATCCTGGAAGGTGGGGCAGACCGGGAACGCGGACGAGAGGCAGTAGGCCTCCTGGTGCGCGAGCGCCCGTGGCGCGGGCCGCGCCTCGGCGTAACAGCGATGCCGATGGTCCGGGCTGGCTGCCCGTTCATCGCGGTCGTCCTCGAAGGCGACAAAGGGGCAAGCGGGTGCACCGTCGACGATCGGGAGCCCTCGCTCGGTCATCTGCCCGGATGATACGCGCGGCCCGAGCCCCCGAGCCGCCAGGTTGGCGAAATCCCTTGACGGCCGAGCCAGTGCGCGACGAAGCGGAGGGTCAGCCGGTGAGGTGCCGCGAGGTACGCGAGCTGCGCGCGCGCGGCATCGTCTGCATCGCGCTCACGAGCCGCGGAGATGCGGCGCTCTCCGAGGGCCGCAGCGGGGCGGGCAGCGGGGCGGGCGCGGAAACCCGGCGCAGCCGGCGACCCAGCGCCGGCGCCTCGCCGTAGGCGTGACTGAGCTCGGGCAGGATCTGGCCCAGCCAGTCGTCCACCCGCGAGCAGATGAGCGGGGCGACGGCGGCGACGTACACGTAGGACCCGAAGTAGCCCGCGAACTGGGCGATCAGGAAGGCGATCGTCCCGACGACGATCACGCCGTCGATCGTGCGCACCCGCATGCCGCCGAGCACGGCGACAGCCCCGCTCAGGAAGTACCGGATCGTCTCGAGTGCGCGCGGCGCGGTGCCAGGGTCGATCCCGTCCCAGATCGAAGCCAGGCTCCAGTACGCGTCTCGAAGGTGCGTCTGCTGGGCCATCGCGAGGCTTCGCAGGTAGCTCTCGACGCCCCACACGAGGAGCACCGGCGACCAGGCCACGAAGGACACGGCGACGAATCCGAAGACAGCCGGGGCGCCGGCCCAGATGACGAGCGGCGGGAGCCAGGCCAGCGCGTACGGCTTGAACGCCACCGCGACCGCGAGCATTCCGGCGCCGAGCGCAGGGCGCTTCGCGGCGAGGACGAGTGCGACCAGGATGAAGAGCCCGGCGCTCGTGTCGTTGGAGCCGTCGACGGAGGCGAGGACGAGCGGCGGGGCGAGGGCAAAGATCACCAGGCCGATCGGTCGGCCCAGCGCCGCCCGCACGCCGAAGAAGCCGAGCAGCGCAAAGCTCACCACCATCTCGAGCTGGGTCGGGTCCCGGACGAACGGCAGGTACCAGAACAGGTCGACAGGTCCGTACGGGAACGGGGCGCCAGGCGGGCGCGAGATGAAATAGCCGATCCCGTACGGGTTCGTACCCTCCTGCATCGTCATGATCGCGACGCGCGTGACGTCGGAGACGTCCGAGGCCTGGATGTTGGAGGCCGACCAGCGCAGCGCCACCCCGCAGGTGATCACCGCGATCACGGGCACCCAGCGCAGCTGCCATCGGGCGCACGCGACCAGCGCGAGGGCGATGAGGCCCGTGACGCCGATCGCATAGTTGTCCTTCCACATCGGCTGGATGGCCAGCACCAGGCCGATCCCGAGGGCGACGAGCCAGGCCCCGCTCCTGCCTCTCGGGGGCAGACGGAGAGCGCGCGTCACAGGCCGAGCCCCGAACGTTTGACAGTCCGCAGGCGCGTCTCGACACTCCGAGGCACCAGACTCCAGCGCCCGACGACTCGGGCCAAAGCCCCGGAAGGAGATCCTGTGTTCCTGACCAACGCTGTCCTCCGATTCCTCGCCCCGCGAGTCACCGTCCGCGCGCACTGCGACCTGCCGTGCGGAATCTACGATCCGGAGCAGGCAAGGATAGAAGCCGAGTCTTGCTACAAGATCATCGAGAAGTACGCTGCGAACAACGATCCTGCTTACAGGACGCGCGCGCTGGCGATCAAGGAAGAGCGCGCCGAGCTCACCAAGCACCACCTCGACGTCCTCTGGCACGACTACTTCAAGCCCGAGCATCTCGAGAAGGTCCCGAACCTCCACGAGCTCTTCTGGAACGCGACGAAGCAGGTCTCGAAGGTCAAGGCCTCGACCGACCTCGCCGA
>Ga0070707_100002515_pt1 | contig 17465 bp, 16 predicted proteins | sample KBSK5502metaG_FD_65468 | JGI IMG/M metagenome (GOLD analysis project Ga0070707, IMG submission 65468) | Corn, switchgrass and miscanthus rhizosphere microbial communities from Kellogg Biological Station, Michigan, USA - KBS K5-50-2 metaG | ecosystem: Host-associated > Plants > Roots >... | reverse complement strand
CGACAGCGGGAACACTGTCCGCTGGCCCCCCGCGCCGAGCGTGAAGGAGGCCGGTCCCGGGCTGAGCTGCGCGCGGATCTGCCGCGAGATCGCGTCGATGCTCTGGGTGGTGAAGAGGCTGGCGGCGGCGATCTCGTCCGGTCTCGCGCCCCCGGCCCTCGCCATCGCCAGCGCGTCGAGCAGCTCCTTGCGGTAGCCCTTCGTGTGGGGATCGTTCGTCCGGCCGAAGTTGAGGTCGTGACGGAAGTCGGTCTCCTCGAGCGGCTCGCCGTCGGCGCCGCGCACGTCGCGCGTCACCACCAGCAGGTACGTCGTGTCCTGGGCGAGCTGCTCGTCGCTCTCCACGTGCAACGTGTTCGTGAGCGGCTCCCAGACGGCCTGGTTGATCCCGACGACGTGGTCCTGGGGGCCCACCAGGAAGACGGTCGAGCTCGAGACCGTGGCGAGGTCGATGGGACCCGAGAACGGGATCGAGATCCTCGGCTGGATGTTGAACCCGTCGAGCGTGTCGAGGACGTCGACGTCCGCGCAATCGGACGGGTGGGTCGCGCAATCCGGCTTCGGCAGGTTGACGCGCAGTCCGGTGATCTGCGCGTCGTCGTCGACAGTGTAGAGGTTGCTCGGGAACGGCTGTCCCGCCATCGTCCCGGCGAGGGCGCCTCCCGGAAACAGGAGCGCAAGCGACACGGCGGCGGTGAAAGAGCGCATGGGGGACCTCTCTTCTCTCTGCCCGCTGGGAATCGGCGCCGACACTACTGCTGCGGGTTCATGCTGTCAACGCTCTCATTCGCCTACCAAGTGACGCCGTATGATTCCGCGTGGACGATCCCCGCCGCGAGAGACGCCTCGGCCTGGGTTACGGGCTCGCCGCCTATGGGGCTTGGGGTGTCTTCCCGATCTATCTTAAGGCGGTGAAGACGGTACCGGTCGTCGAGGTCCTCTGCCACCGCGTGGTCTGGGCCCTCGTCGTTCTCGTGGTCGTGATCGCCGCCCGCGGCGAGATGCGGGCGGTCACCGCGGCCTTGCGCAACCGGCGCGCGCTCCTCGTGCTCAGCGCCAGCACCGTGCTCATCGCGATCAACTGGCTCGTCTACATCTTCTCCGTGTCCCACTCCCGGATCCTGGAGAGCAGCCTGGGGTACTACATCAACCCCCTCGTCAGCGTCCTGTTCGGGATCGTCCTGCTCGGCGAGCGGCTGGAGCCGCTCACGAAGGCCGCGGTGGTGGCGGCCGCGGCCGGGCTGGTGGCGGCGTTCGGGTTGACCTCGTTCTTTCTGGCCGTCGTCGGGATCTATGGCGTGATGGCCCAGGCGGTGGGCCAGCGGCGGCACGAGTTCGGCGTCCGCTAGGCGCTGGGGGCGACGCCCCGCGACATCCTGCGGCTCGTCTTTTCGAGCGGAGCGGATGACGCTCGTCGCGCTCGTCGTCTGTGTCGCGCTGGCCTTAGGATCGACGCGGCTGCTCGCGACACTCCTCTAGGGCGTGACTCCCCTCGATCCCGTGACGTTCGTGGGCGTGGCCGCGTCCTGATAGGGGCGGCCGCGGGCGCGATCTACCTTCCCGCACGCCGGGCAACCCGGATCAGTCCGGCCATCGCGCTTCGCGGCGACTAGCCCAGCTCCAGTCCCAGCGCCCTCTTTCAAACGCCGGTCCCATCGCCTTCAACCGCCGGCTAGCTCCTGCCGCGCGCGCGATGCAACGTCCACATTGACCAAGACCATGATGTCATTCGCGAGATTCGCCAGCCGAGCGGGAAGTCCCTCGAAACGCGCCAGGGTGTTTGGAGACAGCGCAACCGTCCCGCCGTTGAAATGCATTTCCAGAAAGATGCTGGTGAACTCCTCTCGCAGCATGGCTACCGTTGCCCCGGATGGTCCTAGCGCGGCGAAGTGCTTGTCGACGACGTTCAGGAATCGGCCAAGCCTCTCGAAGGCGTCGCTTGCCAGGCCGACGATGGTCAGCTGACCATGCTTCACCGCCTGATGCGCGATCAGCGTGGTGAGCGCCCGATGGGCAGACGCTCCTGCCTCTCTGACGTCAGTGAGTGCGACGATCTGGGCGTCCAACGCTTTGCGATGGCGGGCGATCGACTCGCCGAGGATCACCGCGAACGCCGTTCGCTCAAGCTCTTGACGATGGGTTTCGAGCCGACTCTGGTCTTCGTAGTCGCGGCGTACAGCCGCTGCTGTCGCGGCAGCGCGCTCAGCCTGCGCCGCGGAGTAGCTTCCAAAGGCTGTCGTGAACGCGAGCGTCCCCCACGCCCCGAATGAAGCGATCAGTTCAACTACGATCTTCGTATTGAGGTCCGGATCCCACAGGAGGACGACCGCCAAGATCACAGCCAGCAAAAAGATGGCTCCAAACACGGGTCGATAAGCGAACTTGGGGCCTTCCATCGATATTCCGCCCCTCCCCTAGTACCCAACGCAATATCCCCGCTGGACCGAACTCGCATGACCAAAGATGGCTAGATTGAAACGATTTGCGTAAACAAATAGCATCCGCCTAAAGCTAGCCGACTGGTGAGCACCTGGGCGGTGGATGTTGAGTGACCTGGAATCGAAGACTCCTAACGTAAGCCGGGATGCTTCTTGGCTTACGTCTCTGTCGACCTCCGTTCGTCTCTTGTTGGCAGCGCGTGGTGGCGACAGGCAGGCGCTGGAAGACCTCTTCGCTCGCCTCGTGCCGTCCTTAAAGAGGTGGGCGCGAGGCCGACTGCCAAAGTGGGCGCGTGCGGACGCGGACACTGGAGATGTCGTTCAGGACGTGCTCCTGAATGCGCTGACGCGCTTGGACGCATTCGAACCACGACGCCAGCGCGCCCTTCAAGCCTATCTAAGACAGGCGATCCGCAACCGCGTCCGGGATGAACTGCGCAAAGCGATCCGACGACCGGACGCCATCGATATCGAGTCCCTCGAACTCGCTTCCAACGACTCCTCGCCGGAGGACCGCGCCCTCGATAGCGAACGGGAAGCCGCATTCCAAGCCGCGCTAAAGTCGCTGACCCCGGCTGAACAGAATTTCGTCATAGCGCGAATGAGTCTTGGCTACTCCTACGAGCAAATCGCGCTCGCCTGTGGTGCGCCCAGCCCCGACGCCGCGCGCATGGCCGTAACGCGCGCCATCAAGAAGATGGCCGAGCACGTGCGGAATGAATGACGAGTCGCCGCTCCTCCAACGGCTTGCCTCCTCGATTGCGGACGGCGAAGCCATCGATTGGGGCTCCGTCGACCGCCGGCTGGAGGGAACGCCTGAAAGCCGTTACGCGCGACGTCTGCGGTTGCTCGCGCGGTCGTCGCGCGTCGCCCCGTCTTCGGCGACATCTGCGTCCCGGCCCTTGGCGCCCTGGATGAAGGGCCTCGCCGTGTTCTCCTTGGTCCAAGTGGCGGCCTCTCTTCTGACGAGTCCCTGGGTCTCGTTCCCGGCGCCACCCCTCCTTCCAATAACTCGGCGCGCGGTCTCTGGGCTACTCGCGGCGACCGGGGTTGTTCTCGGTGTCGGAGGACGTCGTGACCGCCGAGCCAGCTACCTCGGCTTGGCATATCTCGCGCTGGCCGCCGGCATCTGTGCCGCGCTCATCCACCCGGCGGCGGGGGGCGGCCTGCTCAGGTTGGCGACGTGTCCAATTGCCGAATGCTTCCTGCCCTTGTTCCTCTGGGAGTTCAGTGGACGCTTTCCGCGTGTCGTGCGCTTCAACCGGCTTGAGCCCTTGATGCGAGCGGGCATCCGGGCGACTTCGCGGATTGGTCAGGTTCTCGCTGCCGGCGCCGTGCTGTCTTCTCTGTTCCCGGCTGGATGGTTCGGTTTCCTGTCGCGCGATCACCAACAAGGAGTCTTCTGGATCGTCCTGTTTCTCGGGACGCTCCCTGTGCTTCCGGTGGTTGGCCTGCGCGCTCGCGACGCGGCCCCTGAAGAGCGAACGCGTGTGCGTTGGTTCGCTGGCGGTCTGGCCATTGGCTTGGGGCCACCATTCCTCATCGTCCTCGCCGACGCCACCACTCCCACAGTCACCCGGATCCTCGACCAGCCTGGCGTGACGATGGCCACAGCCGTCCTCGTCTACGCCTGTCTACTGACGCTCCCTCTCACCACCGCCTACGCCGTCCTTGCCCGCGATGTCCTCGATGTTCGAATCGCCCTCCGACGCACTCTCCAGCACGCGATAGCCCGTTCTACGCTGCTCGCAATCTCTGCGATCCCCGGGCTATTGCTCATCAGGCTTCTCTGGGTCGAGCGCCAACGCCCTCTGGTCGAGATCGTCGCGCACGGACATGGTCTGGGGTTAGGCGCGGCAGTCGCGGCCGCGCTCACGCTCGCCGCTCTTCACCGTCAGTTGGCCGCCATCGTGGATCGGGCCTTCGGTCACGACGGAGGCGATTGGGCGCAAGCGCTGTCGCGGGCTACCTCCCTCTTGAGAAGCGCACGCAGCCGGCAAGAGGTCGCCCTGATAGTCCGTGAAGCGGCCGCAGACGCCGGACGGCCTCGCGTCGTCGTCTACATGGTCTCTAGCGATTGGCTGCGACCCATCGAGGGCGAACCAGGCCCACCTCTTGCGCGCAATTCAGCGCTTGCGGCGCTCCTTTCCGAAGGCGACCTGCCTCTGGTCATCGATCCCTCGGACCCGAGGACGGTGCTGCCGCTCCTGCCAGAAGACGAGAGGCAATGGATCCTCGACAACGATGTCGCGCTTCTGACGCCGCTCGTGCGCTCGGACGGAACCCTTGTCGGCGCCGTTTCTCTGACTCGTCCGCGCAGCGAACGTTCCTACGGTCGCCGTGACCGCGACCTCATCGTCGCACTCTGCCGCGCGGCCGCAGTCGCGATGGACAAGATGGGAAGCGACGGGTTGACGGCGGATGATACCGGCTCGGACGTCGAGCGAGCGGGCGCCGAATGCCCGACGTGTGGCCAGATCTCGACTGCGGGGACGACGCTCTGTTCGTGCGGAGCGGCGACTGTGAATGCGGCGCTTCCCGCCGTGGTCGGCGGAGTGTTCGCCGTCCGCCGCCTCCTCGGCCGGGGCGGCATGGGCGTGGTGTATCTCGCGGAGGATCGCGAGCTCGGGCGGAGCGTCGCTCTAAAGACGCTGCCTCGCCTCTCTGCCCAGGCCATGGTTCGGCTACGCCGGGAGGCCCGCGCGATGGCGACCGTAACCGGTCCGCGCCTGGCGGCGATCCATGGCATGGCGAGCTGGTGCGGCGTGCCCGTCCTCGTCGTCGAGTACCTCGCCGGGGGAACGCTCGCGGATCGGATCGCAATGCGATCACGTCTGCCTTGGGCGGAGGTTGTCGACCTCGGTCTTGCACTGCTCGAAGGGGTTGAAGCCATGCATTGCCGTGGTCTCCTCCACCGCGACCTCAAGCCGAGCAACATCGGGTTTGCCGCAGACGGGACGGCGAAGATTCTCGATTTCGGGCTGGCCGCCCTCGCCGAATCGCAGGACTGGCCATCCGAAACAAAGATCGGACCCGAGGGCACGCGAACGCTCACGTCGACCGGCCACGTGGTGGGAACCGTCCTCTATCTCAGCCCCGAGCGTCTCGCAGGCACTGCGCCCCAACCCGCGGATGACCTCTGGGCGTTGAGCATCACCCTCTACGAGAGCCTCACGGGGCGTCACCCGTGGCGCGAGCAGGAACAATCGCAAGCTGGCAGGTCGCCGATCCCCGCGCCCTCGATGTTAGCGGTCAGGATCCCCGCCGAAGCCGATCGGTTCTTCTCCGCGGCGCTCGCGATCGATGTGGACCAGCGCGCGAGGAAGGCCAGCGAACTGAGGGCACTCCTCCAATCCCAAATAAGCGTGTAGCTGAAGAAAGGACGGACAGAGATGAAGAGGAAGCGCACCGGCCGTCGCGAAGTCTTGTTCGGAATGGCCGCCGTGCTCGTTGGGGGAGGTAAGGGAGCACGCGCGATGGCCTACTACGACCCCGAGCCCGCACTGACGGAGATCTTCAACGCCGTTCTCGAGGGCGCGCGTCCCTGGGATGCGAGCGAAGCGGAGACGACGTTCAAGGACGCGCTGCGGAAAGACGTCCAGGCCTATCCGCCGCCGTGGCCTGACAAGACCAGGCGGAAGCTGTTCCGGATGGCCCGCTATATCGGCCACGTCGCCGCCCTCATCGGCGAGTGCCGGAATCCCGAAGTTGACCCGGACGGTGTAACGCCGGAGACGAAGCTCGCAGCGAAGGACGTCATGGACGCCGCGGCACTCGTCAAGGCCTCGCCGGCCTGTCCGCCGCCCACCCATGGCCGCTTCTGTTCATACGCGAGCTTCGGTGACGCAGTGGACGCTTACGCTGCGTTGGGCGTCGGCACGCTGCGCTATCCCAATACGGCTGATGAGGCCCTCGACCTCATCGTCTCCGAAATGAAGCGCGGAGCCTTGCCGAGGGCGATCCCGCCGGAGGTCTCCGCGAGTATTCGCGCCCAGCTCAAGTCGGACACTCAGAATTCATTCAATGACTACTGGAATGCGTTCGGTGGGAAGGTCCTGCGCATATCCGCAGCCTGCGGGAGTGTGGGCGCCCTCATCTGCGATAAGCGGAACAGTCTGAACGAGGCGGCCCTGATGGAACGGGACATCTTCCTAGGCACCGCCTTCGTCCGCGCCACGACCTGCACCAACGATACCGACAAGCTCGGGATGGTCGGCCGATTCTGTGCGAGCAGCGACATCGGCTCGCTCGCTGAGGCCCTCAACGATCTCGGGATTTCGACACCATCTGTGAGCCCGACGCGAAAGGAGTGACATGGCGAACCGGAAGGGCACTACGCGTGCCGACGGGATGCTCGGCGGGTCGCGCCCCGGTACCTCGGACGTGCTGCAGCCGGCCGAAGGGCGCTGGGATATGGCGGGAAAGGCGCTCCGCGTCAATCCCGCAGGCGCAGCGCCGCAGGAAGTCCCGGTTGTCTCGCTCTCGCCGGATCGTCTTGTTCTCAAGAAGCGCTGATCGTTTCCGCGTACTCGTCGAATGAGAGGAGGAAGGATGAAGGGCCGAAGTTTGTTCGTCGTCTCCTTGGTGCTGGTCGCACTGGGTTCATCGAAGAACGCGCGCGGCGAGGCCGTCAGCCGGCCGGATCATGTGGTGAGCGCGCGCGCGGCGATTCCCCTCCCCAGTCCTATCCCGAGCCCTCTACCGGATCCACTGGCTGCGCTCTATCAGTCGTGGCTGGAAACCCAGGCCGGCCGCAAATCCGACCAGGACCTCTGGCGCGACACGCGCGCGACCCTTGAAAAGCTCAAGCCCGTGGTCAAACTCGACCCGGACGTGTCCCTCGACCCGAGGATGGCGCGCCGACGACTGGCCGACCAGCGCCAGAGCGACCGCCAAGCCGAGCTCAATCGCGCGGTGGCGGCCAACGCATGCTTTTCTGGGGGCACTCTGCGCTTCGATGACGACCACTTCTATCGGGTAGTTATGCGGCGCGAAGACGATGTCGCAGCCTTCGTCACCGGCCGCCACGTCGTGTCCGACCCGGGGATCCTTCCTGGAGTGAGAGGAGAGCACGACGACCCTGCTCCGTCTGGCCCGGCGCCATTGCTCGGCGCGCCGGCCCCCCCACCTTCTCCCAGCTACCACACCGGTCGCGTGCTCTGCCAGGTGTTGCTCAGTTACGACCGTGAGGCCACTGTTGACACGATCTACCGCTCCAAGAAGAGCGATAACCCGATCTCGAGCCTGCTCCCTGCCTTCGTCGCTGCGGCCAACCTTCCCCAGGCCGTGGCCGGAGAGGTCTCCATCCGGAGCCTCGTGCCCCACGGGGCCGCCGAGGTGGCGGAGGCGGTCCATGCCATTCGCGGCCGGAAACCACTGCCGGCGGAGCCAAGGGAGCTCGTGTATTGGGCCGAGATTGGTGAGATCGATCTTCCCTTCGCGAGAGCTGCTATCCACATCAAGGACAGCGTCACCGAGGCCGGCTTCATCGGCGTCGAGGGCGCGCGCAAGGCCAAGAAGGCCCTGCTGAAGTATTCCGACCACCTGAGTGCCTTCGAGGGTCGCCAGTGCGCTTGTGCCGGCCAGGATCTCGTCGACGCCTACAAGCGTGCCATCGATAACGTCATCATCAACCCCGTCTGCAACGAGCCGGGCAACGCTCGCGAATGCCATGACCAGAGCGAGAAGGATCTCTTGGACGAGGTGACGGCGGCGCTCGGGAGGTGCGGAGACGAGCAATGCCTGGAGGTGGCACTTGCCGCGGACAAGGACATGCACGCGGTGTTCGATACTGAGGCAAAGAACGATGCCGAGTTCGACATCGCCAACGAACCACGCCGAATGATCAGCCTCGGGCTGTTGACCGGTGCCGTGCTCGGCGGCAAGGACGCCGATCGCCGCGTAAAGGTCAACGACGTGGGTGTGTTCGCCGCCGACACGATGGCCGGCCAGATCCTCACCGCACCGATCGTGAACCTCCATCCCTGGCTGTACACGCCTTCACGTCCGCGGATGTCGCTGGGAGAACGGGTTCGGTTCATTCTCGGAGTCGCGGCGACGCCGAGCCCCGGAATCGTCGGGGGCTTCGGCATCGAGCTGTTCCGAGGCCTGGCCGTGACCGGTGGTGTTACGGAGTTGCGCTTCCCGGTCCCGCGACAGGGCGAAGCGATCGGAGACGCTCCGAAGGATCCAGGTCGACCCTTGCGCAATAGCTGGGGGACCGCCTGGTTCGTGGGAATCGGCGCCAGCTTCACGAACTAAACAACCGGCGACCTCAACAAGCACTCATCGCTGTTTGGAAGTCGTTCATGGGTGCCCAGCCCACGGTCTGAGTAGAAGGAGGAGATATGCCTTTGACGGACGCGCAGAGGGAACAGCTCAAGGACATCCACCGCATCCCGATCGGAACGGTGATCTGCCTGGCGAAGGCCGCGTACGAGTGCTACAAGTGCGTGAAGGCCGCCGGAGGCGACGTCGGAAAGATCGCCAAGTGCGCGGAGCAGCTGATCGTCGACGTCGAGAAGTGCATGCAGTAGGTCGCGTGCTCCGGCGTTCGAAATGGTGTGGGCACTGCCGCTGACTGTTGCGGCGGTGCCCTTCGCATCTGCCCTTCACCTCGTCCTGTTCGTCCTGTTCGGAACCGCGCCTTCGTCCGTTCTTGTGATGAGAGGCTCATCACGGGCTCGAAGCGTCCCGTGACGGCCAAAGGAGGCACATGAAGCTCACTTCAAGATTCGGGCTGGCTTTGCTGGCGGCGGGACTCAGTGCGGCATCGGGATGGGCCGAAGATCGGATCTTTTCCGGAACAACCGCGCTCGACAAGGACACGTACTTCAAGTACGGAACGATCACGTTCCAGGATGGGGCGACGATCGTAAGCAACGGACACCGCCTGACGCTGGAGGGCACGAAGAAGATCCGCTTCAACGGAACGCCTACTCTGGTCTCGTACGCAACAACCTTGACAGCGCTGTCCGCGAACCCGGGCGCGACGGGGAGGTCGGGCGGCCCCATTCTCATCAAGACGCCCATCCTCGAGGGGACCACGCTCACGGTCCGGAACATCGGAACCAGCGGCAAGAAGGGGGACAACGGCGCCCCCGGCCCGAAAGGCGCTAAGGGCACCCAGGGTACCCAGCGCGACTGGAATCCGTGGAACGGTTGCATCGGTGGGAGCGACGGCAAGCCGGGGGGGGCCGGTGGAGACGGTGGTGATGGGGGAGCAGGCGGCAACGGTGGTGGCGGTGGTCTCGTCCTCCTGGACATCCGCGCCGGCGTGTGCAACGGAGCCGTGTCCCGGCTTTCGATCGATGCCACCGGTGGCGGGGGCGGGGCAGGCGGAGACGCAGGTGCGGCCGGACCTGGCGGAGACGGCGGCGAGGGCGCGCCTGGAACGGCCTACTGCAATGGGACAAGCCCCGGACCCGCCGGTCCTCCCGGCCGTCCCGGCCGAACCGGCCCCGCAGGCGGCGACGGTAACCCCGGACCAGTGATCGATATGAACAACATCGTCTGGCCGTGCCTACAGTCACATCCCTGATGAACGCTTGGTGTTAGGGCTCCTGCGGAAAGCAACCGCGGGAGCCCGCCTCTCCTGCTCGAGCTGGCTGACATGACCGGAGCCGCGGCAAATAGGCCGCCCTCAGAAGCGCGAGTCCAGCGGTGAGGGGTCGAAAGCGGCTTCCAGCCCGTCGGCGCGATGACCGCCTCCGTCGAGCTGCCCACGGCCCTCTGGGACGAGACGGCGTCCCGCGAGTTCTTCCGCCGCGCGGCCGAGCGGGTGCGCGCGCTCCCGGGCGTGCGCGAGGCCGCCTTCAGCTCCGACCTGCCGTGGTCGCACTACGACGAGAACGCGAGCTTCTCGACACTGGTAGCCTGCAAGACCACTCGCGCGTCTTCTGAGTCGCCTCCGCGCGACGCCGTATGATTCCACGTGGACGATGCTCGCCGCGAGAGACGTCTCGGCCTGGGCTACGGGCTCGCCGCCTATGGGGCCTGGGGTGTCTTCCCGATCTATCTGAAGGCGGTGAAGACGGTGCCGGTCGTCGAGGTCCTCTGCCACCGCGTGGTCTGGGCGCTTGCCGTCCTCGTGGTCGTGATAGCCGTCCGCGGCGAGACGCGGGCCGTCGTCGCGGCCTTGCGCGACCGGCGCGCGCTCTTCGTGCTCAGCGCCAGCACCGTGCTCATCGCGATCAACTGGCTCGTCTACATCTTCTCCGTGACCCATTCCCGGATGCTAGAAAGCAGCCTGGGGTACTACATCAACCCTCTCGTCAGCGTCCTGTTCGGGATCGTCCTGCTCGGCGAGCGACTGGAGCCGCTCATGAAGGCCGCGGTGGTGGCGGCCGCGGCTGGAGTCGCCTGGCTCGCCATCCATCTGGGCCAGCTTCCCTGGATCTCGCTCGTTCTCGCGTTCTCGTTCGGCCTCTACGGCCTGCTCCGCAAGATCGCGCCCGTGGGTCCGCTGATCGGCCTGACCGTCGAGACGATCCTTCTGGCGCCGCTCTGTGCCGGGTACCTCGCGTGGTCGGTGACGCACGGCCGCTCGGGCTTCCTGGCGGGCGGTCCGGTGATCAAGGTCCTCCTTCTGCTGGCCGGGCCCGTGACCGCGGTCCCGCTGCTGTGCTTCGCCGCCGCCGCGCGGCGGCTTCTCCTCTCCACGATGGGCTTCCTGCAGTACGTGTCGCCGACGCTCCAGTTCCTGCTTGCCGTCGCGGTCTACGCGGAACCGTTCGATCGTGGGCGGGCGGGCGCGTTCGCGTGCATCTGGGCCGCGGTGGCCCTCTTCGCATTCGACAGCGCCCGCCGTCGTGTTCCCGAGCCCGCCGTGGACGCATAGACGTCACCTCCATCCACTCGACGATGGTCGCAACCTGTCGCGCGATTCACCTTCGGGTGCACGTGTAGACTCAGCTGGAATGACTGAGGATGCGAACGCGTATGGCGACGCTGACGTCGATCGCGCCGTCCGCATTGCTGCGTTTGCATTCCTCGCTGCCCTGAAACGTAAGCACGGCGAGACTGTTCCGAGAACCGCACTTGCCGAGGGATTCGACTATGCGGGGCGGCGCGTGCCCGTTGTCGGTCCACAGGGGATCTTCAAGCCAGCCGTCCTCGCCGTCCCCCTGAGCATCACCACGGTCCCAGTCGTTCCGGGCCGTGCGCGTCCTTATGAAGATGAGATGGGTCCCGACGGCACCTTAACGTATCGATATCGGGGCACGAACCCGGACCATCCCGACAATCAGGGACTGCGGACCGCGATGGTTCGTCAGGCCCCGCTCGTCTACCTTTACGGCATCACGCCCGGGCGCTATCTGCCGGTGTGGCCAGTCTTCGTCGTCGGTGAGGAGCGGTCCAGTCAATCGTTCAGGGTCGCGGTTGACACGGCCGAGACGGCGATCGATCTCGATCCCAATCGTCCGGCGACGGTCTCGGAGATCCGACGACGCTACGTCACTGCCCAGGTACACGTGAGAGTGCATCAAGTCGCGTTCCGAGAACGTGTGCTTGCTGCGTATCGGGAGCAGTGCGCCGTGTGTCGGTTGCGTCATGCGGAGCTGCTCGATGCCGCCCACATCCTGCCTGACGGCCACCCTCTGGGCGAACCGACCGTTCCCAACGGTCTTGCCCTCTGCAAGCTTCACCATGCCGCGTTCGATCGACACATCCTCGGTGTCCGTCCCGATCTCGTTGTCGAAATCCGTGAGGACATCCTTCGGGAGGAGGATGGACCGATGCTCCGGCACGGCCTGCAGGGCTTTCAAGGCGTCCGGATCCGCGTACCAAGGCCGGACGACCTTCGGCCATCGACGGCTTTCCTGGCGGAGCGGTACGAGCTGTTTCGCAAGACGTGCTGACTTCGCCCGGCCGGTCAGATTGACGCAGTAGTTGACGCCAACTCTCCGTCCAATATCCAATTGCCTTAATCCCCCCGGGCCCATCTGAGTTTTGATGTCGCCCGGCTAACGAATGAGGCGGTTCAGGCAGGGCGAGCCAACCACATGATTTCGGCTGAGCTCTTAAGCCCTGTGACGTGGCGCGGCAAGACGATGCCGACACGAATCGTCTTCGCTCCGATCAATCCTGGGTTCGCTCCAGAAGGGCGACCGACCGCTCGCTTCCTCCGCTTCCATCGGGGGCGTTCCGGCAATGGTGTCGGTCTAAGTTTTATCGGCAATGTTGCAGTTCTCCACTCCGGGCAATCAAATGCCGCGACTCCTGTCCTCAGTACCGAGCGAGAATCGCACCGTTTTGCAGTCGCACGCCGGGCGATCCAGGAAGCGGGCAGCCTCGCCGGAATCCAACTCGCCATGTCCCCTTTGCACCTTCAACCAGGCCGAATATGGCGGGCGCCCGATACTGGGCGCGAGGTAGAACGCCTCGCGTCCCTGGTCCAAGCGTGTGAGTCTTCGGATCTTGATGCCGTAGTCGACCGGTTTGTGCAGGTTGCGGGTCTGGCATCACGGGTCGCCTTCGACGTCGTCCAGATTCACGCAGCACACGGATATCTGCTCTCACTGCTCCTTGACTCAGACACCAATCGTCGTACGGATGATTACTCTGTTGCTGGAGAGTGGATCGACCGCTTCATCCGGCGACTACGCGAGGCCGTCGGCCCTTCCCTTCTCAGCTTTCGCGTGAATGCGTTCAGCGGCATCGGCGCACGTCGTTCTAAGGAACATGCAGCGATTAGGCTCGCAATGCGTCTATACGGAGCCGGTGTTGACATCGTCGACTTCTCTGCCGGCTTCTACACCGTTGATCGACGCCTGATCTACCCCGCCGAGCGGGGGCGGTTCCCCTTGTACTCCATAGCCGCCGCGGTCGCGGCTGAGACTTTACGCCTGGTCACTTTTACTGGGGGCGTGCACGACCTGAGGGCACTTCCCGACCGCTTGCCTCCAAACATGCTAGTTGGGATCGGACGTGGACTGATTGCGGACCCGCAACTCGTCATCAAGTCTGCAGAGGGTCGATTCGATGAAGTCGTCTGGTGTGCTCGGAAGAACAAGTGTCACTACTTCAGTCGAGGGCTTACCGGAATCGAGTGTGGAGTCAATGAGGATATATGAATCGATTCGATAAGGCGCCATTCCCCGAGTTGGAGACAGGCACGATCACTGATTCGGATGTCAATGACCTCGCCACGGCCGGCCACTTGATAGGAGAAGAGTTTGACTCAAATAGCCTAAAGCAGGCGTGCTACGAATTACGCGCAAGCACAATCTTCTACGAAACAGGCTCCGGGCGCGAAAACACGCGCGTAAACGTCGAAGCCGGTGGTAGTTACGTACTGCGACCACACACCTATGTTACGGCGATTACAATGGAGGCACTCGACCTTCCTTCCAACGTCCTGGGACGAATCCTAACTAAGGGACAGTTGTTCTCGGTTGGTCTATTGCCTGTCAACACGTATGCTGACCCTGGCTTTAAGGGTCGGCTCGGCATTACGCTCTATAACACGTCACATCGGTACCTAGTGATTAGGCCAAAGCAGCCGATCGCGAAGATCGAATTCTCCGTCCTTTCGAAGAGCGTCAAGGTCCCGTATCACGGGCAACACGGGTTCGCCACAGGAATCTGGCCGATTCCCACGGACATGTATGCAACATCAGAAGACCTGGCGCGAGCACGAATCGATCCCAGCGAATTGACCGAGTTGTCGCTGGTGTACGGTAGGGAGTTCTCTGAGCTGGCGCGTCGCTTCCGATACTACGAGCGAAGAGTATGGTTGCAGATCTTTCTGACGGTCATGGCGCTGCTGGCGGTATCGTTTTGGGTGGGACAGATTAACTGGGCTGGTAGCATCGCGCTGGGAGTGACGGCGAATCTTCTGACGCAGCTAATCTTCAGGCTTGGCGCGGCGCGACAGAAGTGAGGACGTGTGTGGAGGGACGCCGGCGTCGTGTCAGGGACCGGCGAGCGTCGGCGGCTGCTCCGCCCAGGCGACTAGCTCCGGCATATGGCCGCGCGCAGTGGTTACAACGGCGAGGTGGGGATTGAGAAGAGCGTCGTCCTGCAGGATAAGGTCTCTGAGGATCGCGCGGTGCGGTTCAGCCGTAGTGAGATGTTTCTGAACCGCAGCTCGATTCACTTCTGATGGGTCAGCAGCCAGGGCGGTCAGCGCTATGAGGAAGACGCGGCATTTCGCGCGACGAGCGTCAGTTAGGACTTGATGGTCAAGATCGAGGATGCGAAGCGTCTTCTCGGCCCGTTGGCGGTGCCTGGGTGCCAAGGTGGGTAAGACGTCAGGAGAGCCGGTCACGACATCGAACGCAAAGAAGTGACGTGGGTCGTCAACATAGGGATCGATCAGGCCACCAGTAGAGCCCTTCCTGCGATTACAGTCGCCGCAGCAGCCAGCCCAATTGGCCCAGTCAAATACAGCAGTGATTCGACGGGCCTTGGGTCGACGATGGTCCAGCGTGCGCGCTGGCGAGTGGTCGCAGTAGACGCACCGCTTTCCATAGCAGGATAGGAGGGCTTCATACCATGCTTTGCCACAAGGGGCAGCACGAAATCCTTTCCACAACGCGGGAATGGCGCGTCGTGCCGTTGCGCGACTGGCGCGACGGCGCCAAGCGCGGAGGCAGTCGCGCAATGCTGGCAAGGCAGGCGCAGCGACGGCACGAATCGGCATCACCCTACTCGTCCTTTAGTGTGTCAACCGAGGCAGGCGGGCTGTTTAGCGTCCGCGATTCCTGCCGCCATCTCTGTGCCTCGGCATAGGTGTTGCCGACAGGAACTGTCTGTTCGAAAGTGAATTCCAGCTGGCGCAGCTTATCGCGTTCAGTTGCAGTCGCACGCTTCCGCCGGACTAGGCGCCGCAGCCTATTCATTTCTCGGATCAGATCATCGGCCAAGATGTCGCGCGTCGAGTCAAGACCGAAGTTTGGCCCGGTCAGATTCTGATCAGCTGTTAGGCCAATCTCGCCAAGATCGACTTCCGGGTCGACGACCTCTCCGCTTCCTTGCCGTCGTTGTGTTAGTCGAACGACCATACCCTCTCCAGAGGCTACACACGTCGGGATTAGGGGACTGTGCGTTGCCACGATGAATTGCAGATTTGGAAACCTGGAGTGCAGCCACGGCGCAATCGTGCGCTGCCAACTGGGGTGAAGGTGCGAATCGATCTCGTCGATGAGGACGACGCCCTCAGCCGTAACCACCGAGTGACCATTCGTGTCCGATAATACGGTCTCAATATCAAAACAGAAGGCAACATGACGAAGGACGTCCAATGTCAAGGCGAGAACTGTTCGGTATCCATCTGATAGGTCGCCGATTGGTACCTGTGGCTTGAAGGGTGTCTTGAAGTAGACACCATCGGGTTTGATTGCGATAAGCTGAACACCAACTCCCATCAGGCCGTGATTTATCATGCGCAGGATAGCTTTAAGGTGATCCTCCGCCCTGCCTTTGTAGACGGATGCGCTGTGATGGAGGTCCCGGAGCCAGCGTTCCGCCGACGTGAGCGCCGCCTTCTCGTGAAAGAGTGTAACAAGGCGAGCAGCTCGGCTGTCTGGCGAAATGGTCTCGGCAATGTCCGACGCGGCGCCCGTTAGCCGGCGGTGGGGCCCGTATCCCGCGAGAAGCCAGCCGCGTTGCTTATCGTCTGTTGCGATCTGACTCTTGAAAAGCTTGACGTCGTCCTGCTGACGCCTCGCACGCCCTTCGCTAATGACGATGGAATGGGCGGGTTGAACGGTCGAGTCTATCTTCGTAGAGCGCCGCCCGATGAGGGACCAGGCAAGTTCAAAGGGACGGACTCTTGGAAATCCGACGCTCGTATCCTGAGGACCCTTTTGTGCTACGACCTTTACGGTCGCAAGGCGTTGCTCCCCGCGAACCCATCCCTCTGCGTTCGGCAAAAGAGCATTTAGACCGGGCTGTCCCACGAGAGCGAGGCCGAACGCCTTGAGCAGCGTGCTTTTGCCGAGACCGTTATCTCCGAAGAGGACGATCCACTTGTGGGGCTGGCCGTCCGAACGACCAATCGTGAGATCGATTGTGGCGTTATTCGAGAAGCATTTGACGTTCTGAAGCGTTAGGCTTCGGATGAGCATGGCTACGCCGATCCCCTGATCTCGTGCGGCATAGCTGCCTGCAGGTACGTGCAGCTGGTGTTCTTGCATCGCGCGAAAACACCAGAGACCAACGCGCGGAGGTTGCCCGCCGCTAGTCTGGCTGGCGAACTGTTTGACCGAGAGCGCACGTGATGCTCGGTCATCAGGACCGTGGAGACTGCCTGTGCCGTGAATGACACGGGCAGATGGTAACGGCGTAGGGATTCCTTATCCAGGGGCATGTGCGGCACCAACTGGGTAGGAGTCCGACGTGGGTCAAGCGGTGATCCGTGGCCGTGCGACCGCCTGGACTACGAGTTGGGTCGAGGTCGTGGTTCGAAGACTCCGCATTCGGAGCATTAACGCCTCCGTTCACCGCCGGGAGCAAGAACGAAGTTCATTTAGAGTCGTGCCCCGAATTCTTCGGTGCTTCCTTCTCGCCCGTGCTAAACGGGACCGTTGAGTCGCGTTCGGCTCGATATGGCTTCGATTCTGAGCGACCGGAACTCACGGGGCTTCGTTGGCGCACTGTGGCGGCGCCAGACGGCGGTGTGCGGTTTCGTGGTCGAATAGCCGGCGGACCGGTGCCTCTAGGACGCTAAGTCACATTCGATTGGCCTTTTCTGCTGCTGCCCTTGCCCGACGCCGGGCGAATTCGTTCGTATCGTCAAGATGGTCAGTAAGTTGGAGCAGGTCCATCACTCACAGGCAAACGTCCGCAACGAACGGAGAGGGCCTCTCGTCGGCGACCGGTCCAGCGGCCGTTCAGAAGACCGGTCCTCCGGAAAGGGCTCGAACCTTCCATCTACCCACGAGATACCCCCCATTGCAGTCTTGACATACGCCGAGTGGATCCCGTACACTCGCAAGGTTGCGCTGAGTTCGAAGTGGAGGATCTTTGCCCACGGTAAGTCAACTCGTCCGGGTCGGTCGGGAAAAGCTGAAATATCGCACC
>Ga0070707_100002512_pt1 | contig 17470 bp, 17 predicted proteins | sample KBSK5502metaG_FD_65468 | JGI IMG/M metagenome (GOLD analysis project Ga0070707, IMG submission 65468) | Corn, switchgrass and miscanthus rhizosphere microbial communities from Kellogg Biological Station, Michigan, USA - KBS K5-50-2 metaG | ecosystem: Host-associated > Plants > Roots >... | reverse complement strand
GCGGCGAAGTATTTAAGCAAGAAATTTTGCTTTCATTATTTAATTTTGCCGCCACCTTTATGGTTGGAAGCGATTTCTTTTTGATATGGCAAAACTTACGAAACGGGACATTGTGGTCGCAATTAGCAACCAAACAGGCATGGTTCAGCATCAGGTTTTCGATGTTGTCCAGCGGACACTCGACAAAATCACTGACAGTCTGGCCAACAATACCCCGGTAGAGCTTCGCAATTTTGGCGTTTTTCAGCCGCGTTTGACCAAGCCGCGAGTCGGGCGCAACCCAAACCAGCCCGGCAGCAGCTTTGTCATTCCTCCCCGGGTCACCGTCAAGTTCAAGGCCGGAAAGATCATGCGGCAGCGTGTCGAAAAACTTTCCCGCGAATTAAAAGAGGCAAAGCAAACAGCACCGGTCACTAGTCGCGACGGTCATTAAGGTCGAAGGTTTTCTCTAGAGCGACGGGCTCGACTACGAGATTCGCTTCTGGTTCGTGAGCAAATTTTGAATCGCCTCGTCGAGGCGCTCAAAATTGATCGGCTTGGTCAGATGATCGGAAAAGCCGGCCGCGCGCGCTTTGACCACGTCGCTTTCCATCCCAAAACCGCTGAGCGCAATACCGCGCAGACCCTTGCTGCCACGTAACTCTTCCATCAATTCGTAGCCGCTGCGATCAGGCAATCCGATATCGCTAATAAGCAAATCAAAATTCTGTGCGTGCGCTTTTTCCATGGCCTGATCGGCCGAATGCGCGACGGTAATTTGATAGCCGCGCCGCTCCAGCATCATCTTCATCCCGGTGCAAGTGTCAGCGTGATCGTCCACCACAAGAATGCGGCGTTCCCGGGCGGCGCTACGTTTTTGTTCAGAGTCGAGCGTCGGCTCTCCATCTGCGCCGTCACCTCTCAAAATCGGGGCAGGAACTGTTTTCAGCTTGACGGCGAATGTGGCACCTTTGTCTTTCCCCTGACTCTCGACCGTAATTTTCCCCCGGTGCGCATCGACCATCGTTTTTGAGATGGCCAAACCAAGTCCAAGGCCGCCAAATTTTCTCGTTATTGAGCTTTGCCCTTGCTCGAAAGCATTAAAGATCTTGTTAATCTGGTCTGTTTCGATCCCTATCCCCGTGTCGGAGATCTTGATCACGATCTCCTGCGGCGCGGGGTTTTGCGTAGCAATGGTGATGCGGCCGTTCGCCGGCATGAATTTTACGCTGTTTTTGATCAGGTTCCAAAAGACCTGTTGCAATCGGGCAGGATCGCCCTCGACGTAGATGTCCTCGGCATCGAATTGAAATACCGTTTCGATATTCTTTGCCCCAATGTCTTCGCGGCAAATCTCATGGGCGCGGCGGAGAATTTCATGTGCGCTCACCACTTCGAAGCTCAGCTGCAATTTCCCTTTGGCGATGCGGGTGACGTCAAGCAAGTCATCGATCAAGCGGGCTTCCAATTCCACATTTCGCCGGATCACCTCCAGTGCCTGTCGAATCTGCGGCGACTGCGGGGAGCTGGCCTCCAACTCTCCCACCATGGCGATCACCGGCGTAAGCGGGTTACGCAACTCGTGGGAGAGAAGCGCGAGAAATTTGTCCTTGGCAGCATTGGCGTTGATGAGCTCATGGCGCAACGTTACATCGCGCGTTTTATCTTCGACCAGATAAAGCACGCCCTGGACGGTTTGATGAGAACCCTGGAGACGCAGGAGGTTGACATTGACGAAGTGCGTCATCCCTCCCTCGTCTTTAAATGGATGCTCAACCAATTGGAACGGCGTCCCGAAGGAAAGCACTCTCTCGATTGCATCGGCCGGCGCAATTTTTACGTCGTCGTAAGTCGCCTCGAGGATGTCCCGGCGCGATTCCAAACCCCCAAAACGTTGCACCATATCGGTAAAGGCGTCATTCGCCTGAAGAAATTTTCTCGAGGTTGGATCGACAAACGCGATACCGATCGGCATGTTCGCGAGAATCTTTTCATTGAAAATCACTTCACGCTCGATCCGCCGCGCCGCTTCGGTCTGGCGTCGATAGAATCTGCCGCCCAGCCAGGCAAAAATAGCGGTTAGGCCGATTAGCCATGTGGCCAGCTCGGTCATTCGCCAGCGCCAATCGTAAATCGATTTGTAAGCGACGGCTTTGGGCTGTTCCACTAGTGCAACCCAGCCAGTCGACTCAATCGGACTGAACGAATAAAGATTGCCGTTCCGCTCGAGGTGGCCTCTCTTATTCGCTTCAATCTCTTTGATCAAACCTTCGCCGGCTGCTAAAACTGTAGCCGTGTTCGGCTTAAGGTCGTTGGTGAACAGAGCGTTTCCAGCTTGATCCAGAACCTGGCAGACCGATTGATCGGCGAACTCGATCGTGGACAAGCGGCGGCCGATTCTTTCCACGAGGACGGATACTCCAATGTAGCCGATGACGGTTTTGTCCGGCGTGCGCACTGCGCCGACAATGTCGGTCGCCATGCGATCGTCCGGAAAACGCGGATGCACCGGCGAGGCATAGGCTTCATCGGATGCGGTCACCTGTTGTTGCCAAAAACTGGCCCCGAAATCTTTCCCGATCATCTCCGGATTAGGTGGGATCGACGCGATCAACCGGCCATCCCGTCCGGCAATGAACATTCCATCGATGCGAGGATGCGAATAAAACGTGGTGGCGAGCCATTGTTGCGCAGCGAGCTGCGGGTTCGCCGAGATATAAATTTTCGCCACCTCTGGCAGCGTCTGATAATTTTCGATGATGCCACTTGTCAGGCTAAGGTCGTCCCCGATCAGGTGTCCGATTAATTGCACAAAGGTTTGCCGGTCGCGCAGGATCTTCGCTTTTAGAGTCCTGGTCAGGACCGTGTACGAAAAAACCAGCGACAGCATCGACGGCAACCACCCGGCCAAAAGAATGGCAAAAACAATGTAGAAGCGCTCGAGCCGGCTACGCGTGGCTTTCCTGGCTGCGTATCGCAAAGGCATACCGCTGGATAGATAAGATAGCATAAGGTCGACCAATTCGGAGCCGACGTAGCTATTCCTCAGTCCGCTTTGTCCGGACTGATGGAAATCGCGGAAGGAAATCGCGTGTAAGTTGGTTAAATGACAGGGGCTTAGGCCGGTCGGGCTGCTGAAAAAAAGACGCAATCGACCGAACCGTCTATGAATTCAGCCCAACCTCTTCATGTTCGCGCCCCTCATTTCTGAGCGGCTCCTCCTCAGCTGGTGACGCGGGAGCGGCCGCAATCGTCCCAGCGAGCCAGATCGCCCACACGTGCCTGGCGACACCCAAGTCGGCGTTTTTCAGAGGCAAGCACGCCAATTTTTGATTTGACGCCTGCAGTGGAAGCGCCATCATGCGCCCGTGCTGCCTTAACCACCGGCAGTTCCTAGTACCCTTATGCAAGGAAGTATCGGTCATATCGTTTGGACGTTCTGCTACCTGGCCGTCCTCTTCGGCCTTTCCGCCTACGGGGTACATCGCTATTTCATCATCTACTTGTTTTTGAAAAACCGCCGGCGCAGCGCCGAGCCGGCTCGACGGTTCGCCCAGCTGCCCAGGGTGACGATGCAGTTGCCAATTTTCAATGAAATCTACGTGGTCGAGCGTTTGCTCCGCTCCGTTAGTGAACTCGATTATCCGAGGGAATTGCTGCAAATCCAGGTGTTGGATGATTCCACCGACGATACGCGCGAAATCACCGCCTCGTGCGCTGAACAGCTGCGCCGGCGCGGTTTCGATGTCCAACTGATTCGCCGGCTGGATCGAACCGGATTTAAAGCAGGCGCACTGGCCGTCGGGCTCGACTCGGCCGATGGCGAATTTCTCTGCATCCTGGATGCGGATTTTGTTCCAGAACCAGATTTGCTCAAGCGCACGATCCATTTTTTCACCGATCCAAATGTGGGAATGATTCAAACGCGCTGGGGCCACCTGAATCGTGGCTACTCTCTCCTCACCCGCGTGCAGGCGATGTTTCTTGATGGCCACCTGCTCCTCGAGCAGACGGCACGCAGCCGCAGTGGACGTTTTTTTAATTTCAACGGCACGGCTGGCCTTTGGCGACGCTCGTGTATCGTGGAAGCTGGTGGCTGGCAACACGATACACTCTGTGAAGACCTCGATCTTAGCTATCGGGCGCAGTTGGCCGGTTGGAAATTTATTTTCCTGCCGGAGGTAGTCACGCCGGCCGAGTTGCCGGTGGACATGAACGGTTTTAAATCGCAGCAGCATCGGTGGACAAAAGGCTCGATTCAGACCTGCAAAAAGCTTTTGCCCCGGATCTGGCGCAGCCCATTGCCGCTTCCGATCAAACTCGAAGCGACCGGACATTTGATGTCGAACTTCGCTTATTTGCTTCTGGCCTGCCTATGCGTGCTTTTGCATCCATCGACAGGCGGCCCGCAATCGGGCTGGCTCCGCACCATTTTGATTGACATCCCAATCTTCTTAACGGCTTCTGTCTCGGTAGCGGTCTTTTACGTCTGTGCCCAACGCGAGCTTTATCCACGCACATGGATGCGAGAGATCCTGCTCCTTCCATGCTTGCTCGCGCTCGGCATTGGTCTCTCTCTCAATAATGCGCGCGCGGTCCTCGAGGCCATTTTTAATCATCACTCCGATTTTACGCGCACACCAAAGTATGGCATTGAGCGAAGATCACAGCCCTGGCGCACCTGCCAATATCGAGCAATCAAGTCAACAATGCCGATCGCCGAAATGGCCTTCGCCATCTATTTCAGCTACTTTGTTTGGTTCGCGATCATGCATCGACAATTCGTGTCGGTACCATTTTTGCTCATGTTCCAGGGCGGCTTTCTCTATGTCTCGCTTTCTTCACTCGCCCCTTGGTGGCCGAAATTTAATGTCGGCGGTTCCCGCGCTCCGGCTGCAATTCCTGCGTGACAAGACGCGGATTTTGAGTAAAAGGACGCGCGTGTTTCGTCCTTCCCTCGTCGTTTTTGCGCTGTTTGTTTGCCTTTCGTCGGGTCGTAGCGCCGTGCCTGAGGTCGATCTTTCCAGCCGTGTCATTGTCAGTGTGCGCGATCAGAAATTAATGCTGGTGCAGAACGGCAAGAACGTGGCGACTTATCCAGTTTCGACCTCCAAGTTCGGCCTTGGCGACTTGTTAGGCCGGATGACGACTCCGCTCGGATTTTTGCAAGTCGTCCAGAAAATCGGCGATCACGCCCCTGTCGGGGCTGTATTCCACAATCGCCGCTGGACCGGTGAAATTTTGGCTCCGAATGCGCCGGGTCGCGATCCGATTGTCACGAGGATTATTTGGTTGCGGGGGCTCGAGCTGGAAAACGCGCACGCTTTCGATCGATGCATTTACATTCACGGCACGCCGGAGGAAAAGACGATCGGCCGCCCCGCCAGCTATGGCTGCATCCGAATGAGATCGAGAGACGTCGCGACGCTCTTCGACCAGGTCCCGCTCGGCACGATTGTGCAAATTGTTCCCGACCGCCTGCCGGCGGCCAAGAATGCACTGACGAACGCGCCGGTTCCAAGTCTCAATCCCTCGCCTGAGGATAAGCTGATCTTAGTTCGTGGCGGCGAGAAATTACCGGCTGGTTCCGCGCGGAAAACTGTGATTGCCTCAGGCGGCCGCGGCGCCTGAAGATCGCAGGCTTCTTGACAAAGGCGCTCAATTCAATGAGCCTCCATGCCCATTTATTTTTCTGAGCAATGGCGAACACCAAATCCGCGGCCAAGCGTGCCCGCCAATCGATCAAACGAATGCGGCATAATCGCAGCGTGCGGACACGGCTTCGCACGTTACGAAAACAGGTGCGCACTGCCGCTGCTCCCGAAAATATTCGCGCGATCATTTCCGCGCTCGATAAATCAGCCAAACGCGGCATTATCCATCGAAATGCGGCCAATCGCCGGAAGGCGCGCTTGAACAGGACGCTCGCCAGCGGCTCTCAGAAGTAGCAACTTGTCGTCTGCGAGCCGGGATCGACAGCTGTAACCAAGTCGGGTGCAGTGTTCAATTGCTCTGCATAGTCATGTTGGCCGGCCAGAGTAAAGCGAATTGCATTCGCGGTCGCACTCCACCGTCTGAATGGGCGTTTATCGAGCGGGCGCTACGAAAAGAAAAAAACGGAGAACGCAGCAAGCTCGCGAGCAAGGAACAAATCAAAGAACGTCTGCTTGAATCAACTCGCGCGGTTGTTTCACCAGACGGCTGGAAACTCTGCCTTCGCGACAAAGATAAGAACGAACTCTACAATCTGCGCGACGATCCTGATGAACGGCACAACCTCTACTACAGTCAGAGGCAGCGCGAGCTCATCGATCGGTTGACGCACGAAATCCATCTCTGGCAACAGCGCGTGGGCGACACGGTTAAAGTTTAGCCATCCGGCTTGACCAAAGCTTAGATCAGGCGCAGGTCAGGCTCGGTTTCGGGTGTGGCGGACTCCGGCCCGCCGGCCAAATCAGCTTTGCATATCGCGCAGGACTGGTAGATTTTCCCTCCAATGCTTCCAGCGCTTGTTCTTATCGTCTGCGCCGTTGTTTACCGAATCGCGACCGGACTGCTGATTCATTCCGGCGCCACTGGGTTTGCAGAGCTTTATCCGGCGCGCGCCATCGCGCTGTGCGCGGCGGTTTATTTTCCGAGAAATTACAAATTTTCAGTCCCGCTCGCTGCGTTTTTCATTTCTGACGCAGTGATCAATTATTATTATGGAGTAACGCTGCTCGATCCGCAGATTCTCTGCCGCTACTTCGCCTTGATTCTCGTCGGTTGTTTTGGGCTTTTGTTGCAAAACCGCGCTTCACTCAAAACGCTGCTTCCCGCGTCATTTGCTGGATCGATAATCTTCTACCTGATCACAAACATCTTCTCTTGGCTGAGCGATCCCGGATACGCAAAGAATTTCGGTGGTCTGATTCAGGCGGTAACGGTCGGGCTGCCGCAATATAGCGCGACGCCGAGCTGGATGTTTTTCCGTAACTCGGTGGTGAGCGATCTTTTCTTCACTCTGCTGTTTGTCGCTTGCATTCAATTCGGGAGACCCGGTCGGGCGCGCGCTGGCGTTCGATTACCTCGCACCGCGTAAAGTCCAATGCAGCGGCCCGAGCAACGCGACGAGGTCGAGATGCTCGCGCTGATGTTGTTAATTCGGCGCTTCGAAGAGCGTGCGAGCCAGCAATATCAAGCACAAAAAATTGGCGGCTTCTGTCATCTTTACATCGGCCAGGAAGCGGTAGCGGTCGGCGCCGTCGCCGCGACGCGGCCGGACGACTACATCATTACCGCGTACCGTGATCATGGACACGCGCTGGCGCGCGGCACGAGCGCGAATGCGTGCATGGCCGAGCTTTTCGGCAAGGAAACCGGTTGCTCGCGCGGCTTAGGCGGTTCGATGCACTTTTTCGACGAGGCGCACCACATGTACGGCGGGCACGCCATTGTCGGCGCACATGTTCCGCTCGCCGCCGGGATGGCATTCGCCTCGAAATATCGCAGCGAAGATCGTGTCACACTTTGCTTCTTCGGCGACGGCGCGATCAATCAGGGTTCATTTCATGAAGCACTCAACCTCATCGCGCTTTACAAACTGCCGGTCGTCCTCATTTGCGAAAACAACCTCTTCGCCATGGGCACATCGGTGAAACGATCGACTTCACTAAAACAAATCGTCGATCGGGCCGAGGGTTACGATATTCCGGGAGAAATCATCGACGGAATGAATTTCCGCGAGGTCCGCGACAAACTCGACGAGATTATCAATTCCATTCGCAAAGAGTCGCATCCGGCGTTCGTCGAAGTCCGGACTTACCGGTACCGCGGACATTCCATGTCGGATCCTGCCAGCTATCGGACCAAGGAAGAGCTGGAAAAATATCGGCTCGACGACCCGATCACTCGTTTTCGCGCGCAACTCACCCGTGAAGGAAAATTGACGAATGAACAATTCGACCGGATCGACAAGCAGGCTAAGGAGACCGTGCTCGCGGCTGTAAAATTCGCGGAGAGGAGTCCCGAGTTGCCGTTGGAGAAGGTCTACGACTATGTTTATGTGAATGGGTCGGCGCGGGCCGGCATATCGCCCGCAAGGCAAGCTTAAGCAATCTCCCCCAACGGCATTCGGGCCACTACACGATGAGAGAAATCACCTATCGCCAGGCACTCAACGAAGCGCTCGCGGAAGAACTTGAGCGCGATCCGAGTGTTTTTCTCATGGGCGAGGAGGTGGCCGAATACCACGGCGCTTACAAAGTGAGCCAGGGATTACTCGAACGTTTCGGCCCGAAACGAATTATCGATACGCCGATTAGCGAAAACGGTTTTGCCGGTCTGGGGGTGGGCGCGGCCATGGTGGGGTTGCGGCCGATCATCGAATTCATGACCTTCAGTTTCTCCCTTGTAGCCTTTGACCAAGTGGTCAACAACGCGCCCAACATGCTCATGATGTCGGGCGGCCAATTCAATATCCCAATCACGTTTCGCGGACCAAATGGGCCGGCGCATCAACTCGGCGCGACTCATTCGCATGCCACCGAAAACCTCTATGCTAGCGTGCCTGGACTAAAAGTCTGCACGCCGGCCACGCCGCGCGATGCGAAGGGTTTGCTGAAGACAGCGGTGCGGGACAATAATCCTGTTCTCGTGCTCGAAGCAGAGCTTCTCTACAGCTCGAAGGGGATAGTCGAACCGCCGGATGAAGAGTTGTTAATCCCGCTGGGGCACGCGGATGTGAAACGCGAAGGCAGCGATGTCTCGATAATTTGCTACGCCCAAACTGTGCCGCTCGCGCTGACCGTCGCGCAGCAGCTCGAAGAGGAAGATATTTCCGCTGAAATTGTCGATCTCCGCTCTATCAAGCCGCTCGACGAACAAGCGATTTTCGAGTCGGTGGCAAAAACGCACCGAGTCGTAATTGTCGAGCAAGACCGGCCGTTCTGTGGAGTAGGAGCAGAAGTTTGTTACCGGATTCAGAAAAATATTTTCGATGCGCTGGACGCGCCGATCCTCCGCGTTTCTCAGGAAGACGTACCGATGCCATACAACGAGCGACTCGAAAAATTCGTTTTGCCAAATGCAGACAAACTGATCGCAGCCGTAAAAAAGGTCCGCTACGCGTGAACGGAGTTAAAAGAGTTACAATGTTAAAATGTTACAACGAAAAAGGGGTCTCCTCCGTTTTAACCTTGTAACTCTTTTAACGCTTTTAACCATTCTGTCCCATGCCTGAAATCCAAATGCCGAAACTCAGCGACACGATGACGGAGGGGACCCTCGTTTCGTGGAAAAAGAAGAAGGGCGACAAGGTTTCGGCCGGGGAAGTGATCGCAGAAATCGAAACCGACAAGGCGACCATGGAATGGGAGTCGCCGGAAGATGGAACACTCACCGAAATTTATGTTGAAGAAGGCGGCAAGGTAAACGTTGGCGATAAGATCGCGTTCATCGGCGAAGAAGGTGAAGCCGCGCCGAAAGAAGAAAAGACGGCGGAACCAAAGAAGGAAAAGAAAGCGCAAGAAGAAACAGAAAAGACGGCGCCGGCCAAAGCAATGGAGAAAGAGACCGCGCCGCTTGAAGCGAGGGTCAGGGCGTCACCGGTTGCGCGACGAATCGCGGCGGAATTTGGGGTGGATCTTGCCAGCGTGAGTGGAAGTGGCCCTGAAGGTCGCGTTACCGAAACGGACGTTCGCGCGGCTGCGAAATCTCTAGCCGCCCCGAAAGCTTTCGCGACTGACCGAGGTTCGGCCAAAGCTCCGTCGAAGGGCGCGCCGCCGCCGAAAGTTGGTCAGGGAGATCGCATCAATCTTTCCGGGATGCGCAAAGGTATTGCCGAGCGTCTGGTGCAGAGCAAAGGTCCGGTTCCGCATTTTTACCTCAACATCGACATCGACGCCGGCCCGCTGATGGAAGCGCGCGCGGAATTGAAATCAGCCGGCGAAGATGCGGACGCTTCCAAGATCACGGTGAACGATTTCGTTTTGAAAGCAGCCGTGATGGCGGCCACCAAGGTTCCAAGAGTGAATGCTTCGTTCGATGGCGACGCCATTGTGCAATATGCCGATGTCGATCTTGGCATCGCGGTGGCAATTGAAGATGGTTTGCTCACGCCGGTGATTCGCGCCGCGCAGAACAAATCTTTGCGCGAAATAAGCGAGCTGGCAAAGGACCTCGCGAGTCGTGCGCGCAACAAGCGGATGAAACCGGAAGAATTTCAGGGGGGAAATTTCACTGTCTCAAATCTTGGCGGCATGGGCATCGATTCATTCAGCGCCATCATCAATCCGCCGCAGGGATTTATCCTCGCCGTCGGGAAAATTGTGAAAAAACCCGTTGTCGATAATTGCGACCAAATCGTTGTCGGCCATCGCATGTCGATCTGGATGAGCTGCGACCATCGGGTCATCGATGGCGCACTCGGCGCGGAGTATCTGAAAGAACTCCGCCACCTGCTCGAAAATCCGGCGCTGCTTCTTGTTTAGAGCCCGGCCGTCGTTTCCCACGTCATAAAATCGTCGAGCGTTTCTCTTGTCCGTTGCACGGCGAAAGCGATAACGGTGGCGTCGTCCAGAAATCCAAGGAACGGAATTTGATCAGGGATGAGATCGAACGGATCGACGAAGTAATTGATGGCGGCGATGATCGATAAGAGCGCGTTTTGGGAAACGTTGCGGTATTCGCCACGGAAATAAGCGCGGATCAAACGCAGCATGGCCTGCAGGTAAGGCCAGCAATCTTTAAACGGCTCCCTTGGGACGGCGGCCGCTTTGCGCGATGCCTCTTCGAAGAGCGCGCGTAAACGCTCCGGATCGATTGCGCAGGACTTTGCATCGAGAATCGCTTTGGCGAAAGCATGACTGCGGATGGCTGCTTTCTGATATGGCGCGCGGCCATCGCCGTTCTTGGTCGACGCACGTGTGGGCCGCTTCCCCTTTGCTCTTTTCATGCTCCCATCAAAGCACCGCGCGCCGCTGGTGAGAAGTCGATTCGTTAATGCAGCACGTTCATCGGCAGAATGCGAACGCCGCTATGGTTTGGTAGCCAGCACAAGCGGCGACGGCCCGGGCACCTCAACTGCGCGGACGTTTTTGAACCCTGCTTCTTCGAGCCACATCTTTATTTCATTGAAGCTGAACGTGTCACCGCGTTCCGTGTTCACGAGCATGTTCACGGCGAAGATCAAACTTGGCAGAGGCTCAGTCCGTTCGTCGTTCACCAGCCACTCACCGATGGCTATGGTGCCACCGGATTTCAACGCGCCGAGAGTTCTCTTAAGTAAAACACGGCTGCGTTCCTTACCCTCGCTGTGCAAAATGTGTCCTAGGATCGCGATGTCGTAGCCGGTCCCGAAATCAGCTTCCAGAAGATCCCCCTCGATGAATTCGAACCGATCACCGACGCCGAACTTTCCAGTGATACGTTTCGTCGTCGGGATTATCCCGGCCCAATCGACGGCCGTCACTTGCACGCGCGATGATTTTTGCGCGAGCGAAATTCCCCAGATGCCGGAGCCCGCAGCAAGATCGAGGACGCGCACTGCGTCTTTTGCTTCGGCCACTTTCAAATGATCGGCCAGCGTTTGCGCGGCGCGGGCACTCATCGGAATAATGTTTTCGACCAGCTCAGTGAAAAACTCGGTGCCGGGGCCTTCCTGGTTCCGCGCCTCGGCCGGGCGACCGCTACGAACGATTTCGTCCAACTTCATCCAATGCTGAATGAGACGAACGCGATTCATGCTGAAGAATCCGGCGAGCGTTCCGGGCTTGCTGCTGACGAGAAAGTTTTCGCTCTCCGGTGTGAGCGAATATTTTTCATGTCGATCCTTCGATAATAGTTCGAGACCAACGAGCGCGTTCATAATTGCGCGCAGACCACGTGTGGAAGATCCGGTTGCCTTGCTGACTTCTTCAACAGTCTTCGCACCGGTCGCAAGCGTATCAAAAACCTTGTTGCTCACGGCTGCGCCGATGATGAGCGGCGGCGCGTAAGCGAAGCCAAATTGCATGAGACGTTCTGGTGTTACCTGGGATGATTCGGCAGCTTTCATCGACGGTTTAATTTGAGATTTGAAACCGCAACATCGAGAAGTAGCGGTAAGAATTCAATCGTGATGGACAATTCACCCAACGAGAAATCTTTACAAACGACATCATTCGTTGTTCACGCCACCCGCGGCGTGATCCGCGATCAACGCGTGCGTCGCAAAATGATGCTGGTTCTGCTCGTCGGGGCTGTGGTCCTGCTGCTTTGCGGTCTCACTTTTTTACAACCGACCCTCAGTCCGCACGAACATCCGTGGCGGGTGATCATCTTTTGGATCGCTTGCATTTGGCTCACCTTGACCGCGCTGCTGCTGGCGATTTTTGATTTGCTGATGGTGCGAATGGAGGCGCGGCGCGGCGAGCGCGCCTTGCGCGAGAGTTTGGGCACGAATACGACACGATCCACCTCGACGGAATGAACCGCGCGGCGAGCAACAGTTGGAAGACGCGCGAGCAAATGGAAGGAATGGAGTGCGCAACGCTGGCACCCTCCGCGCAAAAATCGGCCGACTCGCGCGGTCGAAAGTATCCCGAGCCGAGCCACGCCTACCGGACGGAGTTCCAGCGCGATCGGGCCCGCATCATTCATTCCCGTGCATTTCGCCGCCTTGAGTACAAGACCCAGGTTTTTTTGAATGGAACAGGCGATCACTTACGCACACGGCTGACGCACACGATTGAGGTCGCGTCGATCAGCCGAACGATCGCTCGCGCTCTCTCGCTGAACGAAGACTTGGCCGAAGCAATCGCACTCGCCCACGATCTCGGACATTCACCGTTCGGACACTCCGGCGAGGAGATGCTGGCCGAGTGCATGCGCGACCACGGTGGGTTCGAACATAATCGGCAGAGTCTGCGCGTGGTTGAGTTGCTCGAGCGGACGTATCCGCAATTTCCCGGCCTCAATCTGACCTTTGAGGTACGGGAAGGCCTGCAAAAACACCAGCCGTTTTACGACCCGCCGACGTCTGGTGACGAAAAATACAAATGTCCTTCGCTCGAGGCGCAGATCACGAATTTGGCGGACGAGATTGCATATTACAGTCACGATCTCGACGACGCAGTTGATTTTGAAATCCTGAACGCGAAGCAACTGGAACAGAATCCAGTCTGGCAGCGTAGCCACCACTCGGTGGCGGCGCGGTTTCCAGATGCCCGCGAGCCGGAGCTGCACAAGCTGATCATCGGCGACATCATCGACGTCCAAGTCCACGACGTGATCGCGTCCAGCGCGAAATCGATTCTCCTTGCCGGGGTGCAAAGCGCAGACGAGGCGCGCAAACAATCAACGCCGCTCATCCGCTACAGTGACGATTTACTCGAAGCGAATCGTGCCCTACGCAAATTTCTTTATGCAAATGTTTATTATCATCCACGGGTGGCGGAGGTAAACAGGCGCGCCTGCGCGATGCTGCGAACCGTTTTTGAAAGTTATCTCGTCGATCCGGGCCGGCTCGGGGACGGGGCGGCGAACCGGCTCGAGAGCGAAGGATTGCATCGGACCGTCTGCGACTACCTCGCCGGAATGACCGACCGTTATTTGATGGAGGAATACGCGCGCCTAACGAACACAAATATTTAATGACAGCAATGATCAATCACGTGGCGGCGCTGCCGATCTCGTCGCGCAGATAAGTGATGACCAGGCGCAGACGTTGGTTGATGGAAGATTCCTCGAGAACGCGCTGCCGGCGCAACGGATCGCTGACGAAAGTTGAGGCCACCAGATCGGCCAGCATTTCGACGTCGTGCAACTGCGAAAGATAGCGGTCCACTTTCGCCGGCAGCTTGCGTCCATCGCGTTTTAATTTGCGATAAAGCTCGAGCACTTTCTCCGCCAGCGCTTCCGTTTCGACGGTGGTGGCGTCGCGTGATTCAACAACGTCAATCTTGGCAACTGGAAATGGCATTTCCTGTTCAAATTTAGTGAAACGGACCCGTTGCAGACCCTGTAAAATCAGATTGGACGTGCCGTTGCCGCGGCCGACACAAGCGCGAATGAGACCGACGGTGGCCAGATGAAAAAAATCCTCCGGCGCATGCCAATCAAGGCAGCTCGGTTTGACCAGTGTCACGCAAAACATGCGGTGCTGATTCAGCGCGTGCTCGAGCATTTCCCGGTAACGCGGCTCGAAAATGTAAAGTGGAAGCAAGGCATGCGGGAAAAGCACTGCGCTGGGCAACGGCATGACCGGGACCTGAGGAGGCAGTTCCATCGTTCTTTCAAAAGAAGCAGAAAACGTTCAACGCTCAACCGCCTTGGCCACGGACCGCCCGCGGAGCGGCGAGCGCCCACCGTCGAATTTCAGAAAGCGATGGCTGGCCACTGACATGTCCGCGGCCAAGGTGTGCGTAATTTAAAACCGAGCCGTATCGCATCAGTTCGCGACGAGATTTGGCGCCAAATTTACCAATGCCCATTGCGCTCACGGCCAGATCGATATTGAAATTTGTGACGAAATCGAGCAGGCGGGCAAGCTGAGCCGGCGAGTCGGTCCGCGTAGCAACCTTGAATATGTCCGCACCACACGACTTGGCGGCGCGCGCTTTGAGCTGAAGGCTCTGCACGGTCGGAGTCGAATTCAAATCATGAAACGAAATGATGAGACCGACATTCTTTCTGCGGGCACGAGCCAGCAACGGACGGAAGGCGTTTACTGAGCGCAGCTCAACATCGACATAGCGCGCCTGCGGCAAGAATCGCAAAAGCAATTCGCGTCGTTTTTGCGCCGACAAATTGTTTGCGCCACCTTCGGCTGGATGCCGCGCAGTGATGATAAGCGGGGCTTCCAACGTCCATAATCCCCTTTCCAGATCGGCAGCACTGTCGCAAAAATAGTCCAACCGAAGCTCAAATAGATCTGGCGGCTTGCGCAATTGCCCGGCGAGATCCAAATCGGCCCGAGACGCGATCACGGCGACTACGAGCGCCAGGGGTTGTTCTTTGACCGACGGGCGCGTTGTCATATAATAAAAGATTCTGGAAGTTGAAGGACAGTAGAGGAGGGTGTTCCTCTTGTAGCATGCTCGCGCGACGACAGGAATTAAACACGCAGCTGCAAGTTTTTATCGACGCATTCCTGCTCGCGTTTTCGCTTTGGGCTGCGTACGTGCTTCGGTATTACAGCACATTTTGGTTTCATTTGAACAACGCGGTCGACCCGCAGCGCAATTATGCCTGGCTGCTGATCGTGATTATGCCGTTCGGACCGATTTTGCTCGATGTCCAGGGTTTCTACCAGTCGCCGCTTAACAAAACGCCGTGGAAATCGCTTATGCAGATTGTGCGCGCGATGATCGGGTTGAGTATCATCGTAGGCGCGTGCGTTATTTTCCTTCGCCTGCCCCTACTCAGCCGCTCGGTCGCGCTGCTCTTTATTTTGATCGGCACCCTCCTGCTACTACTGAAAGAACGATTGATCGTCAGACATTTGCGACGAAAAGCGATGCGAGGTGAGGTGCGCGAGCCGGTGTTGCTCGCCGGCTTACCGCAAGACATTGCCGCCCTCGAGAATTCCTTCACGGCCGAACAGCGGCTCCTGATGAACGTAGTCGGTAGGGTCAACATCGATAAACAACCAATTTCCGACTTGATCGAGGCGATGCACCGCCATGCGGTAGCGCGGGTGATTTTCGCTGCGGGACACAGCCAATTGAATCGCGTCGAACAAGCAATCGGCGCCTGCGAGATCGAGGGTGTCCCGGCATGGTTGGTTGCCGATTTCATCCACACATCAATTGCCAAGCCGGACTTCGACGCCTTTGCCGGAAGACCGATGCTGGTGTTCCGTTCCACGCCGGAAGTTTCGTGGGCCTTGCTAGTGAAAGGGATCATTGATCGGGTAGGGGCTTTTTTCGCGTTGGTCATCGCGGCCCCTTTTATGGCGATCGCGGCCTTGATCATCAGAGCTACGTCTAAGGGGCCGGTGATTTTCCGGCAGCAGCGGGCTGGCCGTTTTGGCAAGCCTTTTGTGATGTACAAATTCCGTTCCATGACCGACGACGCCGAGATGCGACGCGCGGAGCTGGAGCCGTTCAACCAAATGCAGGGACCGGTTTTTAAAGTAGAATCGGACCCGCGCATCACGCCGTTCGGCCGGTGGTTGCGACGCACGAGCTTCGACGAACTGCCGCAGCTGGTAAACGTGTTGATGGGCGATATGAGCCTTGTCGGGCCGCGGCCTCTGCCGATCTACGAGGTCGAGAAATTCGAGAATACCGCGCAGCGTCGGCGGCTGAGCGTAAAACCAGGCCTGACCTGTCTCTGGCAGATCAGCGGGCGCAACACGGTGCGAGACTTTCGCGATTGGGTGCGTTTAGACTTGGATTATATTGATCGCTGGTCTCTCGGGCTCGATTTAAAGATTCTTCTGCGGACCATCCCGGCGGTGATCATGGGCTTGGGCGCGAAATAGATCGCGCGCGCTTATAATATAGAAGGCGAATGGCAGGGACGCCGCGCCTGCGGCGTCCGGCGCAGGGCACCAACTTTACCTGTTCCCGAAAGTCACGTCTGCGGGGCGTAAATGCATAAGCATGCGCTCGACATACTTCGCCAGAATGTCGAACTCCAGGTTGACCCGATCTCCCGGCTTCACCGTTTCGATGTTAGTCTGGCGTTTAGTGTGAGGAATGATCCAAACAGCGAAGCTCCGCGGCAAAACTTCCGCGATCGTCAGGCTCACGCCATTGATGGCGATCGAACCCTTGTAAATTGCGTAGTGGCCGAACTCAGACGGCAGGGCCACTTCGAGCCGATGATCATCGCCGCTTTGTTCGAACGAAACGATCTCCGAGGTGCAATCGACATGGCCCTGCACGAAATGGCCGCCGAGGCGGCCGTTGGCCGGTAATGCCCTTTCGAGATTGACCGGACCGTCGCGCCGCAACGTTTTCAGATTTGTTCGTTCGAGGGTTTCATTCAAAAGATCAAACGTGAGGTGGCCGGGACGATGGGCTCTCACGGTGAGGCAGCAACCATTGACCGCGACACTATCGCCAATCGACGCCTCATTTGCCAGCTGCGGCGCGGCAATCTGCAGTTCGGTGCCATGGTCCGTCGCGCGAATCCACAGGGTGCGCCCGACTTCTTCGATCAATCCGGTGAACACAGAGGCAACGGTAGGGACATCCCCCGCAATGTCCAGACAACGCAATTTGGAGTGCGGCGACGTGTCGCCGCTTTTAAAAGCGCGGACATGTCCGCGCACTCCAAATATTTCTAGAAATCGTCTGGTACCTGGACTCGGTCGATTTTAAAACTCTTCACCGTCTTTACGAATGCGGGCCATGCATTGCGTTCGAACCTCACTCCATGCGTAATGTTATTGGCTGCGTTGAACGATTGGCCCAATTCAAATTTGGAGTGCGGCGACGCGTCGCCTCGCTTCAAACTGCGGATATGCTCGTGCACCCTTAATTGCGGGGCCTAACGAGTTTTCCAATCTCAGGTGCGCTAATTT
>Ga0070707_100002511_pt1 | contig 17472 bp, 14 predicted proteins | sample KBSK5502metaG_FD_65468 | JGI IMG/M metagenome (GOLD analysis project Ga0070707, IMG submission 65468) | Corn, switchgrass and miscanthus rhizosphere microbial communities from Kellogg Biological Station, Michigan, USA - KBS K5-50-2 metaG | ecosystem: Host-associated > Plants > Roots >... | reverse complement strand
CCACCCCGTCTGCGCCGGCTAAGGAGGCTTCGCGGCATTTTATTGATGGCGCAGCCACCCCTCCTAATCTAGGAGGGGAATTCAGACTCACGTTTCGTGTGCATGACTTCTCGCACGAGCCCGGGCAACTCCAGACGAACTACTTCCCGGATAATTTTTGAAAATCCCTTTCGTTTTCGCAGACCCAATCCAGCAGATCGGTGTCGGGTAACAACTCCCATCCGAGTCGAACAGTCCAAGGTCTTTTGTAAGCCTTTGGATCATCCACTGTTACTTGCACGTCCATGTGCCCGAAGTCGGTGCGGCGGAGCCGTTCAATGACGTGCAGAGCATCACTATGAGGATGACCGGCCGCATCAAGCCATGTCGATTCCTTGAGGCCCACCGTATCGACAACCAGTGTGTCACCGTCCCACTTGCCGACGGAATATCCGAACCACGCCGGCTCACGATCATCAGGCAACGGCCGCCCGTCCGTGAAGATCTGCCGGTAATAGTGATACGACTCATACAGAATCGCGATGAGGCCGGGCTGTTGAATGATCTTTCGCGGCGTCTGATGAGCATCGGAATCGGTCACACTGTTCGGCAGACAGCGTCCATTAGGCCAGTCCTTGCTGTTGTTGGCCTGCCGTTCATTGAAAAGCTTCTCAGCCCAGGGCTGCATGGGGATTTCAAGGCCATCGGCCGCGAGATTCGCCAGGTATTTGTTGTTGGGCGCTCTCCAGATTCCAGAGAAATCGGGCGTGCCGTTGGGGAGCTTCGGCGCGGGAGCCGCCAGGTTCGGCTTTCCATCGGCGGTCCGTGGAATGCGTGGATCGGGATAGTTCAGCCACTGCGCGCTCGCCGGAACGCTCAACGCGATGAGAACGCCGGCAAATACCAAAACCTTAAACAGTCGCATCGGTTCCTCCGTTGAAGAAACTACGGCGTGAATTGTTTCGGGAACTCCTGCTGGCCCGAGTGTAAGCCTATCAACCGTTGCGGTCTACTTTTCGCTGACTCCAGCTATTCTGCGCCAATGACACCCACGAAAAATGAAGCGCGTTTCTGGCGATCCGGGCCAATCGCCCGATGACGGGAACGGAGAATCCGATTGGATCGACTGAATCAGGAGAAAACGCCGTTACTAAATAGGTGAACGCGTTCTCCTCTTTGGTAATGCCAACATCAAATAAGGTGGACGCGTTTCCTCGCTTGGTTACGCCAACATCAAATAAGGTGATCGCGTTCCCTCGCTTGGTAATGCCAACATCAAACAAGGTGGACGCGTTCCCTTGCTTGGTAATGCCAACATCAAACAAGGTGGACGCGTTCCCTTGCTTGGTAATGCCAACATCAAACAAGGTGGACGCGTTCCCTCGCTTGATAATGCCAACATCAAATAAGGTGGACGCGTTCCCTCGCTTGGTCACGCCGACATCTTAATTAATGTCCTGTACGGAGGGCGGGATATGCACCGGTCGGGAATTCTTCCCCGAGAGCCACTGCGGAGGCGCTCAAATATTTCGGCAACGACACCTTCGGCTTCAAAGATACTGTTGTGCAGTTCAGAAGGGAAAACGCCAAAATCTCCAGCCTCCATTTAGACACAGGATACGGTCACAACATCCTGTTACCGCAGTCCACAAAAGAGAAATAATTCCGTTCAATCCGTGCAATCCGCGGCTCATAGAATTTGAATCGGTGGTTGCACGGAAACGGCGTACAATCCACGAAACCCCGAAAACGAGAAAGGCGTACAAGACAATGAGACTCGCACTATCGATCCTCATGATTGCCTTGGCGGGAATGTACTCTCACTTCTCGCCGAGCAACTCCATGGCTGCAGAGGATTCGCTATTGACCGGAAGAGTTGTTTCTTCCAGCGGGCAGCCTTTGCCGGGAATTCCGGTGCGGGCTCATCGCCAGAACAGCAACATCGCGGTGACCGTCTACACCAACAGCAGCGGCGATTATTCATTCCCCGGCTGGTCCGATCTGTCGGCCGGCGCGCATCTCATCAGCATCGACCTTCCGGATTTCGAGCCGGCCACACGCGAAGCCGTGACCCTTTCCGCGGGAAAAACCGCGAAAGCCGACTTCAGCCTGCAACCCCGGCGGCCGTTGATCGCGGATGCGACGGCCTCCGAAATCGTTGCCGCTCTGCCGGGCACCGATGAGCAGAAACACTTATTCGTTCAGTGTGACAACTGCCATTCGCTGCAATACGCATTACGCACACCGCGCACAAAGGAAGGATGGGTTCAGATTATCCGGCGGATGGCCGGGGAAAGAGCCGTCTCACGCGAAACGCCCGGAACACGCGCATTCGGTCAGAAAAAATACGTGGAGCCGCTGGCCGAATACCTGACTTCGATTCGAGGACCCGGCTCCTCGGATCAGATTCCTTTCCGGCTGCGGCCGCGCCCCGTGAGTGACGCCGCCACTCGTCTTGTTGTGACCGAATACGACATTCCCAGAGGTGGTAAAGCAGACCTGAGTATCCTTCGCGGAGACCGCCGTTTTGTGTGGCCTCACGACATCATTCTGGAGCCGAAAGGACCCTACGCCTATTACACCGATCATTTCAGCTACACTCTCGGCCGGCTCGACAGGCGAACCGGCGAGGTGAAGGAATTTCCTTATAAGGTTCTCCCGGGCATGGGAAGAGAAGGCGGCATCGTCGCCGAAGGACAATTGCGAGCCGGCAATCCCGGAGGCGGAGCGCATGACCTTGCGTTCGATCCCGACGGCAACGTCGTGTTTGGCATGGGTGGGGGCACGATTCGTTTTAATCCGCGGAGCGAAGAATTCACACCCTGGGCTTCCGGAAGCAACATGTTTGGAATGGGTCCTGGCGGCAACGTCTGGTATCTCGACAAGGGATTACACATGCTTGATATGAAGACCGGCGAGGTGAAGCATTACACGGTTCCGGAAGGAACCGATGATGACACATATGACATGGAGACCGATCCGCATGGCCGCTCGATCATGAACCTCTACCGCCTGGGGAAGATTGGCCTGTTTGACCCTGAAACCGAAAAGTTCACCGCCTATCCCACGCCGACACCGGGCTCCGGACCGCGGCGCGGCGACATGGATGCGCAGGGCCGCGAATGGGTCGGCCTGTACTGGGCGGGCAGAATCGCGGTGTTCGATCCGAACAAGCCGGCGGTTAAGGAATATCCGCTCATTCCCGGCAATGAGGCCTATACTCCGCCGTTTCTGTCGCCCTACACCGTTGCGGTCGACGATAAGAACCAGATCGTCTGGACGACCGACTTCAACAGCAGCCGCATCTACCGCATCGACATGAAGACCGGGCAATCCACGGAATTCTTCATGCCGTCGCCGTATGAAATTCGCGATCTCACCGTGGACAAGACGGCGAGCCGGCCGACCGTGTGGATTCCAGCCTACCGTCCCGCTTCGCGGATGGTGAAGGTGCAAGTCCGATGAGCGCCAGGACGTCCACTCGACTTCTTATTACCGCGTGCCTGGCGGCAGCGGCGGCCTGCTCTGCAGCGCCGAGCCAGAACGTTCGGACCAACGCTACCGTTTTCGAGGGAGCGCTCCTCATTACAGGCGATGGCAGCACCATCGAAAATTCCGCATTCGTCATCCAGAATGACCAGTTCACCGCAGTCGGCCGGAAGGGCCAGATTACAGTTCCCGCAGACGCGGCGCACGTCGACTTGACGGGCAAGACCGTCATGCCGGCGAAGGTCGACATGCACGGTCACCTCGGCTACGAAAATGTGATCGAGGGAACGACCTCAAAAGAAAACTTCACGCGCGAAAATCTCATCGACCATCTGGAGCGCTACGCGTATCTCGGATTCAGCGGCGTTGTGAGTATTGCCGATCTCACCGAACGCGAAATCATGCCGGGTGATCATCTCAACCTCTTCATGGCTCCGCGAGATCCAAAAATGCCGAAGACCGGCCGCTTCCCGTGGGGCGACGTGCCGTTCCGAGTCCAGGAGGAGGTCATACCGAACGCTGCGCTGTTTCGGACAGCGGGTCCGGGCATATCGTGGCCGGGAGCCGGTGCATCCGGCCACGCGTCAAGAAATGATGTGATGTATCCCGTCTCGACTGAAGAAGAAGCTCGAGAAGCCGTTCGCGACTACGTCAAAAACAAAGTCGCATTCGTCAAGATCTGGGTGGATTCCCGCGGGGGAAAGTTGAAGACGCTGCCTCCGCCGCTCTACCGCGCCATTATCGACGAGGCTCAGAAGCACAACATGCCGGTCGCGGCGCACACCGTGAAACTGGCGGATGCCAAGGAGCTCTATAAAGCGGGCCTCGTCGGATCCACGCACATGCCCGTTCGCGAGGGCGAAGAGCCCGACGAGGAGCTGCTCGCGATCATCCGGGAACGCGCCGCCAAAAGCGATCGGCCGCTCTGGTTTACCGATCATGGCAACCTGGACGCCCTCGGTCCCGAGGAGTGGGACGATCCGCTGCTATGGGAGATGCTCTCCCGCCCACTGGTGATGAAGCAGCAGGGTGCCGCCATAAAGAAAATAACGCCCGAAGTTGTGGCGCGCGCCCGCCAGGAATCCAAGGCGATGGGTGACGCAGCCCGAAAACTCATGCAAACGGGCATGAAATTCGTTTTCGGAACCGATAACGGAGCCGCCGGACGCGGCTTCGGCTGGTATAACCAGATGGAGTGGGAAAACTGGATCACCATGGGCTTCACCCCCATGGAAGCGATTGTTATGGCAACACGTGATTCGGCCGAAATCGCCGGCCTGAACACAGGCCTCGTCGCTTCAGGCAGAAGCGCCGACTTCATCGTGCTCGACGCCAATCCGCTGACGAACTTCACCAATTCACGGCGAATCAACAAAGTCTACCTGCGCGGCAAAGAAGTCGACCGCGCGGGAATGCGGGCCAGGTGGCAGGCTCGGTGGAAAACGTAGCCTGACGAGCCCGGAACCAAAAAGCTATTTGTGTTCGAGGAGGATCAGGGAAATACACATTTTCGATTCAACAAACACGGCTTTTCCGAGGCAGTCCGAGGCGTTGATGGCCGATGGCCTATTCCTGCGGCGAAGTGCTCATAGACTCCGTCGGGCACGAGGAACCTGGCGTCCTCCGGCCATCCATAGCTGCGCTTGGCAAGACGGACCTCAATTCCTTCCATCATGCAGCCATCTCCGCAGACCGCGTAGATGTTGTAGTCGAAGATCTCGAAATCAGGCCGGTTGTAGCGGGCGGCCAGCCACTTCTCGGTGATCGCCATGCCGACACTTGTCGCGACTCCCTGGCCGAGAGGGCCGGTCGTTGTCTCGACACCGGGTCTTCATTCAAGGATTTGGTCACCATCAGGGGAGCGTCCAAGCAGGCCTCCTTGCTTGATTTGCCGTATTCGGCGAACGGGCTCGGTTTATGCAATGCTCGGTCCAACCTGGCTGATAAACGGGATGCAAACCGTTGATGGTTCGTGGCGCGAACCAAGAACAGAATGCAAACCGTTGATGGTTCGTGGCGCGAACCAAGAACAGGCCCCTCTCATCTCGCGCCCCAACCCAGGTTAACGTTCGCCTTGTTCATACAAGGGATAGGCGACGTCCGGCGGGCTCGAACTCGGCGATGATATCTACATCGGATGAGCCGCGAATTGACATGCTGCGAGCATACGAACCATGCAGAACAGATGCGGAAATCGCGTTCGTGACAGCCGGTGACGGCCGCCTGGTGTCGAAAGCGTCATCATTTCATCGCAATTGCAAACTGGGTCCAGGGCCGCGTCTTTAAATCCCTCAGCAACCCGCGCATCCAACTGTATTCCGGGTGCTGCGCTAAGAATTCAGCGGCTACAAAATCTTTGGCACATGGATGACCGAATGCGGCCGGCCGTTCCGGCCGCCCTGTTCGCCTACCGGGCCGAGTCGCCCGTTTCTTACTACACACCGCAAAGAAGGAGGAAGCTTGCGCCTAATCGTTTTTGATATTCTGGCGGCAATTTCCAGCAACCTGGCAATGATTGCGGCGCCTGCAGAGGAAGTCGCGGCCGGACAAAAGTGGCTCGCTCTGGTGGATGATCAGAAATATGAAGAGAACTGGAATCAAGCGAGTTCCATGTTCCGCAGTGAAGTGACGCAAGACCGTCCCGTCCAAAAAACAGCGTGACGAGCTATGGCGTGCTTTGAAAGTCGCGCATAACGGAGGCCTGTTCACTTAAAGGCGCTCTTTGACATGAGCACGGAGACACAAAGGCACGAAGGCACAAAGAAAGGCCGCTTCAAATGACCTTAGATTGCGGCCTTTCTTTGTGCCTTCGTGCCTTTGTGTCTCCGTGCCTAACATCACGATGCTTAAGTGAACTGTAGAACATCGGAGCGGTGTATGACTGACACACAACAAACGCGCCTCCTCAAAAAAGGGGCGGTGCTGGAGTTTGTCAAGACGGGCGCGTGGGAATTCGTACGCCGCCGCGATCGACAACAGGGCGTCGTCCTCATCGCACTGACGAACGACGAGAAGCTGATCTTGGTGGAACAGTTTCGCCCGCCGATCGGCACGCAGGTCATCGAATTGCCGGCAGGATCAATCAAGCCAGGGGCCACCCCAGAGGGAACCGCGGCTGCCGAACTGCGAGAGGAAGCCCGATACACCTTTCAACGGCTCACCAGAGTGGCCCAAGGCCCAACCTCTCCAGGCATGACCGCTGACCACAACATCCTGTACCTGGCCACCGGACTCCATCGCGGAGACCGCAACGGGAAACACTTGCGCGATGGCAGCTTCCGGTATCACGAAACCGAAGGAGCGGCGGGAGAACAGGAAAAGATCATCGTCTGGGAGGTCCCCCTCGCTGCATTGCGCAACTGGCTCAAGCGGCGCGAAGCGGAAGGCAAGGTCATCGATTTGCGCGTCTATGCGGGGCTGTTCTTCGTGCAGCAACGCCGCTCCCGCAAACGCACGTAACGCGATTGAAAACCAAGCAGAACCGTCGACGCCACCTAACTTCTCGCTGTTCTCCGCTAATGCCACGAAGGTCGAAGTGTGCATTTTCGATGAAAAAGGAGAGCGCGAAACCAAACGCTGCACTCAAGCCCCAAAACTCCAACTAACTGTAGCAGCGCAGAGAACTAGTAGCGGTTCAGGCCGTGTTCAATTCGGGCTTTTGGAACTCGGCGAATATCGGCGCTCCCGGCGGGGCGAGCTTCCGAAACGGTTACGGAGCGGCCTTCATAGATGTCACCATTAAACCTCGCGATCGCTTCGGCAGCGTCTTCCGGTGTGTTCATTTCAACAAAGCCGAAGCCGCGGCTTCGGCCACCAGGATCAGTGACGATCTTGGCATAACGAACAGGGCCAATGTGTTCGAAAATGTGCCGCAACATATCCTCGGTCGCAGAAAATGGCAGGTTGCCAACGAAGAGTTTTCTCACGAGGAATGTTAGAGCAATTCTTCTTCCGTGAGAGCAACGCCAGATCCCGCGTCCTCGGCCTTCCACCGTTTGAGCTTATTGAGCAGCGCCTTGTATGAAATGTTGAGCCTCCGCGCGGCTTCCTTCCGATTCCCATGTGTTTCGCCAAGGACTTTCACGACGAGCTGCCGCTGGGCATCATCTGCCGCGGCCGCACCAACATGTAGCAACGAACTCTGCGAATCTTGTGATTCGGCGGCGACAGCCGCATTGGGTGGGGCCCGCTGTATTCGAGGACTGAGTTCGTTGGCAATATCTTCCCAGTGGCCCAGCACGAGGAAACGCTTGACGACATTTTCCAGCTCCCGGATGTTTCCGGGCCAATCGTAGTTCGCGAAGCACTGCATGAGCGGCCCCGGAATCGCAGAAATGTCGCTGTGATATTTTTCGGCATAGAGACCAAGGAAGTGATCGCATAGCTCGGGAATGTCTTCGGGCCGTTCGCGCAAAGGCGGAAGCTCGATCCGCACGACATTCAGGCGGTAGTACAGATCTTCGCGGAAACTTCCCTGCCCGATCGACTCTTCCAGCTTAATGTTCGTGGCCGCGATGATTCTGACGTCAACCTTTGTCGTTTTGCGGCTTCCGAGCCGGCTGAACTCGCCATCCTGGAGGATGTGCAGCAGCTTCGACTGGAGGTGGGAACTCATTTCGCCGATCTCATCGAGCAGGAGCGTCCCCGTATGCGCCTGCTCGAACTTTCCCGTTTTGTCGGCGACGGCGCCGGTGAATGCGCCCCGCTCGTATCCGAACAATTCGGATTCGAGCAGCTCATGCGGCAGCGCGGCACAGTTGACTTTGACGAATGGCTTGTCTGCGCGTCCGGAATGGCGATGAGCGAACCGCGCCATGACCTCTTTGCCGACGCCAGATTCGCCGAGGATCAGGATGGGAACGTCGGTATTGCCGAACGGCGCAGGTATTTTCCGGCCGTGCGCAGGAAACTTGGGCCGCTGCGCGCTATCCAAAACCCGCTTACATCCTTGAATGCGATATCGCGGCTCGCCCGATTCCGCTTTGGAGTTCAACGAGTGTTTCAGGATCGAGCGGGCTAATGCAGGCCGGGCAGTGAATATCTTCGGATAGGACGTAGTCCGTCGGGTCTTCTCGACGACCGGTAAGACGAAATAGCAACTCACCAAATGGAAAACTCGCACGTGGCGAACACGTCTCGCATGCATGCACCTGGCGGCGGACCGCCGCAATGGTATCTGTAGACAAGACTATCGAAACCGTTACTTGCGGCTGTTGCGTTAGCACCAGTTCCCCATTCGTTTGAGATTGTCTTTCTAAAAGCTTCTGACAAGAGCATTTCCCGCGAAAGTAAATAATTTTGCCCGAGCGAATGGGCCATCTCAGGGCGACACCTGAGATATCGTGATCACGCGCTCGTGGACGAGGCTGACGATCTGCTGGGGAAGAAAAGGTTTGTTCACGATATCGAATCGGTATTTTTTACATTCGTTTTCTTCAGCCGTTGTCAGTTCGCCGCCGGTCATGATTGCCACGTGAATGCCGGGGTGTTGTTCTGTGAGTTTCGCTCCGAGGTCGATGCCGTTTCCATCAGGCAATATAAGATCGAGTAGCGCGAAATCGATCGTGTTTCCGGAGCCGACGCGTTCGACTTCTGCGACGGACTGAGCCGTACTCATTTTCCATCGCGTTCCTTCGCTCAATTCCAGCGAGAGCAGACGCAGGAAATCCCGGTTATCGTCGACGATCAAGATAGTGGGATGCGGTACGATTGCGGGCCGGGCGATGCCCGGCGATTCGAACGCCAGGCCGTCCTTTCCCTCACTGAGCAAGACTCGGACTGTCGAGCCGGGCTTGACCTTGTGCTCGATCACCAGAGTCGCCAAAGGTTGCGTCAGATATCGGTGAATACTGCGCTTCAACTCTCGCGCTCCGTATTGGGAGCTGGTGCCTTTCTCCAGCAAAAAGCTTCGACTCTCCGCGCTGATGTCAATGTTGAAGCACTTGTCTCCGAGACGACTATTCACATGTTTTTGAAGATCTGCGATCTGCTGGTCGAGAATCAAAGCGAATGCTTCCGAATCGAGCGGGTGATACGTGATGACGGCATCGATTCGATTCACGAATTCCGGTGAGTACATCCGGCGAACCGCGTTTAGCGCAATGGCTTCTAGCTTCTTGGTCAAAGCTGAAGGTTCCCCGACGGACGGAGGACGAAAACCCAGTTCGGGCTGGAGTTCTTTCATCATTTCGCGCGCGCCGAGATTGCTGGTCAGGAAAATGAGACTCTTTTCAAAATTGACTTCCCTGTTATCGCCCAGGCGCAACGTCGCTTTGTCCAGAACGCCAAGTAGCAACTTACTGATTGCGGGAGCGGCCTTCTCGATTTCGTCGAACAATACGATGGACAGGTCGCATGATGCGCTTGTTGCCTCTGTCAACTTTTCCTGAGTGAGAACCGGGCGAGTCTCGTTATGACCGAGGTAACCCGGAGGCGCGCCGATGAGCTTCGCCACTTCGTGGTCTGATTGAAATTCGCCGCAATTGATTTTGACGACTCTTTGCGAAGCACCATGGAGAATCTCTGCAAGAGCTTCCACAGTTCTGGTTTTACCTGTTCCCGTTGGACCGAGAAGCAGAAACACTCCGGCTGGGCGCCCACCCGGTGAGAGTCCCGCTTGATACGTCTTCACCGTCGAAGCGATCCCGTTGATCGCGGTTTGTTGCCCAACAATCTTCTCCGACAGCAAGTCGAGGATGCTTGTTGCTCCGGCGATCGCGGATTTGGCCGGCCGCGACGTCACAGGCTCACTCATATTCCACCTCGCTCTTCTTAGGCCGCCTCTGATTCGAATTCCAGTTCCAACTCGTCCAACTCTTGCCCGCAGAAAACCCTTTCAACAAGCTGCCAGGAACAAAGTCTTTCGCATTTTGGACAACGAGAGAACACATCGTTGATGTCGAATAGAGCTTCATGGGTGCAGCAGGCCGAAGCATATAGACCCAATTTACGAGCTCGCGCAGCGGTTTTCATAAGGTTCTTCCTTTCCCAACGGGCACATGTCTGGCACGCTAACAGCCAACTCTTGAGATCTAGAGTAAAGGACGTAGTTCTTTGAAACGGAACAGTTGCCCGAGTCACTTCACGCGATTTATTTTCACACGTGTTTCAAAAGGCGGACAAATCGCGCGCGCGCCTGGAATTTATTCCCTCGGTTTTGACGCTACCCATCCGCAGCGGTGATACGCCGGTCGGGCCAACGCATATGGACATCTGCGAGGAATTGAGACCATTTTTGATGGCTTTGGAAAACAACTCTAGACACGCTTCACACGTCTCCCTGTGTTCCAGTCGAGTTCATTGAACGGAAGGTCGTTTGTGGCGACGTGGGTAATCGGCCCCGCCCGACTTGGCCTGGACGGCTGCAGGAAGTATTGCCCGACACATAGCGTCTAAGAGAATTTATTCCGTCGCTCAAAACTTCGGACGGTGGTAATGGCATACCACTCACGATTAAGTCGTTACTCTTTCTGGACGTTTACGCGCCGCTCCCCATCCGATCAACTGCTGCCACCGTTGCGGTACAACACTTGCTAAGGGAGGTGTCCTGTGATGAAACTGCGACGATGGCAAATGTTTTTCGAAGAAGTGCGGCTGTTGCCGTTCGGTCGAGAACTCGACTAGGGAGGATTATGAAAACTGGAACAGATGTGACTCGGAACGGGCTGTACGCATCAGATTGCTGCCTGGCCGAAACCGGCCTGAAAAAGGACGCGATGTTTCCTCGGTGTCCGAAATGTTTAGAACTCACTATCTGGCTCTCTGTGGCCCAGCCTTCTGACACAAAACAGAAGAAAGCCGCGTGACTCGCTAACGCTTTGCGGCATTCCATGCAAGTTTCGCCGCACCCGTTGCGACGGCTAATGTTCGGCGATCGACGGAGGGTTGAATAAGTCGCTAAACTGGAAGGCACAATTCCGATTGTTGTGCTCGGTTCCAACGATGGCTCTGACCGCGACAATTTACAACCTGAGCGTCGACCTCGCCGATATCGATCGCGGTGTTTATGAAAAGCTCGACGTCTGCATCGCGCGTCAACCTTCAGAAACGATCGAGTACATGTTCATGCGCGTTATCGCCTATTGTCTCGAGTATGGCGACGGGATTGTACTCACGCAGGGCGTCGCATCGGGCAACGAACCCGCCGTACTTATTCGAGACCTGACCGGCCGAGTGACGGCATGGATCGAGGTCGGTATGCCCGACCCCGAGCGTTTGCATCGCGGCTTCAAGCTCGCCGGCCGCGCAGCAGTCTATACCCACCGCGACGTTCAAAAAGTGCTTGCTCAACTTTCGGCGGCCAAGATCGACCGGCTGTCCGCTGTTCCGGTGTATGAATTCGACCGGTCTTTTGTAGATGACATTGCGGCGCTGATTGAGCGGCGCTCAACTCTCTCCATTTCGGTAACGGAACGCGAACTCTACCTCGAAATTCGCGGCCGCACGTTTATCGCGACGATCGTGGAACATCGCGCTGAGTGACCGTAGCGTCATCGTTTTCTGATTCTAAAAACCCGCAACCAACGCGAAGTCCATGTCCGTTTTGATGAGGCGTTGAATGCCGCGGAGCTGATCCATTTCGTCATATGAAACCAAGGATACAGCCTGCCCTTCGGCGCCCGCGCGTCCGGTGCGGCCAATGCGGTGTATGTAATCCTCCGCCACCATTGGTAAATCGAAATTGATCACCACCGGAAGTTGCTCGATATCGAGACCGCGGGCTGCGATGTCCGTGGCCACCAAGACGTGGGTTTTGCCGGACTTGAAATCGCGAAGAGCCTGAGTTCTTGCGCTCTGGCTTTTGTCTCCATGAATTGCCGCGGCGCGAAAGCCCGATGACGCGAGATGCCGGCAAAGGCGGTCGGAACCGCGCTTCGTGCGGCAAAAAACGAGTGTCTGATCGCCGTTTTGCTTCAGCAGATGAACGAGAAGGTCGCGCTTTCTGTCATGGTGGACTCGATGAACGCGGTGCGACACAGTCGCGGCCGCACTGTTTGGAGCCGCTGCCTGGACCTCCGCCGGATTGATCATAAACTTGACCGCGAGTGCACGAATCGGTTCGGGAAATGTCGCCGAGAAAAGCAGCGTCTGCCGCTGCTTTGGAAGTGCGCTGAGGATTCGTCGTAAGGGCGGCAGAAACCCCATATCCATCATGCGATCGGCTTCATCTACCGTCAGGATTTCAATTGCAGATAGATCCACATTCCGTTGCTCCATGTGATCGATGAGCCGTCCCGGAGTGGCAACCACAATGTGAACGCCCCGTTTCAACGCATCGATTTGCGGCTGCATTCCCACACCTCCGAATATGGCCACGCTGCGAAGTCCTGTTTTACGGCTGAATCCCAGGAGTGATTCATTCACCTGAAGCGCGAGTTCGCGCGTCGGGGTAAGCACGAGCGCTCGCGGCTGCCGCGGCTTCGGTGGGGTAGCGTTAGCGCGAAGCACCAGACGCTCAATCATCGGTAAGCCAAAGGCAGCGGTCTTACCGGTTCCCGTTTGTGCGCTGCCGATGACGTCGCGGCCCTCGAGTGCGAGAGGTATCGCTTTCGCCTGCACCGGTGTCGGAACTCGATATCCGAGTCCATGAAGATTGTGTTTGATGACGGGCGAAAGCCCGAGATTGTCGAAAGACATAGAGATTGCTCCTTGTTCAGCCTGGAGCGTTCCCTGTCGACCGCGCTACGGGCACATAAATGATGCTTATTTTCAAGAGTTTGGGTGATGGGTACCGAACGGTGATCTAAGGGAAAGTCGGAAATGCAACACGCAAACACACGCAGTATAGCAAAGACCGGAAGGATCGACGAGAGGCGTTAAAGGGGTGCCGCGTTGGTAAGTCGCGCTTCCAGTGCTCATTTACCAGGGAGAAACAGCTTATTAGCTTCGTTTTGAAGCTCCTCAATGGTGATCTCTCCACGGGCATGGGATTGCAGATGTGTGTAGAACTGATTGTATTTCTTCATGCTCGTTTCGCGAGCCGTGACTGTCGGGATACCGGAACAGAATTTCTGAAAGTGCACACCTATCCGATCGAGGGCAAGGCTGCTTCGGCAGTAGGGACACTTAATTCCCGTCAATGTTACACCTGAGTGCCTTCTTGCGAGATCTTATGAACTCTCGCACTTCTTCGATTGAAGAAAACACCATGTCGCTCTTGCGGGAATTGCAGGGCTGACAACAGATGACGAAAATCGTTTTTGCGCCCATTAGCATCTTCTTCTTGCTCTTCGGAAAGAAGTGATCCTTTGTGGGCCGGGTTCTGTGGTGATCCCACTTGATCACTTGTAAGCAGTAAGTACAGGTATAGGAATCACCGAGGGTCAAGGATCGGCGCGCTCGCGCCATTATGCAGAACGCCTTACCGGCGTGTCTTTCTTCTCTGTTTTGTTTGGCGCCTGAATCGATTTGTCTGCGTTCGTCGGGGTTCTGGAAGTCGGCACGCCTTCCGCGCTTGATTTGTTCCGTAATTCTTCCTGTTTCTTACGCCGCTGGGCCTCTCGCTGTTTATCCCCGTAGGTCTGTGATCGCATGAAAGAAGTTTAGCACGCGGCCCGGACCGAACTGCCGTTTACAGAGATCGCGATGCTCAAAAGCTTGCTCTTGCCTCCACCGCCGAGCGAGGTCGACGGAGTTGCAGCCAAACACTATCATCTTTCGAGGAATGCCCGCAGGCGGCGGTTGCGGCTGGGATGACGGAGTTTGCGAAGAGCCTTTGCTTCGATCTGCCGTATGCGCTCCCGCGTCACACCGAAGTTTTTTCCGACTTCTTCAAGCGTGTGCTCGGTGCCGTCCTCCAGTCCAAACCGCATCTTGATGATGCGCTCTTCCCGAGGCGTGAGTGTATTCAGCACCTGCTCCGTCATTTCCTTTAAATTGATATTGATGACGCCGTCGGCGGGTGAAACCGCGCCACGATCTTCGATGAAATCACCAAGGTGTGAATCTTCCTCTTGACCAATCGGCGTTTCCAGCGAGACTGGTTGCTGCGCGATCTTGAGAACCTTGCGCACTTTCGATACCGGAATGTCCATGTGCTTTGCGATCTCCTCGCTGGTGGGCTCCCGTTCAAGCTCCTGGCCCAGAGCACGCGATGTGCGGGTCACTTTGTTGACCATCTCGATCATGTGCACCGGAAGGCGGATGGTTCTCGCCTGATCGGCGATAGCGCGGGTGATTGCCTGACGAATCCACCAAGTCGCGTATGTCGAAAACTTGAATCCGCGCCGATAGTCAAACTTGTCGACGGCCTTCATTAAACCGATATTGCCTTCTTGAATGAGGTCGAGGAATTGAAGACCGCGGTTGCTATATTTCTTCGCAATGGAAATAACTAAGCGAAGATTCGCTTCAACGAGTTCCCTTTTCGCGATCTCGGCACGAACCTGGCCCCGCATCATCGTTTGGACCGCGCGTCGAAGTTCGAGAGCCGTCGCATGGGCTTCGGTTTCGATTTCTCCGATATTGGCTTTTACGATCTTGATCTCTTTCAGAACATTCTTGCGGTATTCCTTCTTGCTACGATCGGCTTTACGTTCGAGTCGGCCGAGTTCCTGTTCGAGCGGACGAATTCTATCGACGGTCTCTTTCATCACTGCCATCAAGTGCAGTTTCTCGCCATTCGAGAATTCGAGGGACCGGATGAGCCTCGACAACTCGACTCGCGTACGGCCGAGATTCCAACGGGCACGCCGAAGCGATGCCTTTTTCGCCTTCGATCCCATTGCGTCCAATTTTATGCGGAGGGTATTTACGTTTTTATACGTCTTGCCGATCTGGTTGATAATGTCCAAGCTTTCCTGGAGCTTCTCTTCAATCTTGTCGTCGGTCAATTCCTCATCGCGAAACTGCAGAATATTTTTGATGATGCCGGGATCTTTCTTCAATTGTTCTCCCAGCGAGATGATTTCGCGGACGATGACCGGCGACCGCGACAGCGACTTCAATACCGTGAGGTGGCCGCGCTCGATACATTTGGCGATCACGACTTCTCCGTCGCGGGTAAGCAACGGGACCGTTCCCATCTCGCGCAGATAAATCCGGACGGGATCGTCGGTTTTCTCAAACGCGCTCGGCGTGAGGTCTAGTTTAACCTCGCCTTCAGGAGACTCGTTAAACTCGTTTTCGCCGGGAATCTTGTCCAGCCCGGCAAAACCTTGATCTTCGGTATCGATAACTTCGATGCCCGCTGTCCCGAAAGCGGAAAACAGATCATCCAAATCCTCAGCAGAGGCACCGATTTCAGGGGGCAGAAGGTCGCGCACCTCATCATAGAGGAGGTACCCTTTTTCCTTCCCGATATCGATCAGTTTCTGCACCCCTTCGGTATACTTGTCTTCAAGTGCCAATGGATTGTCCTATCTTTTCAAGGGCTGGTCGTCGCTTGCCTCAAGTTTACCAAACAAGCTCGTTCCAACTCGGTTTCGTTCGGACTTCAATCATTTGAGTTGCGATTTTCCATAGCAATACCGCCCCTTGTTCTTCGTTTAGTGTTGCTGCTCTCTAGTTGCTCGCGGTTAGCCACCGGCCAACCGCGCCGACGAGAACCAATGCGAGGATGAACCAAAACAGGCGGATCACCTTCTTTCGGCGTAATAGCGGATTGATCACCGTGTCAAACCAAGCACGGACGATGCGCTCCCGACTTTCGGACCCCGCTCCTAAGGAGGTTTCCGATGCCTTGTAGACATCGTGATGCAGCTTGAAAACTTCCGCCTGGAAACCATCTTAACAAGCTGCGTACATAGAGCACTGAACTATTCGATATTGGTGCGGGATCAATTGGAATCTAAGCATCTTGAGACGTGACCCAACGTGAACAATATGAGTGCTGGGACAATCTGAAAGCGCTTGGAAAGTCTCGCGTAAGTCGGCCGACAACGACTGACTGTTCCCTCAAGGCCATCATGAAATGTTACGCGGCGCGATTCTTGAGCCATGCGTCAAAAGACGCAGCGCTCTCTGTGGATCTCTTCCCAAGGATCAACCCTTCGACGCCAATGTCCTCGTCAAGGTCGGGCCAATGCAATCCGTAGCCCGCCCCGCTAATCTGAAAATTGGTTCGCTCCTGTGCTGCGGCGTGCGCCAGTCGTGGGTACGAGCCGATTGGGACTGAAATCGTACGGTCGTCTTCGAGATCGACGGCCAAGGTGTCGTCGGTAACCGCAGCGTTAGTTATTCTAACTGGCTGGGGAATGATCCCGGCAGAACTGGTCCCATTCATTTCTTAAGAGCTCCAAATTGTCACGCGCGATGCGCTCGATGTCACGCAACTCTTTGCGTCGATAATCCGTGATTCGCCTCTAACAACACGTCTGGATCAAGCCAAAACTTCGCGCTGCAATTCTCGCGGTCGACGTGTATGTGTCGCGGCTCGCCACAATCGTAAGAGTAAAAATAGAACCGATAAGGACCTGATCGCAGCGCAGTGGGCATGAGTAAGTTTCAAGCGCGGCCGTCGCGCCAACCGTCGTTAATACCGTATCATACATCGCCCGAGAGTCCGCACAGACCTGAGCAAAGTATTCAGCCGTCTCCACAATTTTCCCCAACATTACAGAAATAATCTTCACCAGCCGAATTGAAATCCCTGTTCCGTCGGCCGCATGAATAGACTCAGACCGCCTTCCGCAGTCGCGTTCCGTGGCCAGGTACTTCGACTTGCGTTGGTCCATCTGCCCAAGGATGTGTAGCTGATATTCGTCCAGATTCGCCAAAACTGCGATCGGAAGATCTGCTGCTTATCGCGACATACGCGTTTAACTGCAGGATCGGACGGGATTTGTAAAAGCATTTCAGGATTTGCCCGGGTCATCATACGAGCGCATACCGAATCGGTGTTTCTCAATCAATGTGCAATTCGGGGGCAAAACTCTTCTACTGGCCTTTGAAATACGCCCGAGAGGATTCGAACCTCTGACCTTTGGTTCCGGAGACCAACGCTCTATCCGGACTGAGCTACGGGCGCGTACTTTGGATTCTAGCAGTGAGAGACGGGTGAGGGGA
>Ga0070707_100002509_pt1 | contig 17479 bp, 18 predicted proteins | sample KBSK5502metaG_FD_65468 | JGI IMG/M metagenome (GOLD analysis project Ga0070707, IMG submission 65468) | Corn, switchgrass and miscanthus rhizosphere microbial communities from Kellogg Biological Station, Michigan, USA - KBS K5-50-2 metaG | ecosystem: Host-associated > Plants > Roots >... | reverse complement strand
GCCAAGACTGGAACGCTGGTCGCGAAACCGAACACGGCTGCTCCGACCACTATTATTTCTAAAGGAGCAGTAACGGTGCCTCCGATCAGAAAATAATCGGAAGGCAACAACCTCTCCCTGATCCCAAGAATGACAGCAGTGATCAGAGGTCGGTAGATCTGTAGTGGATTCTTAAGGACCGAAGCCGGGTCAGCGGGAAAGACTAGGAAAAATAGGGTCGAGGCTACGAAAGCGTAAATCCAGATTCTGATCCGGCGCGAAAGCTCGTTAATATGATCCCATAACGGAAGAATCTTGTCGCTCTCTGCCTCATCAGACAAGGATCGGATTTGGTCTCCTGTAAGCACTGGCGGCTCTCGATAGCCTGTTAAGATATCTTATGCCGGCACCGGCCGCCGCTGATGGAACATTCCCACCGGTAGGACTTTGGGCGTAGGGCGAGTCGTCGGATTCGTCGGGTTGGGACTACTTTTGTGCCAATCTCACGATCTCATCGGAGATTTCTTGGCGAGTCTTTCCCTGAGTGCTAATACCGAGCTTTTGTGCCGTATCGATGAGCGAGTCCGGGGTTGAGACAGTCGTCGAAGTACTCGACGGAGGCGGCATCAGGCCTTTCGAGGCGTCATCGAACTCCTTTCGAGCCTTGCCTATTGACCTCGCCAACTCTGGAATCTTCTGCGGACCCCAGATCAGAATCACCGCTAGCACGCCCAAGATCAGAAGGATCTGAAACGGATCACCGAGGGCCATACTATTTCCTTGCTATCCCAGAAACGGTTCCCAGCTTTAACTGTTTACCATAATCTGTTCAGGATGTTTAACGTTTGTTCTCGGGTTACCGTCCAGGGTCGTCGGAAACGGCTGGCTAGCGTCTAAGCGGTAGGCGTGCCCCTTGGTCGGGGTTTCCTTGCATTCTAGGCACTTAGAGCAAAGACACCGTTTCAGGCTTTCGTCCCAAACTATCCGAGTAGAGGTTCCGCAGCCCTCGCACTTGCCTGACCAGACATCGATTCCGTTGAACTTGCCGACGTGAAGCCGGCTTTGGTTAGATCTTTCCTTCATGTTGTTCTGCCCCACCTTCCTAGGGATTGCTGGCGATATATACCCACTTCCCCGATATGGGAGCAAAACAAGCAGATAGGGGGGTTTGGGGACCTCGGCCTCTCAGATGTCTGACCGATAGCATACATGCTAAGTTCAAAGGTTCACGAGTCGTCAAAGCTGTAGGCGTTCTGCGCCAACCAATCCTCGGAGTTCTTCCGTAGGTCAGAAATCAGAATCCGAGTTTGTGGGATGAGAACTAACGTATTCGCAATCTCAAATCCCCCTGCTACTCTGGACTGTTTTGCAATGTTTGCTTCTATTGCCAATAGCAACTCAGAAATCTCCGCATAGACATTTGGTGCTACACGGCGAAGTACCGGTTCAAGGTTGTAAATGGTCCTCTGTTTTCGCTTCAACAATCTAATGAGGTCCAATAGGCTTCCTGCATCGAAGTTTTCGTCTACTGTTCTGGTAACTCCGTGAATCTCGCTGACCAAATCCATCACTCTCGCTGGTGGCTTTCTTCTCGCAAGGGAAATTATGATGCTAATCGAAGATGCGACCAGTGCCAACGATGCCCCTTGCAGATACCATGGTGGAAATGGAAGAGGAAATGGACTGCTCAGGCTGAGAATAGCCAGAATCCCACTGCTTAGTAGAAACGTGACAAGGAGGTTGAATAGATTGTCATTTCGCTTCCAAATAAAAGGGAGGGCAGTTGAAACGAGAAAGCTCGGAATGTCCCTCTTTCCCTTTGGAGGTTTGTATCGGACCCGATTTGCAGCTCGAGCTTGGACTATTATCGAGGTGGACAGCGAGCCGAGCTTACTAGTGATCCGAGGGCGCGAAAGCCATTCACAAAGCCACCGTAACTGGGTTTCGACTCGAACATTATTTTGGAGAGAATAGCATGCCCAAAGATACACGCCACCTCTCGGAACAGATCGGTCGAACTTTCGAAGTTGTCGTTCAACCGTCGGCAATCCCTTCCTAAGCCAAAAGTAATTTGTTTTGCCAGAGTCCAATTCCACTAGGAACTGTAGAATGCAAAGTCTTGCCTCCCTCAGTCTTCGAATCATTCGCCCGAAGATTATTCGTGGCATACCTAGCAGGAAGAAAAGGCCGGCGAAAAGCAGCGTTAGATAGGCGTTATTTGGAACATGTCCGTAGGCTACTATGGTCACATAGATCGAGAGGGCAATGCCTATCCAAGACAACGCGCGAATGCCTCGTTGGGTTCGGAAAGTGAAAACGAAGCCTCGACGCGCTATTCGACTTAAGATCCGGTTCCGGAAAAGTGCCATTGCGCCATAGATGATGCCCCCGATGATCGTTAGGGTTGGAAGTGCGTTGGGAACATCAAACAGGGCGGGAACGAAGAGTGCGATTCCTATCCAGGTTAAGAGGAATCCGATCAGGCCGAAGAGTTCGGCAACGATAGCTGTTACAATCAGTTCAATGAACCGAGAATTTACGAGATCGCTGTCTTGGATCTCGATCGCTCGCATGCGCGACAATTTCGTCAGAGCAAGCGAGGTGAAGAATATTAAGATTGGAGACCCGAATTATTGCCCGGCTAAGGTTTCAAAAGCTTCCGCCAAAGGGACATAACCGTTAGCGCGAAGGCTACACCTTCGAGAACCAGTCAGCATCAATGTTGATCCCTCTAGCTTTGAGGTCCCTTGCGATCTTCTGTCGCCAGCCACCATGGCGATCCATCAGGGTGCGCTCAACTCCTCCAACGTCAGATGGAATGTTACATCCTTCCTTGTATAGGATCGAAACCTTTTCGTTACCTAAGGCCCTTCTGAACCATCCCAATTCCAGAATCACATTCGGACGCGGGTTTGCACCGTCGTCAGGGGTCAGGATAACTATTGCATGATCAACGTTGGAATAATTCTCCAGCTTTCGGTCTATCGACACACCTTCATTCGGCTTCTCTTGAAGAACTATGGGAGTCAGACCTAGGTTTTTCACGAAAAGTGTTACCGCGTCTCTTGCACCGTCATCGTGACCATGAACGATGAAAACTGTTACCCCGACGCTTGGGTGTAACGGGGCGGCTAGTATCGTGCGTTGTTGACTTGGATCTGCCTCTCGCATAAATCTAAGCTGGTCTCTGATCGAGTCGAGTTCGGAGATCCTCTTCGAAATCCTGTCGGCTAAAGCATCATCGCGCTTACCATATCCAGTTCCGTCGGGTGGATAGAACAACTTGAGAGCTTGGTATTCATTCAGAAAGAGTTCCGTGTCAAAGGAATTCGCAAGTAGGCCCTCATTGACCTTCGACCATGTCCTTTCGCGTTCCTCGGACGCATCTACGTCTTTGTGTCCCCAAACGGTTCGCCCCTTAATGGCTCTGCCCTTTCTTATCTGTTCGGAAATATCGGCCTCTATGGCTCTCCTAGTGCGAAGAAGCTGGGCCCGTCTATTGGACAATCTCCGTCGAGCTAGTAAGCCGTCCTCTACCAATTAAGACTAATTGGCCTTTGCGAGAAATGCGTGCCTGCAGAGCTACCTGAACGGACACTTCGCCCAATGCTCGACGTAGTGCCGCTCGCAAATCCGATTCCTGCGCTTCGGGAACCCCCGTTCCGCGCGTAGAGGGCCCCGGCATTATTCGCCCAACGAAACGACCCCGAGTCTATTCAGGCAGCCAGCTACCAAGTCGCAACGCGTGGTGCATGAGACCGAACCGAACAAGTATTTCGAGCTGGGCTGGCAGTACGTCACGACGCTACAGTCGGGCAAGATCATCATAGGTTTGCTTTGACCTTCATTCCCAAGAAACGTAGATCGTGGTCGGCTTGGACCAGTCTCCGTCCTTCCTTGATGTTAACAATGAAGAAGTAGAATGGACCCTCCACGTCGAATCCCTCGAAGATCAGTTCTTCACAGGATTGACAGAATAAGCACCATGGCACCCAATGGCCCTCCCCGGCCTGATGGTCATTCGCATCCCACCCCGTTGGATCATCGTATGCTCTACGGCATTTTACGCAGTAGCGCACCATGACTCCCACCTGACACGGACAGTCGTGAACAATGTCAGTTTTGTGTATGATAACGGCCTCTCTGTCGCGGCCATCATATCTCACTAGCCTTCTGATCACTAAGGTAGACCATCCTTCGGCCCGAAGACCGCTCTGACGTTCTTCATGTAAACTTCCCATTCATCAACCGGAATCTTACCGGTGAGATTTGCACGTGCTGGTTCCCTGAACCCTTGGATGTACGCTTCAATATTTTCTCTCACCGCGACTGACTGTTTCACAAGACTTGCAGTTCTCAATAGGTCAGACGGCGACATCGGAAAGAAGTCATGTGTCGCTACTGAACTGTTAGCCATTACGTGCAGAGGCCGCAGGTGCGCGGCCTCCCGGCCAACGATAATGGTCTGTCCCGATGTCAGAGTTGTCGTAACCAAGATGCGGTCAACGGTGATTGGAATCGGCATGCGGTTCTCGACTCTGAGAGTCGTTCGTATGCCGGGGCCCATCTCCATGCTCAAATCTTGCATAACGCTGTCAAGGAAGACCTCGACCTTTGGAACAGGGGTCTTTCTGGCCAGCATGTAGCTCTGTATTGCTTCTCGAAAAACAAGAGACCAGTTGGTCTCTGGATACGTCCTGACGAATTCGTCCATTTCCTGCTTGAGAGACATCGGAACGGACATGGTTACGTTTGTTGTGATTATCATGACTCCTCACTACAGTCTTGGTCAAACATAAATCTTCACACGTTTCCCGTGACTACTATGTATTGTCACTGTCTTAAATTTAACTCTTGTGGATTCACGAAGAACCTCGCCTGCGATTCTCATGGTTGTTTTGTCAGCGGTGCTTGCTGCCGCATCTGTGTCGGGAAAACCGGCTGGTTCGGCACGATCCCTAGGTATTTGTTTACTCGAGATAGAACGTTGCCGACTGGAAACATCAGAATGAAGAGCATGCCGGCCAACTCCTCTGGTTTCTGTTGTGGGTTTGTCTGTAGCAGACTCAGCGAGTTGAGAATTGCCTGGATGTCTCCTTGACTGTCCCACAAACCGTCTACGAGAGATTGGATCACTCTGCCCCTGCTACCCATCAAGGCCTTGTTCGCCATGGAATCGAGCTTGTCGATCGTATCCTTTGGCAGAAGGACTGTTACCTTTGTCAACTGCTCCTTCGGCTCTATGGTTGGCATACAGCCAATATACGGTGATAGAGTGGTATAAATAGCCTATGTTCACCAGCGACCCACCAGCTTCATGCAAGGGCAGTTTTCGGCGTGGTATTCTCTCGACCAATCGTCTGAGTCTTTGCTGTGGTCTGTTTTTAGCCACTTCAACTCGGATTCCACGTCCTCCCTCGCAGGTGTGAATAGCTTGAGGCGTTTTCCGCTACTGCCCGCCCGCACCACTTCGCCTTCTTCTTCGAGTTTTCTGAGAACGTTACCTATTGTCCCTCTGTCGCGTTGGAAGACCCAAGCGATCTCGTAGGCGTAGGTGGGCTTCCCACTGAGAACGATTCGGTCAGTTACAAAGAACTTCACAAAAAGAGCTAGTTCGCCAGCATCCAATCCGCGCATCCGTTCGACTAGCCAACCATAGTGCGCTCTGGCCCAGACCAAGAACTTGTCATTCTTCGGGTGCATTTTTTTCTGCTATGAATGGACGGTGCTGGCCGAAGATAAGGCCCACCGAATAGTGGTCGCAACCGAATTTTGTTCATGCAGAGATTAGCGTCCGCGCTTGGACAGGTACTCTTCGAGAGCGGCGGCGACCAATCCATCCTGATCGATTCCGGTACTCTGCATATCGACGACAAAGTGTTGCATCCTCTTCTTCAGTGCCGGCGAGATTTTGACGGTTAATGGCCGTTTTTCTTCCGGTTTCTGCATCATGAACGGTTCTTCCGGTTCGGGCTTCTCTTTGAACGGCTTCGTTCTTGGATCCCGAGACATTGCTAGCTGGGAATCTGGCTTTCTGGGTTTATGGACGTTTCTAGAATAGGCGCGGACGCGACCTTACTCTCGAGGAGAAAAATATGTCCTCGACAAAACAAGAATTCGCCGAAACGGCGATCGAACTTCCGTCCCAAGCGGACGTAAAACCAGACGACACGCCCGCGGCGGTCTCCGCGGAAAACCGGGTACAAGCAATCCAAAAGCTCGCGGATTCCATATCTGCACGCGACGAACGCACCCTAAACGACTACTTCACGCTCGGAAAGCTGGTCGACGACTGTTTACTCAGTAAACGGTTCAAGTCGATACGGCACATAGCAGAAGCGGTCAATAGACGGGGCTTCGGGCACGTAACACTCTCCCAGGCCAAAAGACTCTACACGACGGCTACGAGCGACGGACAAACATTCGAAGGGTTCGCCGAACATCTATCGAAAGAGTATCCAGAGGAACGCGTAACCTGGACCCTTGCTAGACACCATCTATTCAGCAAGGACAAAGAGATCGATCCCGCCGACGAGCTAGAGAACGAACTCGTCACTTGCCCCATGTGCGACGGAAAGGGGCAGATACCAAAGAACCTCCGTCCTATCTCACTAGCAAATCTGAACGCTAGCGAGACGGAGAAGTTCTCAGAAAGGCTGGGCGAGATAGCTAGGGAATCAAAGAAGCGGGGTAAATCTGTCCGGCTGACCTTCCCTAAGACAGGGGCTACCCGCAGCGAAGAGATCAAACTAGGGATCGTCGGAGAATGAAAGCCAGCGACCTACGAGAACGCCTAGGTTCCAAACGGAACCTAGACCCTTTTTCTTTCGTAACCATCGAAGTTGCCAGAGATACCCTAGGCAACCCGCCCGTGATGCTGAACGTATATAGCGGGAATGGTCAAGAAAAGATCGTGTTCTAAGGCGAAAGAATGGTTCCCGAGCTTAGGCTAGATTTGTACGACTGCCGGCACTTCGATAAGCCGTGGGTCGGTTCGATGGATAGGCAGTCCAAAGGGCTGGCGGGCGAGAACGGGCTATACGAGGCTCTGCTAATTCTCGCCAAGGCAAGGAAGTACCAAGAGGTCGAACTATTGGGTAGGCCAGATCCTGCGCCTGATCCAGGTGAGGCGTATATGATCGGGGAGAAGAATTACTATCCCGACTGCTATCTCAGGGTGGACGACCGCGAGTACCTTTTCGAGTCCAAGAACATTTTCTTTTACTTTGACAAAACCAACAACTGGGGCGGGCGAGCAAAGCCGCTAGGACGCCTCAGCCCCTTCTTCATGGAACCCGCTAGCTGGGTAAACGAAATGCTGGCGTACAAGAAATGGGACGAGCCTAGGTACCCGATCAGGGGAAGTGGGCATAATATTAGGGACGCGGACGGCAAGCAGAGGTGGGAATACGCTCATTACGTATCTATTCATAATATACAGAGCCTAACACGGGTCTACGTCTCGACCGTTCCCAGCTATAACGGCCAGAAGGCTTGGAACGCGTTGACGGCTATTTTCGGTAGCTTGGATAATATGATCTTCACGCACCATCCGATTCTAAGCGGCGAAATGTGCAGGGATGAACTAGATACCGAATGTCGAGATAAGGCGTCAAAGTGGCTCACCATGGAGTTATTCCACTTGCTTCAGGGTGGGGTCAAGGCCTGACACGGTTAGAATCGCCTGAAGAGGCAAGGCGGCGGCTAGGAATTACGGACTTTTTCGGACACCAACCCATCAAGGATAGTAAGGCTGGCAGAAGACCTTGCAAGGTGTGCCATTCAGGATATGCCGACCAAGTCATGCGTTGGTTCAGCCAGGGACTGAGCTACCAGAAGATCGCCGACAAGCTAACGGCAGTGACTAGGACGCATTATAATGACATGAATATCCACCGGCATATACGCCACACCTTAAGAAAATCAAAGTAGCACGTAGAATGCAACGTGTAGTAAGCTACCTCGAGGGCTCCTCGGTCAAGCTCCCGCAATTTTTGTTGCGTTGCATGTCGGTGGGTATTCCAAGGATAGGGAATCGGAGCGTTTACGGGTAAACGTTCGAGTCCACTGTAGACTGGGTCGTTCGAATTTGGTTCCGATCCATCTATGCGACCACTGGGTTGGATGGTCCAGATAATAGTAAGAATCCATGGGTTGTTTGCGCTACCATAGCCAAAGCTTGAATCATGCATCTACGTTCCTCCGATCAGACCGCAGGACAATACATGTCTCATTGCTTCCCTTGGTAGCGATCCTAGACTCAGATCTTGATGGTCAAATTGTAGCTGATTGAGAGGGTCTTATAGAGTTGGGACCAGCACGAGTTTTGGGTGCAATGGTCGGAGTATATTCCAGCTGTTCCGGTTATTGTAATCTTGTAAGTGCCGCCTCCAGTGCCGAACCAGGGCTCTGTCACTGCTGACGCGCCCCCTTGCCAGACGCCTCCGGGATTGAAGCCTTGGAACGCAAAGTCGAGCGAAGCAGTGCTGGGGTTTGGTTGCGTGGGTTGCTGAGCGGACTTGTATAGCATGTATCCGAAACCGAAGACGGCGAGACCGCCTCCGATGATTCCAACTGGGATATCAGCCCCAGGAACGAAGGCAAAAGGGACTAGAACAACCCCGATCGAGTTGACCGCAAGATCCACCGGGTCTAACGGCTTGAATCCCGCTGAGGGCGACAGGTAATAGCCGTAACTTGTGAAGAATGCGGCTCCAATGTTGGAGCTTCCGGAGATTGTTGCGACGCCGACTGTGATGGTCGCGTCCCGAATATAGTAGGTTCCACTTGACCCTCCGTTCGTCCAGGCCAATAGCGAAGTTGTGAATATTGGTTGATCCTGGCCCACTCCTAGGTTGTGGCTGAACGCGTATAGGTCAGTACCGATTTGGATGCCGCCATTGACACTGGAATCTGTAGAGTAGGCAGAGAAGTCCAGGCCAAGTAGTCCGGTGGACTGGGATGAGGGCGTAAACACAGAAGGGTCCAGGGTAAGTTGTGAGTTGAGCCAATCCGTGACCCAGAGGGAGGCTCCGTTGACGAGAACATTGAACTCGTCGAAATACGCCCATGTTTCCACCCCGTCGGCGTCATTATGGACTTGGACAATAAGCCACAACACATGGCCTTCCAACGGTGTCAAATCGTAGGTAACCTTCGTGTAATAGTTGGGGACGGTGATGGGGAAATCTTGCAGAAGGGTTCGGTCTCGCAAGGTCACTTTGACGTAGTCTCCAACTGACCCGCAGAGGCAACTCTCCTGAGTAAACGCGGCTCCCCAGAAACTGAGGACCGGACTGCGATAGCTCGGGTCGTTGGGGACCCGGAAAGCTTGGGCGATGACGCTGTCTTCTGCGGTATACACCACTGGCTCAACTGACGGATTCCGTCCAAGGTATGCTTGTAATTTTCCGTTCCCCGCCAAAGTTCCGTAATCGAAGAGTGGCGGTTTGTTTCCTCCGCTGTCCCAGCCCCTAAATCCCTGCTCGAAACCGCCGTTGACGAGGTTCACAGGGAATGTGGCCATTTCGAATCGTATGTCATCGAAATAGACTTGGAAGTTGGGAATTGTACTAGTGTAACCTCCGCTTCCGGTTTGCCCGTTGTCGTAGGCCACCATCAGATAGTCGATGGTTTTGTAACGGAGTTCTGAGAGGTCAGCTGTGGCCCTGTTCCAGCCGCCGGGTTTCCAGTAGGGTAGCGTTGAAAATGTTTCGAGCGCCGGATGTATGCGACGACTCTCGCCATCCATGATGTTCCTGCCCCTGTCGTCGGTAACGTCTCGTAGATTGGTTCCATCTGTAAAGTGGGCGTCAACCGAGACGTGCCCGACATTCAGAGGTACAAAGTAAGGGTTTACGTTGAACGCGAGGAACATTGGTGAAGAGAGTGGAATGTACACGTTTGTTAGCTCGAAGTACGCGTAAGCGTAGCCGGTTCCGGTGGATGAATAGTCGTGGCCGGCCATTCGGATCATCGTGGTGCTTCCGCTTGGCGTCGATTTCGGAGCGCCCAGTTCGCCTCCGACCCCGATCGTGGAGATAGAATTGGAATCGGTATTGTGTGAGTAGACCAGAGTGGCTCCAGAGATTGCATTATTGCTGAGCTCGTAGTTGACAGGGACAGGGTTCGTGTACGTGTTAACAATCGTCAGAGGGAAATCTTGCCGGACATATGCGTTGGCTGGGATGGAGACCGAGGTTGTTTTGCCGTTGTACCCGAACGCTGTAACTGTTGCCGTATAGGTTCCCGCTGGAGGATAGACCCAATAGTTTCCGCTCCTGTCAGTGTAAACTACGTAGCCGCCAACGTTGACTTTAGCGCCGTATATTCCGTTGAGGCTTGTACCACCGTTGGTGTAAACGTTTCCGAATAGCTCATCCGAAGGCCCCCCACCACCACCGCCGTCAGGGCATGGACAAGCAGGGAGAAAGAACTTTTCCCCCTTCGCGAGGGCGAAGTCTCCAAATGTTACCCCAAGGTCACTGGACGTTATCGAGGACGAAATAGAACTGGAGACGGTCGGTTGAATGAGACTCGCGCCGGCTGACCCGGTAATACTTGAACTTTGATAATAAGGTAAGGCAGCGTCCCAGTTCAGACCGAACAAGACCGTGTTCTTGTCAGAAGACAACGCGACTAGCGAGTTTTCGCCTCCCGGAGAACGTTGCCCGCTGGTAATAATCGGGAGGGTCAAAGGAATCCTGTTATCGCCGACGCGTTGTTCAAATTGAATTGCTGACGCAGAGATCTTATCGACGTGCCAGACGAGCCTGAAAATCTGCATGTTTCCCAGTGAAGTGATTTCTACAGGCATGCGTAGGGGCGTGTAGAGAGCATCATGCTTCTTCGCCTCAAAATACATGGAGACTTGAAGTGAGTGTCCCATGGTTCCTCGAATCATTATCTGATGGCTAGCTAGATAGTCGTCTATCGTGAATGTTGGGGTATTGTCCCATGACAGTGTTTGCCAAGAATCGAGAACCTTCGCTTGAACTTCCCAGCTCATTATCCCCAGGACAGTTTTGGTGATGGGGTCTAATATGTTGGCGGATTGAGGACCGATGTTGACAACGATATGGCCGTTATTGAAACTAGTCCCGACAAAGCTTGACCCCGTCTGAGCATTTAAGAGACCTAACAAGTGGGGTGATGGCAGACCCACCAGAATCAAAAAGGCGATTGCGGCTGCGTAGAACATTCTAGAACGCGGTTTTAGGTTCCAATTTTGCCCAGTGTTTTGGACCAGAGCGTGAATCCGCAGGTTCCTCGTCTTCATGTCAAGAACCCAGCGAAAACCGGCGCCCTGAATAGTAAAACATATTCTGATGCGGATTTGGTCAAAACAATTAAGCTTTATGGATACTAATTATCATAACACAAACGTTCTTTGCGTGTCAAACGTGCCGATCGGCTCTGGGTCTTCTACTTCTTCCTCAAGCAGATTTCTAGAGCGAACTGAGGGTTGTGCGCCCCTAGCTCACGCGAAGGAAGTCCTTTGGAGCTACTTACAAAGTTATCCAGTGCTCTTACAACGGCTGAAACTTTGTTCTTTAGAACCTCGGTTTCGCCGCTAGCCCTCTCCCCGCCGGTGTCCGTGATCGGTTGCGTTTACGCCCAAACGTTGCATCCGCCTATAAGATGGGCGACTCGAATTTAGTTCCGTCATACATCGCGCAGGGGTCGGTTGACCTCGATATATGGCAATATAGATCTGGGAATCCATTGCGCAACTTCTGACCGAGACCTCGAGACCAGCCCAAAAAACTATTATACATTCACTCAAACCCTGGGTCGTGAAAAATATCGGAATTATCTCTGCATCGATTGTCCTCTTCATTCTTCTGATACCGTTAGCAACCCACAACGCTTCCGCTGTCCAGAGCGCGACCTTTCAGCCGCCACTCCCGAAGGTCATGACCTACAACATCTACCAAGGAACTGAGCTCTTGGACGTCATCACCGCAACCACCCCGACACAGTTCGTCCTCGCTGTCGCCACCGATTACAATCACCAGGTAGCCAACAACTTCCCCGAGCGAGCACAAGCAATAGCATCAGAGATTGTCGCAGCAGGACCGGACTTAGTCGGGCTACAGGAAGTAGCCCTCTGGAGAACCGGACCCCACACCTCACCACCAACACCGGCTACCACAGTAACGTTTGACTACCTACAGATCCTACTCAATGCCCTGGGCGCTCAAGGCGCGTCGTATAGCGTCCTTGTCCTCCGGAACAACTTTGACGTCCAAGGACCCGGGCTCTTCCCCACGGGGCTCCTGGATGTCCGGCTGACCGATCGCAGCGCCATCCTCGTTCGGACAGCAGATCTCAACCTTCGAGGCCTCACCTTCACCAACATACAATCACCAGACTACACCACCAACACGGTCATCACAACGCTAGCAGGCCCAGTGACCCTGCTGGGAGGGTACGAATCAGTGGACGTTACCGTTTTCGGCTTCACAATAGCACGCTTCATATCCACACACCTTGACGGTTTCTCGCAAGTCGTCCGAAACGCACAAGTCCAACAACTCATCAATGGACCCATCAACACCAGAATACCCGTCATAATGTCAGGCGACACCAACGCTGCCCCTGGAAGCTCGACCTACAACCTCTTCCTTACAGTACAGCTCACAGACTCATGGAGCCAAGTAAAACCGAACGACCCCGGCCTCACATGCTGCCAGGTCGACCAGAATGGTGTTGTAGTCGACATCATAAACAATCCTACCTCCTTCCTAGCCACGAGGGTCGACATGGTCTTCACAAGAGGCATCTTCCAAGCCACCGCCGCGATCCTGGTAGGAGCAGACCCATCAACACGCACACCCTCAGGCCTATGGCCATCAGACCACGCAGGCCTGGTCGTCACCCTCGGATTCGCCCAACAAGACTCCTAACTTATCCAGCCGCTCCCCTTTTTTTTCTCATCAACAACACCCGTTCTTTCCTCTAACATTGAGGAAGCTGTGAGTCGCTAAGAGGTGACGTCCAGATTAGTCCTTTGGATTCTACCAGGTCTTCGGCAAATCTTCTCATCGGCCTATCGAGAAAAGCACTGCCTCGCCGGAGGCTTTTTCAGGTTAAAGGCGATTCGAATTTGGTTCCGATCCAGATAATCTCCTAGCGTCGGCCTGCTTGAAAGGAACTAGCCGACGTGGGTGCCTAGACGTCTTCGGTATCCTGAAAACGGTTTTATTCTCATAGAGCGCTAACTGGCTCGGGACAATGGTTTGGCTGAGGGCGAACGTAGACTTGCTGCGATAATGTTCACAGACATGGTTGGCTACAGCGCCCTTTCTGAGAAGAATGAAGCACAGGCATTGCAACTACTTGAAGAGCACCGGAGGCTCATCAGACCATTCTTTCCCAGACACAACGGCCGTGAAATCAAGACCCTTGGCGACTCTTTTCTTGTTGAGTTCGCTAGTGCCCTTGAGGCTGTCAGGTGTGCTTTCGACATACAACAATCGTTGTACGAACTGAATTTTGGTCGTCCGGCCGAAAGCAAGGTACTGCTGCGCATCGGAGTTCACCTGGGCGATGTCATTCACAGAGAAAATGATGTCTACGGGGACGCCGTCAATGTGGCGTCGAGAATAGAACCTCTTGCAATGACTGGCGGGGTATGCGTCACAGTACAAGTGTATGACCAGATAAAAAACAAATTCGAATTTCCACTCTTGAGCCTAGGCAGAAAGGATCTGAAGAATCTAGCAGAGAAAGTCGAGATCTACCAATTAGTACTGCCATGGCAATCAGATACGAAAGGCGAAAGAAAAATGGACAGCCAAAGAATTGCTGTCATGCCCCTCCTCAACATTTCTCCGGAACCTAACGACGAGTACTTCGCAGACGGACTTACGGAGGAGCTGATAATGAAACTCTCGAGGCTACCAGGGTTGAAGGTGATTGCAAGAACATCAATAATGAACTACAAGCATCAGCAGAAGCGTATCCGAGACATAGCGAACGAGCTTGAAGTGTCCTCTATCATTGAAGGAAGCGTGAGAAAAGCTGGTGACAGAATGCGAGTGACTCTTCAACTCATAGACCCGGCGACCGAGGAGCATCTTTGGTCCTCCAACTATGACAGGGATCTGGGCGACGTATTCGCGATTCAGACCGAGATTGCCGACAAAGTTGCAGAGGCTCTCGCACTTCGAGAGTTCACTCGACGAACACAAGAGCACACTCCTGACGTCCTAGCATACACAATGTTCTTGCGAGCAAACCATCTCTTGCATGAACCTTGGTCGATGCCGAACTTCAAGGAAGCACTCGCCTTGTTCTCCCAAGCTATCGAGAGGGACACTCGGTTCGCCAGAGCTTATGCCGGTATTGCTCGAGCATGGTTCTTCCTAGGAACAAGTGGGTATGAGAACTTCAGCATGATCAATGAAAAGGGCAAGCCAGCTGCTGAGAAGGCTATCGAACTCGCGCCGTACGAAGCAGAAGCCCACATTGCCATGTCAATGATTTACCTTGCACAGGACAAATTCGAGTTGGTTATCTCCGAAGCTAAGAAAGCTCTTCAGTTCAACCCTAACCTTGCCGAAGCGTATCAAACGCTGGGAATCGCGCAGGAGAGTCTCGAAGGCCCTGCTGCGGCAATTAAGTCGTTTGAAACTTCTCTAGAGTTGGATCCGTTTTCTCTCGGGACGATAGCGGACTTGGTGGTGGCATACCAAGCGCTAGGCAGAACGGCTCACGCCTTGGAATTGCTTCAAAAGACCGCTAGAGTCCATCCGACAAGTCCCGAGCCACAACTCGGACTCGCCAGGTACTATATGTGGAACCAAGATTATCTCAAAGCTCAAGAACATCTCGATAGATACATGGAACTGGGGGACAATCGACCCGAAATCAAAATGTCGGGTGCTAGTTTGCAAGGGACTTTGTATGCATTTCGCGGAAAAAGGAGAGAGGCTGAGGAGTTGGTTGATTATCTCAGCGGACTGGATAAAGAAAGCGCTGGGCTGCAAGGGATGTTACCCATATTGGCAGTCCTCGGAAAATTCGATGAGGCGTTTGAGTGTCTTATGCGATTGGCAGATATTGGAGCATGGTGGATAGGTATCAAGTACTTACCACATTACGCCCCTTTGAGAGAAGACCCGCGTTTCAAAGAATTCTGCAAGAAAGTCGGAATTCCGCCGTCATGACCCAGATAGAATTATTTCTCCCGGCTGAGAAAGAGTCGCCAGCTTTGTCTAAGCACTTTTCTAACTGGCTTTCTCCTTCTTCTCTTCGAGTAATTTGTGCAACGCCATTAGCTGTTCTGTTGGGGAATGTCCCTCATGCGGTGCCATCTTGGCGGCGACGGCGCTCAGTAGTAGGTTCAGCTTCGCTTCTAGATCCTGCACCTTCTTGTCCTGAGCGATGTCGTGCTTGAATACCTCTATCGGCTGTAGCCAAGTCATGCGGTCATTGCAGACCTCGAACCATTTCTCCGTCGTCTCGTTGTCTTGTTCGTCTTGGTAGGCCTTCCCGAGCTTTCCTGCGTGTCCGACTATGGCCCCTACGAATTTTTCAGGCAGACCGCACGCCAACATAGTATTCTCCGCGAACTTGCGCAGGCTGTGAGGGCTGTAAATCTTCGAACCGTCTTCGGCGTCCTTCAGTCCGCCTTTTATGAATAAGTCCTTGATGGAACGCCAAGCTGAAACATCGGTTAGGTGGGTCTGTTCGGCCCGATCTTTCCTCTTGCCCTCTTTCGGTATCTTGCCTTTTGGCTTCTTACCAGGAACTTCGCCAGGGAACATCCATTCAGACTTGACACCTTCGTGGGCGTTCTTGATCCATTCAACCGTTTCGGCAGTTAGGGGAACCCAGCGCTTGTAGTTCATCTTGGTAACCTCCTTGGGCAGTTCGATCCGGTAGTAGGGCTTCCCGTTTCTTCCGGGCAAGATGTCTTTCATTTTCCGCGACAGGGCCTCGTTAATCCTCATTCCGGTACAAAGCACGGCGATCAACGCCCGAGTCCTAGGATCGGCCAAGTTCAGAAGGTGCTTCAGTTCTTCCCGTTCAGGCGCTAGCTTCTCTATTTCGGTTCCAGTGTTTTTGAATCCTGCAAGCGTGTCGAAAGTCTTCATGCTAAAGTTCTGTTCGCCAAGGACTGAAATCCAGAAGTCCGGAAGCATAGAGCGTAGCTGAGCGATGGTTCCCGGCTTGAGTTCCCTGTCCCGCAGTGAAGCGATGTACCTCCTTGAAGCTATGTAATGATCGATCTTGTCAAGCCATATGTCGTTCAGCAGGTCGTCAACGCTATCCTTGTCGTTTGCCCGGCATAGGTCGTCGAGAAGCTTTTTGCGGCGTTGCCTGACCTCCTCAACGACGTCTAGGTCCTTTACCCACTCGGTCCACGGGAGGACGTGCTTCGCCTTTTCCACCCTAGGCTAGCCCCCTATGCGTATTCCGATTCTTTAACCCAGCCTTTCGCTCTACCATAATCATTACCAATTGTTCGGTCGAGCCGCGAAAGCTTATGCATCGCTCGAATTTCCCGAAGGGAAGGTCGTCAACTTCTGAAAATTTTCGTCTGCTTGCGGCGCGTCCCGGACACAGCAACTCGCATCAGGATAGCTTCTGATGGGAAGTCAATCGACACATCTGATGCAGAGTTCGTAATCAACCCTTACGAAGAGTATGCCCTCGAGCAGGCTGTCCAGCTCAAGGAGAAACATGGGGGCGAAGTCACCGTGGTCACTTTGGGTCCAGAGAAGACGACCCAGGTAATAATGAAGGCACTAGCACTCGGTGCTGACAAGGCGATTCATCTCAAGTCCGACAAGGTCCCGGATGATCCTGGATCAATTGCGAAAGCGCTTGCCAACGAGCTGAAGGGGGTGGAACTTGATATCCTCTTCTTTGGAAAGAAAGGCGTCGACGATGACAACCAACAGGTCGGCCAGATGGTCGCAGAACTGTTGGAGATTCCCTGCATTACGCAGGTCGTCAAGCTAGACGTGTCTGACGGAAAGGGAGTTGCGCATCGAGAGGTAGAGGGAGGATCGATAACGGTCGAAACGACCCTTCCCGCGGCGTTCACGGCAGAAAAGGATCTGACTGTTCCACGGTACGCGTCACTTCGGGAACTTGTAGCGGCAAGAAAAAAACCGATCATGGTCAAGGACATCCAGCTGCCGCCATCATCTCTTGAAATTGTCTCTGTCCAATATCCTCCGCCCCACCCTCCTGGCAGGATTGTGGGAAAGGGAGTCGACGCAGTTCCAGTACTGGTGAAGCTCTTGCATGAGGAGGCAAAGGTGATCTAAAACTGACAGGAGGAGTTCTAGTTCTCGCAGAGTCTTCGGGAGCTGCGTTCCGCAAAGCTACCTTCGAAGCGGTCACCGAAGGAAGAAGACTAGCCGATCTTCTCAACGTGAGAGAGTATGCCCTGGCGATTGGAAATAATCTGAAGGATCACGTCAGTGAGCTAGGAAAGTACGGAGCCGACAATGTCATTTTGGCAGATGAACCTTCACTGGCT
>Ga0070707_100002508_pt1 | contig 17480 bp, 18 predicted proteins | sample KBSK5502metaG_FD_65468 | JGI IMG/M metagenome (GOLD analysis project Ga0070707, IMG submission 65468) | Corn, switchgrass and miscanthus rhizosphere microbial communities from Kellogg Biological Station, Michigan, USA - KBS K5-50-2 metaG | ecosystem: Host-associated > Plants > Roots >... | reverse complement strand
CCCTGCCAGATGGTGTAGCCGCCGGTCAGGATCAGCAGCCCGGCGCCCAGGTAGCGGCCGACGCCGCCCAGGCGCCCGGCAAGCGCCTCGCCCAGGATCAGCCCGAGGAGCGGCATGCCGGCTTCGAAGAGGCCGAAGGCGACGCCGACACGCAGCCGGGTGCGGCGGTCGACTCCGGAGAGCCCGATGCCGATGGCGCCGGCGAAGTTGCTGAGCCCTACCGACACGCTCACCAGCAGGAGGCCGGCAAGCGCAGCCACTCAGGAATGGTAGGGGCGGGGCTTGCCCCGCCAGCGTGAGGGAGGGTCAGGACCTCCCCTACACGACCTCGGCGAACCTCGGGAGCAGATACTCCTGGGCGTCGAAGAGCACGTCCAGCACCCGCGACGCCTCGCGGGCGCGGTTGCGAAGGAGCGCGCGGTGCAGCTTGGGATCCACGTCCCGCAGGAAACTCCCGATCTCCTTGACCAGAGGCTCCGGCACCGTGCGCTCATCGCCTTCGAGCATGCCTTCGATGGTGTTCAGCCAGGTGTCGAGCCTGCGCATGTCAGCGCGCTCGGCGAGGACGCGTTCCTGACGCTCCCGCTGCTCGCGGGTCTTGCGGTGAATCTCCTCTACTGCTTCGCTAAGCAACCGCCCCTCCCGCCAGCCGGTGGATATTCGTGATAACGGCAATGTAGATTTTGTTAGCACCATTGTCAAGGGTTATCGACCCCTCTTCGCTGCGTCGCTACACCGCCGGCGTCCTCGAGCCCTGGTCACCACTCCTGGTCAGCAACCGCGCGCCCTACGAGCCGGGGCCGGGCGGGCGCCTGCGGCGGGGGGCGGGAGGCGTGGTCACGGCGCTGCTCACCGTGGCCGAAGCCACCGGCGCCCCGTGGGTGGCCTGCGCCCGGACGCCCGCCGAGCGCGAGCTGGCCGCGGCCGGCGGCCCCGTCGACCTGGCGGGACTCGAGCGTCCGATCCGTCTCCACTACGTGGCCAGCGACCCCGATCGCTACCGCAAGTTCTATTCGGTCGTCGCCAACCCCCTGATCTGGTTTCTTCAGCACTACCTCTTCGACCTCTCGCGCGAGCCGCTGATCGACGCCCGCTACTGGGACGCCTGGAACGACGGCTACGTACGCGTCAACCAGGCCATCGCCGAGCGCGCGGTGGCGGTCGCCCGCGAGCTGCCCCGGCGGCCGCTGATCCTGACCCAGGACTATCAGCTCTACCTGGCGCCGACCCGCATCCGCGAGCTCCTGCCGGGAGCCACCCTGCAGCAGTTCATCCACATCCCGTGGCCGACGCCGCACTACTGGAAGGTGCTGCCCCAGCCCATGCGCGACGCCATCCTGACCGGGCTGCTGGCCAACGACGTGGTCGGCTTCCAGACCCATTCCGACGTGCGCAACTTCCTGGTCTCGGTGGAGGAGCTGCTCGGCTACCGCGTCGACCATAGAGAGCGCGCGATCGTCCACCAGGGCCGCGTGGTCTGGGCCCGCGCTTACCCGATCTCGATCGACGTCCCCGCCATGGAGCGGCTGGCGACCACGCCCGCCGTCGAGGAGGAGATCGCGGCCCTGCAGCGCAAGCGCCCGGAGAAGCTGATCGTCCGCGTCGACCGCACCGACCCGGCGAAGAACATCGTGCGCGGCTTCCTGGCCTACGAGCGCCTGCTGCGCCAGCACCCCGAGTGGCGCAGGCGGGTGCAGTTCTACGCCTTCCTGCAGCCGTCGCGGCAGGACATCACCGTCTACCGCGACTACCTGGCCGCGGTCAAAGCCACCGCCGAGCGCGTCAACCGCGACCTGGGCGAAGCGGGCTGGTCGCCGATCCGGCTCGAGTTCGGCGAGAACTTCCGCCGTGCCGTCGCGGCGTACGCCGATTTCGACGTGCTCCTGGTCAACCCCATCTACGACGGCATGAACCTGGTGGCCAAGGAGGGCGCGCTGCTCAACCGCCGCGATGGCGTCCTCGTCCTCTCCGAGAACGCCGGCGCCCACGAGGAGCTGGGGCAGTGGGCGACGACCATCAACCCCTTCGACGTCGACGCCACCGCCGAGGCCCTCCACGTGGCTCTCAGTGCCAGCCAGCCCACGCGGCGCAGGCTCGCGAAGGCCCTGCGTGAGCAGGTCAAGACCCACGACATCGGGCGCTGGATCTCGCTGCAGGTCAGGGACCTGCGCGACCTCGTCTTCGAGCAGCCCGCGCCAGGGCGCTGAGGAACCCGGCCGCGGCCACAACGCTCTCGACCACCAGGTCGCAGGCCGCGAACACCTCCGCCGGCGTCTCCGGGCTGGCGACACCCACCGCGAGGTGGGGTACGCCCAGCCGGGCCAGGTATTCGAAGCAGCCGCGGTCGCCGTAGTCGTCGCCCAGGAAGACGACCCCGCCCGCGCCGGTGCTCGACACCAGCGCCCGGAGCGCACTCGCCTTGTCCCAGCCCGCGGGCAGGATCTCGACCACCATGCGACCCGGGCGTGCCTCCAATCCGGCCTCGGCGGCGGGTCCGGCGATGGCCTCCAGCACCTGGGCTGCGGCCTCCGGGCTCTCCCGGAAGTGGAGGGCCAGCGCCCCCGGCTTGATCTCCAGACGGGCGCCCGGGATGCCCGCCACCAGGGCTTCGGCAGCGCTTCGGAACCTGGCCACCGCCGGGTCGGGACCGCCCTGCCCGTAGTCGCCGAGCAGCCGCACCCCCGGCAGATCGAGGACCCGTTCCAGGTCGGCCTGGGCGCGCCCGCTGATCACCGCGACCGTGCCCACGACCTCGCGCAGCCGCCGCAGCGCCGCCAGCGCGGCGGGCAGCGGGCGGGCCTCTTCCGGCCGCCGGACGATCTCGGCCAGGGTGCCGTCGAAGTCGCTGGCCACCAGGAGCCGGGCCGGGTGGAGCGTACCCAGCAGGCGTTCTATCAACGTGGGGACGATCCTCTTAACGGTGCTTAACCTGTACCCGCCTGGTGGATCAATTATGATAGCGCCGTGCTAAGCATTCGCAGACCGCGACTGCGCATGCTCTGGGGGCGGGTGGTCGGCTGGGCGCAGCTCTGGCTGCCCCGGGTGCGCCGGGAGGCCGAGAGCGCGCGTGCGGGGATGACCTCCTTTGCGGACGCCGTGGGACACCAGTACCGGCTGTCCCGGGAGGCCCGCCAGTTCGGCGAGCCGCCGCGCGACAGCCGTGGCCGGCGGCTGCGGGCGAGCGCCCACGGGACCGGTCCCCGGTTCGCGCGCGCCGGCGGCTTCGGGCTGCTGGCCCCGCGGGACCTGAGCGAGTGGCTGCCGGCGGCGGCCAAGCTGACGCTGATCTTCGTGCTGGCCTCCGGCGCCTTCCTGGCCAGCTCCCAGGCGTACATCGACTTCGCCGCCGACCTTCCCAACGCCCACGCCATCGCGGCCACGCCCCTGCCCGAGGACACCCTCATCTACGCCGACGACGGCAAGACGCTGCTGGCGGACGTGCACCCCGAGGGCCTGCAGCACTACTACGAGCCGCTGTCGTCCATGGGCCACTGGCTGCCCGACGCCAGCGTGGCCATCGAGGACACCAACTTCTGGCACGAACCCGGCATCGACCCGGTGGCCATGGTGCGCGCGGCCTGGGTCGACTGGCGTGAGCACCGCACCGCCCAGGGCGCCTCCACGATCACCCAACAGCTGGTCAAGCTACGCCTGCTGGACAGCTCGCCGACGTACGAACGCAAGCTGAAAGAGGCGTACCTGGCGATCCAGGTCGACCGCTCGTACTCCAAGGCCCAGATCCTGGAGATGTACCTGAACACGGTCCACTTCGGAAACAACTCGCAAGGCTCGCTGGCCGCCTCCCGGATCTACTTCCACAAGGAGACCAAGGACCTCGACCTGGCTCAGGCCTCGCTGCTGGCCGGGATCCCGCAGAGCCCGCTCTACAACTCCCCCTTCAACAACTGGGCGCAGGCCAAGTCGCGCCAGCAGTCGGTGCTGGACGCCATGGTGCGGGCCAGGATGGTCACGCGCGCCGAGGCCGACCAGGCCTACGCCGAGGACCTCAGCCCCATGAACGGGAAGATGTTCGGTCCCCGGCCCCAGGTCTTCGCCGCGTCCGGCTTCACGTACTGGGTCATGGACCAGATCGCCGCCGGCTACGGGATCAAGGTTCTCCAGGGCGGCGGCCTGCGGGTGATCACCACCCTCAGCACGCCGCTCCAGAGCATCGCCGAGCAGGCGATGATCCGGCAGCTCAACGACCAGCGCTGGCGCCATGTGAGCCAGGGTGCGCTGACCGCCATCGACCCCCACAGCGGGGCGGTGATCGCGATGGTGGGCGCCGCCGACGCCAACGGCCCCGACAACAACAACAACTTCGCGGTCTGGCCGCCGCGGAACCCGGGGTCGTCTTTCAAGATCTACAACTACACGGCGGCCATCGCCAGCGGCAAGTACACGATGGTCACGCAGATCAACGACACGCCGCTCACGATCACCAACACGACGCCGCCCTGGCAGCCCAAGAACTACGACATGAAGTACCACGGGACCTGCCAGCTCCAGCAGTGCATGGGCAACTCGCTGAACGTGCCCGCGGTCAAGGTCGAGATCGGCAACGGCGTCGACAAAGTGGCGCAGATGGCCCGCGACATGGGCGCGCCACCCTGGGTGCCGCAGCCCAACGGGAAGTTCACCAGCGACGACCCGCTGAACGCCTTCGGCCCCTCGCTGACGCTCGGCGGCTACGGCGAGACCACGCTGCAGATGGCCACCGGCGCCTCGGTGCTGGCCACGCAGGGCATCCTGCACCCGCCGTTCGCGATCTTCAAGATCACGGCCACCGACGGCACCCCGATCTTCACCGCCGACCCCGCGAGCCAGGCCAAGACGGTGCTCGACCCCAAGGTCGCTTTCATCATGGAGCAGATCATGTCTGACGACGACAACCGGGCCATGATCTTCGGCCGCGGCACGCCGCTCACGCTTCCCAACCGGCGGGTGGCCGCCAAGACCGGCACCACCGACGACTTCAAGGACGCCTGGACGATCGGCTTCACCCCCGACCTGGTGGCCGCGGTGTGGTTCGGCAACCCGGACTGGTCCGCCATGGTCCAGGGTTCCGACGGCGTCTTCGTGGCGGCGCCCGGCTGGCACAACTTCATGCAGTCGGCGCTCGACGCCATGGGCAAGGGCAACAACTGGTTCGGCGAGCCGCCCGGCTTGACGCACGCCAACGTCAGCGGCAAGACCGCCTACTTCCTGCCCGGGACCAGCCCCAGCCAGCCGGCGCCCCCGCTGCCCAGCTGGGCCCAGACCTCGAACCCCGCCCCACCGCCGCCGCCCAAGTCCGGCTGATGTGGAGGTGGATGGCCCCGGGCGTTTGTTCGGCGTTCCTTTACATCCGTACCTTGCGGGTGTCCGCAAGAGGCCCCACAATCCCTTCGGAAACGTAGGCCCGTTCCTGTCACCTAAAGCATGGTGGGACTCTCTGGAAAAACGGGCCCCGGAAAGGAAGGACCGATGAAGACCAAGCAGCGAGAAGTCGTCACACTACCGTCGTCGGCGCCGCCCGAGGGCCCCAACCTGGACCGGCCGATCTACACCCTGAGCGTGGCCTCCGAGATCCTGGAGACCCATCCCCGGACGCTCATGATGTACGAGCACCTGAACATGATCAAACCCAAGCGGACGGTCACCAACCGCCGCCGGTACTCGCAGCGCGACCTCATGAAGCTGCAGGCGATCCAGACGCTAACCCGCAAGCATGGCGTCAACCTGGCCGGAGTGCGCTACATCCTGGCGCTCATGAAGAGGCTCCAGGAGGCGGGGATCGAAACCCCCGACGGTCTGCGCGATCTCGACGTCTCCCTGCTAGACGTCTGATCCCGTAAGGCCGGGCGAAGGCCCGACCCCAAGCTCAATCGGAACATCGCGCTGTCCATAAGGTGATAGCATTGATAGTGCTTTGTCTCAGTCCGAGGGTTCTGAGATGGGTGCCGCGCGGATGCGGGAGCTGCTCACCAACATCTCCTGCCCGCTCTGCGGCGGCACGCGCTCGGACACCCTGCTCGTGGTCATCGACGGGCCGGCCCACACCACGACGGTGCGCGCCCAGTGCGTGCGCTGCCATCTCTTCTGGTCCTTCACCCTCGACAGCCAGCTGGGCCTGACGGCCCCGGTCGCCAGCCGGCCCTCGATGCCGGCGGGTCCGATCACCGTGGACGAGGTGTTGGAACTGCACCGGCTGCTCAGCCAGGACGCCCCGCTGGGCGAGCTGCTTTTTGGACGGATCAGCTGATGTCCAAGAAGCGCCGCCGTCTCGAGATCAAGGTGATGCCGCTGCCCACGGCTTTCATGGACGAGACCGCCTCCTGCCCGGTGTGCGGCCGGGACGCCAGCGCCATCGGCCGCCTGGCCATGCAGATCGTCTTCCGCTGCGAGAAGTGCAAGGTGGTTTTCAAGAGGAACCGTGCTTCGCCGTTTGAGTGGTAGCAACGCGGTTTGCGACACGAGACAGTCCCTCCCCTGAGGGGAGGGATATAGGGAGGGTACAGGTACCGCACAACCCCCTCCCCGCCCTGCGGGCGGACCTCCCCGCGGAGCGGGGCGGACCTCCCCGCGGAGCGGGGAGGAATGTTCTGTTGGAGGGGTACCGTGGGCCAATGAAAGCCAGGGTCGCGCGCGGCGTCGCTTACGGAATCTTGTCAGGACTCGCCGCCGTCGCGGTCGTGGAGGCCACCCGCCCCCTAGGCGGCCCGGCCCCGGTCATCGATTGGGACGCCGTCCGCCGCCACGCCCGCCGCCGCCTCCGCGACGAGTGGCCCCTCGACGCCGCCGAGCGCGCGCGCCTGGGGCAGCACTACGCGGCGCTGGCGGCCGACGTCCGCCAGCCGCTGTTCGATGTGGTCGGCGGGCCGCCCATCGAGATGTCGCCCTTCCAGGCGCTGGGCCGGATCGAGTGGGTAGACCTCAACGTCGAGATCATCCGCCGGGTGCTCGACCCCGTCATCGCCGAGGCCGGCATCCCGCGCTCGCGCCTGACCGACACCGGCCAGGCCGCCATCGACCACTACACGGCGACCGTGCTGGCCTTCCTCAGCCACCGCGTCCTCGGCCAGTTCGACCCCCAGCTGATGGGGCGCGAGCCGGTGGGCCCGACCGGGCTCTACCTGGTCGAGCCCAACGTCGCCCACTGGCAGGCCGAGGCCGAGCTGCCGGGCGACGACCTCCGGCGCTGGCTGATCCTGCACGAGACCACGCACGCCTGGCAGTTCCAGGCCCACCCCTGGCTCGTGCAGCATCTGAACGGCGCCCTCGAGGAGCTGCTCGCGCTGGCCGGCCACAAGCGCCAGGGCGCGGCGCGCCTGATCGCGATGACCGTGGGGCTGCCCAACCAGTGGGCGACCGTGCGCCGGATGCAGGCGACCATGTCCCTGATCGAGGGCTACAGCAACCTGGTCATGATGCTGGCCGGCCGCCGCGTGCTGGCCTCCTACGACGTCCTGGAGGCCGCATACCGCAAGCGCAGCGAGCAGAAGAGCCCGCTGGAGGCGATGTTCTGGAAGCTCACCGGTCTCGACCTCAAGCTTGAGCAGTACCGCAGCGGTGAGGCGTTCGCTCGCGCCGTGTACGAGGCGCACGGCATGGAGGTGCTCAACCTGGCCTGGGAGTCCGCCGCCAACCTGCCCCGCGCCGACGAGCTGGCGCGGCCTGAAAGGTGGGTCGGCCGCGTGACCAGGGTCAGGGTCTAGTCCCGCACCTCTTCTTGAGCCGTCTCCTCGGAGATGGGGAGGACCGCCACCGGCAGCTCGGAGATGTCGAAGTAGCGGATCGGCTTGTTCAGCCGCTTGGCGATCCCGATCTGGACCTTCACGCCCAGCGAGATGCGCCCGAACACCCAGCACTCGTCGCACCGCGCGAGCAGGTTGTTCATGGCGTCGCGCACCGTGGTCTTGGGCACCGTGTGCAGCAGGTAGTAGTCGAAGAGCATGAAGGGGCTGACAGGCACCATCCCGGAGTCGAGGATGAATTTCTGGATGTGCGCGCGCCAGTAATAGTTGCGATTGGACGTGGCGGCGTAGACCAGCTTCTTCGGATGCCGGAGGGTCTCCTCGGCCTGGTCGAGTGCGCTGGGCTTAGTAGTTGGCTGGAAGATGCGTTCGAGGATCTCCTCGGCCGCGGTCCCGGAGACCAGCTCGGTCAACCGAAATATGCTACCAACCAATGCCTGATTTCGATCTCAGCGGCCGGGTAGCGGTCGTGACCGGCGGCAGCCGCGGCCTGGGCACCGCGATCGCCGAAGGCCTGGCCGAGCAGGGCGCTTCGGTCGTGCTCAGCAGCCGCAAGCAGGCCGACCTCGACCGCGAGGCCAAGCGCATCAACCAGCGTTTCACGGGGCGCGCGCACGCCATCGCGGCGCACGCGGGCCGCGAGGAGGACCTCGCGCGCCTGGTCGACGAAACCATGTCGCGCCTGGGCAGGCTCGACATCCTGGTCAACAACGCGGGTACCAACCCCTACTTCGGGCCCCTCGTCGAGGCCGACCCCGCGGTCTGGGACAAGACCTTCGAGGTCAACCTGCGCGGCTACTTCCTGCTCACCAAGCTCGCGGTCAAAGCGTGGATGGGCGAGCACGGCGGGGCCGTCCTCAACATCGCCAGCACGGGCGGCCTGCGGCCGTCGGTGGGCCTGGGCGTCTACGACGTCACCAAGGCCGGCGTGGTCATGCTCACGCGCCAGCTGGCCCGCGAGCTGGGGGGCAAGGTGCGCGTGAACTGCATCGCGCCCGGCCTTTTCAAGACCCGGTTCGCCGAAGCGCTATGGGGCAACGAGGAGATCTACAACCGGGTCGTCAAGACCAACCCGATGGGCCGCATCGGGCGGCCGGAAGAGATCGCGGGCGCGGCATGCTTCCTGGTTTCGGACGCCGCCAGCTACGTCAACGGGGCTGTGCTGGTGATCGACGGGGGCGGGACCGAGGCGGGCTGACCGCAGGCTGGGGCCTGGCGCCGTCGCCCTGCTCGAGCCGCCGCGACCTGATGAAATCCTCCAGCTCCTGCTCGTACTGGTAGCTGAGCCGCTCCGGCTGGAACCGGATCACACGCCGGTCCTGGACGTAGCGCTGGAAGGCCTCGTTGGTGTCCAGCCGGGCACGGAAGCGCAGCTCGCGCTCCGCCTTGGTGACGCTCAGGGTGCGCCCCCAGCGCAGGAGGTCTAGGAGCTGCGGTGAAAGGAAGGCGAGGCCCAGGCTCTTCAACGCGAACGAAGCCAGGTCGAGCCCGTAGGGAGGCAGCAGCGGCACGTGCAGCTTGCCGGCAGCGTTGAGCAACGCCGTCAGGGGGGCCGGCCTGGGCGCGGCCACGTTGAAGGCGCCCGAGCGGCCGCTGAGCACCGCCAGGCGCATGGCTTCAACGCAGTCGTCACGGTCGATCAGCTGCATGACCGGGTCGAAGCCGATCACGGTCGGCACCAATTCGAGGTCGAGGTAGCGCGCCAGCGGCTGCGGCTCGTCCGCGTTGAGGCTGTTGGCGAAGCGCAGGACGACCATCCGCACCTCGGGATTGCGCACCGCGAAATCGACGACGTAGGACTCCACCTCGACCATGTCGCGCACGAAGGCGTGCGGCGAATCGGCGGCCAGCCGCCGGTCCTCGCGCAGGTGCGCGGGCAGGTCGTAGCGCGACCCGTACACGTGGCCTGAGGACTTGAGAACGAAGCGGCGCACGGGGCTGTCGGCGCCGGCGCAGCCCGCCAGCAGGTTGAGGGTGCCGATCACGTTGGTCTCGTGCGCGCGCCGGGGATCGAGGTCGAAGGAGTCGATCGTGGTCCCCGTGTGCACGACGGTGTCGATGCCGACCGCCCGCACCAGCTTTCCGATCAGCGAGTGCCGGATGTCGAGCTTGAGGAAGTCCGCCCGGCCGAGGTCGTAGTGGGGCTCGCTGGTGTCGATCCCGATCACCTCGGCCACCTCTGGCTCGTCGACCAGGCGTTGCACGAGCAGGGCGCCCCACCAGCGCGCGACGCCCGTGACCAGGATCCGGTGCTTACGCGGCATCCGGTCCCGAGTCTAAGTAGTGTGCTGGCGCTCCCGGTACGTGCGGACCTCGCCCACGATCGCCACCACAGACGCGATCGCGAAGGTCGCGGCGCCTATCAGAACCAGGGCCGCCCCGGCGAGCGCCGCGGCCGTACCTACGCCGAGTCCGCCCACGGCGACGCCCAGCGCCAGGATCAGCGTGGCGTAGACCCTGAAGCCACCGCGGCTGGCGGCGTAGCCGGGCGCCAGCTCGCCGAGGCTGCGCGAAGTCACGCGCGCGATCACCGCGTCCGCCGAGCCGCCGAGGTTGACGAGGAGTCCGGCTCCGACGGCGATCAGCACGACACCGATGGCAACCGCCACCAGCGCATTGTCGGCGGGCCGCCGATCCATGATGTCCCGGGATATGACGGCATTCGAGTGGCTCCGCATCCCTGATATCCCGGGATATCAGGCATCGGCCGGCCGAGCCGGCAGCTGGTGGCTGCGCCGGTGATCGCTGTGGTCTCCGACGTGCACGGGAACCTGGTCGCCCTGCAAGCGGTGCTTGCCGAACTTGACCGGCTGAGCCCGGACCTGGTGGTTCACGGCGGCGACCTCGCCCTTCATGGGTCGCGGCCCGCCGAATGCGTCGATGCGGTGCGCGAGCGAGGCTGGCCTGGAGTCCTGGGCAACACCGACGAGATGCTCTGGACCGGCCCGCCGGGCGAGCTGCCGGTGCCTGTGGAATCCATCGGATGGACGGTTGCCCAGCTCGGCCCCGACCGGCTGACCTGGCTCAAGGCGCAGCCGTTGGAGTGGCGACGGGGCGCAGAGTTGGCCCTGGTCCACGCCGTGCCGGGCGACCTCTGGAAGGGCATCCGCGCCGATGCGCCGGACGCTGAGCTGGAGGAGGTCTATGGACCCCTGCGCGCGGCCGTCGCGGTTTTCTGCCACATCCACCGGCCGTTCGTGCGGGTGATGCCGGCCGTCACGGTGGCCAACTCGGGCAGCGTCAGCATCTCTCTCGACGGAGACCCTCGCGCCTCCTTCCTGGCCGTCGCGGGCGGTCGCGCCACCGTGCACCGGGTGGAGTACGACCTGGAGCGCGCGGTGGCCGACGTGCTGGCTTCGAGCAACCCCAGCCGCGACTGGATCGCCAAGCGCCTCCGGACTGCGCGCCCAGTGCCCAAGACGGCTACGTCCGCTTGATGACGTCGCGCTCCATCTTCTCGACCGCCGACTTCACCACCGGCGCCAGCGGGATCTGCATCACCTTGAGCGCCCACTCCAGCTGGCGGAGCAGCGAGTAGAGCCCCTTCATGGCCTTGATGGCGTCCCCTATGTCCACGTTGGGCGGCATCGGGATGGTGTCCAGGGGCTCCCCGGCGGCCCAGCGGTAGGCGAAGTCGATGAAGTCATGGGAGGGCGGGCGCAGGTTGGGCTCGTCCAGCCCCTTCTCCAGCTCCGCGAACCGGAAGTACAGGGACCGGATCAGGCGCGCGGTCTGGGCGATGGCCGGGGTCGGGTAACGGCGCGGCTGCCGGGGGCCGCGATCGCGCTCCCCGCGCTGGCGATCCTCGGCCGCGAGCATCACCACCACCGCGCAGAGCTCCTCCGGCGTCAGTCCTTCGAACCAACCCAGCCAGATCGCCTCGGTGACCAGGATCGTGTTCTCCCCATAGACCCGCGAGGCCAGCAGCCCCTTGTCGGTCGGCTTGTCGCCGGCCAGGAAGCCGGTCTCGGCCAGGACCCGGCAAACCTGACGCAGCTTGCGCGCGTACTCGTCCATCTGCTCGCCGGCCTGGCGCGCGCCCGCCTTCTGCTCCCGCTCCAGCTCGCGGATCTCGCCGTAGGCGCGGAGGTGCTCGCCGAAGTTCGGGCAGCGGACGACCGGCAGCTTGCGCTGCCGCTCGAGCAGGCCCTTGGCCTCGACCTCGAGGTGCTGCAGGTGCCGGCCGGCCGCCCCCAGGGCCCGCGGCCGGCCGCCGCGCCGGCCCCGCCGCTCGGCGCCCGCCTCCCGGCGCAGGCGCCGCATCTCGATCCGGATCGCTCGGCGCCGGTCCTCGATCCGGTAGTACTCGGCGACGTTCTCGATCGAGCAGCGATCGCCATCGGCCGACGACCACAGCCGGCGCAGGTCGTCCAGCCGCGTCCGCACGTTGTCGAGGCGCTCGGCGACGCCGGTCGCGGCCGCCCGCTTCTGGTACTGGCCGAAGGAGCGGTTCATCAGCTCCACGGCCTCGTCGGCGCTGTAGATGCGGAGCAGGTTGAGCGCCATGTTGTAGTTGGGCAGGAACTTGGACTCCACGACCAGGCCCTCGCCCATGGCGACCTCGTAGATCGTCCCGACCTCGACGTCGGACTCCTTGAGGATCACGCCGTGGCCGCGCAGGTCGATGCCGCGGCGGCCGGCGCGGCCCATCAGCTGCGTCAGCTCGCCGGTGGTGAGCGTCGAGAAAGAGACACCGTCGAACTTCGTGAAGGACGAGATCACCACCGAGCGCGCCGGCATGTTGATGCCCAGCGAGAGCGTCTCGGTCGCGAACACGACCTTGATCAGCCCCACGGTGAAGAGCTCCTCGACCAGCTCCTTGTGGTAGGGCATGAGGCCGGCGTGGTGGACCGCGAGCCCTCGCCGCATCATCTCGGCGTCGACCATCCGGCGGTACAAGGCAGCCTCGTCGGCGTCGCGCAGCGACCCCAGGCGCTCGGCCGCCAGGCGGTCGATGCGCGCCTTCTCGTCGGGCGTGGTGAGGTCGAGCTCGTGAAACGAGCAGCGCTGCAGCGCCTCCCGGCAGCCTCGCCTCGAGAAGATGAAGTAGATCGCGGGCACCATCTCCTGGCGCACCAGCTCCTCGATCACGGGCAGCATGTCGTTGGACGGGAGGCGGCGGTACTGCTGGACCCGGTACGACGCCTCCTCCTCCTGCGAGGCGCGCGCGTATGTGCGCGCCTCGATCTGGCCCTCGGCGTTGAAGAGCCGGTAGAAGCGGTTCTGCATGGCCAGCCACATCACCAGCTCGGTGGGCCGCTCCCCGTGGAAGACGGTGCCCACCGGGCCGCGGTTCTCGGCCATCCAGGCCGCCACCTCGGCGTAGTTGCCGATGGTCGCGGACAGTCCCACGAACTTGATGTGGCGAGGGGCCTGCACGATCACCTCCTCCCACACCGAGCCGCGCGGGAAGTCGTCGATGTAGTGCACCTCGTCGAGGATCACGTAGCGCACGTCGTCCAGGCGCGCGGGGTCCTCATAGATCAGGTTGCGCAGGATCTCGGTGGTCATGACGACGACCGGGGCCGAGTCATTGATCGTGTTTTCGCCGGTCACGAGGCCGACGGTTGCGGCGCCGTGGGTGCGCTGGAAGTCCCGGAACTTCTGGTTGCTGAGCGCCTTCAGGGGCGTGGTGTAGATCGCCTTCGCGCCCTCCTGGAGCGCGCGGAAGACGGCGTACTCGGCGACCACCGTCTTGCCGCTGGAGGTGGGCGCGCTGACCAGCACGCCCGCGCCGGCGTCCAGCTTTTCGGCCGCCTCCACCTGGAAGGCGTCCATCGGCCACGGCAGCGTGGCTTGGAACTCCGCGACCGGGCTGGTGAGGGTGCTCACCAGCCCAGCCTACTGAGACTCAGTTACTGGCTATTTTCTCGGCGTCGATCGGGGCCGTGTACTTGCCCGAAACCTGGCCCGCCTTCTTCATCATCTCGATGCCCTCGCTGACCGTCATCAAGGGCGTGGTCTTCACGCTCTTGACGGCGCCCGCGGCGGTCACCATCACCGAGAACGCGCCGGCGGCGTCGTTGCTCGGGAACTCGACGATGGCGACCACGTCGGACTCCCCGAACGCGTAGTAGAGGGAGTCGAGACGGCCGCCGAGCGCCTGGATCGCGGGCCGGACGCGGTCCTCGGCGCTGCGCGGGTCCTCGATCTGGTTGGCCCAGGACTCGGGCTTGTATGCGGCCTGCACGAGGAAGTACGGCATCTCAGCACCTCCTGGTAATGGAGCCGGAACCTCCTGAGCTTAATCTCAGGCCCATGGACCCGCTCGCCGGGATTCGCGTCTTCGACCTCACTCACGCGCTCGCCGGGCCCTACTGCACGATGCTGCTGGGCGACCTGGGCGCGGACGTGATCAAGATCGAGGCGCCGGGCGAAGGCGACCACTCCCGCGCCTGGGGACCACCCTTCGTCGACGGCGAGTCGGCGTACTTCCTCTCCGTCAACCGCAACAAGCGCAGCGTCGCGCTCGACCTCAAGTCCGAGGCCGGCCGCAGGGCGGCCGTGCTCCTGGCCGCGGCGTGTGACGTGCTGGTCGAGAACCTGCGCCCCGGCACCGCCGCCCGCTTGGGGCTGGGGTACGAGGACCTGAAGCTGCTCCACCCCGGCCTGGTCTACTGCTCGATCAGCGGCTTCGGCCAGGACCGGCCGTCCCTGGCGGGCTACGACCAGATCGTGCAGGGCACCGCCGGCCTGATGAGCCTGACCGGCCTGCCCGACGGGCCGCCGATCAAGCTGGGCGTGCCCATCGGCGACATCGCGGCCGGCATGTTCGGGGCCAACGCCGTGTGCGCCCGCCTGTACGCCCGCGAGCGCACCGGCGAGGGCGCTTTCATCGACGTGGCCCTGCAAGACTCCGTGATGGCCCTGCTGACCTACCAGGGCGGCCGATACTTCGCGACCGGCGAGGCGCCCGCCCGCGAGGGCAACCAGCACCCCACCATCGCGCCCTACGGCACCTACGCGACGGCAGACGGGTTTCTCAACGTGGCCGTCGGCTCGGACGCCCAGTTCGAGACCTTCTGCGCCGCGCTCGGGGTGCCAGGGTTGGCGGCGGATCCGCGCTTCCGCACCAACCGCGACCGCCAGCGCCGGCGCCAAGACCTCAACGCGGAGCTGGAGACCGCGCTGCGCCGGCGCGGCACCGCCGACTGGCAGGCGGTGCTGGAACAAGCCGGCGTGCCCGCGGGGCCGATCCTGGACCTGGCCGAGGTCTTCGCCGACCCCGGCGTGCAGGCGCGGGGGGTCGAGGTGAGCGTGGAGCACCCCACGGCGGGCCGCTGGCGGATGGTGGGCGCGCCTTGGCGGATCGACGGGCAGCGCTTCCACGTTCGCCGCCCGCCCCCACGCCTGGGCGAGCACACGGCGGAGGTGCTGGCCGAGGTGGCCGGCCTCCCGGACGCCCAGATCCGGGAGCTGCTAGGGGACTAGCCGCAGAACGTCCGTACCGACTCCTGGAGCTCCTGCACGGTGGTGCCCCTGGCCTTGGCGACCTGGGCGATCACGTGGCCGTGCGAATTCCCGAACCCCAGGATCTCCCCGTGGCAGTTGGGGGTGCCCGGCGTCGGCGGGAAGTGCTCGTCCGCGGCAAAGCCCGTGCTCGGCCACAGCGCCGCCAGCGCCGCCGATGCCCCAATCGCGACCAGCATCCTGCGAGCAATCATGCTTCTCTCTCCCAAATCTCTCTCCACGAACCGAAAGCGTCGCCTGTCAAATCTACGTAGCCGGCGTCAAACGCGCAGCAATTCTGTGCGCACGTCGGTGACCTGTGCCTCGACGGCCTCGCCCTCCAGGAAGCGCAGCACGTGGGCCAGGATCTCATCGGCGTGGCGCCCGTCCGCGCTCACGCAGGCCACCGCCAGGTGCGCGAGCTGCCAGCGCTCCCGGTCTCCGACCTCGGCCGCGGCAACCCCGAAGCGGGTCCGTACGCGGCGCAACAATCCCGCCACCACCTGCCTCTTTGCCTTCAGGGAGCCGCTCTCGGGCAGGTGCAAAGTAACCCTCAAAACGCCGATCACCGGTGAGGAGGTCACCGAATTGCTACTTTGACGATCTGAAGCAAGCGTGCCTATGATCACCCGTTGCGGAAGCCCGCCGTCTCAGACGTTCGGGCCCGGACTAACGGATGGAGGTTGAGATGAGCCGAGATCAGGCTCCTGGCGAAGAGGGTTTCAGGCAGTTCGAGGACTTCCTGAAGCACTGGTCGCGCCGGGACTTCGTCAAGCGCATGGGCATCGGCGCCGCCTACACGGCGTTCCTGGCCGGTGGCGTCGAGTTCATGGAGGCGTGCGCCAACGCCGGCACCGGCAACGGGCCCACCGTCACCGCCAAGAAGGGCGGGCACCTCACCGAGGGCACGATCTCGGACATCAAGACCCTGAACCCGGTCCTCGGCTCGGACACGCCGAGTTCCGAGGTGTACGGCCTGCTGTACGACAGCCTGATGAACACTACCGCGAGCGGCGACCTGCGCCCGGTGCTGGCCAAGGAGCTGCCCAAGACCTCCAGCGACGGCCTCACCTACACGGTGACCCTGCGCGACAACATCAAGTGGACCGACGGCTCGCCGATCACCGCGGACGACGTCAAGTTCACCTATGACCTGATGTTCGACCCCCAGTACAAGGACGTGAACTCCCCACGCCGCGGCGACCTGGAGACTTACGTCCAGAGCATCACGGTCAAGGACCCGAAGACCATCGTCTTCCAGCTCAAGAAGATCTACGCCCCGTTCGCGGTCGCCCAGCTGCAGTACGGCATCCTGCCCAAGAAGGTGTGGGGGAGCCTCTCCCCCAAAGAAGTCAACACCACCGACATGAACACGGCGCCGACCGTGACCAGCGGCATCTTCAAGTTTCAGAAATGGGACAAGGGCCAGCAGGTCACGCTGGCGCGCAACGACGGCTACTGGCAGGGCGCGCCCTACCTGGACACCTTCATCTACAAGGTGGTGGCCGACTCGGTGGCCATCGGCAACCAGCTGAAGACGGGCGAGATCGACATGGGCTCGATCGACCCTTCGCAGCTGACCGACCTGCAGGGCAACCCCGACCTCCAGATCGTGACCTTCCCGGTCGCCATCTTCACCTTCTACGCGTACAACCAGAATGCCAACGCCAAGGTCGCCGACCTCTTCAGCGACAAGGCGGTCCGGCAGGCGCTGCTCTACGCTCTCGACCGCCAGGGCCTGGCGGACTCCCTCTACTTCAAGCAGGCGGTGGTCGCGACCTCGTCGATGCCGCCAGTCTCCTGGGCCTACAACAAGGACGCCAAGCCGCAGTACCCGCACGACCCCGCCAAGGCCAACTCCATGCTGGACGCGGCGGGCTGGACCAAGGGTTCGGATGGCATCCGCGCCAAGGGCGGCAAGAAGCTGTCCTTCACGATGATCACCAATGCCGGGAACAAGGTTCGCGAGAACTCGCTGGTGGCCATGCAGGACGCCTGGAAGCAGATCGGCGTCGACGCCACGCCCAAGCTGATCACCTTCCCGCAGCTGGTGGCCCAGATCACCAACGACCGCAGCTTCGACGTCTTCCTGGTCGGCTTCTCCTGGAATGCCGACCCCGACCAGTCCGCCCTCTGGCACAGCCGCAACACGGCGCCGGGCGGCTTCAACGGCTTCGGCTACAAGTCGAGCGCCATGGACAAGATCCTGGATGACGCCGTCGGGACGCTCGACCAGAGCAAGCGCAAGCAGCTGTACTTCCAGATGCAGGACATCCTCAACGACGAGGTTCCGGC
>Ga0070707_100002507_pt1 | contig 17487 bp, 20 predicted proteins | sample KBSK5502metaG_FD_65468 | JGI IMG/M metagenome (GOLD analysis project Ga0070707, IMG submission 65468) | Corn, switchgrass and miscanthus rhizosphere microbial communities from Kellogg Biological Station, Michigan, USA - KBS K5-50-2 metaG | ecosystem: Host-associated > Plants > Roots >... | reverse complement strand
TTGTCCTTCTCGATCACGGTCAGGTCCGACCACAGCAGCCAGGCCATCCCCGTCACAGCCACCCACTTCCTCATGCGCCGTCTACCGGGATCCCCCCGATGGGTCATGTTCGCGTCCCCCTCAGCTTGTCGACCGGGCTATGGTTCCGTCAGGTGCCGCGCGGGTTCCTCGATAGGGTCGAGAATGTCCTCGCCGAAGCTCGGTGTCAAATGGCCCCGGGTCGGGCCGTCAGATCTTGGACACCGTCAGCCAGCGAGCGGCACGATTTTATCCGAACGCCCTTTCTACAGCTATTTGAGGGATCACGGATGGCCGACGACTTGCAACACCTTGAGCGAACGGCCGACCCCGTCGGCCGAGCACCCGACTAGGAGGCGACGATGAAGATTTTCTATGGCGAGAGTCATGAACCGGTCGGTCAGGACGGTTTCCGCGCTGGCGTCGCTGCGATCCTCACCTTGCTCGCGACGGCGATTTTCGCCCTCGCCGCCGATCCCGTGGGCATTGCGGCGCTGAGTCCCGCCGCGGCCCTGGCGGCGCACCAAGGGGTGAAGCAGATCAAGCGATGGCGCCGCGGAAGTGTCGGGGATTGGGCCATCGGAAACCTGCTGCGGGATCTCTCTGACAGCTACTATCTCGTCAGGAACGTGGTGCCGATCAGACGAAGCCACCCCGTTCACGTCCTGATCGGGCCGTGCGGGGTCCTCGTGATCGAGACCAGGCGGATCCACGGCCGCATTCTCTGCTACGGCGAGCGGTGGTACGTGAACGGGTGGCGGCGGAGAGGCTTCGGCAGGCGCATCAGCCGATCAGCCTCCACGATCCAGAGAGCCCTCCAGCGGTCGTGTCCCGGGGAATCTGCCCTGCTCCGCCGCGTCGAGCCGCTGGTGGTCTTCACCCATCCCCATTGCCAGCTGAACGTCTATCGGCCGCGGATCCTGGTCACGCGATACTCCGAGCTGCTCAAGCTGATCTGGGCGCTCGAGCGCCGGCAGAATCTTCCAGCCGACGCGGCGGGCCGGCTTGCCGAAGCCGTCGCCCACGCGCCCGCCGATCGCGCCACCTCCGGCTCCTCTCTGAAACACGCGGTGGGCTAGTAGCGCTGGCGCCTACAGGCCGCCCCAGACGTCGCGGGCCAGCTCGACACAGAGCGACAGCTTGGCTCTCTGCTGCTCGACCCCGACGGCATTACCCTCGACTGTCGAGGAGAACCCGCACTGCGGGCTGACGCCGAGCCGGTCGAGTGGGATGTACTTGGACGCCTCCTCGAGACGGCGCTTGAGATCGTCCTTCTTCTCGAGCATGCCGATCTTCGTCGTGATGAGCCCCAGTACCACGCGGACGTTCTTCGGCGCGTGCCCGAGGGGCGAGAAATCGCCCGAGCGGGCGTCGTCGAACTCGAGGAAGAACCCGTCGTAGGGCATCTGGTTGAAGATCACGTCGGCGATCTTGGCGTAGCCGCCTTGGGCACGCCAGCTGGACCGGAAATTACCGCGGCAGATATGAGTGCAGACGGTGAGATCTTTGGGCCGGTCGCGCAGCGTCGCCCGGATCAGTTTGACCGAGAGCGCCAGCTGGGCGTCGGGATCCTCGCCATGTGCCCGCCCCTTCGCGCGAATCTCCTCGTCGCACAGATAGGCCAGGCTCACGTCATCGAGCTGCAGGTAGCGGCAGCCGGCGGCATAGAGGTCGGCGATCTCGGCGCGATAGGCGGCGGCGGTGTCCTCGACGAAGGCGTCGAGGCCCGGATAGACCGTCGCGTCGATATTGGCGCGTCCGACCTGCGAATAGAGCATGCAGGGGGATGGAATCGTGAGCTTGGGCGTGCCGCGCGCTACGGACTTCAGAAACTTGAAGGCCTCGACGAAGATCGGCTTGGGCCGGGTGACGCGGCCGCTGATCTGCAAGTCGGGGCGAATGAAGGACAGATCCCCAGCCGGGCCGTGGAAAGTGACCGGCAGCGATTTGCCGGCGCTGGTCAGGCCCCCGAGCCGCAGCAGGAAATCCATGTGCCAGGATTTGCGGCGGAGCTCGCCGTCCGTGATGCCCTCGAGGCCGATGTCTTCCTGAATCCTCACGACCTCGCGGATCGCCGCGTCCTCGGCGGCGGCGAGCGCCTCCGCGCTCGCCTGCCCCGACGCTGCTTCCAGCCTCAGTGCCTTCAGCGCCGGGGGACGCAGGAGACTCCCGACGTGATCAGCCCGAAAGGGTGGTCGCGAGGGGCGCATCGAAGTCGCCTGAGCCGCGCGCGTCAGACGCCCGGCAGCTTGACGCTGGGCCCGCCGTCCTCATACTCGTAGAGTCCGAGATTCATCGCCCGCTGGCGGACGAGGCCGAGCACCGCCCGGCTGAAGGGCATCGGAATCCCTAGACGGTCGCCGATTTCGCAGGGCGCGGCGAGGATGGCGTCGATCTCGAGCGGCCGGCGGCCTTCCAGGTCCTGCAGCATGGAAGTCTTGAACGCGCCGAGCTCGCGAGTCACCGCGATCCGGCCCGCGGCGGTCATGCCCATCTCGATCCCCAGGGCGCCGCCCACCGCGCCCGCCTCCTCCATGATGGAGCGCACGAGCTCGACCGTGAGCGAATCGTCGAGGATGACATCCGCCGTGGAGCCGGTCAGGGCGCTGATCGGGTTCATGTTCATATTGCCCCAGAGCTTGAGCCACACCTCGCGCTGGATCTCCGCAGTCGTCTTGACGGTAAAGCCTCCGGCTTCCAGCACTTCCGTGACGCGCGCCAGTCTGTCGCTTCGCTCCCCGGACGGCTCGCCGACGATGAGCAGGTTGCCGAGCCCGCGGCGGATGACCCCCGGCCCGCGATCGACGAGGATAGGTGCACGACGCTGCCGATAACCTGCTCCGCCGGCAGCGCCTCCGAGATCACCCCACCCGGGTCAACCGACGCCAGCCGCGTGCCCGCGAGCGCACCGCCGAAGCGATGGAAGAACCACCACGGCACGCCGTTCATCGCCGGGACGAGCACGGTATCCGGGGTCAGCAGCGGCTTCAGCGAGCTCGCGGCCTCCACCAGGGACGGCGCCTTGAGCGCGATGAACACCACGTCCTGAGGCCCGAGCGCGGCCGGCTCGTTCGCCGACGCGACGTGGACGGGCGCGCCGGCTTCGCCCTCGAGCAGGGTGAGTCCCCTGGCTTCGATCGCGCGCCAGTGCTCCCCGCGAGCGAGAACGCTGACGGGGAACCCCGCGCGGGCGAGCTTGGCCGCGATCAGCCCGCCGACCGCGCCGGCGCCCGCCACACATACCCGAGGGGCTTGCATGATTGGTCGCGGGCCGTCTTCGGGCGGCGGCTACGGCTCGAGGGCGGCGACCTCGACCCGCGCGTCGTTGAAACAGGCGCCTCCCGCGATGTCCGCGTGGTGCGCCGGGCAGAGGGCCGAGACGGTCTGGCCGTTGTCGCTCGTGCGCAACCACGCGCCCTTGAGCGTGCACACCACCGCAGGCGGCACGGTGTCGCTCACGCGCAGCGGCAGCCGCACCTCGCCGAGGTCGTTCCACACGCGCACGCGCAGGCCGTCGCGCAGGCCCCGCGCCGCCGCGTCATCGGGGTGCATCTCGAGGGGCGGCGTGTCGTCGCCGTTCACGCCGCCGAACGTGGAGGTGATGCGCTGGTCGGAGGCGGGGGAGATCAGCGTCAGCGGATAGCGCGACTCCACGGGCGCGTAGCGCGGCAGTCGCGCCCCATACTTCGCCTCCAGATGGGACGAGGCCAGCTCGATCTTTCCCGACTTCGTGGCGGGAAACGCATTCTTGAAGAACACGAATTCCTCGCCGCCGGCCGTCATCGCCAGCGCCGTGTCGGTGGGGACGCGGCTCGGCCTCATCCCGCCCAGCCTCGGGTCGCCCGGATCGACGGCGTCGTCCATCAGCTCGGCGTCGCTCGCTGTGAAGGCGGGGTCGGTAAAGCCGAAGCGCGCGGCCAGCCGGCGGAAGATCTCGGTATTGGGCAGCGCCTCGCCCTGGGGCGGAATGACCGCCTCCGCGCGCTGCAGCCAGTGCTGGCCGTACGCGGCAAAGAGATCGGCGTGCTCGAAGTGGCTTGCGGCCGGCAGCACGATGTCCGCGTAGAGCATGCTGTCCGTCATCGCGACATCGGAGCCGACCACGAACAGGTCCTGACGCTGCAGGCCGCGGCGCAGGCGGTTCTGGTCGGGGTGCACGACTACGGGATTGTGGTTGTAGATGACAACCGCTTTGATCGGCGGCGCCAGCTGCGGATCCAGCAGGTGCGCGCCGACGTCGACGATATTGAGCGTGCGCGTCCCGGGCGGCACCAGGTCGGGACGCTGCAGCCGTGCCGGCGTCTTGGGGAATGCGAAGCCGGCACCGTTGATCAGGCCGCCGCCCCGGACGCCGAACTTTCCCGCCAGCGCGGGCAGCGCGAAAATCGCGCGGATGCCGCCGCCGCCGTTCTGATTGCGCTCGAGCCCGTTCCCGACGCTGATTGCCGCCGGCGACAGCGTCGCGTACCATTCGGCCAGCGTGCGCGCCTGGCTTTCGGTCACCCCGCAGGTGCGCGCCGCCTCGGCCAGGGTGTACCGCCGCGCCAGCGCCATGTAGTCCGCAAAGCCCTCGACGTGGCGCGCGACGAACTCCCGGTCGATGGCGCCGCGCCGCTCGAGCTCGGCCGCGATTGCCCACGCGAGCACGACGTCGGTGCCGGGCCGCAGCGCGATATGCAGATCCGCCTGCTGGGCGATCTTGGTCCGCCGCGGATCGACCACGACCAGCTTTGCGCCCTGCTTCCGCGCGCGGTTGATCACCGGCACCAGGTGCAGGTTCGACCACGTCACGTTATTGCCCCAGACGACGATGAGCCGGGCGTGCTCCGCCTGCTCGGGCCTCATGCCCGGCACGGCGCCGAACGTGCCCACCCAGCTTTCGGTCCTGATGCCGCCGCACAGCGGCTTCCGGTCGAGCAGGCTCGCACCCAGACGGTGGAAGAAGCGCAAATCCATCGAGCCGCCCGCGAGGAAGCCGTGCGGGCCGGCGTAGTTCAGCGGCAGGATGGCTTGAGAGCCGTGGGCAGCGATGATCGCGGTGAACCGCTCGTGAATCGTATCGAGCGCCTCATCCCACGAGAGCCGCTCGAACCACGCCTCACCGCGGGGGCCGCTCCGCCGCAGCGGGGTGCGGAGCCGCCGCCCGCCATGCACGAAGCTCGGGTAGAGCGCCGGCACCTTGGCGCAGAGCACGCCCGCCGTGTACGGATTGGCATGCGAGCCCCGGATCTCGACGATCCGGTCGCGCTCCACGCTGACACTGAGGCTGCAGGTGTCCGGACAATCGAGGGGGCAGACGCTGAGCCGCTCGGTGGCCACCGGGCTTACCCGCGGCCCAGGTGCGGCATCTTGGTCGCCATCACAGTCATGAACTGCACATTGGCGTCCAGCGGCAGGCTGGCCATGTACACGACGGCCCGCGCGACGTGCTCGACGTCCATGGTCGGCTCCACCGCGACCGACCCGTTCGCCTGCGGCACGCCTTTGCTCATTTTCGCCGTCAGCTCGGTCGCGGCATTGCCGATGTCGATCTGGCCGCAGGCGATGTCGTACTTCCGGCCGTCGAGGGACGTCGCCTTGGTGAGGCCGGTGACGGCATGCTTGGTCGCCGTGTACGGGGCCGAGTTGGGCCTCGGGGTATGCGCGGAGATCGAGCCATTATTGATGATGCGCCCGCCCCGGGGTTGCTGGCTCTTCATGATCCTGAAGGCTTCCTGAGTGCAGAGGAAGACGCCGGTCAGGTTGGTGTCGACGACCGCCTTCCACTGCTCGTAGGTCAGGTCTTCGAGCGGTACCCCCGGCGCGCCGACCCCCGCATTGTTGAACAGCAGATCGAGCCGGCCGAAGGCCTCCTTCGTTTTGTCGAACAGCGCCTTCACGCCGGCCGGATCGCTGACGTCGGTGGGGACCACCAGCATTCGCGAGCCGGACGATTTCCCTTCCCTGGCCGTCGCCTCCAAGGGCTCGGAACGCCGGCCGGCCAGGGCGACCGAATAGCCCTCCCGCAGCAGCGCCAGGGCGACGTGCTTGCCGATGCCGCTTCCCGCCCCAGTGACGATCGCAGTCTTCTCAGATGATGTCATCGCCCCGCCGTCCGCCTTTCATCGGATCACCGGCTCCGCTATGGTAGTCCAACCCGAGCCGCGGCGCGAGCCAGGAATGCCGTATCCTTACGCGCGGCGGAAACGAGCCTACCAGTGCTTCCTGACAATACGGCTCAGAACGAGGCTTACGAGCGAGACGATGAGCGCGCCGAGCAGTGCCGCCACGAAGCCGTCGATTCGAAAGCCCAGAGCCATGCCCTGCGCGATCCAGCTCGTCAGCAGAAGCATGAGCGCGTTGATGACGAACGTGAACAGCCCAAAGGTCATGATCTCGAGCGGCAGCGACAGCAGGAGCACGATCGGGCGGATGATCACATTGACGGCTCCGAAGATCAGCGCGATGATCCCCAGCGCGATCCAATCATGGGGCTGCGGATGACGGCCCGCGACGCTCAGATGAAATCCTGGAACGATCCAGGCCGCGACGAGCAGGCCGATCGCATTGATCGCCAACCGGAGCAGGATGAACATCGCGTCCTCCTATAGCGGACCAGCGGGCGGCGGCAGCCCGGTCCTCGGGACCTGGCCACAGCCGCCCGCGGCCGTCAGGAGCCTTGCGCGCCTCGGGAGCGCGCGACGTGGCGGCCTACTTGAAGGGCTCCTTCACGATCACCTTGACGCCGGCGATCATGCCCGTCGCTGCCTTGCGAACCTGCTCGACGGCTTCCTGGCTGATCTCGCCCGCGCCTCTCAGGGCGCCGGTCGCCGCCGCCGAGGCGGCCTGCTCGGCATTGAGGCCGATCTGCTTGGCGCCGGCGATGGCGCCCTCCACGGTGTTCCGCGCGGCGCCGCCGATGTCGCCGCCGACCTCCGCCACGCTCTTGACGAGGACGCGCGCGCTCGTGCTCACGGTATCGAGCACTTCGGCACCCACCTCCCTGGTGCCCTTCAGCACCCCGACGACGGCGCCTTTGGCCGCCGTGCCGACGTCACCGCCAGCCTGGGCCGTGCCGACAATGGCGCCGTGAACGACGTCGGACACGGCCGAGGTCAGCGCGGTGCCGACGGCGCCAGTGCCCTTGATGGTGGTCACCAGCGTGCCGCTGACGGTGTCGACGACAGCGCTCATAACCTCGCCGGTGCCTTTGATCGAGCCGACCAAACTGTCTTTCACCGACTCCATGAGCCCCTTGTTTTCTGTGCTCATCTGGGACCTCCTTCCGAGGAAAAATATACCCGCTCGGACTGGAAGCGGCATACAGACGCTATAGAAAAAGCATACACCTGCCCGGTCCAACACGAAACTGGAGGCCATCGATGGAGCTCTACGATGTGTTGCACACCACCTTCGCCGCCCGCGAGTTCACCGACGATCCTGTCCCGGACGACGCGCTGTTCAAGATCCTGGATTACGCGCGCTTCGCGCCGAGCGGCGGCAACCGCCAGGGCTGGCGCGTCCTCGTCGTCCGCGAGCGCGCCACCCGGGAGGCCCTGGCCGCGCTGAGCGCCCCGGCCGCCAAGCGCTATGCGGCCCAGGTCGAGCGGGGCGAAAAACCCTGGAACACGATCGATCCGACCTCGGTCGACCCCGAGACCATCGAGCGCACGTCGGTTCCTCCCCGCCTGATCCAGCCCTTCCTGCGGGCCTCGGTGGTCCTCGTGGTCTGCGTGGATCTCAAGGTCGTCGCGTCCATGGATCAGAACCTCGACCGAGTCGGGGTGATCAGCGGAGCCTCGGTCTACCCTTTCGCATGGAACATCCTGCTGGCCGCGCGTCACGAGGGGTTCGGCGGAACCATCACGACTCTGGCGGTGGCCGAGGAGCCGAAGGTGCAGGCGCTCCTGGGCATTCCCGACCATGTGGCGGTATGCGCGATCATGCCGCTCGGCCGGCCGGTCAAGCAGCTCACCAAGCTCACGCGCAAGCCCGTTGCGGAGTTCGCGATGCTCGAGCGCTGGGGCGGCCCGCCGCTCACTTCTTCCGATAGACGTTAAGGCCGACCTTTTCCTCCCGCTCGGGGATCACGACATTGCCCTCCGTCGAAGCAATGATGATCGTCTTGCCGGACGAGGACGGGCCGAACGCCTTCGACAAGTCGACCTTGATCGTCAGGATATTGCCGTCCACGGTCATCTGAACGTTCTTCATCGCATGCCTCTCCTCGATCAACGTGGTCGGCGCCCGACCACCATCGCCGCCGGGCGCTTCAGGAACGCGAAATTGATCGCGACCCGCTTCCCGAGCCACGCGGCGCGGTCCGAATGATCGGCCACGCGATCCTCGGTATACGGGTGAACGAGAACAGACAGCCCCGCACGGTGGAGCATCAGCCAGGCGACGATTCGGCCGAATTGCCCGCGCGACATTCTCACCCGGAAGTTGGGCTTGGTATGAGGGCCAATCGGCCGCTCCCGCCAGCGACAATCCGCCGCGAACCTCGCGACCAAGCCATCACGCACACCCTTGGCAACCTTGCGCGGCGCAGGATCGAAGTACACGTGCGCATGAAAAACCGTGATGCGGGAGAGCCGAGTCATCCGCCAGACTGTATCAGCGGCGCATTGACATGACAACGGCTGGATTGAGTCAGGGCCGATCCGGAACGACTAATTTCTCGACGGGTGTCCTGTCGCTGCTCCGCTCTCAGCGTTGGCTCCACGCGGGTGTTGGAAACTGCGCTTTGCCGCCCGATACTTCGTCGGGCCAGACCACGACCTGCCTGCCGTCCTGCCACTGGATCGTGACCATCTTGTGGCCGATCTGGAATCCCCGCTCGTCCACGTGGTAATCGCCGAACGCTGTCTTGGTCCTGAGGTTGAGGAGGTCTTGGCGGAGCTTGTCCGGATCGAGGCTTCCGACTCGTCGCACCGCGCCCACGAAGAGCTGGCAGCCGGCATAGGCGGCCGCCGAGTGATAGGAGGGCATCCGGTTGAACTCTTTCTTGTACCCGTCGACGAACTCCCTGATGCCGGGATGCGGAAGCCCCGGCTCCCACTGGGAGGCCCCGTACACGAACTCTGCCGTCTTCCCGAGAAGCTTGTAGTACTCGGGGAGGTCGCCGCCCACCGTGCTGCCGAACATCTTGACGTTGACGTCCAGCTCCTTCATCTGGCGCGTGATCGCCACGATGTCGTCGAAGTACGTCGCTGCCCCGAGCACGTCGGGCCTGGCCGCCTTGACCTTCGTGAGGAGCGCCGCGAAGTCGGTGGTCCCCTTCGGATACGCCTCCTCGAAGACGACCTCGATGCCCTTCTTCTTCGCCAGCTCCACGGCGCCCTTGACGGCGGCCTTCGGAAACAGGGTGTCCTCGTTGACCAGCGCAATCGTCTTGAGCCCGTTGCGGGCGGCCAGGTCGACGAGACCCTCCAGGTAGACCTCCGACGGCGAGACCACCATGATGAGGTACTTGCGTCCCTTCTCCCAGATCGAGGTCGTGGCGGCCAGCGGCGCGACCAGCAGCTTCTGGTACTTCTCGGTGACGTTCGCCACGGCCTCAGTGAGATTCGAGGCGTACGGCCCCATCACCGCGTCCACCTTATCCTCGGTGATCAGCTTTTCGTAGAGGCGCACGGCCGTCTGGGGGTCGGAGCGATCGTCGTAGATGACCAGCTCGATCTTCCGGCCCAGGATGCCGCCCTGCTCGTTCACCTGCTTCTGACAGAGCAGGTAGCCCTCGCGACCGTACGCGCCGGGCTTGGCGTACGAGCCCGTCGCCGAAATCGAGGCGCCAATGCGGATGGGCCCTTGCGCGAGAACCGGCGCCGGCGCGGCCATGAGGATCCCCAGGAGAACAATGATGAGCGATCGCGGGAAGGAGTGAGTATTCACGGCCACCTCCGTTCGAGCGCGTTGGCCTCGGCCCGGCCGTTGACCTCGCTCCGGCCGGATGGTCTACCCTGAGAACGTGGACGGAGTCTAGTCGTGGTGAGAGGCGATGTCAAAGGGGGCGGGCTCGTGGAATCGCGATCAATCGACTATCATCCATGCATCCTCCTCAAGGAGCGTTCATGCGCATTCACAACCTGTACACCGACGCGAGCGGTGAGTCACATTTCCGGGACATCCAGGTCGAGTGGGTGGAGGAGACGCGCGGCGGCAAGCTCTCCAAGCGCCTGCCCGCCACCGGGATCATCTTCCGCCAGGTGCCACCCACCTATGATCTCGACTGGCATTCGGCGCCCCGCCGCCAGTACATCGTCAACCTCGACGCCGGCGTTCGGATCACGGCCAGTGACGGGGAGAGCCGCGTCATCGGCGCCGGCGAGGTGATTCTGGTCGAGGACACGACGGGCAGGGGCCACCTCTCGAAAGCCGTCGACGGCAGGCTCCGTCACTGCATCTTCGTGCCGATCGACTAGCCTGGCCCCGCGGCGCTCATTGCCGTGCGCGAACTGCCGCGATCACGTCGAGGACTCGAAGGAGCTCGACGCCATCCCGGATCATGTGTCGGTCGCCAATCTGCCCCCACCGAAGCACGCCGGTCCGATCGACGATGAAAGTGGATCGGTAGGCCACGTTCCGGTCCTCGTCGAGCACGCCATAGGCTCGAATGGCAGCGCGGTGCACGTCACTCAAGAGTGGAAACGGGAGCTTGCGAGCCTTCGCGAATGCCTCGTGGCAAAAGGGCGTGTCGCCACTGATCGCGAGCAGCTCCGCGCCCCGCTGACGGATCCGGTCGGCGACCTGGCCCAGGTCATCGAGCTCGGGCGTTCAGATGCCGCCCCAGTCGTAACAGTAGAAAGCCAGGACGACATCAGCATGACCATTGAATTCTTCCAGCGAGATCACGCGGCCGAGCGTGGAAGGAAGAGAAAGTTCCGGAGCGGGGTGACCCCATCGAAGTGCCGTCACCGTGCCTCTCCCGCATCTCCGTGATCGACCTCCGACGATCGGGATGGGAGGACGAGGTAGCTGAGCAACCAGCCTGTGAGGCCCGCGAGCGTGATCGATCCGGTCCAGAGGTGGACCGACCACGCAATACCCTCCGTCAGTATCAAAGCGAGGAAGTAACAGAGGTAGGAGACGGCCGGAACGATAAACGCAAAGAGCCGCCAAGCGGCGGGGCGCCCGGCCATTGGACGGAGCCGAGCACGCAAGAGGTCGGCCAGGAGCCCGCCGGCGCCCGCGGCTATCACCAGAGCCACCGGATACGCGCCGTGGAAAGTGAGGAAACCCATCGCCGCGGCGTTCAGCGTGACCATCAGCGTGAGAGCCCCCACCGGGAGCGTCCCGAACCGAACGACAAGCAGGATCGTCCCCATGAGCATCATGGTCTGGAGCAGGATGCTCGCGACGCCGAGCCCATCGGAGCCACCATAAGGATGGCCCCCACCGGCCGCTGGGTACACTATTGGATGCGCGTATTCGGTGAAAAAAGTCAGGATCGAAAGCGTGACCGTGAACGCCAGCAGCATGGGCCCCTGGGCTGCCCACCCGGACACGGGCTCAGGCCGCTGCCATGCCGCGCGAACCGGCCCACTGACGATGAGCCCCAGGCCGAGCGCCAGGGCCAGGTGCGTGGGGCTGAGGAGGGCCTCAACGCCTGCTTCGATGCCGAAGAGCGTGTGCCAGATCAGGTCGCCCGCACCGCCGACCGCGAAGATGAGCGCGCCGAGAAGCGACAGCCCGTACCCTGGCGGCACTGTCCGCTCCCAGGGGTAGCCGCGAGCACGGTTTCTGAGGAGCACGGTAACGAGAGCCGCGGCGACCGCGGCGTAGCCGGCATAGAAGACGGCGTGCCATGGCGTGAAGAAGCTTTGGTCCACCCTGCCGTGTGTGTGGGCCCATCCGTCGAGGAAGAGCCCACCGACAAACACGGCCGACAGCACCGCCATTACCCAGTCAAACCCGACACCGCCCGAGACTCGACTCAGCTCGTGCGTCGCGCCCGCGCGTCCTGCCGCGGTCACACTCGCGCCCCCAGCCGCCGGAGATGCGACTCTCGCCTCCCTAGGCATGGCGCAACTATCCAGCCTGAGGCAGGCCAATCGCCACAAAATCTTCCTGCGTGTGGATCCAGCCTTCCTTGCCGTCAATGCGGACCTTGAGCCACGGGTCGTCGCCGATGCTCATTCCGATCCCGTTCGCATCCTCCTGCCAACGCAATTCCACTTCGGCCCCGAGGAACTCCACTTGGGAGTCCTGCCTCACGACTACGTGCGCGGGGATGCCCATTCCCTCGTCGGCCTCGACGTGGAGACGGACAAAGGTCATGTCTTCCTCCAACGGCCTGCGCTCCGCTTCAACTTGATACTCGCAAATCGGCCGTGGGCCCTTGGGCGTCATCTTCGAGCAGCGCCACCCCGGTCCGATATTGTTCCGGAACCAGAGGATGCGAAGCGGGATGATCACAAAGAAATTGCCGGTCCAAACGCGGAAGTGCAAGACGTCGCCCTGCAGCTTCGGTTCCTGCGACGTCTGGACGATTGTTTCTCCTGGCCTTCCGTTGATGAGCTGCCCGTCGGTGGAAATCGGCTTGCTGAAGGGAACGATCTTTCCGTTCAAGGGTGAGGAAGGCGGGCCGCTAAACAGGCCAAAGACCTGCCAAGACTCGCCGCCGAGCGGCGTCGAAGGCAGGATGCCATAGGTGATGAGAATTCCGGCCCCGTTCTTGCCCTGCAGGACCTGCGCCGTCGCGTCCAGGCTATCGGCGAACCCATCCCCAGCAGCCTCATAGGAGAAGGTCTTCTGATAGTGGACCGCCCCCGCCCCGTCCTTGATCTCCAAGCGCGCCAGGGTCTCCCCGAAATCCGCGTCGACACTGCCCGGCGCGCGCTTCTTGTGCAGCAGCACCGTGAACCGCTGGCCTCCTATCTCCAGAGGCCCCACTGCCCGCTCCACGTCCTCCAACTGAACCCCAGCCCCACCCTGGGCCACGCCCAAGAGCAAGATGCCGCCCATGAACGCTCCCATTGCTCCAGTAAGGGTTTGCTTCACACGAACATTCTATCAATTCTGACTGCCAGCCCTAGCCCAGTCGGATGCGCTGGGAGAGCGCCGGCAGCACACCGCGGGCCTCCCGTACGATGGCCTGAACGACCTCAGCCGCACCCGGCAGGTCATGAATGAGGCCGGCACTCTGCCCCGTCGGCATCGGGAAATACTCGGGATCACGCTGCGCAGCGGCCTTGACGAAGATGTCGCGCGCCGCCCGTGCCTGGACGAGAGCGGGGAAGACGGGCGCCCCCGACGCTGCGTACTCCTCGGTGAAGGTGTTTCGGAACCAGCGGGCGTAGAGTCCGGTGAACGCGTCCGAGACCGTCGTCGCGTCACTGCCACGTTCCAGGATCGCCCTCCTGTGAAAGTCAGGCGCCTCGGACTCCTGAGTCGCGACAAACCGCGTCCCGAGCAGAATGCCGCTGGCACCAAGCGCGATGGCCGCGACGAGACCGCGGCCGTCGGCAATTCCCCCCGCGGCGACAACGGGCACCTTGACCGCATCGACGATCTGGGGCACGAGCGCCATTGTCCCGATCGTGGCCACCTCGCGCGAGGAGCCTTTGACCCACGTGGAGCGATGACCACCCGCCTCGCCGCCCTGCGCCACGATCACGTCGACGCCGGATCGAGCCACCGCCCGCGCGTCATCAAGGGTGCAGACCATCGCAACGACCTTGATCCCACGTTCTCGACAGCGCCGGACCATCTCCGATCCGGGATCTCCGAGACCGATCGACCAGACGGGGACCCGCTCCTCAAGTATGACCTCGAAGGCTGCGTCGATCAGGTCAGGAAACGCTGCTGGGCGGGCAAATGTTTCGGGGAGGCCGAGGCGTTGACGGAACCGATTGAGCGCGCCCTGGACAGCCCGCACTGTACCCTCGGGAATGCGCGCGACGTCTGCCGGCGGACGCAGCTCGGTGTGAAGCCAGAGATTCGCCCCAAAAGGACGATCGGTCAGCTCGCGCACCTGCCGGATACGCCGCCGCAGCTCATCCGCGGTCAGCCCTAGTCCCGCAAGAATCCCGAGCCCGCCCGCCCGCGACACCTCGGCGGCAAGCTTCGGCCCCGCCACACCGCCCATGCCGGATTGGAGGATCGGGTACTCAATACCGAGGAGATCGCAGAGCGGGGTCCGGAATTTGCCGCCGTCCGGGCGCGTTTCAATTGCAGAGCGCGTACTCGTGCATCCTGCCTGCGTCAGCGCCGTTACCGCAGCGGTCCCGACCAGGAACTCTCGACGACCAAGTGGACTCATAGAGTGCCCCCCTCTATTGGATCACCTCATCGGCCCGCAGCAGCACCGACTGCGGGATCGTCAAGCCGAGGGCTTTGGCGGTCTTGAGGTCGCCGTGTCAGCCCCGCTCATCATCGAAACGCGCGAAGAAGCCGATATGCGCCGATGAGAACCAGTACCACTGCGAGGAGCGGAATCGGCAGTCCAAGGACGGTTCCCTTGGTGGTCATCAAGACAAAGAGTCCAATCAGCACAAAGGCAGCGGAGAGAATGTTGTTCCCCATTATCGACCTTCCTTACTGGATCAGCTCGTCCGCTCGCAGCATCAGCGACTGAGGAAGAGCCAGTCCCATCGTCCGGGCAGCTTTAAGATTGATGATGAGCTCGAACCGGGTGGGCTCCTCCACGGGCAGATTGGCTGGCTTCGCGCCATTCGCGATCTTGTCGACGTAGGCGCCGATATGACGTGCCATGTCCGAGACGCTCGGGCCAAACTCCATGAGACCGCCACCACGGACGCCCTGTCCCAACTCGAAGACCGTAGGTAGCCGGTTGTGGGTGACAAACTCGACGATCCGAGGTAGGTCATTGCCCCGCATGGGCCCGAAGAGGACGACCAGCCCACCGGGGCGGCCCTGGCCGATTGCCGCAAACGCCTGGCCGAAGTCGTCGGAGCTGGACACGCGGACGGACTGCACGGTCACCCCGAGGCTTGGCGCGGCCATCTCGATCTGCTGGAATCCAAGCGCCATCGACTTGAAGGTCGAGTTCCAGAGCACCGCCACGCGCGAGAGCTTCGGGACCGCCTCCTGGAGGAGCTGGACCCGCTTGGCGCTGATCTCGGCGGCATTCACACTCAAGCCGGTGATATTGCCGCCCGGGCGTGCCAGACTGGCTATGATGCCGATGGCCACCGGATCGGCAACGCCGAGCATCACAATCGGAATGGTCCGGGTGGCCTCCCGGGCAGCCAGCGTCGCCGCCGTTTGCCGCGTAACCAGCACATCGACCTTGAGCCGCACGAGCTCGGCGGCGAGCTCAGGCAGCCGCTCCGGATTGCCCTGGGCGCTCCTGAACTCGAGCATGATGTTGCGCCCCAGCTCGTAGCCGTGCGAGCGCAGGCCATCCACCAATGCGCGATCGACGGGATTCGAAGCCAGATCGAACTTCGGGCTGATCCCGTAAAGCAGCCCGAGGCGCAGAACCTTGCCCGGGGGCGGTTCGGCGGCGAGCGGCGCGGCGAGGAGGCCACCGGCCAGCGTGCCGATGAAGCCCCGCCGGCTGATCACTGGATCACCTCGTCCGCCTGCACCAGCACCGACCGCGGAATCGTCAGGCCGAGGGCCTTGGCGGTCTTGAGGTTGATGGCGAAGTAGAGCCTGTCAATCTGCTCCACAGGCAGATCCCCGGGGTTGGCGCCCAGGAGAACTCGCTGGACGAATTTGGCTGCGAGCCGGCCCATTGCGTAATAGCTCACGCCGTAGCTGGCAAGCCCTCCTTGAGCGACGCTCTCCAGCTCTGTGAACATGGTCGGCAACTTCTTCGCCCTCACGGTATCGAGGATCAGCGCCGTCTGGCTAATCACCATCGCGTCCACCCCGGAGAGATAGGCATCCGCCTCCCCCGCCCGAAGCGCGCGCAGGCCTGCCCGCAGCTCCTCGACAGAGGTGACTTGCCGCTCGAGGAGCTCCACCTTCAGCTGGCGGGCTGCATCCCGCGCGATCTTCATGCTCCGATCAGCGGCGATATTGTCAGGATTGTAGAAGATCACTACCCGGCGGACCCTCGGAACCATCTCCTTCAGAAGCCCGAGGCGCTTCGCCGTGAGATCTGCGAGCCAGCCGTAGGTGCCCGTGAGTCTCCCTCCGGGCTTCCGGAAGCTCTCGACGAGACCCAAGGCGACTGGGTCACTACCGGCGTAGAACACAATGGGGACAGTCTTTGTAGCCCGCTTGACCGCGAGCGTGACCGAGGTGGCCACCGAATAGATCAGATCGACCTTCTCTCGTTCGAGATCCCCCGCTGCCTGCTCCACCGCCTTCAGATCGCCTTTGCCTTCGCGCACGTGGAGAATGAACTGTTTCCCCTCCTCGAGGCCCAGCTCTGCAAGGCCCTTCCGGAGCCCGTCGATGGCTCCCGAGTACGGGCCTCCCTGCAGGACGAGGCCCACGCGATAGACTCGGGCCTGCTGCGCCTCAGCAACAAGCGGTGAGGCGAGAAGGCCGGCAGCGAGAGTGCCGAGGAACGCTCTCCGGTCCATCACTGGATCAGCTCGTCCGCTCGCAGCAGCAGCGACGCCGGGATCGTCAACCCGAGCGCCTTGGCCGTCTTGACGTTTACGAGGAGGTAGTATCTTGTTGGCTGCTCCACCGGCAACTCACCTGGCTTCGCTCCTTTGAGAATCCGGTCGACGTAAACCGCCGCGCGCCGCCAGATGTCATCGAAGTCCGCCCCATATGACATCAGCCCCCCGTCCCGGACAAGGAACCCGAACTCGTACATCGCGGGAATGCGGTGTACCGCGGCAAAGTCAAGGATCCGCTTTCGGTTGAGAGTCGTGAGCGCGTCCGTTACCAAGAAGAGTGCATCGGGGCGGTCACGGGTCATTGCAGAAAAAGCCACGTCGAAGTCATCAGGCTCGCGCACGCCGAGCGGCTGGACGGCCACGCGCAGGATGCGCGCTGCCCGCTCGATCTCCCGGTAGCGGAGCGTCATAGCACGATCGTCCGCATTCCAGAGTACGGCGATGCGGGAGGCCTTGGGCACCGCCTCCTTGAGAAGCTCCAGTCGCTTGGCACTCAACTCGGTAGCCTGATCGGTAATCCCGGTGATGTTGCCCCAGATCGGCGTCAGTTGGGGCAGTCCGTTTCGCTTGATCGTGGCCAATGTTGCAGTAACGTTCTTCTCGAGCAGCCAGCGGTAGGACTCGTCGAGATCGGCGATAGACGATATCTGCCCACGGCGGCCGGTCTCGAAGGCGTTCTCATTTCCCGGCATGATGACGTCAGCTGTTTGAATGGCCATACGGCCTCCTTCCGCCTGGTGGCGGCGTGCCACAAGGATCCCAATTGACAAGACGGTCCATCATTGGATCACCTCGTCCGTCCGAAGCAACAGCGACTCTGGGATCGTCGATCACTTCGGCACATATGTGAACTGCTGGCCCCCAACCGACGCTTCCGCCATCGCGCCGGCGATCGGCCTCACGATGACCGCGACGCCGTCGACGAAGCGGGCGGTCGCCGCCG
>Ga0070707_100002506_pt1 | contig 17487 bp, 20 predicted proteins | sample KBSK5502metaG_FD_65468 | JGI IMG/M metagenome (GOLD analysis project Ga0070707, IMG submission 65468) | Corn, switchgrass and miscanthus rhizosphere microbial communities from Kellogg Biological Station, Michigan, USA - KBS K5-50-2 metaG | ecosystem: Host-associated > Plants > Roots >... | reverse complement strand
GAGCTCGGCGCCGTCGGCTCGTTCATCCGGCCGAATCTGGTGAACGGCCGCTACTGGCACTCGAACCACTGGGATCCCCTCTACAGCATCCATGAAGAACTGGGCGTGACCTGGGGCTTTCACGAGGGCGTGAGCGCCTTGTACTCCCGCATGATCGAGCTGTACGGCGAGAACCGGTTCTATCGTCACGTCGCCAGCCACTGGATCGAGATGCAGCAGGCGATGATCGCGATGATCGTTGGGGGCGTGTTCGAGTTCCACCCGCGGCTTCGAGTCGGTTTCCTGGAGGCGCAGAATTCCTGGGTGCCCGGGCTGCTGACGCGCATCGAGTGGGACTACCCGCAGTACCGCGACACCCACGCCCCGTACCTCTCGCTCACCCCCAAGGAGTATTTCCGGCGCAACTGCTGGGCCGCGGTCGAGGGGAGCGAGCCGGAGATCGAGGCGACGGCCGGGCTCATCGGCGCCGACAGGATGTGCGTCTCGACGGATTACCCGCACTTCGACTCCAATTTCTCGCACGTGGCCGAGAATCTCCTCAAGAACGTCCCGCGCGAGATCGCGGCGCAGATCTTGATGGGGGGCGCGAACCTCTACGGCTTCACCGACGCCGACTTCAAGAAGGCCGACACCGCCGCGGCGGCGCGCAAGCGCACCGCCGGCACCGCGGGTCGCTGAGCGGCCCACGAAGCGCGGACGGTCGCGCGCGGATCGATGAAGAAACCGGTCGGGGTGCTGCTAGCGTTGGCCGTCGTCCATCTCACTGCGCTGTCGGGTTTTGCGCAAATGTACCGGTGGACGGACAGCCACGGAGAGAGTTACCTCACCAACGACCCCGACCAGGTTCCCGATCGCTACCGGAAGTCCGTGGTCATCCTTGGCACTACCTGGGGCGCTCCCACGAAAGGGGAGCGCGGTCGGCTCGATCGTCCGCGTGACATTTCCAGCGCTGCCTCTCAATCAAGTGAAGAAACAGCGCCGGCAGCGAAGAAAGCCGTCGCGCTGAAGGCGGTAGACGCCTTTAGAGGTCTCGAGTCAGCGCTTCAGAGCGGCCTGACCTATCAAGATTATTTCAAGAGAGTTGCATATGTTCACGTTGTCGTAGAGGAAGGATTGGGTCAGATACGCTCCAGTATCTTCAGGGGATTCCTCAATGAAGCGATGGATTGTCACAAGCGAGCTGCGCGGATCTGGGAACAGCAAGTCATGAAGCCCTCGTCGAAGAAGGAAGAGCGCACTGCCGTGTCGGGCCAATGGGATTACTGCTCCGAAGTTGTAGCCAAGGCGGAGCGGGCCCTCGATCTGCTCTAAGTAAGTTAAGGCGCCCTACAGCTTAGGAGGAACGGCCATGAAGAACACCCCGTGGTTCCTGATCAGTCTTCTCCTGCTGGCAGGTTCCGGCTGTGCCACCGCTCCCGCACCTGCGAGCATGGTGTTGCCTGCGGCGTTCAAGTGGGTAGACACCCCGAGGCCGGGCTTCCAATTCGGCGTCCTCGAAGGCGACCCGACGAAGGCTTCGCCCTTCACGCTGCGAGTCAAGTTGCCCCCGAACTTCCAGGAGCCCCCTCACTATCACTCGTACACGCAACACGTGACCGTGATCTCCGGCACCTACTACTCCGGTCTGGGCGAAAAGTTCGACACGGAAAAGGGAGACGCGTTGCCTGCCGGGAGCTTCATAGTGATACCTGCCGGCACCCGCCATTACGCCTGGACAAAGGAAGAGACCGTGAGACAAATCCACGGTGTAGGTCCGGCGGGCACGACATACGTGAACCCGGCGGACGACCCGCGCAACAGAAAGTAGGTCCTGGCGGACGAATCGACCTCGTCCTAGTCGAGGTCCTCGCAATCCAGATCAAGAGTGTTTTCGGAACTTCGGATTAAGACGAACTCGAACTCTAGTGGGTCTTGGGTCGGATTAGTGTTGGCACTTGCTGGCCGCGAAGGTCTCCATGATTTCTTCACGTGTTCGATAATCCCCACTTAGACCTCCATGGGGAACTTCCGGCAGCGGTAGATGTCCTCTAAGACCGCGTGACTCAGGGCCGATAACGGCCGTTCTGTTTCTAACGCTCTCCACGATGCATCCGCGGCGAGGCCGTCAGCCGCGCGGTCGTCGAGCTGGTCGCGAGCCTCGGCTGAGGCGGACGGTTTTGCCCGACACGCGCTTGCCCGTATCGGTGCGAAAGTAGCCGAGCCGCACCTCCTGCCCTGAGTCCGCGTGGACGAGCCGCGCCCGCGTATAGGCGTGGCGCGACCCCCACGCCGCCAGCGCGCCGATCACCATCCCCAGCTCCCTACCTTTGGCGGTCAGCGCGTACTCTGCCCGCGGCGGGTGGTCGGAGTAGAAGTGGCGCATGACCAGGCCGTGCTCCTCCATCAGCTTGAGCCGATCCGAGAGGATATTGGGCGCGATGCCGCGCTGCGCCGCCAGGAAATCCTGGAAGCGGCGCTTGCCGTCGAGGAGGTCGCGCACGAGCAGGAGCGTCCAGCGATCCCCCACCAGCTCGAGCGTCTTGGCGACCGGGCAGCGCTGCCCATAGATCTTCGGCATGCGCGCATTGTAGGGGGGACTTGACAGAAAAGCAAGTTACTATTATTTTACAAGTCATGACCTCGACGGCCGCGACCGCCCCGATGGCGGCCCGCACGAAGCGCCTGCTCGAAGACCCCGTCGCCCCGACCCTGCTCCGCTTGGCGGCCCCCACGGTCCTTGTCATGGTGCTCCAGGCCGTCGTGACCACGCTGGACGCCGTCTTCGTCGGCTGGCTGGGCCCGGCGGCGCTGGCCGGCGTGTCGCTCGTCTACCCGCTGGTGATGCTCATGCAGACCATGTCGGCCGGCGGCATGGGCGGCGGCGTCGCCTCGGCCATCGCCCGGGCGCTCGGCGCCGGACGGCGGGGCGAGGCTCAGACGCTCGCCGCGCACGCGGTGCTGATCGCCCTCGTCCTGGCCGCGCTCTTCACGGCGGGCCTCCTGCTGGGCGGGCCCGCCGTCTACCGCGCCATGGGTGGGACGGGGGAGGCGCTGGGAGCGGCCGTCACCTACTCGAACGTGATCTTCGGCGGCGCGGCCGCCTTTTGGCTGTTCAATACGCTCGGGAGCATAGTCCGCGGCACCGGCACCATGGCATTGCCGGCGGCGATCGCCACCGGCTCGGCCCTCGTCTATCTGGCCCTGGCTCCGGCGCTGGTCCTCGGCTGGGGCCCCTTCCCACGACTGGGCGTGGCAGGCACGGCGACGGCGAATCTGGTCGCGTTCGGCGCGGCTACCCTCGTACTGGCCGCCTATCTCTGCTCTCCCTGGAGCGCGGTGCGTCTCTCCTTTCGGGGCCTCCGCCTGCGCCGAGCGCTGTTCTGGGAGATCCTGCGTGTCGGCGCGCCCGGCTCGCTGAACACCATCCTCACCAACCTGACCGTGGTGCTGTTGACCGGGCTCGTCGGTCCCTTCGGTACCGCCCCGCTCGCCGGCTACGGCATGGGCGCGCGGCTCGAGTACATCCAGATCCCGCTGGTGTTCGGCTTGGGTTCGGCGCTGGTCGCCATGGTGGGCACGAATGTGGGCGCGGGGCAATTCGCGCGCGCGGAGCGCATTGCCTGGACGGGCGCTGGCCTCGCCGCGGCACTCACCGGCTCGATCGGTCTCCTCGCGGCGACCCTCCCACGCGCCTGGCTCGGGCTCTTCTCGGCGGACGCCCAGGTGCAGGCGGTGGGCGCGACCTATCTCGTCATCGTCGGCCCGACGTATGGCTTCTTCGGACTTGGGCTCGCCCTCTACTTCGCCTCGCAGGGCGCGGGCCGCCTCGCCTGGCCGCTCGCGGCCGGGTTCGCGCGCCTCGCGGTGGCCGCCGCGGGTGGCTGGCTCGGCGGCTACTGGCTCGGCTGGGGCCTGCCGGGAATCTTCGCCGCCATGGCCATCGCGCTCATCATCTTCGGAACCACGATCGCCACCGCCGTCAGGCTCGGGGCGTGGCGCTAGGGGGATTGCAGATGCCCAGGATGCTCGAACTGATCAAGATGATCCAGCGCGGCGAGCTGCCGCCTCCGCCCGTCGCCACGCTCATCGGCTTCACCATCGGGTCCATCGAGCCCGGCCGCGTCGTCATGGAGATGAACGCGGGGCCTCAGCACGCCAATCCCATGGGCACGCTCCACGGGGGAGTTCTCTGCGATCTCGCCGATGCCGCCATGGGCATGGCCTATGCCTCCTCCCTCGACGAGGGCGAGACCTTCACCACGCTGGAGCTCAAGATCAACTTCCTCAAGCCCGTGTGGACGGGACGGCTCACCGCGACGGGCCGGCTCGTCAAGGGCGGGAACACGGTGGGACTCGTCGAATGCGATGTCCACGACGACAAGGACCGCCTGGTGGCGCGCGCCTCGAGCACCTGCATGACGCTCAGGGGCCAGCAGGCCGAGGGGCGCTGAGCATGAGCGCCCGCGCCATCTTCGGACTCCAGGTACTGCTGAGCCTCGTCGGCTATTCGCTCATCGCGCGCTTCTACCTGACGCGGCGACTGGCGGCGCTGCCGCTTGCCGCCGCGCTGACCCCGCTGCTGCTCTTCCACGCCTTCCGCCATCTCGGCATGGTGTTTCTGGTCCCGACCGTCGTCGGACCCGCCTTGCCGGCCGCCTTTGCGGTTCCCGCCGCCTACGGCGATCTCGTCGCGGCGCTGCTGGCGCTGCTCGCCATCGCGGCGCTGCGGATAGCATGGTCGGGGGCGATTCCGCTGGTCTGGCTGTTCAATGTCGAGGGGACGCTCGATCTTGTCAACGCCTTCTACCAGGGACTGCGGCACGACGTGCAGCTGGGCGCGGCGTACTATATTCCGACCGTCGCCGTGCCGGCCCTGCTCGTGACCCACGCCATGATCTTCGCGCTGCTCATTCGCCGCGCTCGCTGACGCGGCCCGCGGGGGTTGCTTCGGGGGTCACGCCTGTGGAATACTCGCGCGCATGACGCCGGCCCCCCGCTCTGTGCCGGAGAGGACCTGAGCGTCGATCTCGTCAAAGGCGTCGAGGCCAGTACTCTCGAAGCCAAGCCGTTCGATCACATCTACATGGAGGGGTTATTCTCTCCGGCCTATTACCGCAGGCTGCTCGAACACCTGCCCGAGACCCACCGGTACCGTGAGCTCACCCATCGGGATGCGATGCAGGGGAACGGCCACAGCGCCCGGCGGGAATTCTACCTCTTCTCCGAACACATCATGCTGCTGCCGGCAGCGCAGCGCCGCTTTTGGCTCGAGCTGTCGCGCGTCTTACGTTCGCGCGCGCTCCAGGACGCCTTCAAGCAGAAATTCCGCGTTCCCCTCGAGCGACGGTTTGGGCGCAGCGTTGAGCGGCTCTCGTTTTATCCCGTGCCGATCCTGCTTCGCGATCTATCGGGCTATCGGATCGGCATCCATGGCGATGGGCTACGCAAGGCGATCACGGTGCAGTTCTATCTGCCGCACGCAGACTCCCAGGCGCATCTCGGCACAATCTTGCACGAAGGGCGCGATGGGGACGCCGCGCAGCGCACCAAGGCACTCGCGTTCCGTCCGGCCGCTGGGTACGCCTTCCCGGTCTTGCGGCACGAGAGCTGGCACAGTGTCGCGCGGACGTCGGATGCCGACGGCGAACGCAATTCGCTGATGCTCACATATTATGTCCAGGACGGTCTGCTCAGCTGGGCTGCGCAGCGTCTCCAGCGCCTGGCGGTCTTCATCGGCTACGGCCTGCGGAGATGAGCCCGGTCGATCGGGTGATGAGAATGCTAGCCATGTGTTCGCAACTGCCGGGCCCAGAGCGTAAGCTATAGAGCCACCGTCGCCATACCCCAGAGAAAAATCTTGAACGCCGCCATGGCCCACAGCGATATGTTTTGAACGTCGTGCCAGCTCATGCCGGGCCCAAACATGGATAACAGCCATGCCGGGTGCGCGGCAATGACGGGCAGATAGACGACGTACGCAAGAAGAAACACGCCGGTGACGATCAACAGACTCCACCATCCGGCCACCGCGGCCGCCCGCACTCGTCTTTCGAGCCTGTCATTCATGGCAACCTCGATCTCCGCCGGGCTCGGCGGGTCTCCTCCATGCTGTCCGAACACCTGAGAGCTGCGTCTTCTGGTCCTGTCGCGGACTGGAGGCTAGAGGGCGAAGGCGTGGGGGGAGGTCTCCTTCGGGAAGCCTTCCTTCTGGATCTTCTTCTTGATGCGGTCGCGCTGCACGGGCGGCAGGTGATCGATGAACAGGACGCCGTCCAGATGGTCCATCTCGTGCTGGATCACGCGGGCGTGGAGGCCGCCGGTCTCGAGGACATAGGGCTGGCCCTCTGCGTCCAGCGCTGAGACGCGCACCCACTTGCTGCGCTCCACCTCCGCGAAGATGCCGGGCAGGGAGAGGCACCCTTCTTCTTCGCGGACGGTCCCGCTCCGCTCCTCGATCACGGGATTGATGAGCGCCTGGGCGCCGCCCTTGCCGTCGTCCATGACCAGGATGCGGCGGCCGACGCCGACCTGCGGCGCGGCCAGGCCGATACCGACCTGATGCCACATGGTCTCGGTCATGTCGGCGACGACCCTCTTGATCTCGGGCGTGACCTCCCGCACCCGCGCGGCGATCGTCCTCAAGATCGGGTCGCCGTAGAGTCTCACCGTCAGCAGCGCCATGGGCTGGCTTCCTTCCTCGGGGACTACGAAACCGGGTCCATCTCTACTTCTACCACACCCCCGTGCCGTCTTCCCCGCTCAACGAAGGGCGCCAGCGCGGGCGCCAGGAGCCGAGGCAACTCGGCGGGCCCCTTGATCGTGAAGCTCCAGTGGCTGCTCCTGGCCCCGGGGGCGCCGAGCGAGGCGGGCGGATAGACGGTGAGACCGCTGAGGTCGCTGACCGTGCCGTGGGACTCGCTGATAAGCGCGCGCGCTCCGGCCTCGCTTCGTCCGCGCACCGAGACCACGCAGAGGCGCCGGAACGGCGGATAACCCAGCTCGGCGCGGAACCGGAGCTCGTGCTTGTAGAAGCCGTCGCGATCCTGCGCCCTGGCTGCCTGGACCGCATAGTGCTCCGGATGCAGGGTCTGGACGACGACGCGACCGCGCGGGCCCACGGCCTCGGCCGCCGCCCAGAGGAGCTGCCACGCGCGCTCGCCCGCGCGGAAGTCGGGCCGCCGGAGCAGTCCGTCGAGCTGGACGAAGCCCGCGCAGCCGAGGCTCCCGGGCGACACGTTCCGCAATAGCGCCGCGGTGCCTACCGCCACCTGGGCGCTGCGTGGATCGCGGGAGACGCGCAGGCGAGGGAAGCGCTTGATCACCGAGGACTGCACGCGCTCTGGATCCCAGCCGAAGGGGGACAGGGCATGGCCGCCGCAGCCCGGGCAGGTGTCCGGCACGGGCTCGCACCGCGCGCAGAGTCGGCAGCCCAGCGTTTTGCGGTCGCGCGACAGGAGCAGCGCCACGCCGCATTCGGCGCAGCGCACCAGGGCGCCGCAGTCATTGCAGGCGAGCGCCGCGGCGCCGCGCGTGACGATCAAAGCGACGCGGCGGCCCGCGCGTGTCATGTCCTCGATGGCCCGGGTCAACGGCAAGGTGAGGGGATGGTTCCTCAAGATGCCGCGCGTGTCCGCGGTGAGGATCTCGGGCCAGGGGCCGGGCTCGGGCGCGGGGCGGAGGAAGCGCCCGCTGTCGGCACGCCACCAGCTCTCGACCGACGGCGTGGGAGAAAGCAGCAGCAGCCGGCTGCCCTCGAGCCGCGCGCGCTCCACGACCAGCTCGCGCGAGTGCAGCCGGGGCGCGCCCGGCGGCTTGTGGGCCGCGTCGTGCTCGTCCAACAGCGTCACGGTCGCGGGCGGCGGCAGCGGCACCAGCAGGGCCGAGCGCGTGCCCACCACGACGCGCGTCCGGCCGCGGGCGGCGGCGAACCAGGCCGCGCGGCGGTCGGCGTCGGCGGCGCCGCTGTCGAGCCGGGCCGCGTCCAGACGCTTGGCCCAGCGCGCGGCGCTCTCGCGGTCGGGGACGATCACCAGGGCCGCGTCGGAGCCGCTCGCGAGCGCGTCCGCGAGCTGCGCTTCACGCTGGCTTCCGGCCCATAGCTCAGGAAGCGGCGCGGCGCCGCCGTGTGGCTCGGCCGCCGGCGCCACGGACTCGGCCGAGCCGCCGCGGGGGGGCGGCGGCAAGAGCGAGAGTAGGGTGGAGCCGAGAGAGGAGAGGCTCTCCTCAGCGGCCCAGCGGCCCAGCGCGAGGGCGGCGGCGGAGAGAATCGGCATGGGCTCCACGGCGCGCTGGATCGGCTTCAGCGCGGCGGCATCGCCCTCGCGGAGCTCGACGACGAGGCCCACCCGCTGCCGTCCGTGAAGTGGGGCGCTTACCCGCTGGCCGCGGGACAGCGTCAGGCCGGGCGGCACGAGATAGGAGAACGGGTGATGCAGCGGAAGATCGAAGACTACCTCGGCGATCACGACGTTCCCTCTCCCCTCAGGGGAGAGGGTCAGGGTGAGGGGTGGTGGTCGAGGTCAGCTGCTCGTACTCGCGTCGCGCCAGCTTCAGGTCATCCCAGGCCATGCGCTTGAACTCCTGGCCGGGGTTGCGCAGGAGGAAAGCCGGATGGAAGGTGGGCACCAGCACGCCCGTGCGGTACATGTAGGTCCGCCCGCGCAGCTTGCTGATGCCCTCCTTGGTGCCGAGCAGGGTCTGCACCGCGAAATTGCCGAGCGCCAGGATGACCGGGGGCTGGATCGTGTCGATCTGGGCCATCAGGAAGGGATTGCACGCGGCGACTTCGTCGGGCTCCGGGTTACGGTTGCGGTCGGGACGGCACTTGACGACATTGGCGATGTAGCAGTCGCGCTCGCGGTCGAAGCCCACCGAGGCGAGCATGCGCGAGAGCAGCTGGCCCGCGCGGCCGACGAAGGGCTTGCCCTGCTTGTCCTCTTCCTCGCCGGGGCCCTCGCCGATCACCATGAGCCGCGCGCGCGGATTGCCCGAGCCGAATACGACGGTGGAGCGGCTCCGCGAGAGCTTGCAGCGCGGGCAGCCCTGGAGCGCCTGCTCCTGGGCGCGCAGGGCGTCGGCGGGATCGGGGAAGGGGTCGCGCGCGAGCGCGATCTCGCTGACACCCAGATCGCGATGATGGCGAAGCGTGTCGGCCAAGCCTCGGAGGACGTCGGCCACGGCTTCCCGCGGGTCCGACATCGCCTCAGTGTGACGAGCGCTCGCGGGAGGCTTGCTTGGCGGCGGCGCGCAGCCCCAGCGCGCGGTCGAGGATGGCGTCGGCCACCGCGAGCTTGGTCGTTCTGGGCAGATCGACGGCGCCGCCCCACCGGTCGAGGAGCGTGACCTCGTTTTCGTCGGCCTCGAAGCCGATGCCGCGCTTGCTCACGTCATTGACCACCAGCAAGTCCACGCCCTTGGCCTTGAGCTTGGCGGTGGCGTGGGCGCGGACGTCGTCGGTTTCGGCGGCGAAGCCCACCAGGAAGGCGCCGCCCTTGCGCGAGGCCAGCTCTTTCAGGATGTCCGGATTGGGCACGAGCGACAGTGTCAGCTCCTCGTCCTTCTTGGACTTGATCTTGGTCGGGCTCGCATGCTGGGCGCGGTAATCGGACACGGCCGCGGCTTTGATGACGACCGTGGCCCCGCCGAGGTGCTGCAGGGCCGCCTCGCGCATCTCCTCCGCGGTCTCCACGGGGACGTAGACGGCGCCGGGCGGCGGTGAGAGCGGCGTGGGACCCGCGATGAGGATCACCTCGGCGCCCCGCCGCAGCGCGGCCGTGGCGATGGCGTGACCCATCTTGCCCGACGAGCGGTTGGAGAGATAGCGGACGGGATCGATGGGCTCTCGCGTTGGGCCCGAGGTGACGAGGATGCGCTCGCCGGCCAGATCGCGAGCCGGCGCCAACAGGCGCTCCAGCGCCTCGATGATGGCGTCCACCTCGGGCAACCGCCCCCGGCCGGCCAGCCCGGAGGCCAGCTCTCCCGCGTCGGGTTCCAGCACGGTGACGCCGCGCTCGCGCAGCGTTCGCACATTGGCGACGACGGCCGCATGCTGCCACATGCCGCCGTCCATTGCCGGAGCGATGAGCACCGGGCAGCGGGCGGCGAGGAGTAGAGTTGTCAAAAAGTCGTCCGCGATCCCGTGAGCGGCCTTGGCGAGGAGGTTGGCGGTGGCGGGCGCCACGACCAGAGCCTGGGCCCGCTCGGCCAACTGGACGTGCTCGACGGCATCGGGCGTCTGCGGGTCGAAGAGATCGGTGAGCACCGGCCGGCCCGAGAGCGTCCGGAAGGTCAGCGGGCCCACGAACTTTTCGGCGTGAGTCGTGGTCACCACGGTCACCCCCGCGCCCAGGCGCGTGAGCTCGCGCAGCAGGTACACCGCCTTGTACGCGGCGATGCTGCCGCTGACGCCGAGAATGATCTCTTTTCCGGCGAGACTCATGGCACGAGGCTAGGGCTTGGGAGCGTCCTCGTCACGGACGCGGTAGCCCACCTTGGCCTGGGCGATCTCCTCCAGCGCCGTGCTCGTGGGCTTCTTCTGCCGTGTCTCCACCTGGGCCACCGCGCCCCGGTTCAGCTGGCGCGCGCGCTTCGCGGCGAGCACGACGAGCATGTAGCGGTTGGACACCTTCTCGAGCGACTTCTCCAGGGACGGAAAGGTCATTACTCGGGCACCTCCATGTCCGGGAACTTGAGCGTGAGCCGGCTCGTGCGCCAGCGCTCGGCCTGAATGATCGTGGCCAGCTGGTCGACGGCTTCCTTCACGTCCCGGTTAATGATCAGATAGTCGTACTGGCGCCAGGCGGCAATCTCGTCGCGCGCCCGGGCCAGGCGGCGCGCGATCTCGCCCGCCGCGTCGCTCTTCCGCTCCCGCAGCCGCCCCTCGAGCTCGGCCATCGAGGGCGCCATGATGAAGACGGACACGGCCTCGGGGTAGCGCTGGCGGAGCTGCCGGGCCCCGTGCGTGTCGATGTCGAGCAGGACGTCGAGGCCCCGCGCCAGGGCGCTCTCGAGCGACTTGGCCGGCGTGCCGTAGAGCTGGCCGTGCACCTCCGCCCATTCGGCGAACTCGTCGCGCTCCCGCATGGCCGCGAACTCTGCCTCGCTCACGAAGTGGAAGTCGGTGCCGTTGACCTCGCCGGGCCGCGGCGCGCGGGTGGTGTAAGACACCGAGTAGAAGAGATCCGGCACGAGGGAACGCACCTCGTGGCACAGCGTGGTCTTGCCCGCCCCCGACGGGGCCGACACGACCACGAGCGTTCCGCGCCTTTTTATCAGCTGCATCTGCTATTCGATATTTTGCACCTGTTCGCGGAGTTTCTCCAAAGTCGTCTTGGCGGCGATCACGGCCTGGGAGATCTCCAGGTCATCGGCCTTCGAGCCCACCGTGTTCACCTCGCGGTTGATCTCCTGGATCAGGAAGTCCAGCGTACGCCCGACGGTGCCGCCTTCGGCGAGCAGCCGCGAGAACTGTTCGAGGTGCGAGCGCAGGCGCGCCAGCTCCTCGCTGATGTCGGTTTTCTCGGCCCATACCGCGATCTCGGTCGCGATCCGGGTCTCGTCGAGCGGAGTCTCCCCGAGCAGGGTCTGGATCCGCTCGCGGAGACGGGCCGTCCGCCGCTCCACCGCCGCCGGCGCCCGCTGGGCGATCGTGTCCATGTGGGATCCCAGGACAGCGTGCAGCGCCACGAGCTCCTGGCTCAGCGCGAGGCCCTCGGCCTCTCGCCGCGCCACCAGCTCCGCCAGCGCACGGCTCAGTGACTGCTCGAGCAGCGGCCACGCCTCATCCGGCGACAGCGGCACCTGCTCCTCGCGCGTCACGACGCCCGGCTGCCCCAGCACCCATTCCACCGTCGGCTCACCGGCCAGCCCGAGCTCTCCCGCCAACCGTCGCGCCGCCTCGGCGAACTCCCGCGCCTGAGCCGCGTTCACGCTGAGCGGATTGAGCGTCGTACCTTCGACCGGGGCCAGGCTCACGCCCACTTCCACGCGGCCGCGCTGAACGGCGGACTGAACGAGCCGGCGAGCGTCGAGCTCGAAGCCGCCGAGGAGCCGTGGGAGCTTGAGCGCGATGTCCAGGTGCCGGTGATTGACCGACTTGCACTCGACCGACAGCGCCACGCGCGCTCCCGCCGCTTCGGCCCGGCCATACCCCGTCATGCTGCGGATCATGTCGGCCTCAGCCAGCGAGGATTGAGGAGAGAACCTAGCCCTACCATCACAGGACGATAGCCCAAAAAACCTTTCATGTCAATGTGTTTGGGCTACTCCGGTGTAGAATCCAGGGATGGCAGAGGAACGCTCGGAGCCAGAGCCCGACGCCGGCTCGCCCTTCCCGTTCGCGCCAACCGAATCCGAGTGGCACTCCCACAATCCCCTCGTCCGCTATTTCAAGACCCTGGGCCCCGGTCTCATCACCGGCGCCTCCGATGACGACCCGAGCGGCATCACGACCTACTCGGTGGCCGGCGCAGCCCTCGGCAGCGGAATGCTCTGGACCGCGCTGGCGACCTTCCCGTTGATGGCGGCCATTCAGCTCATCTGCGCCCGCATCGGGCTGGTGTCGGGCTACGGTCTCGCCGGCGCGGTGCGACGGCATTACCCGCGCCCGCTCCTCTATGGCGCGTGCGTGCTGCTGCTGATCGCGAATGTCTTCAACATCAGCGCCGACCTGGCCGGCATGGCCGAGTCGGCCACCATGCTGACTGGCATCCCATCGGTGTTCTTCGTACCGGCGTTCAGCCTGACCATCCTGTGGGTGACCGTCTACACGAGCTACGCCATGTTCGCCCGCTACCTCAAGTGGCTGACGGCGGTGCTCTTCGCGTACATCATCGCGGCATTCCTGGCCCGGCCCGAGTGGAACGGGGTGCTGCGCGCCACTTTCGTGCCGAGCCTGAGCTGGGACCCTACCTACGTCGCGACCCTCGTGGGCATCCTCGGGACGACCATCTCGCCCTACCTTTTCTTCTGGCAGGCCTCGCAAGAGGTCGAGGAAGAGAAGGGCCGGGGTCGGCGGACGCTCGCCCAGCGACGCGGGGCTACGCCCCACGAGCTGCGTGATGCGGCGCTCGACGTCAATACCGGGATGTTCTTTTCCAACCTTGTCATGTATTTCATCATTCTGGCCACGGCGTCGACGCTCTACCGCGCGGGCCACCGTGACATAGAAACCGCGCGCCAGGCAGCCGAAGCCCTCCGCCCTCTGGCCGGAGACGGTGCGTACCTGTTGTTCGCGCTCGGTCTCATCGGGACCGGTCTGCTCGCGATCCCCGTCCTGGCGGGCTCAGCTTCGTTCGCCGTCGCCGAGGTGTTCGGCTGGCGCTCGGGGCTGGACCTCTCGCCGCGGCGGGGCCGCAGATTCTATCTGGTCTTCGCCGGCGCGATGCTGGCGGCGATGGCGCTGGACTTCTTCCGCTTCAATCCGACCCGGATGCTTTTCTACTCGGCGGTCCTCAACGGGCTGCTCGCTCCGCCTCTAATGGTCCTGGTCATGCTCGTCGGCAATAACAAGACGATCATGGGCCACCACACGAACGGGCACTGGCTCAATCTCTTCGGCTGGACCGCCACCATCGTGATGGGTATCGGCGTCGTCGCGCTGGCGCTGACAGCCGTCCGGCCCTAGCGGACCGGGCTCGCGGGAGTCGGCTGGTTGACGGTGCCTACAAGCGGCACGCCCATGGGGCCCACCGGGATATAGATCGTGGTGTGGTTTGGCGAGTTCACCATGGCTTTCTGAGCCTCGACAGCCTCGTGCTGCAGGTACTGGGCGGTGAGGCGCAGGTTGATGATCTCCATGGCCCGGGCGATGCCCTCAGCCTGGACGATACGCTTCTGCTTCTCCTTCTCCTCGATGAGGATCTCCGTCTGCTTGCGCTCGAGTTCCTGGGTGGCCGCCATCTTGCGCGCCACCGCCTCGGCCACCACCTCAGGGTACTGGATATTACCCACGACCACGCTGGCGACCTGGAACGGCGTGTCCCGGGTGAGGTCCAGCACGCGCCGGAAGATGGCGTCCCCGACCGGCGTGATGCGGTCCTTGATCTCGAGCCCGTTCAGCCGCTGGATCTCGTCGCGCGCGTAGGTGCGGAGCGGCTCTCGCAGGTAGTTGCCGTACGCGACCCGCACCACCTTGTCCGAATTGCGGTCGTCGTAAAGCGTGCTGTAGCGCTCGACGAACTCCTTCACCCGGTCCGCGCGCACCTTCCAAACGACGTGGACTCGGAAGCTTACTTTGAGGTTGTCCTTGGACAGCACCGACTCGCTCCCGGCAAAGTCCTCGCTATAGGTGTATGGCGTCACGCTCACATTGACCACCGAGACCAGCCAGGTCCGGCCCGGAGACGTGGGCCCAGCCTGAAGCCCCCAGAACGTGGCCTTCCCGAAGACCGCGCCTTGGGTGAGATATCCGACATATCCGGCCGGGGTCTCGGGATTCCGAGAGCCGGCCAGCCACACCAGAGTCATCAGGAGCGACAGCGCCACGGCCACTGCTGGGAGAATCAATTTCCTCATGATTACCGCCCCTTTCGGCGCCGCTCCCTGGAAGGGCGCACACTCAGTAAGACCGGCCTTCAGGCGGGGAGTTCCAGTTGGGGTCAGGTCTTGAAATACGACAAAAGGTGACGGCAATTGCCGTCACAAAATGTCGTATTTCAAGACCTGACCCCTACTTGAGGCTGGCGATGTACGGCAGGTTGCGGAAGCGCTCGTCCTTGCCGAGGCCGTAGCCGACGACGAAGATGTCCGGGATCTCACGTCCCACGTAATCGACCGTCAGGTCCGTAGGCCGCGGGCGCTGCTTCACGAGGAATGCGCAGACCTTGAGCGAAGCCGGATTGCGCGTTTGGAAATTTCTCAGCAGGTAGGAAAGTGTCAATCCGCTCGCGCACACGCCCTCCACCACGAGCACGTCCCGCTCTTCGATGGGCTCGTCCAGATCTTTACGGATCCTGACGACGCCCGAGGACGTGACTTCGCCATATGAGCCGATGGAGATGAAGTCTACCGTGACGGGGATGGTCAGCGCGCGCATGAGATCGGCCAGAAAGATCGCGGAGCCCTTGAGCACGCCGACGAGGTGCAGGCGCTTGTCGGCGTAGTCGGCCGAGATGTGCGCGGCCAGGCGCGCCACTGTCGCCTGGATCGCGTCGCGGTCCACCAGCACCTCGCCCAGGCCGTCCGTCCGGGCCGGCATCATGCGAATCGCTTCGCCCGGAGGAACTCGCGCGACCGCTCGAGCAGGCCGGCTTCCACCGCGCCCGTGCGCTCCCATTCGTCGAAGCACTCGGAAATCCTCAGAATTGCATGAAGCGCGTAGCCCTTGGCGGCCAGCAGCTCGCTGCCGCCCTGCTCCCGGTCGATGAGGATGACGAGATCCTTCACGATGAGCCCCGCCTCTTCGAGCGGCTGGATGGCTTCGAATTTGCTCGCCCCATCGGTGATGATGTCGTCGATCAGCACCACCCGCTCGCCCGGCGCGAACAATCCCTCGATGCGACGCTTCGTCCCGTACGATTTCTCCTCGCGCCGTGAATAGATCAGCGGGATGCCCGCCGCGAGGCTGGCCGCCACGGCCAGCGGCAGCCCCGCATAGGGGATGCCCGCGATCCGGTCGCCGCCGCAGCGCTTGACCTCACCGGCCATCATGGCGCCGACGTCGGCCAACACGTCGGGAAAGGAGATGACGACGCGCAGGTCGATGTAGAACGGCGACTTGATCCCAGACTTGAGGATGAACTCGCCAAAGCGGATGGCGCCGATCTCGACGAGGCGCCGGATCAGCGCTGCGCGGCCCGCGTCCACAGTCACGGACGCATCTCCTCGAGAATCGCCTGGGCGGCTGTGGCCGGATCCGCCGCGGCAGTGATGGGGCGCCCGACGACCAGGTAGTGCGCGCCGGCGCGCGCCGCCGCCGCCGGCGTCGCCGTGCGCGACTGGTCGCCCGCCTCGGCGCCCGCCGGCCTCACGCCGGGCGCGACGATCACCCAGGCCGGGCCGAACTGGCGGCGGATCGCGGCGACCTCATTGGGCGAAGCCACGCAGCCGTCGAGCCCCGCCTCGCGGGCCATTCCGCAGAGATGGAGCACGTGCCCCTCGACCGACGAGGCGACGCCGAGCTCGCGGCCGAGCGCCGCCCGGTCGAGGCTCGTGAGCACGGTGACGGCCAGCACGAGCGGGCGCCCGCCGCCGAGCTCCTTGGCGGTCGCCGCCGCGGCCTCCGCCGCCGCGCGCATCATGACGCGCCCGCCGGAGGCGTGCACGTTGAACATGAAGACGCCCATGCGCGCGGCCTCGCGCCCCGCGCCCGCCACCGTATTGGGGATGTCGTGGAACTTGAGGTCGAGAAAGACGCGCCCGCCGCGCTTCTGGATGGCCTCCACGGCCGCCGGCCCGCAGGCCGTGAAGAGCTGGGAGCCGATCTTGAAGTGCCCGACCAGTCCCGCGAGCCGGTCCACGAGCGATTCCGCCCGCGCGATGGTGTCCACGTCGAGGGCGACGATCAGCCTGTCCTTAGGATCGCGAGGCGTCATAGTAATCCTGGAGTGCCTGGACGGACATCTCGCCCTTGAGCAGGGCCTCGATCCCGCCCACGGCCGCCTGGGCGCCGTCCATCGTGGTGTAGTAGCAGATGTTCTGGGTGACGGCCGTGCGGCGGATGAGGTAGGAGTCGCGGCGGGCGCGCCCGTCTTCCGGCGTATTGAAGACCAGGGCGATCTCCCCGCGCTTCATCAGATCCACGATGTTCGGCCGGTAATTCTCGTTGACCTTGTGGACCTTCTCCACCGTCATGCCCTGCCGGGCGAGCAGCTTGGCTGTCCCCGCGGTTGCCACGAGGGTGAAGCCCATCTCGGCCAGCCGCTTGGCGATGGGCAGCGCCGCGCGCTTGTCCCTGTTCTTGACCGACAGGAAGACCTTGCCCGAGGTGGGCAGGGGCGAGCCGGCCGAGAGCTGGGACTTGACATAGGCCTTCCGGAAGTCGCGATCGATCCCCATGACCTCGCCCGTGGACTTCATCTCGGGCCCGAGCACCGCGTCCACTCCGGGGAACTTGACGAATGGGAAGACCGCTTCCTTGACCGCGATGTGGCGGAGCTCTTTTTCCTCGGTGAAGCCCAGCGCGCGCAGGCTCGCGCCGAGCATGACCTTGGTGGCCAGCTTCGCCAGCGGCACGCCGATGGCCTTGGAGACGAACGGCACGGTGCGCGAGGCGCGCGGGTTGACCTCGAGGACGACGACCTGCTCGTTCTTGATGGCGAACTGGATATTGAGCAATCCGATCACGCCCAGCTCTTTGGCGAGCGCGCGGGTCTGGGTCTTGATCCTGTCGATCTGGTCATCGCCCAGCGAGTAGGGCGGCAGGGCGCAGGCCGAATCGCCCGAGTGGATGCCGGCCTTCTCGATATGCTCCATCACGCCACCCACGACGACGCGCTCCCGGTCGGCGATGGCGTCGACATCAATCTCGATGGCGTCCTCGAGGAACTTGTCCACCAGGATGGGGTGCTC
>Ga0070707_100002501_pt1 | contig 17511 bp, 17 predicted proteins | sample KBSK5502metaG_FD_65468 | JGI IMG/M metagenome (GOLD analysis project Ga0070707, IMG submission 65468) | Corn, switchgrass and miscanthus rhizosphere microbial communities from Kellogg Biological Station, Michigan, USA - KBS K5-50-2 metaG | ecosystem: Host-associated > Plants > Roots >... | reverse complement strand
CAGCGTCGAAAGATCGTGCGTGCTCAGCAGGTAGGTCTCCACCGTTCCCGCAACCGAGTCGCGGACGTCGTTGATCAGGTTGTTGAAGAATCCGGTGACCAGGCCGGAGAAAATCTCTAGCACCGGGCATCCAGGCGAGGGACGATGCCAAGCGGGGTGCGGCTCCTAATGATTGACCGAGTCCACGAGCACGCGGACCAGGAGGCCGGCCATCTCCACGCCGATGGTGCCGAAGACGATGCGACCGATCCAGCGTTTGGCCTCCATCACGCTGCGCGGCTCGATCGCCACCATTTTCCAAATGAAGGCGCAAACGAAAGCCAGCGCGCCGATGCTTCCGGTCAGCCCCTGGGCGTAGCTGGTCCAGAGCTCGATCAGATGCTTGAGTTGATCCATCAGCGCTTCTGTTCGAGCTGCTCTGTCACCCGGGCTTCGACGTACCGCTCGATGGCACCGGCCAGGCGCTGCAGGATGTTCCACTGATCGACCAGCAGGTTCCGATCCTGCTGACCAAACTTCTGAAAGAGCTCAGGGCCGAGCGCTGCCCGAGGCGGACCCGCTGCCGGCAGTGTGCGGACCGGGAGGAGAGGGGTTACCACGCTCGGAATCGCCGCCGGGCGAGCGATGGGCAGCGTAAGGGGTGGCGGCCGGAAGGCAAGGTGGTGCGGTTGCATGGCGATATGCACACCGACGCTGGTAAAGGCGGCGAGCAAGGTGACCTCGCCACCGATCAGGGCGAGCTTCCAGGGTGGGCGCATGGAGGACTCCTCGAACGGCTTGACGGACGGCAACGCCTGCCATCCTTACACAGATCTGTGTATTTGTCAAGACGAAGAATTGGGTTTGGGCCGCCTACTGCGATTACCAATTGGCGGTGACCGCCTGTGAGCGAGAAGCCGATCAGTTCAGGCGAATTCGCTTAGCCCTTCGGTGATGCCAATGCGCGCGAGTCGATCCTCTGAGCCTTACCGGCTAGGAGCTGTTGCTTGGAGTATTCAGCGACGGACTAGGGCGTCCTGAAGCGCCTCACGCAGGCCGCCCAGACGAAACTCGAATCCGGTCAACTGGGCCTTCGCCGGCAGGGCGTGCCGTCCATGTAGCAGCAGCTGCGACTCTTGACCGAGGGCCAGACGGAGTGCAAATGCTGGTGCTGGAACGACGCCGGGCCGGTGCAACACCTGCCCGATTTCCCGGGCCAGCTCGCGCTCACGGCGAATGTCTGGCGCGACAGCATTCACCGGACCCGACAGGCGCCCGTCCTCGATGCCCAGACGGTAGAGCCGGACCAGGTCGTCGAGATGAATCCAGGTGAACCACTGCCGGCCATTGCCGAGCGGCCCGCCGGCAAAAAGCTGGAACGGCAGCACAAGCAGCCGGAAGGCCGGCGCCCCGCGTCCGAAGACCATCGAGGTGCGGATGCGCACCACCCGAACCCCGAGAGCCTCCGCCTTCGCGGCGGCAGCCTCCCACTGCTGACAAACGCGAGCCAGGAACGAGTCGCCAGGCGAGCTCTCTTCTGTGATCACCTCATCGCCGCGGTCGCCGTAGTAATCGATCCCCGACGCGCTGACCAGCACCTTAGGCCGGCGATCGGCTGACGTCCGCTCAATCGCCTTCACAAGCGCCGTAGTAGCGCCGAGGCGGCTGGACAGGATCTCCGCCATATGTCGCCGAGTCCAGCGAAGGCCACCGATGCTGGTGCCGGCCAGGTTGACGATCACGTCCGCACCGCTGAGCTCGCTGACCCAGGTGGCCTCTGCGCTACGCGCGTCCCAGGTCACCATCCGCGGGGCCGACCTACCGGCGGGCTGCGCCTGGCGCCGGGTGAAAACGACAACCTGGTGGCCATCCTTCAGCAGGCTGTCGGAGAGGTGGCGGCCGATGTAGCCCGATCCCCCGGCGATCAGGACTTTCATCCTCATTACTATGCTCCGGCTGCGCGAGCGTAGATGCGATCGGGCAAGGACCTGAGAAGGTCCCCAGCCTGACCTTCTCCGCGAGCGAGCCGGGAATTTGAGGCCCCCACCCTGCCCTCCCCGGCCAGCGGGGTGGGAGACTTCCAAGCGAGGAAGGAAACCGCGAGGCTTACGGGTTGAAACTGCGCGTTCGGCGGTCGGTCCGAGCCTGTTGGAGGCTCTGTATCGCCTGGGTGAGCATCGCCGTGCGATCGTCCTTGCCGTGCTCACTGGTCGCCACTCCAGTGTCCACCGCCAGCCGCACGATGTCGCCATTCGGCCCCGGCGCGTAGGGATGTTCTTCCAGCACCGGCCGCAGCCGATCGGCCTGGCGCGCGGCGACCGCCCGATCGGCCTCCGGGATCACCAGGCAGAACTGGCCGTCGCGGATGCGGGCCAGCGTATTGACCCGCCGCGTCTTGGCGCGGATCACGGCAACGAACTCACGCAGGATGCGGCCGAGACCGCTTTCGCCGTACTTGCCACGCAACACCTCGTATGCCTCGATCTCGAAGAGCACGAGGGCGAGGTCGTGGTTGTAGCGTGAGGCGCGGCTGATTTCGTTGTTGAGCAGGTCTTCGAGATAGCGGTTGCTGTTGGCGCCCGACTGCAGGTCGAGGAAGGCGAGTTGCTCGGCCTGGATCAGCTTCCGACCCATCACCAGGGCATAGAGGCCTTCCGCGACGAAGCTCTCCAAGCCCGCCAGGGTCTCCTCGAGATCCTCGCGGGGGCGATCGAATCCGACCACGATGGCGCCGAACGTCGAGCCACCTTTTTGCTCCGGGATCGGCACGCCCACGATGCTGCCTTCCTTCACCGTGTCATCCGTCAGATAGCGCGACCACGCGCTTTTCGAGATATCGGGAACGGTCACCGAGCGATCGGCATGTTTGACCCACTCGGCGATCCCCTCCACCAGGCGGCGCTTTGCCTCGACCAGCGAGTCAGGAGCCGGTTGGTCGTAACCAGAGGCGAGGTCGGAACCAGTGTCGTCCATCATCAGCACCAGCGCGTAGTGGGCGCGGGTCAGATAGAGCACGGCGTTGACGATGTGCTGCGAGAGCATCTGCGAGTTGGACTCGGCGATCTCGGACTGCAGCCGGCGCAGGGCGTGACCGACGCGTTCCTTCGCTTGCAGTTCGGCGAGCAGATTCAGCCCCACCGACACCAGCTCGCCGGCGCCCAGCAGTCGTTCGACGTCGTGTTCCGCGACGGCGTCAGCCGCCTGAATCAGGTCGTCAGGGAAGATCTTCAGTCGGAAGGCAAGCTCGGCGAATTCTTCTACCGAGTTCGCGGCGAATTTCACCGCGGGCCCGAGTACCGCACCGATCTGGACGTCCTTCTCGTTGCGCACCGGGGCGATGAAATGCCCGACCCCGGATTTGCAGACGGCCATCCCTTCCTCGTTGCGCTTCAAGAAATCCGGGTCGTCGTAGAGGGGACAGGCTTTGCGTTCCTGGAGGAGGCGGCAGTAGCGCGGGTAGTCCTCGACCTGTGTCAGGGGGTGCGCCTCGAGGTCGAACACCTGGAGCTTGAGCCCGGTCGAGGCCTGGAATCGGTCCACCATCCTGGCGAATTCCGGGCTGTTGACCAGGGCGCCGAGCTCCCCTTCTTGTGGTTCTACCTCCATGATGCTGTCCGGCCTTTGAAGGGATGGGTCGACCTTCTAGGCAACAACGCTGTAACGGCGGAAAACCTGTTTGGCCGCCCCCAGTTCAGGCTGAATACGCGGGCTCCCTTCCTTTCGAGCGCCATTCTAGGCGGGAATTTCGCGGCCCGCCGCTACACTAGGGCCGGTGCTCTCCACCCGGCTGCTGACCAAGCGCTACGGCAGCCTGACGGCCGTCGAAGACCTGGACCTGGAGATCTCGGCCGGGGAGCTGTTCGGCTTTCTGGGTCCCAACGGCGCCGGCAAGACGACCACCATAAAGATGCTGGTCGGGCTGCTGCGTCCGACGTCCGGCACCGCCCAGGTCGCGGGCATCGACATCATGGCGGAGCCGGAGAAGGCCAAGGCACGGATCGGCTACGTGCCGGACGCCGCCACCCTCTATGACAAGCTGAGCGGCCGGGAATTCCTCGAGTTTTCCGGCGACCTCTATCACGTCGAGCCACGGCTGCGGGACCGCCGCATCGGAGCCCTGCTCAAGCTGTTCGACCTGGAGCAACGAGGCAATGACTTCCTCTCCGGCTACTCGCGCGGCATGCGCCAGAAGGTATCGCTGGCCGCCGCACTGCTGCATGACCCGCAGGTGCTCTTCCTCGACGAACCGACCGTCGGCCTCGACCCGCAGAGCGCCCGCCAGATGAAAGACATCCTCCAGGACTTCTGCAAGGAGGGGAAGACGGTGTTCTTCTCCACCCACATCCTGGAGATCGCCGAGCGGATGTGCACCCGGCTCGCGATCATCAACCACGGCCGGCTGGTGGCGATCGGGAGCCTGCAAGACCTCCGCCACATGGTGGGTCAGGACGGGCAGTCCCTGGAGCAGATCTTCCTCGAGCTCACCGGAAGCCGGGAGGAAGACGTCAGCGCCGTTTTGCGCGGCCTCGAGAGTTGAGCTGATGCCCCGGTTGATGAGCGGCATCGACGTCGGCCTGCTGCTCTGGCGGGCGCAGTTCCGGATGTTCATCAATCAGACTCTGCGTAGCCGCAAGCCCGGACGGATCGTGGGCACGATCGTCGGCGCCGCCATCATCGTGCTGGCCTGGGCGTGGGAGGCGCTGATTACCGGCGTGGCCGTCGCGGCGGCCCACCGATTTCACGCGCAGATCGAGGTGGCGCACCTGCTCAGCCTGGCCTTCCTCGGGTACACCGCGGTCCTGGTCTTCAGCAGCCTGGTCTTCAGCCTCAACGCTCTGCTGCTGAATCCCGACCTCGATCTGCTGCTCGCGGCGCCGCGTCCGGTGGCGAGCATCCTGGCCGGCCGGATGGTTCTACAGGTCCTTCGGCTTTTCCTGTTGAGCCTGCTGTTCACCGCCCCCGCCCTGGTCGTGCTGGCGTTCGCCAACCATAACCCCCTTATTCCGATCGTCTTCAGCGCGCTGTATTTGCTCTATCCCGTTTTCGTTGTCGTGATCATCTCGCTGATGAGCCTGCTGCTGGTGCGCTTCATCCCGGCCGGCCGAGGGCGCGAGATCCTGACATTGTTCGGGGTGGCCCTGGCCGTAGGGATCAACGTGCTCAACTTCCTGCTCAACCCCGCGTTGCGGGATTCTGGCTTCGCTCGCCGAAGCCTGCCGTTGTCATTGCCCGACATTCCGGGCGCCAGCGCCCCCTGGCTGCCGTCCGGCTGGGCCGGTCGATCCGCCGCAGCGGCGCTCGGCGGCGACTGGCTGACCGCGATCGGGTGGGCCTTCGTCCTGCTCGCGGTATCGGCGGTGATCTTCACGGTCGGGACCGCGCTCAGCGGCCGGCTCTACCTCGCCGGCTGGATCCAGGCGGTCCCCCCTCGCCGGCGCAAGGTCGCGGCACGAGGCCGACGGCTCAGAGGCGCGATCCCCCTGCTCAGCCCGGTGCTGGCATCGATCGTAATCAAGGATTGGCGGATGCGAACCCGCGACCTCGCCCAACTGGTCCGTTTCGCCATGCCGGTCGTGTTTCTCTTCGTCATCTTTGGGCTGCGATTTCCGCGGCTGCTCAGCTCGGTGCAAGGGCTTGGCGCGGGCCCCGCCGCGGCGATGCTCGGCCTGGTCCCCGCCTGGGTGCTGCTCTTTTCCCTGAGCCTCTCGCTGGGATTGAGCGCCGTCAGCCTCGAGGGCCAGAGCATCTGGGTCTATGCGGCCTCTCCAAACACCACGCTCCGGTTCCTAGAGGGGAAGTGCTGGTCGGCGGTCTTGCCGACGGGCGTGTTCGTCGCGCTGGTGGCCCTGGTGGGCGAGAGTTTGATCCGGCCCGGCTGGATCTGGGCGGCAACCGCCGTGCTCCTGGTGGTCGCGCAGGCGGCGTCGGTGACCACCCTGATGGTCGGAATCGGCGCCGTCTTCGCGCGCTTCGACTGGACGGATGCCCGCCGGATGATGCACCCCGCCGGGGTCTTTATCGGGATGGCGTTGTTCGCCATCATCACCGGCGCCAGTGCGTTGTTGCTGGCGATCTCGCTGGCGCTCGCCGGCGCCACGCACTTCCCGCTGATCACGACCTGGCTGGCGGCGGTGACGATCTCGGTGGGCGGTGGGGTGGCGGTCGCTGCCCTGGGCTTGCTCGTCGGCAACGACCATCTGCGCGGGCTAGAGCTCGGCTGACTCCTCCGCGACCGGCACCGGTTCCGGTTCCGGCCTGGCGGCCACACCAATCCGATGATGATGCCGGCAGCGCGCCTGGTAGGCCGCGGCGCCGCCAATCACGACGAGCGGCGCATCGATGGGCGCCGGCACCCCATCAACCAGTCGCTGGGTGCGGGTCGCCTGCCGCGAGCCACAACCGGGATACTGGCAGGACGCCTGCAGCTTGGTGAGCCGGTCGGCGTGAGCCGCGAGTTGCGGCATCGGTCCAAACGGACGCGCCAGGAAATCGAGGTCGAGGCCGGCGATGATGACGTGCCGGCCGCGGTTCGCCAGCTCCTCGGCCAGCGTGACGATCTCCGGGCCGAAGAACTGCGCTTCATCGATACCGATCACGCGCGTGTCATCCTGGAGTTGGTCGCGCAACGCCGACGCGTCGGGCACGGCGATCGCCGGGAAACGGATCTCGCGGTGCGACGCGACCGCCTCGATCGCGTAACGGTCGTCGAGCGCCGGCTTGAAGGCCTGGATGGTGGACCCGGCGTAGCGTGCCTGGTCGAGCCGGCGGATCAGTTCCTGCGTCTTGCCGCTGAACATGCAGCCGCTGATCAGGTCGAGACTGCCGGAGGGCTCGTCAAACCAGATCTCCTGGAAGGTCAGCGCCCGCGGCTCCGCCGTGTGATGCCGCCGGCAGACCGGCAGAAATCGTTCGGGGGTGCCGTTCATCGCGTGAAATCGCTGGGTGCGGCTGGCCAGGTTGCGGCAGCCGGGCTGGGCGCAGACGCCGTCGTCGAGCTTCAACGCGAAGTCGGCAGTGCACAGCAACTCCGGCATCGGCCCGGCGGCGCGCCCGGCGTAATCGAGCTCCCAGCCGGCCGCGACCACATCCACCCGATGCTGGGTCGCGAGATCGTTCAGGACGTCGATCAACCGGTCGTCGTAGTGCTGGGCGTCGTCGATGGTGACCAACTCGGTCCAGGGGTCCAGCTGGTTGAGCAGCTCGTTGGCGTCGGTCGACGCGGCAAGGCTTTGCATCCGGCGACCCTGCCGCTGCGCCCGTTCGGCCTCGGCCTCCAGCTTCTTGGTCTTGCCGGAATGGGTTGGCCCGGAGTAGACCGTGAGGCTGCCCAGTCGCCGACGCTCGCGATCCTCCCGATACCGCTCGTTGATCATGCCTGCATGATTATCTATCCATGCCAAAGCACACTCAAGCGGGCCCGACGGCGGACTGAGGCATGGGCTACGACGAGCGGACGGCCGAACGAGTCCGTCAGAGCCTCCGCGGCCGCCGGAACGTGGTGGAGAAGCGAATGGTCGGCGGACTTTCGTTCATGCTGGACGGCAGCATGTGCTGCGGGGTGACCGGGGACCGGTTGATGGTGCTGGTCGACCCGGCCGGCTACCACACCGACGCGGCACTGAAGGCCTGGCTGCAACGCGGCATCGACTTCGTGTCGACAATCCCCGCGAAATCGCGACGGATCAGGTCTGGCGAAACTCGGCCTTAGCCTTCTCCACCAGCGACGGATCGGCCAGTAGGTCGGCGCCCGTCATCGCCAGCGCCTTGGCGGCGTCGATCATCGCCTGATATCCACGCAGTGAACCCGCTGCTTCCAGGAACGCCTGCGAGTGGGTGGGCACATCGGCCGGAGCGATGGCGAGTGTAGGATGCAGGCCCGGGACAACATGAGTGACGTTCCCCATGTCGGTCGAGCCGGCGTTCGCCCAGGGGACAGGCTCAACTGAGTCGATGCCAAGCCGCCGCAGGTTCTCTTCGAAGAGCGCGGCCAGGACGCCGTTGTTACGCAAATCGCTGTACGGCTCTTCGTCGAAGGTCAGCTTGACACTGCAACCCGTCGCCAGCGCGGCCGCCTGGAAGATGTTCTTCACTTTCTGGACGAGCTCCTGCATGTACGCCTCGTCCCGGGCGCGGATCAGAAACTCCCCGCTGGTCCGTTCCGGCACGATGTTGGGCGCCGTTCCGCCCTCTTTCAGGAAGCCATGCAAACGGGCGCCTTCCTTAATGTGCTGGCGGAGCATGCTGATGCCGTTGTAGGCGAGCACGAAGGCGTCGAGGGCGTTGATGCCCTGCTCCGGGTCGCCCGACGCGTGGGCGGCGCGGCCGATGAACTCGAAATGCATGTGGGTCACGGCCAGCGCCCAGTGCAGCACCTGAGTCCGCGAGTCCGGGTGGAACATCATGGCGGCATCAACTCCGTGGAAAATCCCAGCGCGGATCAATCGGATCTTTCCGCCGCCGCCTTCTTCGGCCGGTGTCCCGATCACCTGCACCCGACCCGCAACCCGATCGAGGGCCTCAGCCAGGCCGATCCCGGCTCCGGCCGACGCGGTCGCGATCAGGTTGTGGCCGCAGCCATGCCCAAGGCCGCGGAGCGCGTCGTATTCCGAAAGGAAGGCGATCGATGGGCCGGTGCCGTTGCGGCGGGTTGCGACGAAGGCCGTCGGCGTGTTGGCCACGCCGACCTCGACGTCGAAGCCGTGCTCGCGGAGGAGCGCCGTGAGCCAGGCAACCGCCTGCCGCTCTTCGTAGCCAATCTCCGGGTTGGCATGGATGTCCCGGCCGATCCGTTCCAGCTCCGGTCGGAGCGCGTCGATCCGGGTGCTGATCTCGTCCTTCAGCTGACCGACGGGCGCCTGTGCTACGGACATCCTGGCCAATAATTGTATGTCGATGGCCGACCATGGAACGCTTGATCACGCAACCGACGAGGAACTCGCCCGGCTCGTTCGCGAAATCATGGCCGAAATGGCGCCGCTGGAAGAAGCCCTCGGCCGGCTACGGTCGCAGATCCAGCAGCTGGCCAGCGAACAGAAGAAACGGGAGCGGGCGCAGCACCTGAAGACCCGGATGCAGGTGCGCACCACGGTGGCCCAGGGTCAGATGCCGACCCTGCAGCAGGTGGCAGAGAGCTCCAATGAGTTGGTGCCGTCCGGTGCCAGGCTGGCGGGGCTTCGGTTTTTCCGCGACAGCGGGACTGAAATCGGGCTCGGCTACGCGACCGCGCGCGAGCCGACGGTATGGATGACGAACGGGTCGAGCACCGCCGCCGTCAAGACGATCGCCGAAATCCGCTCGCGTTACCTCGAGGGCTGGGACTTCGGCACGGCCGCGCATCGGGGGGTGCGCATTCACATCCCGAACAGCCGGACCGAGAAGATCCTGCAGGCTGCTGAAGTCTTCATCCGGGCTTAAGAGGGTCGCGACTCGACGACGGGCATCTCCCGGCGGCCGGCCACGGCCGAGGTTACGACGAATGCGAGAATGGCGCCGCCGGCCGAAACCGCGATCACCCCAGCCATCGGCAACGCCGAGCTGATCCCAGCGACGCCGACCAGCGGCGCACCGACGGCTCCGACGCCGCTCTGAATCACTCCCAGTAAGGCTGATCCCGTCCCTGCCGCGTTGGGTCGCCTGGATAGGGCCAGGGCGGTGGCATTCGGCACGATGAACCCGATACTCGAGACCAGAAAGAACAGCGGCGGCAGGACCGCGACCAGGCCGAGACCGCCGATCCGAACAACGAGCAGCAGGACAATGCCGGAGGTCGCTGCTGTGATCAAACCAGCGACGAGCAGCCGAGCCGGGGGAATCCGACCGACCAGGCTACCGTTGACCTGACTGGCGATCACGAAGCCGAGGGCATTGGTGCCGAAGATCAGGCTGAAGGTCTGGGGCGATACCCCATAGATCCCCTGCAGGACGAAGGGCGATCCCGAGATATAGGCAAACATCGCACCGAACGCCAGTCCGGCGGAGAGGGCATAGCCAATGAAACGCGCATCGGAGATAAGCGCGCGAAAGGTCGCCAGCGTGACGCGCAAGCCGCCACCGCTGCGGCGTGCGGCCGGCAGGGTTTCTGGCAAACCGACCACGGCGCCCAGCCAGAGGAGGGCCGCGACGAATGCCAAGGTCACGAAGATGCCGTGCCACGACGTGACTCGCAGTAGTTGGGCGCCGATGACTGGCGCGAGGATCGGAGCCAGCCCCATGATCAAGACCAGGCGGGAGAAATATCGGGCCGCGGCCGATCCAACGTAGAGGTCGCGCACGATCGCCCGCGCGATGACGATGCCTGCTGCGCCGGCCAGGCCCTGCAGAAGCCGAAACCCGACGAGCACCGACGCCACCGGGGCGGTGGCACACAGGAGCGATGCCAGCACGTAGCCGGCGACTCCGATCAAGAGTGGGCGTCGCCGTCCCAGGCGATCGCTCAATGGCCCGGCGAGGATCTGGCCAAGGGCGAGACCGACAAGACACGCCGTCAGCGTGAGCTGAATCACGGACTCGCTGGCTGCCAGATCCCTCCCAATCGCCGGGAGAGCAGGCAGGTACATGTCGATCGAGAGAGGTCCGAATGCGGTGAGTCCGCCGAGGAGCACGAACATCCGCGCCCGGCGGAACCACGTCCCAACCGGCGCGCGCTCCGAGCCAGGGAGTGCCTCGGTCGCCTCAGGACTCAACGCCATACCAACTCATTAACCTACGGAGTCCAGGCGCAAATTCCCTACGAGCGACGGGCGATAAAATGACTTGGCCCTGTTAGCTGAGGGTCAGTTCGATTGTCTCGCCGAGGCGGCCTTCGATCGGCGCGCGAGCCGAGCGGTGGATCCGAACCACCATGCCGTACTCTAGTGGGCCAGCCTCGAGGAGAATGCGCTCCCGTTCAACGGTCAGGGTGAGTCGGAGCAGGCGATGATCGTCCGCCAAAATCATCTCGGTCGCGCCCGGGTCGCCGGGATACACATCAAAACTCAGCGGATCCCAGTTCCGCTCGTTTGCATACTGCAGCTCAGGGCCCATCGGCAGCACCGCGCCTGCCCGGACGAATAGCGGCAATGTTTCGAGCTCGGCGTCGTAGTGGATCCACCGCCCGCCGTCGAACCGGCGGTCCGTCCAGAAGTCGTACCACGCGCCGGCAGGCAGGTATACGTCGCGCGAGCCGTGGGGCTTGAACATCGGGGCGACCAGCAGGTCGGGTCCGAGCACGTACTCGTCGTCAACGTGGTAGGTGGTCGGGTCAAATGGGTGATCGTAGACCAGCGGCCGAGCGAGAGGGATCCCTTCCGGCGCCCGCCGCGCCGCCGCATATAAGTAAGGAAGGAGCCGATACCGCAGCTGCGCATACCGGCGAAAGATGCTCAAGGCCGGCTCGCCATAGGCCCACGGCTCGCGCGGGGCGGTGTGCCCGTGCGCCCGGGCATGCGAAAACAGCAGCCCCATCTGCGACCAGCGCACGTACAGCTCCGGGCTCGGTGGGTCGGTCAGTTGGGGGATCCCGAAGAAGCCGCCCATGTCGAAGCTGGCAAAGGCCGCGCCGGACAGGATCCAGCTCAACGCGCCGCGCAGGCTGGCGGCCATATCCTCGAAGGTGCACGCCGGATCACCGCCCCAGTGCACGGGGTATCGCTGCGAGCCCGCGTAACCGGAGCGACCCCAAATCAGGCCGTAGCCATGAACTGCCTGGGTGGTCTCGAAGACGGCTCGCTGGTAGAGCAGTGGATAGAGATTGTGCAGCTGCTCGGCCGAGGTCCCGTCATACGCGATCGCGTCGCCCGGTAGATCTTCAGCAAAATCGGTCTTCATGACGGCGACGCCCGTCTTCAGGAGCCTTTCGTTCTTCGCCTTGAACCAATCGACGGCCTCCGGGTTGGTGAAGTCGACAGCCGCGCTCGGCTTGGCAAAGCCGTGCACCAGCGCCGGGGCGCCAGCCTTCGTCTTCATCAGGAAGCCGCGACGCTCTCCCTCGACCCGCATCTCGGAGTCGAGCGGCACGTAGGGGCTTTCCCAGAGAGACAGCTTGAAGCCGAGCGCCTTGAGCTCGTCGATCATGCCCTTCGGATCGGGAAACGCTGATTCGTCCCACTCGAAGTCCCCGTGGTGGCCCTCGTGGTAGCGCATCCAGTACGGGTCGATGTGGATCACATCGCACGGGATGCGCTCCTCGCGCATTCGCCGGGCGACCGCCATCACTTCCTCGCGGTTGCGATACCCCCACCGGCTGATCCAGAAGCCGAACGACCAGTCGGGCGGCACCGTCGGCCGGCCGGTCAGCTCGTGATAGCTGCGGATTAGCGACGGGATCCCGTCGCCGGCGATCAGGTAAGCCCGGAGGTGATCCGCTCGAGCGGTGGCCTGCCAGGCCGCCACCGATGCCTGACCCAGGTCGTAGTAGATCGGCGCCGTCATGTCGAAGAAGACGGCATAGCCTGCCGAGCTCAGTAAGAGTGGGACATTCTTGTAGGCTCGATCGCTCCGAACCCCGAACGCGTCGACCGTCCAGGACGCGAAGGCCTGACCCCGGCGATCGAGCGAGCCGAAATGCTCGCCCAGGCCGAAGATCGCCTCACCCGGTTTGAGCCGAGCCGTCAACCAGCGCAGCCCTCGGGCATGGCCGGTCGGGAAATGGTGGTAGGCGCCGCGAATGTCGCGGTCGTCCGGCGCTTCGGCGAAGCGCTCGTCACCGGCCGGATCGACCAGTCGCAGACGATAAGGGTCGCGGTCGAGGTGCAGCTTGACCCGCCCCGTTTCGATCGACCAGCCCGCTGCGTCTTCGGCAATGCGCCAACCGGTCTTCGGCGGTGCGTCGGCAACCAGCAACCGAGACGGCCGACTGGCACCGACGCCGATGTGGAGGCGAATCACATTCGGCGTCACTGGACGGATTTCGATCTGGACTCGAGCGCCGCGGTCGTCCTCGGCCGAGACCTCGACGCGGCCGGCTCGCGCCTGGACCGTTCGTACCCGCTGGATCCGCCGCGGGTCGCGGGGCTGGAAATCGGACGCTGGGCGCGCCGGTTGTGCTGCCCGGGCTACCAGCCGCGCTGAATCCACTCGTCCAGGTGCGGCCGCTCCCGACCGATCGTGGTGGGCTTGCCGTGGCCGGGAAGCACCTGGGTCTCGTCCGGGAGGACGAAAAGCTTCCCACGGATGCTCTCGATGATGGTCACAAAGCTCGCGTAGGGATTCGCGGTGTTGCCGGGGCCACCCGGGAAGAGGGTGTCGCCGGAGAACAGCTGCTCGCCGGCCAGGAAGCACACGCTGCCCGGGGTGTGCCCGGGCGTGTGCAGCGCCAACACCTCGTAGTCGCCAAAGCGGAACCGTTCGCCGTCCTTCACCCGGTAATCGGCGGCGATGGGCATCATCGATTCGTCGGCCTCGTGGCAGGTGAAGCGGGCATGGGTCCGCTCACGCACGGACTTGAGGGCCTGCACGTGGTCCGAGTGTCCATGCGTCGTCAGGATGTGGCTGACCCGCAGGCCCTCGAGCTCCTTGATGATTCGCGGCGCATCGTTCGCCGCGTCGATCAGCAGCGCCTCTTTGGCCTTCGGATCGCTCAGGACGTAGACATTGTTGTCGTACGGCCCGACGGAAAACGTGGTGAGTCGGTACACGCTTTGAAAGTGTACGCAGGTCCATACAATTGGGATCGGTGGCCCAGGAACGTCGAATCGGCATGCATGTGCATACCGGACGTGGCCTTGACAAGACGGTCGAGACGATCAAGGCCCTGCAATTGAAGGCCATCCAGATCTTCACCACGAACCCCAGCGCCTGGCGCTCCGCGCCCATCGATGCGCAGGCAACCGCCATGTTCAAGCGTTCCCTGGAAGAGCTCGACGTGCGGCCGGCGATGTCTCACGCCATGTACCTGATCAACCTCGCCAGTCCCAATCCGAATTTTCAGAAGAAATCGCGCGAGTCCCTGATCGCGGAGCTGGTTAGAGCCGAGTCGTACGGCTGCCGCTACGTGGTCACGCACGTCGGCAGTCACATGGGCGAGGGCGCCCAGGCAGGCATCGACCGGGTGGTGGCGGCGCTCGATCATGTGCTGAGCACGGCCGCCGGGTCGGCGACCTGCCTGCTCGAGACCTCAGCGGGCGGCGGCGCCTACGTGGGCGCGAAGTTCGACGACCTGGCCCAGATCCTGTCTCGACTTCCGCAGCACGCGGAGCGGCTGGGTGTCTGCTTCGATACCGCCCATGCCTACGCGTCCGGCTACGACGACGCCGGCGCGGACGGGATGCGCAAGACGCTCGATGAATTGACCGCGATCGTCCCGGCACAGCGAATCCGGGCGTGTCATTGCAACGACACGACGGTCGTCTTCGGCGGGAAGGCCGACCGGCACGTGAACATCGGTCAGGGCAACATCGGGCTCGAGGGCTTTCGGGCGCTCCTCCACTACGAGCCGCTGGCCCATTCCGCCTTCGTCCTGGAAACGCCCGGCGAGGAGATGCTGGAAGGGCTGGAGAACCTGAACCGATTGCGCTTGCTGCTGTGAGTGAGCCGATCGAGGCGGTGCTCTTCGACTACGGGCACACGCTGATCTATTTCGACGAGCGCCCCCACTCGACGCTGCTGAGCGCCTACGAACAGGTCAACCGTCTGCTGGCCACGACGCTGGAACGGGAGGTGTCGGCCGCCCAGGTCCTGATCGAGCGGGTGTCGCAGGTGGTCGACGATGAAATCCAGCGCGACTACGCCGCCGGCCGGCCGGAAGAGGTTGAGATCGCTGCCATCTATGACTCCGCCCTCCGCGGCCTCGGCCTGGAGCTCGAGCCGGACCTGATCGAGCGGGTCATGGAACTGGAGCAGGAGGGCTGGCTGAACAGCGTGCACGTCGGCCCCGACGTAGTGGAGACCCTGGGGACCCTGCGGGGCCATGGCCTTCGCCTCGGGCTGGTCTCGAACGCGGCCTATCGGCCGCGCTTGATGAAGCAGCAGCTCGCCGCCCTGGGGCTGTTGCCCTACTTCGACGGCGTGACGTTCTCCTCGGAGGTAGGGGTACGCAAACCGCACCCTGAGATCTTCACCGACGCGCTCCGTAAAGTCGGCATCGAGCCGGGGCGCGCCTTGTTTGTCGGCGACCGGGTGCGGGAGGATATCCAGGGGCCACAGCGGCTTGGCATGCGGGCGGTGCTGACCCGCGAATGGCGACAGGAGGACGATCCCGGCGTGGCCGACTCCGTCATCCAGCGCCTGGGTGAGCTGCCGGCGGTGGTCACCCGGCTGACGACCGGACCATGGGCAGCCGATACCTATAATGAGGTGACGTCGCGCGAGTAGGATCGCGGATGGGTTCTGGAGGTAGGGGCGGTGGACTTCCGCGAATATCTGAAGCGCAAGTGTCGCGAGCAGAACATATCTTTGCACCGGCTCGCGGTCCGCTGCGGCCTCAACCAGATCTACTTCTACCAGGCGGTCAACAAGAACAAGGAAAACCCCCCGCCCTGGGTGCTCCGGCGAGCCGCGCCGCATCTGGGGGTGACTTACGTCGAGTTGATGATCGCCGCCGGCCACCTGACGGAGGACGACCTCCGAGAGTACAGCGGGCAGCCGGCCAAGCCTTCGGACAAAGAGCGGGAGCGCGAGCGGGAGAAGGTCGGGGTCTAGTTAGGCCGAGGCGGGGCCGCCGCCCTTGACGAAGTCGGAGAAGTGATAGGTCGCGCTCCAGGTGAACTGGGTGGTGCTGACGTCGATCTTCATCTGGTGAATGTAGAAGTCGCTGGCGGAGATCCAGACCTCGACCTCGATCCCGGCGTTGCTCAGGACCGCCTCGTCCGCCGGGGTGATGCCGCTCGACGGGTCCGCCTTGAGCTGCTGCACGTATTTGGCGGGGTCGACGGCCAGGGCGAAGTGGTGGACGTCGATCTGGTCCATCGTGATGTCGCCCAGGTCCTGCGACGCGCGGAAGCTATGCGCAAACTCGAGGTTGGCGATGGGGTCCATGCCGGGGGCGATCTCACCCTTCGAGTTGCCGGTCACGTCCTTCCAGGCCGGTCCCTGCGACGGGATCTGCACGTACTCGTGGCCATTCTCGATCCGCTCGTTGATAGCGAGCAGCGCGGTCTGGTCATTCGCGGTGGGCACCTGCAGTTGCAGGCTGAGATTTTCCTGGTGCGGGTAGATGAGGTCCCCGGAGCCGGTGTAGTGGACACCCGCAACCCCGCCGAGGACGAGGGTTCCGGTCAGTGACAGGTGCACGCTCTTCAGCGTTTGCATGGCGTCCCCGCTTTTGGTGATCACCGGACCCGCATCCAGCGAGGGCGTGGACGCCGGCTGCTGCGGCAGGACACCGTTGATGGCTCCGCTCTTCCAGATCAGGAGACAGGACGCGACCGCCACCACGATTGTGATCAGCCGGCCCATCGACCACGCAACGGGAGGCTCTAGCCTTCCTTGCTAGCGACAAGCGCGGCCCGCCGGAAGGAGGGGTTGGCGTTGAATCCGAAGAAGGGGACGGGAATCAGGGACGCCGGCGGGCCTAGCCAGCGCCGGGATCATATCAACGCATTTCCTCCGCGACACGTCGTATACGCGCTTGTCACTGGCCTGTTACAGGGTCCGGCTGAAGTTAGACTGGCCACCATGGCCCACGCGGGAAATCCCGCGACCCTGACTACGCGAGTGGTCATGCACGTCGACCTCGACGCCTTCTACGCGTCGGTGGAGCAGCTGCGCCGCCCCGAGCTTCGCGGCAAGCCGGTCATCGTCGGTGGCGCCGGCGTGCCGGGGGAGCGCGGCGTGGTGGCCGCTGCTTCGTACGAAGCTCGGCCGTTCGGCGTGCGGTCGGCGATGCCGCTGAGCCGGGCGCGACGGCTATGTCCAACCGCGATCTTCGTCCCGTGCGACTTCCCCGCCTATCGCGAGGCATCGAAGGCGGTCTTTGCGATCCTCGACCATTACTCACCCTTCATCGAGCCGATCGCCCTGGACGAGGCCTACCTGGACCTGACCGGTCAGGAAGCGCTCATGGGAAACCCGCAGGCGGTCGCGCTCCGGCTGCGAGACGAGGTCAAAGCGCGCTGCGGCCTTGACCTCAGCATCGGGGTGGCCAGCTGCAAGCTGGTCGCCAAGGTGGCGTCCGAACTGCGCAAGCCGCGCGGCCTCGTCGTCGTCCGCCCAGGCGAAGAAGCCGGCTTCCTCGCCCCGCTGCCCCTCGCCAAGCTTCCCGGTTGCGGCCCCGCCACCGCGCTCCGGTTGGAGCGGGTCGGGGTGCGCACGATCGGCGACCTGGCGGCGCTGCCGGATCCACTACTTGGAGAGCTGTTCGGGCAATACGGTCGCCTGCTGGGCGCGCACGCGCGTGGCATCGATCCAAGCCCGGTCATGCCGCCCGGAGATCCGAAAAGTATTTCGCGGGAGATCACGTTCGACCGGGACCAGGTGGACGTGGGTAAGGTCCGGGAGACGGCGCTCGGGCTGCTCCAGGATGTGGGTCGGAGCTTGCGCACGCATGCCCTATCGGCCCGCACGGTCGTGCTGAAAATCCGCTACCAGCCGTTCGACACCCAGTCCCGGCAGGCCACC
>Ga0070707_100002498_pt1 | contig 17530 bp, 12 predicted proteins | sample KBSK5502metaG_FD_65468 | JGI IMG/M metagenome (GOLD analysis project Ga0070707, IMG submission 65468) | Corn, switchgrass and miscanthus rhizosphere microbial communities from Kellogg Biological Station, Michigan, USA - KBS K5-50-2 metaG | ecosystem: Host-associated > Plants > Roots >... | reverse complement strand
TTGGTGAACAGATGCTGAGATCCGGATCTTGCGTCCGGCGCCGCATCACGGCTAACCCGCAAGTTAACTTGAGGGGCTGGTTGCAAAGAAATACCTCGTTGCCGCCGGCACAAGAGTAGTCTTTTCTTGACAGCCCCCTTTCATAGGACATTCGGCTCCTATCGAGCGGGCATTAGACCTTTGTCGCCGCTGTGAGGCAATTGATTGTTCGTGAGCAAGGTACTTTCCATTTCTCTCGCAATCATCAGTGCGTTTTGCTACGCCGCACTAGTTCGGGCGCAAGCAAGTTCAGATGACTCTAATATCCTGCAGCCACCTCGGAAAGATCTCGTGGCTGTACATTGGCCGGACCTGACAAACCTGGAGGCCGACGTTCGTGAGCAGCTTACCTCGCTGCAAAGCTCACTATCGGCCACGGTGAAAAATCCCGCGACATCTGAAAGCAAGCTCGCCGAGGCTTACGGAACGATGGGAGAAATTTATCAAGCGTATGCGCTGGGCGGACCCGCTCAGGAATGCTATCTGAATGCCAGCCGTTTGGCGCCGAAGGATTTTCGCTGGATCTATCTGCTCGGAAAACTGGATCAGCAGGAAGGTCGGGTCGACGACGCCGTCCGTAGCTATCTGATCGCGCGCGCCTTGCGGCCGGAGTATGTGGCGGTGCCGCTGAATCTCGGCAACATCTATCTGCAAACGAATCGGCTGGAGGAAGCCAGGGAGAATTTCAAAGCCGCGCTGGAGATCGAGCCGAACAATCCGGCGGCCGATTACGGACTGGGACAAATGGCGCTGTCCGCGCACAGCTATGCTGAAGCCGTGGCCTATTTCGAAAGAGCACTCGCGCAAGCGCCGGGAGCGAATCGCATCCATTACTCTCTGGCCATGGCCTATCGTGGTTTGGGAAATGATGAGCAGGCAAAGACCCACCTGGCCCAACAGGGCCCGGTCGGCGTGCGAGCGGCAGATCCGGTTTTTGATTCGTTGCAGGATTTGATTAAGGGAGAGCGGGTGCACCTGATTCGCGGCAAGCTCGCCCTCGAATCGAAACGCTTTCAGGAAGCAGCGGCGGAATTTCGTAAGGCCGTTGCGGCAAAGCCTGACAGTCTTCCGGCCCACCTCAATCTGGGGGCTGCGCTAACGCAGCTTAATGAACTCAAAAGCGCCGCCGAGGAGTTTGAAGCGAGCTTGCGCATCGATCCGACCAACGTGATCGCGCACTACAATCTCGCCGTTCTGCTGGCCAACGAAAACAAGCACGAGCAGGCGATCGCTCATCTTCGATCCGTCTTTGAAGTTGACCCGAACGATGTCGGTGCCCGGTTCCTGCTCGCCCAGGAGTTAATGAAATCCAATCAGCTGGACGAAGCGCTCTCTGAATTCTCACGCGTAGTGCAGGCAAACCCTGATAACGAAGAGGCATTGCTGGAGCAGGTAAAGCTCCTGGTGAGAAAGAAACAGTACGCCGGCGCCCTGGCCGGTTTAGAGAAAGCTCACGCGCAGTTTCCGCGAAAAGGTCAGACCATCGTGATGCTGGCGTATCTGCTCGCGTCCGCGCCGCAAACCGATTTGCGCAACGGAGCGCGAGCGCTGGAGCTGGCGCAACTGGTCTACAAATCAACCGGCGCGGTGGAGCACGGCGTGCTGGTGGCGATGGCCCTCAGCGAACTAGGGCGTTGCAGTGAAGCAGCAGACTGGCAGCGCAAGCTGATCGCGGCGGCAGAGCAACAACACCAGACGGATCTACTCACGAAACTGCGAGCGGGCCTGAAGCAATACGAGGCCGGGCCACCGTGCCGGCCGGCGGGTGAAGCTTTCTCATTAACACCGTGGCTTCAGCCCGGTGATTAATGATGGTGGTGCGGGGAAGGGAAACCGTTTAAACGGTTTCCAGATTAAGCCGGCCGCTAAATCACCGGGCTAAAGCGACGCTGCTAATGAGACACGGGGCGCACTTGTTTGCTTTGCGTCTCTGCGCCCTTACGTGTAATGCTCTGCGCGGCTTCTCAACAAGCTATGCTTTTCCCGAACTTTGCCGACATTCTGGCCGCCCGCGAATTCATCGCTCCGTATCTTCCAAAGACGCCGCTCGTGCGCGTCGAGAAACTTTCCGAACTCCTCGGCTGTGATTACTACGCAAAGTTGGAGAACCTGCAACCCGTCGGCGCGTTCAAAGTACGCGGCGGAGTAAACCTCGTGGGAACTCTCGTCAGTACCGCCTGCGGTAGCGGGCGGGTTACCGCGGGGGAAGAGAAACATCCCGTGCTGGTCTCAGCGAGTACGGGCAATCATGGGCAATCGATCGCTTACGCCGGTCGGCTCTTTGGCGCGAAGGTAATCATTTACGCGCCCGAGCAGAACGTAAACGAATCAAAGATACAGGCCATGCGCGACCTCGGCGCCGAAGTCCGCCTGTATGGCCGCGACTTTGACGAAACACGTTTGGAAGCTGAGAGGGTGGCACAAGCAGAAGATTTCCGTTTTGTGCATTCGGCAAATGAACCGAAACTGATTGCGGGTGTCGGTACGATGGCGTTGGAAATATTCGCAGACCTCCCCGACGTCAACGTGATCATCTGTCCGGCGGGCGGTGGTAGTTGTGCTTCCGGTAACTGCATCGTCGCGAAAGAGGTCAAACCCGGTACTCGGATCATCGCCGCACAGTCTGAACAAGCGCCGGCGATGTGGCATGCCTGGAAGAACCGTTCCCTGGATCCTTATCCGACCATGAAGACAGAGCACGAAGGCCTGGCTACCCGTGTGCCTTTTGAAATGACGAACAAGATCCTTTGGGAGCTGCTCGACGATTTTGTTTTAGTAAGCGATGAAGAAATCAACGACGCGATTCGGCTGCTCGCCGTTCACGCCAAACAGGTCGCTGAAGGCGCCGGCGCCGCGTCACTTGCCGCCGCGCTCAAACTACGGGACCAATTACGCGGCCAGAAAGTCGTGGGTATCTTGACTGGAGGGAATATTCCTTTGGAAAGGTTCGCGAGAGTGATGGCGCGATGAATATTCATCCGCAGATTACACAGATTACGCAGAACTGGTGAACATATTTAGTCTGTGCCCGGTTACCTCCTGCCGTCTACTACAGGCCTGAATCTCTATCGGTGTAATCTGAATCTGTGGATTGAATCCTCTTGTTCTAAGCCCGATTCATCGCGCTTGCCCGCAGGCACATAAAACGCGATGCGGTCGGCGAGAAAGAAATTGCATATTGAACAAGCCGCAACGCTGGCGACATTGGCACCCGCGATCGGCAGGCCCAGACGTCCTACCAGAATGCTCATCAGCACCAGATTGCCGGTTATTGAAACCGCGCCATTCGTGACGTTGAACTTCGCCAGCCGGCGCAGCGTCTCCCACCTGGTGGAAGCAGGCCGGTCTTTCCAGGTCCACCTTTGATGCCAGAAAAAATTATTTAATATTGCCAGCTCGACTGCGGCGGCGGTCGCCGCCAGATAACCAACGGGATGCGCGCCGTGCGTGAAAACAAAAAGGGCGCCGGATTGTAGAGCAAACCCAAGCACGCCGACTATATTGAACCTTATGAAGTGAATCATTGAACGCTAATCCGCCAATCCGTCTTCGCAGACACTCCCATCAACGCTTAGGCAGGCGCTCCAATTTGTAGAGGGTGTGAGTATGCTGAATGGACAAGACGACGAGTATCAATGACATCCCGATTACCGCGACCACGCCGCCGACGTCGAACAGCAGATAGCGGCGATGGTATACGCGCGGATGGTAAATCAGGAAGACATTGCCGATCATAAGAAGCAGACGCATCTCAGTGGGACCCAGTTTCCATTGGGAAAGCTTGAACACGCCAAGCGCATAGGCCGCTAAGTACGAGTTGATGGTCAGCATGAAAAAGACGATCAGCACCGCCGCGGCGACCCGCTCGCTCATATATCCCGAGCGCGCCATTCCGAAGAGAAGGAACAGCGCGCCGAAAGTATCTATGATATGGTCCACATAGAAGCCATAGCGCGGACGCTGTCGATCTCTGTACCGCGCCAGCGTTCCGTCCAGACTGTCGCCAAACCAATTGAGAAATATGAACACATTCACGAGGTGCAGCAGCAGCGGATTGTGCTTGCTGGCGGCATAAAACGCACCGGCCCCGATCATACCCACGAGCCCGAGGATCGAGAGGTGGTCCGAATTCACCCAGGAAGGCATGCGGCGCGCAAGTCCCCGAAGGGCCGCTCTTTCGAGCGGAGCTAAAATACTCGTCTGCTCTCTCCGGGCATCGCGGAAAGTCTTGCTCTTTGTCTCGAGCTCCGTTTGCGTGAGTTCCATTTGCATTGGTTTTAACCTGAAATCGTTTTGCCAGGTCCCGCCACGATGGACCGGCTCGCGTAGGGGACTGTCGGAAGAGGAACTCTGCGCGTCCTCTGCGCCCTCGGCGTCTCTGCGGTGAACTGTCTTCGCGCGCGACTTCACCGCAGAGACGCAAAGCACTCGGAGATTACGCAGAGAATCTCCTATTGTTCTGACAGACGGCCGACAATATTCGCGGATTGCGTTTCCGGGTCGTTCTCTTGAAGACCATAGCTCTTAATGGCAATCATGATGCCAGAATGTCTGCTGTACGATCCGCAGCATTCCGAAAGTCTTTTTAGGGACGATTTGATTGAGAGGTGCAGGAATAATCCGATAGTAGGATGAAGTTTAGTTCTGCCTTATCTCTCCACAGATTACGCAGATTACGTAATGACAAGGCTGCTGCGCCTTATATTCTGCCTTTTGCTTTTTGCCTCCTGCTTTCTGCTTTGTCTGTGTAATCTGTGTAATCTGCGGATTCTGTGTACTGCCTTATCCGTGTTATCCGCGTTAATCCGCGGCTAATTTCTCCCAGACTACTTTCGCGATCTTCGCAATCACACCCTCGCGCGTCGCTACATCCGCCGCCGAATGAGGTCAGTACCGCCCGCGGTAGCGGGTGGGTTCATTGCGTACGTAAGCCGTCACTCGTTCCCAAATTTCTCCCATACCGTTTTGGCGATTCTGCCAATCACACCCTCGCGCGTCGCTTCATCCGCCGGCGAATCCGAAACAAAGACTGCGATCGCCAAATGCCGTCCATTAGGCAGCGTAATGATTCCGATGTCATTCGTCGCGGCCGTGATTCCATTTTGAGCGCCTGACGTTCCGGTCTTATGCGCAACGATCGTGCCGGCAGGCAGGAGTCCTTTCAGACGTTTCGCGCCGGGTGTCGATTCGATCATTAGTTTGAGCAACAGCGCTTGACTAGATTCAGAGAGCCCTTTCCGTTCATGCAACGCGCGTAGCAATGCAACCGCTGCCTCGGGTGAAGCCCAGTTGCGATATTGGGCCTGCCAATCTTGTCCGAGTTCCTTCTCAGTATTGAGCACAATCATGTCAGTGATCGGGAGGTCGGTAAGATACATTTGCACCGCTACCCGTCCGCCGGCGAGCTTCATCAGCACATCGCTCGCTGTGCCATCACTTTCCGAGATCGCATATCTGAGCAACTCGCTGACGCTTATCTCAGCGCCGCTTGGATTCTTATCTCGAATTGGACTGTGCTGACCTTGCCTGACGAAATCACTCTTCGTTACGGGCACTTTCTGATCCAGCTTTATCTTTCCGGCATCAACCTGCTTCATCACCGCCATGCCAATTGGAAGCTTGTAGACGCTCTGCATGGGAAAGTGATCGTGAGGATTGAGCGAGACGGTCTCTCCAGTTTCCAGGACGACCGCCACGACGCCAACCTTACCTTTCACGGCAGAAGCTATCTGCTCGATCTGGTTTTGTAATTCCTGGCTTTGGAGTTGCTGGCTTTGCCTGTTGTCCGCATTCTGCTTTGTGCCTACTGATTTCTCTTGGGTGGTAGCGCTTCGACATGCTGATGTCGGAGAGATAAGGAGTAAGGCGTACGTCAGCAGTATTCTTTTCATGTTCTCAAATTCGCAATCCGAAATTCTGCCGCTGTCATGTTGATAGTGCAAGAAGGGAGCAGTATTGGTCGAACAATTCAGTTAGGATTATTAGGCTACCGCAGTACAGAAAAGCTAAACATTACAACTGCAAATTGCCGCTAACCTTCGTGAGATCGTCGATAAAGAACTTGGGAGACCTACGGCGAAACAATCTGTCGACCACGAAGGTGTCGAAGATGCTTACCGCATGACCCAATCCCGGTACAAACCCGAATCCAGTGGTGACTGCAAATCTGAGAACCTTTGCTGGCAACCGCTCGATCCACGAAATTTGCTTTAACAGACCTACATACTCCGCGAGAACTTCCTTTTCGCTTAGGTTTTGTTTCTCTTGAAACCAACAGCGAAAAGTTTCGGCATTCTTGCTGGAACATACTTTCAAAAGGTCGCTGAAAGTTGAACCCTGAGCAAAGTCAATACTCGAAAGATCGGGAATACCGTTGATCTCGAGCAAGGTCCATAACTTGCCGGCGCCCCGGTCGTCATTCGCAAGTCGCCGACCCTTACGATCGAGGAGATCTCCGATTGGAAAGAACGGGCTAGTGTTTTGACAGTCGTATCCCTCCGCAAGGTACAGCTCCGAGTTGTAGAGCACCAACGCGAGGAAAGTATCGACAACATTCCTTATAGGATCATGTCCAGGGCCAATAACGCGCACTTGCATCTCTTCCATTCCAGGCAATGCAAGGAGATCTGGATTTGTGAGCTCATATTCCGGCTTCCACAGTGCCGTGTGCTTAAGATCGGTTATTGACTCTCGTCTGACAGCCTCTAAGATGGCGGCCCACTCAATGGAAGAGCAGCTTTCTACAATTCTATCGTGAAGCTTTCTCTTTTCTTTAATTCTATCCTCGATAACACTTAAGCCAGCATCCACCGACTGCTCTAGTGGCGCATCTTGGGGTCTTTGATTATTCGGATCTGAAAAGACAGCTAATCCGCCGTCAAGCCCAGTTCCTCTAACAAAGCCCAAAACACCCGGTGTTCGAACGAACTTGAGCTTGTCCCTTTCGAGGAGTTCAATAAAGTTATTCTCGCCCAAGAGAAGAATCAACCCACAGGCTGTTAAGAAATCCTGCGTTGGAACTAAGACCTGATCATGAAGGATTAGGTCTTCGCAAAGGGATTTTGTTATTGTCGGTTTTCTCTGGAGGTAACGATGAAGATGACCTCCATCAGGATTAAAAAGTGCCGCCAAGCGGGTCGAGAGTGTCTTGTACATTGAACCAGCCATGCGTCAAGAATGGTGAGTGATGACTCTGGGAGCCCTCCGAATTTCGGAATGCGGACTTCGAATTGCGAATTTCAAAGTGATCACTCTTGAGACATTCCTTAGCGTCGGACTAAAAAGTCTTGCTGTGAAAGGAATCTGAGGGGCCAAATTGAACCGCATTGACAACTGCTGGTCCGCTCATTTCGCATTCGAATACAGAATGGCCCAGGCGATCGTGAACACAATTGGCAGCGCGAATTCTGGAACGAAACCGATGTAAGTGATGCTCGTTCTGACCCAGAATGGTTCGTTCGGATTACCAGACGCCGTCTTGAAGTCTTGCCAAGTGCAGTATTTCGCCGCGAATGCTGCCAGTATCCCCACGAAGATCAGGATAGCAATCGCTGCTCCAATAAATGCGATGGTTCTGAGGAGCAATACCGAGGGTACCTTCAGCGCGAAACCATAGGCGGCAAACAATATGCTCTGCGAGGTCAGCAACCATGTCACGCGTCGATTTATCAGATCATGCTCGAACTTAAGCCGCTCAGAATACTCTGGCCGATCCATGGTGGTCCTCCTTCGGTTCGCAGTCTCCGGCAAAGCGGCGGCAAGACGGTGAGCACCCCCAAGGAGAGCCTTTGCCGTCGCTCTGCGAAGTAAACATTTTCAAGAAACATTTGTTCAGCTCGCGCGAGTGCATGAGCCTGATCAAGAATTTCGCATCCTTCAATTGTAGTTAGAGTTGTAAAGGACACCGCTTGGATACTACGACTCGCTCGGAAATCGTCGCCTTAGGAGCGCGTTGTATCACGTTCGCGTGAGGCTTGCAATGAATTTTGCGGCTGAAGAAAATTGGCCGCGATAACGCGGATCAGCCCGGATAAGATAAAGGTACAGAACCCCGAGCGATAGCGAGGGGATGCTGCCACTCAACAAATTTGGAGTGCGCCGGCAGAGCGAAGCGTCGACGGCGCTTTGAATGAGTCTTGAGAGATCGTGATCGCGAATCCATAGCGGTGTCGCGCTACGCTTGCCACCGCACTCCAAAAGCATCCAGTCGCTAGCCCGACGCGTAGGGGTTCTGTACTTCTGTCGCCCCTTCAGGGCTCAACCGAATTTCTAATTTGAACGTCACCAGGGGCGTTGCCCCTGGCTATTACATTTCACGCCTTCAGCGTGAAAACCGAGCCCTCCCTCACGGTCGGGCTACTGCCCGGCGGCACCCCGCGCATCTCACTTCTACTTCTCGCAAAAGATGAGGCGGATCTTTGATGTGCCGGTAATTCGCACGCCGCTCCCTGCCATCATCTTCGCGCCCTCGCCGGTCGACTGATCGAAAACTTTCTCAGCACCGTTCTCCAGCGGCAGATTCATCACAGGCACGTTTCCCCCCACTGACATTTACCGGTATCGACATGCCATGGCCTGTTCCCGCCGGCGTGGTGCACTCCATGGCTACGCTCGGGTGTGTGCCCTGGACGGCAAGCCGGATCTGCGCTTCAAGACCGTCAGTCTCAATGCTGCCGCGTAGCGTTAAGGTGAAAGGTAGCCCACCGGTAAATTTGCAATGGCCCTCAACCTTCGCGTCATTAGTCTGCTGACCCTCCCCGTCGAACTTGATCATTTCGCCCGAGACCGAAACGCTGCTCATCGGCACCACGGCCCGGTTTTCGACAACGAGAGCCGTGTAGAGCGGGTTAGGCGGCATCGTCATACGTGAGTTCGTCTCAGTCTCGATACGAACATTGGCGTGTTCGAGTACCTTTGCGATCTCAGCGCGCAGCACTTTGATCTGTGCGCCATAGGCCTCAACCTCCTCCTGGGCCCGGTCGGCTCCGTGCATGCCCAGATAAGCTTTATAGCCAGTACTCCTACACATGTTGTGGTGCACTTCTTCGTGCGCGCGCAGTGCAGCCCCGATGCCGGGGCAAGCGGACGCTGCCACCGCCTGGTCGAATTTCTCTCTGGCGGAGTTTGACATGCCGCAGAGCTGTTCGTTAGGGAAGTTAAAGGTTCTCTGGTTCTGGCCCCAGGGAACATAGTCGAACTCGCTCGGACCTTTGTAATCGGGAATTGTTTCGAGGCCCCGGCGCGCCTCTCCCTCAGCGAAGACCTTCAATGCACCCTGAGCTGAGTCTCCGTTCATCGTTCGCAGCTCAGCGATCTTGTTGCCAAAGGCCTGTTGTAGTCGCAACGCGTTGCGCAACTCGATCTGCAGTGTCTTGAGCTTACTACAGTCGCATTCGGCCTGAGCGGGCGAAGCCGGCGACGCCAATGGTTGCGGAGCGCCATTAGCTGCGAGCGCGGCCACCACTGTACCGATAATTGTTATCCATAGAAATTTCTTCATTTTGCTTCTCCCAATCGCACGGCAGTCGACCTGAGACGAACGGTCGCTCATGGTCCTAACGATTTTCACACGCAGACGGTAAGCATTAGGCCAATCAATAGTGCGGTTTTCAGAATGCGTTCCGCATTTTAAGTCTCTCCGGATGCTTTAAAAATTCCGACCGCATTCAAGTGAAGCTTACGGTTTCAGGTATTTATTGAACCAGGCTACGACGCGCTTCTGAAGGTCGAGTTGGTGGGCATATTCCTGAATGTTGTGTCCCTCTCTCGGATAAACCACCATCTCCGTTTCCACTCCTACGTCTTTCAGACCGGAATAGAATTCATAAGCCTGGCCGACGGGTACTCCGCCATCATTTATGCCATGTATCAAGAGAGTTGGCGTGCGGCAGTTTCGAATGAAGGTAATAGGTGAGAAATCGTCATACGGCTTGCGGTTGTAATACGGGCTATCCGGCGTGAGGACCCGCAGGGCAGAGCGTAGGTATGAGGTACCGTACAAGCTGAAGAAGTCTGAGTGTCCGGCTTCGGCCACCGCGGCCTTGAACCGCGTAGTATGAGTAATTGTATACTCCGTCATGAATCCGCCATTGCTCCAACCGCCAATGCCGAGCCGATTTGGATCGGCGATCTTTTTCTCAACAAGATAATCCACGCCGTCCATCAGGTCCTGGAAAGCCATTCCGCCCCAGTCCGCGATGGTGGCGTGCAGCCGCCAACCTTCGCCAGTCACACCTCGAGTGTTTGGCAGGAAAACCACGTAACCATTCGACGCCAGAAGCTGCCCCCAGGCCCACCATTTAGCGTGCAATCCCACCCACCAGGCTGTATCGCCGGGATGCGTGTTAACAATTGTCGGATAAAGATTGCCCGCTTTGTAACCGGGCGGCGTGATGAGTACGCCTCGACGGATCAAGCCGTCCTTCGAGTTTTTCCATTCTACTTCGCGCACCTTGCCGAGCCGCCAGGACTCTGTTTGAGGATTAAAGTCGCTAATCTTCCGTGGCTGCGCGTCTTTGGTCCACACCCAAATATCGCTCGGTGATTCGGACGCTTGGGCGTTATACACTATCGTCTGTCCGTTCGTGCTAAAACTAAACTCCCAGATTGTCTGGTTGACTTCAGCGAGTTTGCGCACGGTTCCGGTAGCAATATCAATCGTCAAAAGAACTTGCCGCGTGCCTTCGATTCCCTGGGCCAGGAGATGCTTAGAGTCAGGCGTCCATTCCAGAGCGATGACGGTTCCGGAATAGTCTTTCATAAGTGGTCGGACCGTACCGCCTCCGCTCGCCGCCACGACGGACACCCATGCGGAAAAGTCTTTTGTTGGCGGGCCTTCATAGAATGTGATCCAGCGACCATCCGGGGACCATCTGAGACCTCCCGTCAGTTCGACGTTGGTGCTGAGAGTTCGCGCAACTTCCCCCGTTGATCGATTCACCACCACTAAGGAAAATAGAAGTGAGTCTTCAGGCTTTTGAGTCCGAGCAACAACGAGGGCGATTTCGTCGCCCTTGGGAGACCATGCGAGTTCACTGATTTCAAAATCCTGTTTTGTGACCTGGACAGCCTTGCGGTCCGAGAGGTTGGCGACCCACAACTTCGAATATTTAAAGTTACGATCAACTTCAGTGGCATCGTCGCCGGCGGATTGTCTCTGTTGCTCTTTGGCGGTCGGCTGATCACGTGCGACGAAGGCAACCATCTTGCTGTCCGGTGACCACGCGAAGTCTTCTACGCCACCCGGAACCGAGGTCAGACGTTCGGCCTTCGCGGCGTCATTGCGCAACAAATAGATTTGAGTGGTCGCCGCGGGATCATCAGCGCCCGATTCTCCCCGGTCGGAAAGGAATGCCAGCCAGCGCCCATCCGGTGACCAGCGTGGAGAAGAAGCGTTCTTGAGGTTCGGGATTCGGGGACGCGGACGCTCGCTCCCGTCCGTGGGCACAATCCAGATATTCGACGTGCGTGGCGCCCGAGGAACTTTGGGATCCGAAGGCTCCCTTACCCTAAAGGCCACCTGTTTTCCATCGGGAGAGAGCTGAAGCTCTCTGACCTCTCTAATAGTAAGAACATCTTCAGGAGTTATGAGGTGCGTATCGAGCCCGGTACTAAGTGGATTCGACATAAGCGGTTTTTGCGCCAGTGCAGTGCCGGCACACACGAACATCGCCAGGGCTGTTGCAGTTAAAGCTGTCATCTTCAATTTTCGCTTGAGTTTATTGGCAGGAAGGGCGCCCGTCTGTGCGGCAACTCACAAAGAGAAGAAGGAAAAAGCCGAGCCCTCCCTGACGGTCGGGCTAATTCCCCGACAGCCCACTCGCCGAGGGCGGCGATTGCTTTCTCTTCACTAAGAGACTTTGCCTGCTTCATTACCTCCCCCGGGACCCAGCGCGGGAAGGGAACTTCCTGGTTTACATGACGACCACTGGCCGTGTGTTCCTGACGTACTTTCGCGATCTGATCTGGTGGGAATCGTTAGTCCGCGCAGCGGACGAATGATGATTCATCAGTGGGATCAAAGCGAATAAGACACGCAGTCCGTCAAACGGACGGCTGGTTCTTTGTAACTCAGTCGCAGCGCAGTGCGGAAAGCCCAGGACTTTCCGGCCGGGTCATGTCGCTATTTTGAGGAGGCCATACCTCCCGAATGCCGGAGGCGCAGCCTCAAGATTAATTAAGAAGAGATTGCCGGAAAGGCGTAGCCTTTCCGCACCGGTGCGGCGGCGAAGCCGTGATTTTGTTGCAGACCAGATGTCTGTCCCTCCGGCAACTCAGTCGCTACTGCCCCGGTTCTGTACCGGAGCCCTCCCTGACGGTCGGGCTAGTGCCCCCGATCGCCCAGTCGGCACAAGTTATCGACTTGCGCGACAACCGCTACTGACCCGAGGGTTGCGCTTGTTTTAGGATCCACGCCAGACCTGGATCTCGACCTTGCTGATAAGACCGCCAATCAGGATCGATCCTTTTATCAGGCATGATGCCGGGCGTGTCTTGCTCCTGAAACTTATAGAGTTGAGTTGAGTACGAGACGCCAAGGTGTGAGTTAGGCAAGGAAAACTCGCGGTTTTCCTGATAACCATTCGGCCGCGCACCGGTCGGTTCGCCCACCAGGATTGCGTGCAGGTCGTTCCGGAAATCCGCGGCGTTAGACATGCCGGCTGAATACGTCCATCTGCCGATGATGACGTACAGCATTCCCTTGTGGGTGAGGCGCGGGCGCTTCTTGAATTCCGAGACGATGTAATCGCGCCCTTTGGTAAAATCACCACCGCCGTTCTGACGCATGTCCACGACGACGCGCGCTATCGCGTGATGGTCGATGAAATCAAAAAGCTCCCGCGAGAACTTAATGAAATCCTTTCGTCTGGGATAGGCTTTGAAGTTCAGATAGAGAGTCTGCTCAGGAGCCAGATAAGTAAACCATAGAGGTTCCTTTTCACGTTGCTTATACAGAGGCGTTCGCCGCTCAGCATCAATCCAGCTTGCTTGCTCCCCTGCTTTGATCGTCTGCAAGGTAAGTTTAAAGCGCTCGCCTTTATCGCTGAGAAACGTGTACTGAGCATGAGTGATATCCGGCGCCAGGCTGAGCGCATGCAAGTGCACTGGGTAAGTGCTCAGATCGGCATGCGCGCTTCTGACAAACCCTTCACTCTCACCTCGGGGAATGTATGACAAGTCTCGCGCATATGCTTGGGTTACGGAAACACTGCCGATCTCTACGATTCGCGTGCCCACCACTTTGCGATATTTGGCCGAAGCGCCAGTGACCCTCAACTGATTCCCAAACCAAAACAGTTGGAGCGGAACGTTCTGGTAAAGGCGTCCCCAGCGCAGGTGGGTATGTCCGTCACCAATCATCGCGACGATGCGGCTCAAGCCCATCACGATGTCGCTGTTCTGTAATTGGGGAATCCGAGCGTCAAGGTCCGCCACCGCGCGCGCGAACTGCTCCCGGGTGACGGAGTGAAAGGCGTTCGCATGGCGTCGGGGGAGTTCGCCGGCGAGGAATTGCAAATCTTCCCGCCAAGCCGCTTTGCTGAGATTGTCGGTAGGAGTCGTGTCGGGGACCGGACTAGGTGGACCGATTCTAATTAGCTCGACGGAGCCCTTGTCTCCGAATCCGTCAAACTCGCCGACCCATCGGCCCGCTTTGAAATTTAGTGTGATGATGCCTTCGTCGTCGTAGGATTCAGCCTTGAACACCAACCTACCGTCCGCATAGCTGGCCTGCGCAATATTAAAGTCGCCCAGAGGTGTGTGCATCGAGCCGACTACTGCTTGCTTTTCATACCTGATTTCTACAACCAGGGGAACGCGTCCGTAGACTGTAGACAGGGCGAAGCCTTCATAACGACCGGTGATCTCAGCGGGTGGCGATTCTTTAGCGGCTTGTCCAAAGGCGGTGACCGAAAGAAGAGCAGCCAGCACGAGCTGTGTGATCTGCCTGTGGAACATATTCATCAAGTGGTCTGGCGACTTCGTACGTAAGAAAGTTGATGGTTGGACGCGAACAGAGAATAACCGAGCGACCAGATCGCTGCAAGAGTTAGAGGCTCGAGGAATTGACCGCGGATAAGGGCGAATACTCACGGATAGGAAAAACGGTACAGAACCCCGAGCGATAGCGAAGAATTCCGGCGTCGACTTGAGAACCACGCAGGAAACTTGGAACCGGTAGCCTTCAAGTTGAGTCTATGAAGCGGTCGCTATCGCTCCCGGTTCTGTAACCTCAGTCGGTAGCTTCGCAGTTTCGTCCTGCGTTGGGAACCAGACTTGAAAGAGCGTGTGTCAAACTTCAGACATGAGCCTGATGGAGCAACTTTCTTAAACGCAGAGGACGCTGAGGCGCTCGCAGAGGTACGCAGAGGACAATTCTTCTCTGCGCCCTTTGCGAAAACCTCTGCGTCCTCTGCGGTAAAATGCGCTGACAATCCGTTACTGGTTTTGACAGAGACCTTAAGAGTGGTGAGCTATTTTCGATCGTCTGCTGCGACGATCAGCGTTTCAGCGTGGTAGCGATGTAGGCTTTCACTACTTCGTAGACATATTCCTGGCAGGCTTCACCCGTTTTGGCGTCATACTTTCCGTCGTTGGTGATGTTGTTTGACAACACCCGGATGCCGAGGAAGGGAATCTGGAAGAAGCCGGCAATCTGCGCCGCCGAAGCCGTCTCCATTTCCTCGACCGTCGTGCCGTACTGACTGTGAAACCATTGAATCCGATCGAGCTCACTATTCCAGATCTCGGCAGATCCAATTACCCCTTGCACAACTCGGCCTTTGCGGTAGAGATGCTTCACACTTTCAGCGGCAGCCAGCAGTTGCGCGTTCGCCTGGAAGCGCCGCATGGTGTGCGCGTTCGGGTCTTCGCCGGCGCTGTCTTCGGAAACCATCAGATCCAGCGGTGTCCATTTCCTAAAATCGCTGCCCTGCCCAGGCTTGCGGTACGCGGTTTTGAACGCTCCCAGATTGACCGCGTACTTGCCCAGCACGATGTCGTAGACATGCAACTCCGGGACATGCCCGCCGGCAGTCCCCTGGTTGACGATCGCCACCGGATGATAGCGTTCGGCCGCGATTGCCGTGGCCGCCGCCGAGTTGGAGACACCCTTCATGGTTTTGGATACGATCACCGGGTAGCCGTCCAACGTGCCCCGCCAGAATGTCCAGCCGCTGACCTTCTCTACGCGGACATTGTCCAGACGACTCGCAAATTTCTTCACCTCAAGGTCCATAGCGCCCTGCACGATCACCGGACGTAACTCCAGCGTGAGATCGACCGCTTGGGTTCTTTGACCTTGAGCACTGCCGGTCAGCAGCATCCCGATCAGTAATGCCGTTCTCAGAATGAATGCATTCCTCATCTTAAGTTCTCCGGCTGTTTGAAATATTCCGCGTCAGCGCTACTCCGCGAAGGGCGCCTTGTATCACGGTTTGATTGAGGCTGTCGAGGAAAAGAAAAAAAGAATAAGTGTGTCTCGCGCACGAGCAAGTATCGTAATGGCTACGCCACTCCGATGCGCGGCAAGTCTCTGACTTGCCGACAGACAAGCCGCTAAGAATTCCCGGGTCTAAGACCCCTTACTTCCTGTACGCCACTCACGGCAAGTCGGAGACTTGCCGCGCATCCACATGGCCCAGCCATGCCGCGGATTACGCGGATCGGCGTGGGCAGAGACTTAGCCGGCGCGGGGAGAAAATCAGTGACGATGTCAGGTGAGAATGGATTTCTATGGTTTTAGGTCCAGGAAAAGAATTGGCCGCAGATTGACGCGGATAAGACAGAGAGACCAAATCTGAAATCACAAATGGGAAATATTACTCGAAGCTCTTGCGGAACAGGTAAGACATCTTGATAAAGAAGGTGCGGCCGTTGCGGCGAAAGCCCGGCTCGATTTGGCCGGTGAAGGGATTAAACCCGTGGCGGCTGAGATCGTCGTTGTAACCTACATAAAAAGCCGTCCCCGGATTTGGCGTCCAGCCAAAAAGAAACTGGCCTTTTACATTCGAGGCGATCGAGTCAAAGTCGATTCGTCCGCGGGCAAAAACAAAACGGCTGAACTGATAAGTCGACCGCAGCGAAATAATGTTTTCGTCAAAGGCAACGCGTTTGGTGTCGTAGCGGACTAATCTCTCTTTGGTATAGCTCAGCGTGGCGCGCAAGGCCGACATTGGTTTGTAATTCACCTGTGTATCGAAGTGAATGAAGTCGCCCGGTCCCGGATCGAGTGGCGCCTTACATACCGCCGGAGGATTCGGCACTTTGCATAGACCGGCTGCGCTGGCCTGCGCCGCCGCCAGCGCCGGCGGGCTGACGCGCGGAAACTTTGGTCCCGCGCCGAAGTCAAAGTCGAAGGCTCCCCAGACTCGATTCAAGAACATGTTGAAGTCATATTTCTTACTCGGCGTCGATCCGGCGAACATGTAGAGTCCGTGATTCAAAGTCGAGCGTTCGCCGTCCGGCCCGGCAAAGGTGCAGGTGTTGTTGACGATGCAATTCACTCCGGGCCGGCGCGTCGCTCCGAACTCACTTTCGAACACGCGTTCGTAGCCCCGGTCAAAGCCGAAGCCGAGAAAAGTCGAACGCCGCAGGCTGAATTGAATCTGCGCTTCGTTGTTAAAGTTTTGTGAGTGGCCCTGCCAATCAAAGTTCCCCGAGATGGCATTATAAACACGCCAGGAAATCAAGCGCGCTTTCGGTTTTGGTTCCGAGTTGTAACGGAAAAAGCCGTTGAAGTTGTTGGTATTCGTGCGGCGGTTGAACCCCACGTCCGATCGGAAGTAACGCGAACGCCCCACGCCTGAGAGATCATAACCGAAGTGCCGGCCGTTCTTGTTGTAGTCCCAGGCATAGGCCAAACCAGTCTGGCGGCGATCAAACGTCCGGCCCTCGTCAGGATAGAAAAACGGCTGTCGGCTGCGCGTGGCCAGGACTTGCGCGCTAAACGTCGTCTGCTTATCAACGCGCAGGCGCGTGTCGAACCCGCCGAGCAAGTTGTAAACATCCACAAAGCGGCGATAGGTGCCGAGAAAGCCTATGAACGAATCCTTGGTGCCGATGTCGCGTTTGGCGCGCAGGATTCCCACGTTCGCTTTCTTGCCGACGAACCTCGGATTGGCGCTGAGCGCCTCCTCCGGAGAGTAGTTACCGGGGCCGGTGTCGCTGGCGAGGAGCACTCCGAAGGTGTTGCGATCGACTTTCCCGCTCAGCTTGACCGCGAATTGCGGATCGACAATGGCGCGCGTGTGGACCGCGGATATTTGCGTGTCAAAGATGTCTTTGCCTTCCAGAAAGAACGGCCGCTTCTCTTCAAAGAAAATGGGGAAGCGCTGATTGGCGGTGACCACCAACTGATCCGACTCGACCTGGGCAAAGTCAGGATTGATGGTAAAGTCCAGCACGACGTTCGGTGTGATCGTGTACTTGCCGGTCAAACCCGGATCGAATTTTATCGGCTCGTTGACAAAGCGGCCCGGGTCGAAAGGGTTGG
>Ga0070707_100002494_pt1 | contig 17538 bp, 17 predicted proteins | sample KBSK5502metaG_FD_65468 | JGI IMG/M metagenome (GOLD analysis project Ga0070707, IMG submission 65468) | Corn, switchgrass and miscanthus rhizosphere microbial communities from Kellogg Biological Station, Michigan, USA - KBS K5-50-2 metaG | ecosystem: Host-associated > Plants > Roots >... | reverse complement strand
GGCCGCGGGACGCGCTCGAGGTCGAGTGCCTCCACCAAGAGCACGGCGTACTTCTGCTTGCGGTTCCACATGAAGCCGTGCAGCTGTTCCTCGAGCGGCCGGGCGCGGTGCGCGGGCTGCTTCTGGTATGTCCGGAACGCGCGCAGCTCGCCTTGCTCCGCGAGCACGCGCTCCATTCCATCCGGCCCCACCGCCCGCGTCAGCTCGTCCTCGAGGTCGCGCGTGCAGGCGTAGAACCCGACGCGCTCGAGCTCGCCGCGGTCGTCGCACCCCAACGCGCCCAGGAAGTGCCGCTCCTCGCCGACATCATAGAGCCCCGCGAGTCGGACGTGGCGGTACTGCCCGAGGAGGCGTGGCAGGTTCCCGTAGCCGCCCATCGGCACGATGGCGACGCCCTCGGCCTGGAGGTCGCGGCCACGGCGACGCGCAAGCGTCTCGACAGCGCGGCGGTCGCTCGTGCCCTCAACGAGCACTATTCCGCGCAGCTGCATAACTGCATCAGATCAGGGGCAACGACGAGCGGCGACGCTGCCCTTTGCGAGCGTCCTTTCGCTAGAGCAGGGCTCGCGGGCCAAAGGTCCCCAGCTCAGTTGTTGGCTCAGCCGGTCTTAGCGAAGAAACCGCGGCGCGGCCGGTTTGCCTGTGCCGCCTTGATGGCAAACCGGACCATGGCACGCGGCAGCTTCTGAGCTCGCCCGAGCGTTGCGTCGAGAGCCTCTACGAACCAGTCGACGTCGCCTTCGGAGAGAACGAGCGGCGGCAGGATCTTGATCACGTTCGAATCGTGGCCGGCCACCTGGGTCAGGATCTTGTGCTCGCTGAAGAGCGGCACGACGACGAGTTGCGCGAAAAGGCCGCGCTGGACGCGCTCGAGCATGCGCCAGGAGCGGCTGCCCCCCGCGGGCTCCTCGAACTCGATCGCCCAGATCAGCCCGAGGCCGCGCACGTCCTTGACGACCTCGTAGCGCTCGACGAGGGGGCGCGTCCGCTCGAGCAGCAGGTCGCCCATTCGCGCCGCCCGCTCTGACAGGCGCTGCTCGTCGAGCTCCTCCAGCGTCGCCAGCCCCGCCGCCATCGCGAGGTCGTTGGGGGCGAACGTCGAGCCGTGGGAAACGGAGTGCTCCAAGGAGTCGAAGACGGCGTCGTAGACGGCCGTCGTCATCAGCAGCGCGCCCACCGGCACGTAGCCGCCCGAGAGCGACTTCGCCACCGTGAGGAGATCGGGCTCCAAACCCCAGTGGTCGAGCGCGAACATTCGGCCGGTGCGACCGAAGCCTGTCTGCACCTCGTCGACGCAGAAGAGCGTCCCGTAACGGCGGCAGAGCTCTTGCGCGCCCCGGAGGTAGCCGTTTGACGGGAAATGCGGCCCGTGGCCCTGCACCGGCTCGACGATGAAGACCGCCACGTCCTCGCCGCGAAGCGCCGCCTCGAGCGCGTCCAGATCGTCGAACGGGACCCGAGAGAACCCGGGCAGCAGCGGTCCGAAGCGCTCGCTAAAGGCAGCGTCGCCGGCCGCGGACAGGGAGCCAAGCGTCAGCCCATGAAATCCATGCTCACAGGAGACGACCTTCGTACGGCCTGTCGCCGCGCGGCCGAGCTTCAGCGCCGCCTCGACCCCCTCGGTGCCCGAGCTCGTGAACAGCACCCGCCCGAGCGACGAGGGCGCGCGTTCGAGCAACGCGCTCGCGAGCAGACCCGGGAGCGGCGCGACACCGAGCTGCACCTTTCCCGGCGTCTCCAGCTCGAGCGCCTCGACGAGCGCCGCCCGGATCCGGGGGTTGTTGCGCCCGACGTTGTACATCCCGAAGCCGCCGAGCAGGTCGAGATAGCGCCCGCCGCCGGCGTCGTAGAGGTACGCGCCCTCCGCCCGCGCCCAGCGCCGGTCGAAGCCGATCGTCCTGAGTAGGCGGATGAACTGCGGGTTGATCGTCCGCGCGTAGAGCTCGAGCTCCTCGCCTCGGTGCTCGTCGAGCAGCTCGCGCAGGGTCACGCGCTACGTGTGAATCCGCTCGCTCGACGCGCGCAGGCGCCCGCCCTCGCGGCCCGCCCGCACGGCGAGGATCTCGGCGAGGATCGAGAGCGCGGTCTCCGCCGGCGCCCCGGCTCCCAGGTCGAGCCCCGCAGGGCCGCAGAGCCGCTCGAGCCGGTCCTCCGAAACTCCCGTCTCGAGCAGCTGCTCCCGCCGCCGCTCCTGGGTGCGGCGCGATCCGAGGGCCCCGACGTAGAAGGCGTCGCTCCCCAGCGCGCCGGCCAGGGCCGGCACGTCCCAGCGGTCTTCGTGCGTCAGCACGACCACGGCGGTACGGTCGTCGGGCTCGAACTGCTGCAGCACCTCCTCGGGCCAGGCGACCAAGAGCTCGTCTGCGCTGGGGATCCGTTCGGCCGTGGCGAACCGGGCGCGGGCGTCGGCGACAACGGTGCGCCAACCGAGCCCCTTCGCGACCCGGCACAGCTCCTCGGCCAGATCGACGGCGCCGAAGACGAGCAATCGCGGTGGCGGGCCGAGCACCTCGGCGAAGACGCGCTCGCCGTCACGCTCGAGTAGCTGCGTCCGAGTCACCTCGCCGTTGTCGGACACCCATCGCTCGCCGGCGCGTTCGCCGTCGACGACCGTGAAAATCACCTGCGGCGTCTCGGGGTCTGGCAGCTCGCCTTCGACCCGCTCGACGAAAACGTCGATCTCGCCTCCGCACGGGAGTCCGACCTCCCAGGCGTCCTCGTCGGGGATCCCGTAGGAGAGGAGCTTCGGCCGGCCGCTCTCGAGCACCTCGCGCGCGTGCACCGCCACGTCGCTCTCGACACAGCCGCCCGAGACGGAGCCGGCGAGCTGACCGGTTTCCGAGACCGCCAGCTTCGATCCCAGCGGCCGGGGCGCCGAGCGCCGCGTTGCGACGACGGTCGCGAGCGCAACGGCCTGTCCGCCGTCGCGCCAGCGCTTGATCGCAGCGAGCGCCTCGCCCACGTCGTCAGCCTACCGCCCGTCGTTTCTGAGCCGCCAGGACGGTCGTCCCCGTTTGCGGAGCGCGCCAGACGACTTGGTAGTAGCGATGAAGGATCGCGCGCAAGCGCTTCTCGCTGCCCTGCAAGGGTGCGCGCTGGAACAGGACGACCAGCCGCGGGCGCCGCGGCGCGGCCAGCGTCCGAGCGAGCGCGGCTCTCGCTCCGGGAATCGCGTTCAGCGGATGGGACCAGAGATACGGCGACGCGGAGGATCGATCCGCGAGGAAGTAGAAGTCGGCGCGCGAGACGAGCGCGTACACCGAGTCCCGAGGAGACGAGTGCGAGCGCGCATAGCGAGCGATCCGCTGGTCGTTCTCGAAGCCGACCGCGTACGCCACCATGCGGTCGCTTCGGTAATCGGAACCATGAACCAGGACGCCGAGAAATACGAGCGCAGGAAGCGCGACCAGCCCGGCGGCCGTCCACGCGAAGGCGAGATTGCGAGCTCGCCCGAGGGCCAGCGCCGCGAGCACGCAGAGGGGCGCCAGCAGCTGCACGTAGTAGTGCGGCCAGTAGAGACCGCCGAGGTTGACGCCCACGAGCGCGGCGGCGAGCCAGACGAGTCCGAGCCGGAGCTGAAGCGGCTGCTTGCGCGAGAGCCAGAGCCCGAGGACCGCCGCCGCCGCGAGCGGCAGCAGGTCTCTTTCCGCCGCCGGCAGCGACCTGAGCAGATGCGTGAGGCGGGATGCCGAAGTCGCGGCGCCGAGGTGATCGCCAACGACCGCGGACCAGTAGAAGCGCCACCCCGTCAGCCAGCCGGCCAGGGCCGAAGCCCCGAGCGGAACGGCCGCACCCGCCGCCAGCAGCGCGAGGGACTTCACGCGTTCCCGTCGAAGCAGCGCAACCGCGAACACCACGGCCAGGCCATCGAACCCGGATTGCTTCATCAGCATCGCCGAGCCACCGAGAGCGGCAGCGGCGACCAGCCACCGGCGGGAATCCCGCCGCCAGGCGACAAGCGCGGCGGCGACGGCCGCCGTCGCCGGCAACGCCGCCGCGAGCTCGCCGTTGAACGTGTAGCCCTCGATGTGCGGGCCGACACCGGCAATCGCGTAGATCCCGCCGGCCAGGAATCCCGTCGCCGGCGACGCGAGCAGCCGGCCGATCGCGACGACGAGAAGCGTGATCGCCGCGCCGGCGACAACGGCACCCAGCCTGATCGCCCACGCGGAGTGCGAGATCGAGATCAGCAACCGGTAGACGAGGATCAGCCCTTGCGGCCGGTCGACCCACGCCGACCGGTAGAGATCGGCGCCGCGCGACCACTGCCATGCGACGTAGGCATAGCCGCCCTCGTCCGGGCCGATGCTCCCCAAAAAGGGCAGACGGACAAGCGCGGCGAGAAGCGCCAGCGCCGCGAACGGCGCGTAACGCCGGGCCGCGAGGGCTACTGGCTCGCCACGTCGCGTCGCAAAAAAACGAGGTACGCGGCGGCGACGGGGATCGAGATGTACAGCGCGCAAACCCAGAACGCCCGGATCACCGGGACCCAGTCCGCGGGCGTGCGCAGGAAGCCGTGCCAGGCTTCGAACTGCGTCCCCAGCAGGTACGGGCGGATGCTCTCCGTGCCGGGCAGCACGCCGAGCAGCTGCATCAGCAGCGCGAACATCAGCGAGCCGACCACGGAGGCCGCGCTGTTCCGCGTCACCGTCGAGAGCAGCAGGCCGAAGGCCGCGATCCCGGCGAGCGGCAGGAAGTAGACCGCCAGGCTGGCGACCAGCAGCACCAGCCCGTGCCCCGGAGAGACCTTCGTCCCCGAGAGCGATGTCAACGGGTGAAAGCCCCAGGCGATGCTGCCGGCGGCGAGGCCGACGAGGCCGAGCGCGAAGACGACCACGAAGGTGTACGTGAGCACCGCGAGCACCTTCCCCGCGAAGACCTGGCCGCGGTCACGCGAGCGGGTGAGGATCGTCTTCAGCGTGTCGTTGTGGCTCTCCGCGGCGACGATGTCGCCCGCGACGAGCGCGGTGATCAGCGGCAGGCCCCAGATCGACATGAAGAAGAGGACGACGAACGGGGCCGCGAGCCCGGTGTCGCGGATGTACCTCCCGAGCGGAACGTCGTTCGGGCCGCCCGTCTGGAGCACGAGCACGACCACGAAGACGATCGGGACCAGGATCGCGGAGAGCAGACCGAGATAGGTCCTCTTCTGCGCCAACAGCTTCACGAGCTCCCATTCGTAGACCCTGCCGACCGCGGCGATCACGCGACAGCCTCCTCCTGGGCGCCGGCCTGCTCGCCCTCGGTCATGCCGAGGAAGAGCTCCTCCAGGCTCGCGGTCTCCGGCACGAGCGCGGTGACCCCGATCCTCGCCTGCCCCAGCGCGATCGAGAGCGCCGCGACGGCCTCCTCGTCGGCCTGGAAGCGCAACGAGCCGTCAACGGAGGTCACCTCGCCGATCCCCGGCTGGGCGAGCAGGAGCGCCTTCGCCCGGTCGAGCTCCAGCGAGCGGAGCCGGAAGCCGGTCGCCGCGGTGGCCAGCAGGTCGTGGAGCCGGCCCTCGTAGACGATCCGTCCCTTGCGGATGATCGCGACCCGGTTGCAGAGCTCCTCGACCTCGGTGAGGAGATGGCTCGACAGCAAGACCGTGATCCCTTCGCCGGCCAGGCGGCGAACGAGGTCGCGCATGTCGCGCATGCCGGCCGGGTCGAGGCCGGTCGTCGGCTCGTCGAGCAGGAGCAGCCTTGGCTCGCGCAGGAGCGCCGCGGCGATCCCGAGCCGCTGGCGCATCCCGTGCGAATAGCCGCCGACCTTGTCGTCGCCTCGGTCGTCCAACTCGACCAGCTCGAGCAGCCCCTCGATCCGCGAGCGCGAGTCGCCGTCGTCGTAGGCGGCGAGCAAGCGCAGGTTCCGTCGCGCCGTCAAGTACGGGTAGAACGTCGGGCCCTCGACGAAGCCGGCGACGCCGTCCAGCGCCTTCGCCCCAGCGACGTGCGGATCGCGGCCGAAGAGCTCGATCGAGCCTTCGGTCGGCCTGATCAAGCCGAGCAGCATCCGCAATGAGGTTGTCTTGCCGGCGCCGTTCGGCCCGAGGTAGCCGAAAACGTCTCCTTTCTCGACCGTCAGGTCGACGTGGTCGACGGCGACGAGCTCGCCGTAGAGCTTGACGAGCCCGCGCGCGCTGACCGGGAGCGCGTCGCTCATCGAGCGACCTGCGCGACATCATTCGACCGAAACCGTTCCACGGTCCGGGTTTGGACGGCCGCGGCGGCAAAGCCGCCACGGCCTCCGGGTCGGCATCGCAAGCGACGCCTCATCCGAGCGCGCGCGCGGCAGCCTCCGCCGCCGCAGGCGGCACCGAGCCGGCGAGAACGTAGGCCACCTCGCCTCGTTTCCACGTCAGCGCGGTTCCGAGCTGCGTCGCGAGCTCGTGGGCGGTGACGCCGTTGAGCGAGACCTCGGGCAGGCTTCCCATCGGGCCAGTATTGCCGCCCGCTCGAGCCTGCCGCTCGACGACGACGATCGCGCCGAGCCCATGGCCGTAGACGACCAGCGCAGCCTTCGAGTCGCTGTTGCCGACCAGCCGCACGTCCTGGCGCGGCAGGCCGACGAGCCTGTCCGGAGCGACGACCGGGAAGCTCGCCGCGGCCTGAACCGCCTGGAGCCCAGTCACGTGCACATGGCCCGTCCCGGTGTCGTTGCCGTTTCTCGTCAACGCCCCGAGGTCGACGGACTTGGCGCCGGCGGGCGGCGTGACGTTGACATCGCTCGACGACACCGGCCCATACGAGATGTGGCTTGCGGCCAGCTCGAGCACGGGCGTCGACGCACCCTGGGCGTAGATGCCGAGCCGAAGCGGCACGCCGCGCGAGGCGTCGAAGGCGAGCTCGGCGGAGCCCAGGAGGCCGCCGTCGTGCTTCGGTGAGAGCCTGACGCTGTAAGCCTCCTGGCTCGCGACATTGCTCGGCTCCGCGCCCGAGAGGGAGACGTGCTCGGCGAGCTTGGAAAGGAAGTCGCTGATCTTCGTGACCGAGGGAACGCCGCTCCGGTCGGCGGAGCCCTGCGCGTGGGCAGGAAGCTTCGCGCTGTAGACGGTGTTGGACGACGCGTCGTAGACGGTGACCTCGGTGTCGCTCCAGACGATCTGGACGTCGCCCGCGTCGGACTGAAGCTCGAGCCGGCCGCGCCCGTCATTCGTCGCCCAGAGGCGCCCGGAGGCGCCGGACATCAGGGCCGAGCCGACCTGGCCGGTAATCGCTCCTGACGGAAAGAGCTTGTTCGTGAATTTGATCCGCGCGGTGATGCCCTCGGGCGCGGTGCCCGCGAGCGAGTCGTGCAGCGCCTGAGCGAGCGGCTTCGGCGGCGGAGTTGGTCCGCTGCCGCCGAAGGCGGCGACGGCGATCGCCGCGCCGCCGGCTGCAAGCGCGATCACGGCGATGATCAGGATGACGAGGCGAGAAGTCGAAAGTGTGCGGAGGAGCTTCAAAGCGATCCTTTCCCGGACGATTGCTCCTCCGTTCTACGCCCGGACCCTGAGAGATCTCTGAGAACCGGCAATTCGATCGTGAAGCGCGAGCCTTCCGCGTAGGCGCGACCCCGATGGCGCTCGGCCGTCGCCCGCACGATCGCGAGCCCCAGGCCCGAGCCGGACTTGCCGCCGGCGCCGCGCCAGAAGCGGGAGAAGGCCTGCTCGGCCTCGTCTGGTGCGAGCCCGGCGCCTTCGTCGGCGACGGTCAGCCGGGCAACCCCGTCCTCTTGCGCAGCAGCGACCGTGATCCGCCCGCCTTCTGGCCCGTAGAGCTCGGCGTTCCGGATGAGATTCTCGAGCGCGCGCTCGAGCGCGGCCCGATCCCCCTTCACGGCGACAGGCTCGAGTGCACCGGACTCGACCCCCCGGCCCGAAGCGGCGCGGGCGAGCTCGTCGAGCCGAATCACCTCCGTCGGCTCCGCGGCGGATTCCTCCCGTGAGAGTGCCAGCAGGTCGTCGGCGAGCGTCGCGAGCCGCTCGGCGTCGGCTTCGAGCTCGGCGACGAGCTCGGGTGTCGCGCCGTGGCGCGCCAGGTAGGCGACGTTTCCGCGCAAGGCCGTCAGCGGCGTCCGCAGCTCGTGCGATGCGTCCGCGAGGAAACGCCGCTCGTTGTCGCGCGCCCGCTCGAGGCTCGCCAGCATCTCGTTCAGCGTCGCCGCCAACGTCCCGACCTCGTCGCGCGCCGCAGGCTGCGGGAGACGGCGGCGCGGATCGCCGGTGCGCTCGATGTCTTCCGCGGACTCCGCCAGCTCTACGAGCGGCCGCAAAGCACGCGCCATCAGGATCGCCACCGCCAGCGCGCCGAGGGCGGAGGCGGCGAGACCGGCCAGGAGCACGAATAGATGCAGGCTCGCGAGCGTCTCGCGGAGATCGTGCGTGGAGCCGGCGACGATCACCGCTCCTCCGGCGGCCGGCCCGCCCACCTCGGCGAGCGGCGCCGTGTAGGCGCGCAGATCCTCGTTGCCGAGCTCGAGGCCCGCGTACCTCGAGCGACCGTGCGCGATCGCCTGCTCCAGCAGCCGACTCGCCGGCAAGACCCCGCCGCCGAGCGACAGGGAGCGCGCGACGAGGCGACCGCGCCGGTCGACCACCTCGACCGAGAGCTGGGTGCCGCCGAGCCGCGAGTCCAGCGCGCCGGGCGCGGTCAAGACGGCCGGCGCCGATGCGGCCAGCTGGGCCACTTCGACCGCGCGCGCATGGAGCGTGCGGTCGAACGAACGATGGAGATGACGTGAGACGAGCACGTCGACGCCCGCGCCGACGACTACGACCGCGAGCAGGATCCCCAGCGTCGCCGCGGCGACCGAGCGCACCCGAAGCGACATCCGGGTCATCGCAAGAGGAAGCCGGTGCCGCGCACAGTTTCGATCAGCGGGGGATCGCCGAGCTTCGCCCGCAGGTACGAGACGTACTGATCGACGACGTTCAGGCTCGCGGCGGCCGGCCCGCCCCAGACCCGTTCGAGCGCGAGCTCACGGGTAACGATCCGGCGGCGGTTGAGGAGCAACAGCTCGAGCAGATCGGCTTCGCGCGAGCTCAACCCGAGATCGCGGCCGGCGCGCGCGGCGTTTCGGCCCTGCACGTCGAAGACGAGGTCGCCGTGCGCGAGCACGTCGTCGAGCTCGTTGCCGCGCCGGAGCAGAGCACGGACTCGCGCCAGCAGCTCCTCGGCCGCGAACGGCTTGACGAGGTAGTCGTCGGCGCCGGCATCGAGACCGGCAACGCGATCCGGGACCCCGTCCCGTGCCGTCAAGAGCAGGATCGGCAGCCCGAGCCCCTTGTCCCGCAGCCTCCTTGCGACGGCCAGCCCGTCGATGCCCGGCATCGCGACGTCGAGCACGACCAGATCCGGCGCCGAGCGCTCGACTGCCGCCAGCGCCGCCCCACCGTCCGCCGAAGCCTCGACCGAGTAGCCCTCGGCCGCGAGCGTTCGCGAGAGCATTCGGCGAATCGGCGCGTCGTCGTCGACAACGAGGATCGCGGCAGGAGCCACATTCGGAGGGTAGCCCGGTCGTCTAGGGCCGCCGTACCGAGACGAGCTCGGCCAGCTCCGTCGGCCCTTTGACCGTCACTTCCTTCACCTCACCGATCCCGCGAAGGTAGTACTTGTGGTCAAGCGTGCCCGGCTCGAGCGGCGTCCATTCCTTCGTCAGCAGCGCGCGGTTCGACCTCACGTATGGCACCGAGATCGGCGCGCGAAGGCTGAGAACCGAGAAGTGATCCTCGGCGTGCCCCTTGTAGTACTCCTGGCGCCGCGACTGGCCGACCGTCGGCCGCGCCGTCATGTAGATCCCGGCCTGCGCGCCGTCACGGCCCGCCTGCCAAGTTCCTTCCGTGCTCGTCACATGCCCCGCGCGGTCGAGCTCGGCGGTCGACTCGCCGAAGTACCAGACGTTGCCACGGCTGTCCTGCGCGTACCAGTCCGTCGTCCGCTCCTCGAGCCGGCCGGCGAGGTAGAGCCGGTCCTGCACGGCCGTACAGCGCACGCCCTGGATCGTCTTCGCGGCGTGCGTGACCGTGAAGACGTCGCGTGCGGACTTCCCGTCCTTGACGCCGCGGTAGACGAAGGTCGTGCCCGGCACGAGCGGGAACCACGGATTGTCGACCCGGCTGACGAAATCGCTCAGAACTGGCCCCGATGCGGGCGCCGAACCTGCAATCCCTGTCGAGCCGAGCACAAACAGAACTCCCAGCACCATCATCGTCCTGCCTGGCGCCATGTCTCTCGCCCCTTTCTTTAACCGAAAGCTACGCGGTAGCTCTGAGATGTCTATGAGAAGCCAGAGCTGGAGCAGTTATTTGTTTCCGGACGACGCTATCGTGGTCCAGCTTCGCCCCCGTAGCTCAGTGGATAGAGCAGCGGTTTCCTAAACCGCGTGCGCAAGTTCGATTCTTGCCGGGGGCATGCTCGTTCTAATGGGGAAATCTGCCTGTATGCAGCCGGTATAGCCGATCGTACGCGCTACTCGGACTTTCCGCTCGAGACCGCCTGAGTGGGTTCGCAAGAGACCGCGAACGAGTCGACGATCTGCTGCTGGTCACGGACGCCCAAGCGTTGGGCGAACGGGAGGTGGACCCACGTACGCCGTGCCGAGGAGGAATTAGTCACTCATGGCACCCGCGCCGGCCTTTCACCCGCCGTGACAACCGCCGCGAGCGCGGCCACGCCCACAACCAGCCACAGCTTCAGCCGCCCGCGGCTTCGATGGTGATCTTCTGGGCGAGAAGCGCGTGTCCAGAGCTGCCGCATGTTGATCTCCTTCTCGTTCACGGTCGAGAGAAGGAGGGTGGTTGAGCGCGTTGGTCAGGCCTCGTCGCCGCCTAGCGTCAGATCACCGCGCAGCGGAGGCAAGCTGCGCGAAGCCCGGTCGGCTTTAGTACGTTCGCGCGCACATCTAACGAGAGGAGTCGCGGCAATGAGCCGTGTTCGACGTGGCGCGCGGTCCGTCCTGAAGTGGTTTTCCGCCTTGTACGTAGTTTTGATCATCGTCCAGGTGTTCCTGGCCGGCGAAGGAGTCTTCAGGCTGAAGAACGTGTACGACTCTGACACATGCAAAAAGGCCACTTCGCACTGTGGCGGCTCCACGACGCTCGACCCACACCGCATCCTCGGCTTCATCCTGACCGAACCGCTGGCCCTGCTCTTTTTGATCGCGGCACTGCTCGCCTGGCACCCCAACAGGCGCGTGCGGATCGTCACGATCGTGGCACCGATCCTCACGTTCGTCCAGCTGCTGTTCGCGGTTGTCGGCAAATGGGTTGGTGGCCTTCACGTGCTCAACGCGATCCTGATCCTCGGGATGTATGGCTGGCTGACGTACACGCTCCGCCACGAGCAGCCCGCACCGGCTGAGGAAGGGGCTGCGGCCATTCCGGCCGACTGAAGAACATCACGGGGCGCAGGCTGGCGTCGGGCCGGGGATCGCCTGGCGGCATCTGCCGCTCGAGCTCGGCTTCGGCAGCGGCTCGACCTGTTACCGCCGTTTGGATGAGTGGCAGCGGGCGGGTGTCTGGGAGCGACTGCACGCGCTCTTGCTTGCCGAGCTGCGGGCCGCCGGCGAGCTCGAGTGGTCGCGCGCGGTCGCCGACTCCAGCCACGTGCAGGCGAAAAAGGGGGCTCCGCGACGGGCCCGAGCCCGGTCGATAGAGCCAGAAACGGCTCGAAGCACCACCTCTTGGTCGACGCCACCGGGATCCCGCTCGCGTGGGCGCTCACTGGTGGGAACCGCAACGACATCACCCGGTTGATCCCGCTCCTCGACGCGGTGCCGCCGGTGCGCGGGCGCGTCGGCCGGCCGCGTCAGCGTCCCGACCGAGTCATCGCCGATCGGGCCTACGACCACCGGCCGCAGCGGCAGGAGCTGCGCAAGCGCGGGGTCACGGCTCAGATCGCCCGCCGTCAGAGCGAGCATGGCTCCGGGCTCGGTCGCTACCGCTGGGTGGTTGAGCGCACCTTCGGCTGCTCCACCAGTTCAAGCGTCTGCTCGTCCGCTACGACCGCCGCGCCGAGATCCACGAAGCGTTCCTCGCACTCGGCTGCTGCCTCGTCTGCTTCAAGAGGCTCCAGCGCTCATTGTGATTCGAGCTCTAAAGTTGCGCTTGCCGCTCGGCCCCAGAGAGGAGTAGCAACGACCTCGCAGGGGCACCCTCGAACAATCTTCCGACGCGCACTCGAACATGGCAATCTGATGGTTGCCGAAGCGACTGCGCGGGAGGTCGGCCAGATCTCGCTCAACGAGGCACTGGAGCTGACCGCGCTCGCCGCGAGCCGCACCCGTCACACTCGTGTCGCCGCGCGCTGGCTCGGCCGTTACTTGGCCGAGCACGATTCATCGACACTTGAGGAAGTCGCCCTTGTCGTGGCGTCTCTCAGCGCGTTGCTTATTACCGGATGCCGAATCGAGAGGAAGTGGAACGCGCAATCGATGACCTCCCGCAGACGGCCACCCGTGACGATCCCTAGGAGAAGCTCCTCTCCCAACGTACGGGAGAGGAGATACCGACATTTCCCTGGGAAGGAGGCGGGGACGGAGTCGGTCCGTTCCCGCTTCTCCAATCCACGAAGATAACCACATCGCGTGTACAGCGCCCTCTGCGTCCCGATAGGCGACTCAGTGACTTTCGAGATAGTTACTAAGGAGGAGCCCAATGCCAAGCATCGGCCAAGAGAACCTCGAGACGGTCATGATCGACTTCCTGGGCGCCCTTCGGCGCGGTGATTTCGAAGCTGCGGCGGAGCTGCTCGATCCTGACGTCAGCTGGCAGGGGGTGCGCGAGGAGTGGGTCTGTCACGGCCGCGAGGAGGTGGTCGACACGTTCCGTTGGGGACTCGAGCGGCGCCGCGAGATCGACGCACTCGAGTTCACCCGCGGCGGCGACCAGGTCGTGCTGGGCGCACGCGGACCGAACATCGGTCCAGAGCAAGAGCCCCTAGGCCAGATCTTCAACGTCTTCACCCTGCGCGACGGGCGAATCGTGCGCATCGACGATTACCGGGGCCGGAGGGAGGCGCTCACGGCAGCCGGCGCCGCCGAGAACGTGGACTGGCGCTGATCACAGGCGGCGCCGCCGCCCGAGTTACAGCGGGTGCTCGAGCAGCACGGTGCCGGCGACGCCGTTCGGCCACGGGCGGCACGGCTCGCGCACACCGATATCCGGATCAGCGGGTGGCTCGTTCGAGCCACGAGCGAATGTTCTTCGAGCTGGAGGCGCTGCGCGGACTGGCGCCGGGCGCATGGCAGACCAGTCTCGGTCCTGTCGCCGCCTCGTTGTTCTGGGTTCGGTCGCCAGGCGGCCCGCTTGAGTGCGAGCGCGTCGGCGTACTTTGCTGGACGCCGCGGCGACGGGGTCGAAGCCTTGCTCGAGGAATCTCCTCCGGAAGGACCCCGTCGACTCGGAGCTCCGCCTGCGCTCGGGAGGCGGAGGGGCGACCACCGAGCTCCTCTGCGGCGCCTTCGCGCTCGAGGGGAGCGGGCACCACCCCCTCCTCTCCGCCTTCCCTAGCGTCATCCGCATTTCGGGTAGCGGCGAGCGACCGCCGCCGTGGCTCACCGTCGCCCTCGATCTCGTCACGATCGAGGTCCATTCGTCGCAGGCGGGAGGAGCGGTCGTGCTCGAACCCTGTCGGAGGTGATGCTCGCCCAGGCGTTGCGAGTCACCTTGCTCGACCTGCAGGCAAGCGAGCACCTCGAACCGGTACTGCTGCACGATCGCAGGATCGCCCCGGCCGTGCGTGCGATTCACGAGCGCCCGAGCAGGCCTGGAGCCTCGGCGCGCTTGCCGACCTGTGCGCCATATCCCGCTCGGCCTTTGCAGCCCGCTTTCGCAGGCTCACCGGCGACTCGCCGATCCGCTACGTCACTCGCTGCCGGCTCACCCGCGCCGCCCCGACAGCTCCGGACAAGCGACCTCGGGCTCGCGGGGATCGCGCGCCTCGCCGGCTACGAATCCGAGTTCTCGTTCAGCCGCGCCTTCAAACGTGCCTTCGGGGTTGCGCCCCGGGTCTATCGCGACCGCGACGACGGGAAGGCCGCGATGGACGACTTCGTGCTTGAGCGCGGCGCGGACCGATAGGTGGGTAAAGCCTCAGGCCTCTCCGTAACCCGGCCGGCGAGCTCTGATGCGGGTCGGAGAAGGCCGACGCTGCATCCGAAACCGTCTTCGCGGCTGTATCTCCTAGGTGAGGCGTCGGTGATCCTCCGAGGCCCATGCGCGATTCCGAGCGGAAGGAGGACTCGAATGAGAGATCGTCTTCGGATTGGGCGTCACGTTCTCGCAACTGTTGCCGTCGTTGCCACTGTGGCAGCGGTCGTCACGTCCGCGCAGGCGTCACCAAGTGCGGCTGCACGCGTGACCGTACGCTCGACGGAGTACGGGAAGTCGCTCTTTGGCCCGAGCGGCAAGGTGTTGTACGTCTTTGGCGCCGATCGCGGCTCCACGAGCCACTGCTATGGCGTCTGCGCGACGGCCTGGCCGCCGCTCCTGACCAGGTCCGCGCCGATTGCAGGGCCTGGTGTCCAGGCGAAGCTGTTGGGGATGACCAAGCGAAGGAACGGCACGCTGCAGGTGACCTACAACCGCCACCCGCTCTACTACTACTCGGCCGACAAGGTCGGCAAGGTCATGTGCCAGCACGCGAACATGCACGGCGGCCTCTGGTTGGTCATCAAGCCGAACGGGCAGCCGAACACGGCCAAGGGCAAGATGCACATGTAGCCAGGTCGCATCGCCAGGGCGATGAGAGTGCAGCCACAGCGAACTTCGTCGGATTCCCTCCCGCGATCCGGCGGGACGAGCGATGCCGAGCTGCTACAGGCGATCGCTGCCGGGAGCGAGGCTGCCTTCGAGGAGCTTCGCGGCCGCTACGGGCACGCAGTCGCCCGGTTCTGTCGCTCGGCCGCGGGCTCGGAGCAGGAGGACTGTGAGCAGGAGGTGTTCGCCCGCATCTGGCGCAAGGCAGCGCTCTTCGACCCGGAGCGTGGGAGCGCCGCCGCCTGGCTTCTGACCCTCGCCCGGCGGACGGCTCTGAACCTCCAGGCCGCTCGCCGGCCGGTGACGCCGATCGGCGATGAGCTGGTTGTCGGCACGGTGGAACCGCCGGAGGTTGATGCGTTCTGGCTCGACGGCGCGTTGGCGCGCTTGACCGAACGGGAGCGGACGGTGATCGAGCTCGCCTACTACAGTGATCTCAGCGAGAGCGCGATCGCCAGCCGCCTGCGAGTTCCGCTCGGTTCCGTCAAGAGCTGGAAGCGGCGCGGCTTGAACCGCCTCGCGACACTACTGGGAGAGGAGTCGCCGTGAGGCACGAGGAGGCCTGGACGCGAATGCCGGACCTGCTCCAGGACCGTGACGATGCCGCCCTGCTCACGCACGTCCGCGCCTGCGCGGACTGTCAACGCCAGCTCTTCCTGCTCGGTCGCGTCGATCGCCTGCTGCGCGAGTGCGCGACGGCGCGAGGAGCGTTGGGGAGGCGTCAGCTGAGACCGCGCCGCCTGCTCGCCGCCGCCGTGGCTGTCGCGGCGGCCGCTGCCGTGGTGCTGGCCCTCCTTCTTTCTCAGCGCGGGGGGACACCGGGCACGGTGTTGCGTATGGCGTCAGGGCACGCCGTTGGCCGCGCGGTGACGAGCCACTCCGACGCTCGCAACGTCTCGCTTGCGTTGAATGCCCGCGGCCTGCCGGTCGACCGCGGCCAGATGTTCGTGCTCTGGGCCGGCGCCAACACGCGAACGCCAATGCAGGTCGGCCGCTTCATGGCCGATCGCAGCGGCAGCTGTCGCGTCCATTTCAACCTCCCGGCGACTCATACCTGGAGCCGGTTCTGGATCACGCGACCGGGTAGACCGACCGCGATAGTCGCGAGCACGTGAGGGGATCCGCCGCGCCGCTTGTAGGGGTGGCCGCGCTCGCGTTCGGCGCGCGAACCGCATATCGGCGGCTCGCTAGCCGATTCTCGCGGCCACATCGCTGCGGCTGCTTACGCCAACGGGACAGTTGGAGAAGTCGGCACGGAAGAGCAACCGGTGCTGGTCAAGGTCAGTCCATCTTTCGGAAGAGCGTCGGGCAGTAGCTTTCGCAAAGGTAAGTCCGCGGCCGAAGCTCGTGAAGGCGCCTGAGTCTCTGTGCGCCGACCAGGCTACCGAAGGTGAGCGATCAGGTTTGCCGTCATGCAACTCGCCGCCGGCACCGTTTCCAAGGAGCCGCCGAAGTCGAGCGCCCCAGCGTCGAAGACCTTCGCCCCCGAAGGCCGCTCGTAGTAGGTCATCTGGGCGTTGATACCCCGCCCGTAGATGCCGGGGATCGTCGCCGCCACCAGCGTTCCCGGCGGCGACGCCACCGTCATCGAGTCGACCTCGACGCCGTAGTCGCCGAAGCGATCGCCATCGTGGAGACCGCAGCCGGAAAACAGCCAGGGCAGCGTCTTGACGCCTTCGACCCGGAAGGGGGCGAGCAGTCGCTCGGAATTGCTCGCCCGGTACTGGGCGCCGACAAGCGCCGCCTCCGGCCGCACGACGTCTCGCCACTGCGCGGTTCGCCGGAAGCTCCGCCCGCGACGAACGATCCGCCAGAAGATGTTGTTCGCGCTCAGGAAGATCATGTGGCCGCCGAGGTCACGGTAGCGGGCGAGTGCGTGGTAGACGTGGTCGCTCACGTACTCCTCGTGTCCCTCGAAGACAAGCAGCCGGTAGGAAGCCCGGAGTTGGCTGCCGCTCAGCCGTTCGAGCGCACCATCACTGAACATCTCCAGCCCCTTCGGTAGGCGTGCGGCGAGCCAGCGAAGCGCCGGCGCGTCGAACTCGGCGAAGTGGAGCGGCAGTCCGCGGTTCAGATAGGGACGGCCGGTCGTCACCTGGGGCTGCGACCAGCCGGCGTACCAGGTGTCGCCGAAGCCGTCGCCGTTCTCGTCGTCGAAGTTGTAGGCCTGCCAGGTGTTCGTGGGCACGACGACGGCGACGCCCGCCGACGCTCCGGGCCGACGCGGCCAGACGACGAGCGGCGCAAAGTCGAGCGTGCCGTCCGGCCCGCTCAGACGAAGGAAATAGAGCCCGCTCGGCCAGTCGCCGGTCGTCAGCAGCAGTCGCCGCGGCCGATTTCGGAACTTTCGCCAACCGAGCGTCCAGGCGACCCCGACCGGCGTCCCAGCGAGGCGGTTACCGCTGGTTTTGGCCGCCCGGGGGCCGGCGAACCGGAACCACTGCAGGAACAACCTAGGCTCGTCTGCGCTGACCGTCAGCGCCACGCCCCTGTCGGGGTAGGTGCCGGCGACCGCGAAGCCGGCGGCGATCCCGAACACCCTGATCACCGGCGCCAGCGGCGTGGTTTCGGAATGCGCCTGATTCCAGCTGCGGGCGCCGAGATGTTCAACGCGGTCGCCCGCCTGGACGTCGAGCTCGCTCAGGTAACTGCGAGGCTTGATCGTCGCAGGCACCCGCCAGCGCAGGATCCGGTCGCCGGCCGCGAGCCGGCGGCTGAGCTGATAAACCGGTCGGGCGAGCTTGTGCGTCGCCGGAGCGATCTCCAGCGTCACCGTCGCCGCCCGCGAGAGATCGAAGCGGAACGTCACCGTGTTGCGC
>Ga0070707_100002491_pt1 | contig 17545 bp, 15 predicted proteins | sample KBSK5502metaG_FD_65468 | JGI IMG/M metagenome (GOLD analysis project Ga0070707, IMG submission 65468) | Corn, switchgrass and miscanthus rhizosphere microbial communities from Kellogg Biological Station, Michigan, USA - KBS K5-50-2 metaG | ecosystem: Host-associated > Plants > Roots >... | reverse complement strand
GGGGCTTCCCGTCGTCGGGGTACCGAAGACGATCGACAACGACCTCGGCGCCACCGACTACACGTTCGGCTTCGACACCGCCGTGAACATCGCGATGGAGGCGATCGACCGGCTGCACACCACGGCGGAGAGCCACCACAGGGCGCTGATCGTGGAGGTGATGGGGCGCAACGCGGGCTGGATCGCCCTGCACGCGGGCCTCGCCGGCGGCGCGAACGTGATCCTTATCCCTGAATACCCGTTCGACATCGAGGAAGTCTGCGACTACGTGCAGCAGCGCTTCCAGACGCGGTACGCGCCGATCGTCGTCGTCGCCGAGGGCGCGCACCCGAAGACGATCAGCACGTCCACCATCGACAGCACGACCGACGCGTTCGGGCACACCAGGTACGGCGGCGTCGGCCAGCTACTCGCCGAGGAGATCGAGCGGCGCACCGGCAAGGAAGCGCGCGCGGCCGTGCTCGGGCACATCCAGCGCGGCGGAACGCCGACCGCGTTCGACCGCGTGCTCGCGACCAGGTTCGGCATCCACGCGATCCGCGCGGTCGCGGACGGCGCGTTCGGCATGATGGTCGCGCTGCGCGGCACCGACATCGTGCGCGTTCCGATCGCGGACGCGACCCGCGAGCTGAAGCTGGTGCCGCCGGAGCGCTACGCCGAGGCGGAGGTCTTCTTCGGCTGACCGCTCAGGCGCGGCGGCAGGCCGGCTGCTTCCAGTTGCATCACGCAATCCCCGCGACGACTCGCCGCGCCGGCCGGCGACTCAGCCCAGGCCGCTCACCGAGCCTCGCCGACGCCGGTCCTCGCGCGGAAGGCGGCGGCCTTGACCCGGATCGACGCAGTGCAGGAGTGTGCCGGCCGGCCCGACCCGCTCGTGCTCGACCTCGGCTGCGGACCCGGGTCGCTCGCCGTGCGGCTGCTCGGGCGGATCCCGGCGGCGACCGTCGTGGGGATCGACGCGTCCCCGAGCACCACGGATCCCCGTCGGGGCGGCTAGATGTTCATGTCGGAGCGCTGCGCGCGGCGGGGTTCGCGGAAATCGGCACGCTGTGGCAGCGCGGCGACAACAGGCTGCTCTGCGCGGTGCGCGGCGCCTGATCTCCGTCGTGCCTGATCATGGGGACGGCGCGGGCGGCTTGGCGAGACGCATTGGTAGATAATTTAATTGCCTGCATGGACCTCAGTCAGCCCGCCTCGGACCTGCTGGAACTCGTCTCCCTTGTGGTCCGCGGCGTGTCGGACAACCGCGACCTGAGCTTGACCGCGATGTCCACGCTGGGATCCCTGGAACGGCTCGGCCCGCGGCGCATCACGGCGCTGGCGACGGCCGAGGGGGTGTCGCAGCCGTCGATGACCCAGCTTGTCCAGCGCCTCGAGCAGCGCGGGCTGGTCGGGCGGAGCTCCGATCCAGCGGACGGCCGAGTCGCCGTGGTTTCGCTCACCGACGAAGGGCGGGCGGCGCTCACTGCCCGCCGGGCGCGCAACGTGCGGCGGATCGCCGAACTGCTCGCGAGCTTGCCGGAGGCGCAGGTCAGGGCGCTCGACGAGGCGCTGGCCGGCGCGCTGCCCGCGATTCGCGGGCGGGTCAGCGGCGACGCCAGGTTCGCGCCAGCGCCCACCGTGCGCTGACCGCGCCGTCACCCGGGCCGCCGCGCCGTCACCCGGCCGCCGCGCCATCACCCCCGGGCGGACGTCAGGCCAGCGCGGCCGACGGCACCAGCCGGCGCGCGTCGATGAGCCCGAACTCGGACGCCATGTGCAGGTCGAACTCCTCGACCCGCCAGCCCGCCGCGAGCAGCGGCCTCGTCGCCGGGTGCGGGGCCGGCAGGCAGACGTGCGCCCTGCCGTCCTGCGGCTTGAGCCAGGCCAGCACGGCTACCACCGCACCGGCGGCGGCAGGCTCGCCGACCGCTCGCTGTCCGGTGTCCCCGCCGCCAGCCGCGGCGTCGACGGCCAGATGGCGGATCCCGAACTCGGCGCCGGCTCCGCCGACGCTTCCCGCGGCGGCCGGGCGGCCGTCGAGGCTGGCGATCACGGCGCAGCCGCCAGGCCAGGTGGCCCAGAACTCGTGCTCTGCCCGGCGGTCGATCCCCGTCCAGCGCTGCTCGAGCGCGGCGACCTCAGCGGGCGTGGCCGGCGACACCGACCAGCCGCCGGGCATGCGGAGCCGCGCGACCTCGCCGCGCAGGTACAGCAGCGGCCACCAGGCATCGACGCCGAAGCTGGTATACAGCGGCAGCGCGTTCGCGTGCAGGCTGCTGAACGTCATGCGGCGCGGCTCGCCCGACCAGAGCGCGGTGAGAAGGGCGCGCCCGATCCCGGTGCCGTGCGCCGACGGGTCGACGAACAGGTCGGCGAGCATCGAGACGGCCGACGGGCCCGTTCCGATCCGCAGCGTCGCCCCGAAGCCGGTCACCGCGCCTGCGCGCTCGGCCACCAGCAGCGAGCCGTGCGCCATGAGGTGGCCGACGTACGCGGGATAGACCTCGTCCCAGTCTTCGTCCTGGCCCGTCGCCTGCGCGATCGCGATGATCGCATGCAGATCACGCGCCTTTGCCGGGCGCAGGCTGGCGGGCCTCGTGTCGGCTGATCCCACCACCCTCGTCACCCTGCCATACGGGTGCCCGACGCGGCACGCGGTCTCATTTGCGCGCAGACCTGTCAGACTTGAGTGATGACAGCCGTGACCGCGATCTCGCCGGCCGACCGCGCGCCGGCCAGCCTGCATGAGCCGTGCGTGCTGCTCAAGCTCGGTGAGATCGTCCTGAAGGGCAGAAATCGCCAGCACTTCGAGAGGCTGCTGCAGAACAACATCAGGCTGGCCGTCGCCGATCTCGGCTTCGCAGTCCGGCTGTGGCAGCGCGACGGCGTCATCGTGGTGAATCCTGCGCCGGCAGCCGCGCGAGGCGAGGGAGCCGGCCAGGCCAGCGCGGTGGCGGCGGACCTGATCGCCGAGCGCATGCTCACCGTGATGGGCGTCGTGCGTGTCTGCCGCGCGGTCCGCGTCGCCAAGGAGGCGCAGGCCGCGATCGACGTGGCGGCGGAACTGGCTGGTGGCCGGCCTGGAACCTTCGCCGTCCGCGCCAGAAGGCGCGACAAGCGGTTCGCCGTCACCTCGGCCGAGTTGGCCGTCGCGATCGGCGCCAGGGTTCAGCGGCAGTACGGCAACCCGGTCGACCTGCGGCATCCGGACTTCACGATCTACGTGGAGGTCGATCAGTCCGAGATCTTCGTCTACACGGACGGGCTGGCCGGCCAGGGTGGCCTGCCCGTGGGGATGAGCGGCCGCGCGCTGGTGCTGATGTCGGGCGGCATCGACTCGCCCGTCGCCGCCTACCGGATGATGCGCCGCGGGCTGCACTGCGGGTATCTGCACTTCTCAGGCATGCCACTGACCGGCCCGGAGTCGGTGTACAAGGCGTACGGCCTGGTCCGCCAGCTCGACAGGTACCAGCGCGGCTCTCGGCTCTACGTGGTCGCGTTCGGCAAGGCGCAGCAACGGCTCGCGACCGCGGGCTCCGGCCGGCTGCAGATCATCGCGCAGCGGCGGCTGATGCTGAAGACCGCACAGACGATGGCGCACCGGGTGCGCGCGAACGCCCTGGTGACAGGTGACTCGCTCGGCCAGGTCGCGAGCCAGACGCTCGCCAACATCACCGCGCTTGACGAGGCGGTCGGGCTGCCGGTCCTGCGACCGCTGATCGGCCTGGACAAGACCGAGATCATGGCGGAGGCGCGCCGGATCAGCACGCTCGCGCTGTCCGAGCTGCCTGACGAAGATTGCTGCTCGCTGCTGCTGCCCAGGCGGGTGGAAACCCGCGCCAGGGTCGCCGACCTGCACAGGATCGAGGCGCGTCTCGACGTGGACGAGCTAGTCACCGAACTCGCCGCGTCAGCCCAGGAGTACCGGCCCGGCTGAAGGCGGAATCAGCCGACCCGGCCGTGTGCCCACACGGCGGCGTTCACGCCAGAGGTCGACGTCGATTTGGCCGAGCCCACGCCCCATAGCGACGTGGTGCCGGGGATGAGGGTAAGGCGAAGCATCGACGCGGTCGGCCCGATCGTGGTCCGGCTCCAGCTGCCCGTCGCAGACCGATGTATCGCCAGCAGCCCGGAGGAGTCCTCGGCCGTGATCCACAGTCCGCCACGCCCGTCCGGCGCCAGGTCGATGGGAGCAACCTGCCAGGGAACCGTGATCCGCGACCATCCCCGGCCGGTCCTGTGGACCAGGCGGGGCCGGAATCCGTTGGTCTGAATGGTGCCAACGGCCCAGACATCGAACCTGCTCACGGCCGCGATCGCAGTGAACTGCAGGCCGGTGAGCGCAGGGGCGCTCACCGCGTGCCAGCTTCCCGTGTAGTGCGCGATCGAATCTTGCGGTGCGGTTGCCGACCCGATAGCCCACATGTTCGCGGCCGACAGCGCGCTCGCCGTCACGATCCCGTTGCCTGGCGCGCTCGTGATTTGCGTCCACGAGTGGCCGTTGAAGTGCCAGGTGCCCACGCCAGGGTCGGCGCCGGGACCGCCGAAGACCCAGACGTCATCCGGGCCAAGCGCCGTCACCCCGGTCAGCTCCCTGGGCAGGCCGTGTTTCGGCTCTGGCCACCTCCTGGCCACCGACCACGTGAAATGCAGCGAAACAAGGGAACGCAGGAAACGCAGGGAAACGCAGGGAAACGCAGGGTGAGAGGCACGATGCCAGGCTAGGTGGCTGCCAGTCAAGCGGGCTCAACGAGTCACAGCGAGCCGGCCGGTTCCGACGCGGCGACGAGCAGCTCGGCGGCGGCGGCCGGGGCACGGCCGAGCAGCGGCGAGAGAGACCTGACCACGTCGGCCAGCTCGCCGATGTCGTCGTGCGCCAGCGCCTGATCGCCGTCGCACAGCGCCTTGGCCGGCTCCGGGTGCACGTCGACGATGACCCCGTCCGCGCCGACGGCGATTGCGGCCCTGGTCAGCGGCAGGACGAGGTCGCGCCGGCCGCCCGAGTGGGACGGATCGACGATGACGGGCAGGTGCGACAGGCGCTGCCCGACAGGAACCGCGCTGATGTCGAGCGTGTTGCGTGTCGCCGTCTCGAAGGTGCGGATGCCGCGCTCGCAGAGCACGATGTCGAGGTTGCCGCGCTGGGCGATGTACTCGGCCGCCATCAGCCACTCCTCGATCGTGGCGTTCATCCCCCGCTTCAGCATGACCGGCTTGCCCGCCGAGCCGACGGCCTGGAGCAGCGCGAAGTTCTGCATGTTGCGGGTGCCGACCTGGAGCATGTCGGCGTGCGCGCAGACCAGGTCGACGCTGGCCGGGTCGACGACCTCGGTCACGATGGGAAGCCCGGTCTCCGCCCTGACCTCGGCCAGGATCTTCAGCCCTGCCGCACCGAGTCCCTGGAACGCGTAAGGCGAGGTGCGCGGCTTGAACGCTCCGCCGCGGAGCAGGGACGCGCCTGCCTGCTTCGCCATCAGGGCAGCCGCCAGCGTCTGCTCGGGCGTCTCCACGCTGCACGGCCCGGCGATCAGCGTCATGGTTCCCGGCCCGATCGGGACCCCGGCCACCCTGATCACCGACCGCTCGCGGTGGTGTTCCCTGCTGACCAGCTTGTATGGCACGGAGACCCGGATGACGTCGCTGACGCCGCTCCTGCTGCGCAAGTTGAGCGCGCCGAAGTGGTCGACGTCGCCGACGAGCCCGATGATCGTGCGCGAGACGCCACGGCTGACAAAGGCCTCACCGCCCGCCGACCTGACCAGTGCCACCACCGACTCGATATCTCCCTGCGTTACCTCAGGAGCCATCACGATCACCATCTCGTCCTCCTCGCTCCAGCGTTAACGACGAAAAAGCCCCCGGCCATCCGGCCGGGGGCTTGGAGTCTTGCCGCGTCCGCGTCAGCGCGTCATCGAGCGGGCTACCTCCCCGGTGCCGGGTGGAAGCCATAAAAAAACTCAAACGCGAAACGCACGTTGGGTAGCTTAGCGCACTGCGGGTAGGCTGCGTTGCCCGGTCGCCGATCACGCGGGGGGGGTTCCCGGGGGTCGTCCCCCCGGGCTGGCACCGCGTCGGGACCGGATGACAAGATGGCTGCGCTGGTCGGGTCACACGCTGATGGTCAGCATGCGGGCCGCCCACCCCAGCGGGAAGGGACAAGGTCAGCCGGTCATGAGGCAGCCGGGCGCCGAGGCGCGGGACCGGTCGGGGGTCCCCGCGCCGCGCGGCGCCGGCGAGCAGCCTGATCCGGTCGGCCGCGAGCGTCCGAGGCTCCCTCCCGGTCAGTACGTCCAGGCCACCATGCCCGTGCTGCATTACGGTCCCGTGCCTGCCTGCAACCCGCGGACCTGGGATCTGCGAGTCTACGGAGCCACGGATTCTGGACGCGACCACCGGTGGAGCTGGGACGAGTTCATGGCGCTGCCCAAGACCGAGATCATCGCCGACTTCCACTGCGTGACGAAGTTCAGCGTGCTCGGCATCACCTGGCTGGGCGTGCCGACCGCCGAGGTGCTGCGCTCGGTGCCGCCGTCGGCGGCCGCGACGCACGTTATGGTCTGGGCCGATTTCGGCTACGGCGCCAACCTCCCACTGGACGGTCTCGCCGAGGAGCGGACCATGCTGGTGACCCACCGCGACGGCAGGGAACTGACCCCGGAGCAGGGCTACCCGGTCAGGCTCGTCGTGCCGTCGAGGTACGGCTGGAAGAACGTCAAGTGGGTGCGCGCGATCGAGTACATGGCCGGTGACCGGCGCGGGTTCTGGGAGGAGCGCGGGTACCACAACAACGCCGACCCGTGGCAGGAGCAGCGCTACTCGTACCAGGAAGTGCCAGGCGAGGGCCCCTGACCCGTGACCGCGCCGGCGACCGGCCGCAGGGCCAGGGTTACAGGCCGCCGAAGATCCCCGTATACAGCGTGATGACCGTGCCCTTCGGCTGGTTGCCGCTCGGCGAGTAGTTGCCCACCGTGTTGCCGGGCCCCGCGTGGTTGACCGCCCACTGGAACCCCTGCCGGCGCAGCGTCAGGATGGCCTCCGTGATCGACATGCCGCGGACGTCTGGGACGGGAACAATCGGCGGGCCAGGCGAGTAATGGACGGTGACCACTTCGCCCTGCGTGATCGGGGTGTTGGGCGGCGGCGCCTGGCTGGTGATGGTATTGGCCGGCTGGCTGCCCTTCGCATTTTGGACCGGGTTGATCGTGTAGCCGCCGGCGGAGGCCGTGTTCTGCGCATCGGTCACCTGCATGCCGACGAAGTTCGGCAGCCCTGGTCCCTGGCTGACGATCAGCCTGACCGGCTTGCTCATCGGGATCTTGCTGTAGGCGCGCGGAATCGTGCCGATGACGTAACCGGCGGGCACGGTGCTCGACACCGCCGGCTCGTCCTTGCCAACCGTCAGGTGGGCCGCCGTGAGGGCCGCGCGCGCGGCGGCTTCCGGCTGCCCGCTGACGTTCGGGACGGCGAGGATATGCGGGCCGAGCGACACGATCAGCGTGACCGGCGACCCGCTGGCGATCCGGCCACCCTTGCCGGGCACAGCCTTGATGACCTCGCCCTTGCGCAGCGGGTTGTGCGCCGGCGTGCCGAGCCTGACCCGCAGGCCCTCGTTCCCGAGCACGTTCCTCGCCGCCTTCAGCGTGAGGCCGTGCAGCGCGGGCACCTTCTGGTACCGGCCAGAGCCGAACCACCAGGCCGCGAGCGCGACAACCAGGACCAGGGCCAGGCCGGCCGCGAGGTAGATCAGCCGGTGGCTGAACAGGTACCGCCGCAGCACGGGCTCACGCCGCGGTCCGGTCAGGCGGCTGCCGTACCGGCCGCCCGGCGGCTGCCCGTGCTGCGGTCCAGGGACGCCGAAGGGCGATAGCTCGCCGGCGTCGGAGACCACCAGCGTGTGGTTGGCCAGCGACGGCGGATCCGGGGGCGGAGCCGGAGCGAACGCGGGCGGCTGCGGGCCCAGCGACGGGAGCGCCGACGCGCCCACCGGTCCCGATTCTCGCTCCCAGGCCGGGTCGGCGAAGTCGGCGCTCGCGTCGTCGAACGCAGGCACCTGCCCGTGCCGCGGGCCCGACCCCTGGTAGGGCAGCCCACGCTGCGGACCTGATCCGTAATACGGCAGGCCAGGCTGCGGGCCCGATCCCTGGTACGGCCCTGGCACGCCGTGCGGCTCGGTCACGCGACCGTAGCCGTCGGGTGCCTGGTGCGGCGCCGTTGCCAGCCCGGCCTGCCCAGTCGGCCCTGGCTGCCGCCCGGCGACCTCGCCGATCGCCCTGAGCAGCTGCCCGGCGCTGGCCGGCCGCAGGTCAGGATCTCGGCTGGTGGCCATCGCCACCAGCGCGTCGACGGTGCCCGACAGCTCGCCGACGATGCCCGACGGCGGCGGCACGACCTCGTGCACGTGCTTGTAAGCGACCGCGAGCGGGCTGGATGCGGTGTGCGGCTGGACCCCCGTCAGCAGCTCGAACAGCATGATCCCGGCCGCGTAGACGTCGGTACGCGCGTCCGACGTGCCGCCCGTGACCTGCTCGGGCGCCAGGTAGGCGGCCGTTCCGATGATCATCCCGCCCTTCGTCTGCACGGCGCCGGCGACCGACCTGGCGAGACCGAAGTCGGCGACCTTCACCGTGCCTGACGTCGTCAGCAGCACGTTCTCCGGCTTGACGTCGCGGTGCGCCAAGCCTGCCTCGTGCGCGGCCGCGAGCCCGGCGAGCACGCCGGACATGATGTCGAGCGCCTCGCGGACCCCGAGCCTGCCGCGCTCGTTGAGCAGCTGGCGCAGCGTTCTGCCTGGGACGTACTCCATGGCGATGTAGTGCAGCCGCTTGTCGGAGCCCTGGTCGAAGATGGCGACCACATTCGGGCTCGACAGCCGCGCGGCCGACCGCGCCTCGCCGATGAACCTGCGCACGAATTCCGCGTCGTCGGACAGCTCGGGGTGCGCGATCTTCAGCGCCACCACCCGGTCGAGCCGCGTGTCCGTGCCGAGGTACACGGTCGCCATGCCGCCACGCGCGATCCGCGCGTCGACGTGGTACCGGCCGCCGAGCAGCTGGCCCACAGGCGTCGAAAGGGCGGTATCCATCGGCAACAGTCTAGGGGCAGCGTTCGCCCGCTGAGCGGGTTACGGATTGGCCCGCTGCCCGGCCACGGGACGGGATGACGCGACCGCGTAGAACCGCCGCGGTATCCTCCCCGCGCAGTGCGCCAGCCGCCCCGCGATCACCGCCGATCGCATCGCGGCCGCCATCAGCTCAGGATCGCGAGCCCTGGTGCGTTCGGCACGGACGTCGAGCACCGATCCGGGCGCCGCCGGGTCGATCCTGCGCATCGCGACGGTCGTGATCTCGGTGCCCGAGGTGCTCAGCGCGCGCCCGAGCACGTCAAGGCTGGGCACACCGCCGGTGCCCATGATCAGCCGCGAGCCGAACTTCTCCCCGCCGAGCACGAGCGGGTCGTCCAGCCCGGCACTACCAGATGCACCGGTCAGGTCAGCCTCCCTGAACCGCGGTCAGCACCTCGACCTGGTCGCCGGCGACCAGCGTGACCGACGGCCACGACGCCCGCCTGACCAGCTCGCCGTTTTCCATGGCAGCTCCTGGCGTCCGAAGCGCTCTGCGCCGAACGGCACGGCCAGCTCGTCCATGACCCCGGTCAGCAGGTAGCCCGCGATCAGGTCCGCGGTCACCGGTGCGAGCAGCACGCCGGTCCTGAAGTGGCCGGTCGCGAGCACCAGGCCGGGCAACGGCGACGGGCCGAGCACGGGCGCGTTGTCCGGGGTGCCAGGCCGCAGCCCGGCCGCCGCCTCGGCCAGCTCGAGCTCGGTGATGCCCGGGACGATCGCGCGCGCGTCGCGCAGCAGCCGCCAGACCCCGCCCGCCGTGGCGGTCGTGTCGGCGCCCATTTCCTCCTGGGTGGCGCCGAGCACGAGCTCGCCGTTCTGTCGCGGCACGAGATAGACAGGCGATCCCTGCACGAGTCCGCGCACGGTCCTGTTGAGCAGCGAAGAACAGGACCAGGACGCGGCAGCGGCCGGTATCGGGCGGAGCCGGACGATCTGGCCCTTCACCGGGCGGAGCGGGGGAGCGGCGCCGGGCGGCAGGCCGCCGACGGCCGTCGATGACCAGCCGGCGCTGAGCACGACCTGCGGGGCCGAGACGACCGTGCCGTCGGCGAGCTCGCCACCGCAGGCGCGGTCGGCCGCGATCCGCAGCCGCGCGACCCGTTGCCGCACGTGCGTGACGCCGGACGCCGCCGCGGCGGCGAGCAGCGCGGTGGTCAGCAGCCGCGGGTCGATCGACGCGTCGTCCTCCACGAGCAGGCCGCCGGCGATCACCGGCCCGAGCAGCGGCTCGGCCTGGCGGCACTCGCGGCCGGTCAGCCGCGTCGAGGCCGCGCCGAACGACTCGCGCAGCAGGGCGTGCTCGGCGAGCATGGCCATGTCGTCGGCGTCGTAGCCGACCTGGAGCGTGCCGGCCTGGCGGAACCCGGTCGGCAGGCCGGTCAGATCGGTCAGTTCGGCCGCGAAGCCAGGGTAACGGCGCAGCGAGGCGCTGCCGAGGTCGAAGAGCTGGCGCTCGGCATAGGCCGCCTCGGCGACCGGAGTGAGCATGCCGGCAGCGGCGTAGGACGCGCCGCGGCCGGGATCAGGATCGGCCACGATGACGGTGGCCCCGCGCTGCGCGGCTCGCCAGGCGATGGCGAGGCCGATGACCCCGCCCCCGATGACCAGCACATCAGCCGTGCTCTGGCCGCGATGTGGCCCGAGATGCGCTCCGCGAGCGGTCGTCATCGCGCTCCCTTCGCCGGCATGACCCGGATCAGGTTCTGCGGTCGGCGGCTCCCCAGCCGCCCTCTCAGTCCGGTCCGCACCGGGCTCCCGCGCGTCAAGATCCAGCTTAGTGCGCCGAACACCCCCCCGATACGATGCACCGGATGCGCCCGCCCCGCACGGCCGTACAGGCGCGGGCCTGAGCAACCACAGCGAGTCGCGGAGGATCGGATGACCGCCAGCCAGGAGCGGATCGTCGTGGCGGGCGGCGGGCTGGCCGGCCTGCGCACCGTGGAGGAGCTGCGGGGCCTGGGCTACCCGGGCGCGATCACCGTGCTTGGCGCCGAGTCCAGGGCTCCGTACGACAGGCCGCCGCTGTCCAAGCGGCTCATGGCCGGGGAGGTCGACGACACGACGCTGCGGGCCGAGCTCGACTCGCTGGGTGCCGAGTTCAGGTTCGGCGAGCGGGCGGAGCGGCTGGGCGACGGCGCGGTGCAGACGGATCGCGGCGAGCGCCCGTTCGACCGGCTGGTGATCGCCACCGGCGCCCGGCCGATCGCGCTGCCTGGCCCAGGCAGGCAGCGGTTCCTTCGCACGATCGATGACGCCCTCGCGCTGCGTGCCGCGCTGGTGCCAGGCGCCCGGCTGATCGTCATCGGAGCGGGCTGGATCGGTGCCGAGCTCGCCACCGCGGCGGCAGGCCGGGGCTGCACAGTGACCGTCGTGGAGGCCGCCGCCGCCCCGCTGGCCGGCGCGATCGGCGCCGAGGTCGGCGCCCAGACCGCGCCGTGGTACGCGGAGGCAGGCGTCGAGCTGCTGCTCGGCCAGGCGGTGGAGTCGGTGCAGGACGGCGGGCTCGCGCTGGCCGGGGGAGGCTTTCTGGCCGCCGAGGTGATCGTCACCGCGGTCGGCGTGCGGCCCGACGTGGCCTGGCTTGAGTCATCGGCGGTGAAGCTGGAGAATGGCGTCGCGGTCGACGAGTACCTGCGCGCGTCGGTTCCCGGCGTGTACGCGGTCGGCGACTGCGCCGCGTTCTGGTCGTGCAGGTTCGGCCGGCGGATGCGGACCGAGCACTGGGACGGCGCGCTGCGCGCGCCTGCCGTGCTCGCGGCGAACCTGACCGACCTGGCGCGCCCTTACGACCCCGTGCCGTACTTCTGGTCCGAGCAGTTCGGCCGGATGCTGCAGTACGTCGGCGACCATCGTGGTGCCGACCGGCTGATCTGGCGCGGGGCGACGGGCGGGCCGCGATGGGCCGCGTGCTGGCTGGCGGGGGAGCGGCTGGTCGCGGTGCTCACGGTCGGCCTGCCGCGCGACCTGCAGCAGGGCAGGCGGCTGATCGAGTCGGGCACGGCCGTCGATGCGGGCCGTGTCGCCGACCCCCGGGTACCGCTGCGCGAGTCTGCCCGATGAACGGCTTCCGGTGTGGTTTGACCGGCGGCGCGAGCGGGGAAAGGATCTGGACGTGGCACAGATCGACCCCCCGACCGATGCCATTGTCGGTCACTGGTTGACGATTCGCGAGGTCGCCGAGCGGCTTGACCTGCCTTCCAACAGGGTCAAGCAGTTTCTGCGCGACCGCAAGCTGCTCGGGGTCCGGCGCCCCGACGGCTCGTTCGGCGTTCCGGACGCATTCCTCGACGGCGGCCAGGTCGTCCGCGGTCTGCACGGCACGCTCACCTTGCTGTTCGACTGCGGGTTCACCGACGTCGAGGCGATGCGCTGGCTGTTCACGTCGGATGACTCGCTGCCGGGCAGCCCGATCGAGGCGATCGCGGCGCACCGCTGCAGCGAGGTGAACAGGCGGGCCCAGGCGCTCGCGTTCTGATCAGCGGCGCGCATGTCGGCCAGGGAGATCTCGCTCCCCGCGTGGCCAGGCGGATACTCGGCGAGGGGCCGGTGATCGGCCTGTCCACGCACTCGGAACGGGAAGCCGCCGCGGCGGCCGCCGATCCGGCGATCGACTACTTCTGGGCGGGGCCGGTCTGGCCGACGCCGACCAAGCCAGGCCGGCCGGCTCCGGGGCTCGGGCTGATCAGCTTCGCGGCCGGCCTGACGGCAGCGAGGCCGTGGTTCGCCATCGGCGGCATCGACGGGGCATCCCTGGACGACGTGCTCGAGGCGGGCGCGCGCCGGATCGTTGTCGTCCGGGCGATCACCGAGGCCGACGACCCGGGACCGGCCGCGGGCCGCCTCGCGGCCCGGCTCGCGGACCGCGCGTGACCGGGGCCGGTGGCGGCTGCCCCGGCGGTGCTTGCTGCGCCGCTTCGCCGGGCAGGCCCAGCGCACGCCGGAAGAAGCCGAGCTCGTGCAGCAGCAGGTTCTCGGCTGTCGCCTCGTCGGACACGCTGTGGGTCGCGCCGGAAAGCGGCAGCACCTCGTGCGGCCGGCCGGCCGACAGCAGCGCCGCTGACAGGCGCAGGGTGTGCGCCACGACCACGTTGTCATCGGCGAGGCCGTGGATCAGCAGCAGCGGGCGGGTCAGCGCCTGCGCGTCGCCGATCAGGGAGCTGCGGTGGTAGGCCTGCGGCTGCTGGGCGGGATGGCCGAGATGACGCTCCCGCCAGTGCGTGTCGTAGGGCCGCTGGTCGGTCACGGGCGCCCCGGCCGCGGCGGCGTGGAAGACGTCGGGCCGGCGCAGCACGGCGAGCGCGGCAAGGAATCCGCCGAACGACCAGCCGCGGATGCCCACCGCTGACAGGTCGAGCTCGCCGCGCAGCGCGGCGGCCGCGGTCAGCCCTTCCACCTGGTCGTCGAGCACCGGCCCGGCGAGGTCGAGATGGATCGCGCGCTCCCAGGCCGGGCCGCGACCTGGCGTGCCCCTGCCGTCGACGACGAGCACCGCGAAGCCCTGCTCGGCGAACCACTGCGAGACGTAGGTGTGTGAGTCGTGCTCCGCGGTGACCTTGCGCCCGGCCGGGCCGCCGTAGGGGTCCATGAGCACCGGCAGCGGCGGATCGCCAGGCCGGTGCCATGACGGCAGGAACAGCGCCGCGCGAAGACTGCGCGGGCCGAGCGCCAGCAGTTCCATCCGCGGGCTCACCGCCGGGCTCTCCGCGCGCGAGGCGATCTGGCCGATGTCGCGCGCGGTGCGCACCGCGACGCGAATTCCCGGCCAGTCCGGGCTGCCCGATGCGAGCACGGTCGTGCCGCCTTTGCTGGCACCGTGGTGCACGCCGGGGATATCGCTCAGCCGGACCGTGCCGGGTTCTGGCGCCCAGGACCACAGGTGTATCTCGGTCGGCTCCTCGCCGGACGCGGTGAACAGCACCGTCTCGCCGTCCACCCCGAGCACGGCCTCCAGCTGCAGGCCTGGCGGGGTGACGGGCTTGCCGTCGGCGAGCAGTCGCCGCGTGTCGTCCAGGTCGCCGGCGGTCAGCAGCACGCCGGTGCCCGTCCGCGCGGGCAGGCCAGGCACCAGCGTCACCCACGCGTCATCGCGCTGGCTGGACAGGACAGCGGCCTGGCCCGTTCGCTGGTCGATCCCAAGCACGAGCACTTCCCGCTGGTCGCGGCTCTGGACGGCGGCGTAGGGGCCGTGGGCGTCCCAGCCGGCCTCGGTCAGGTACTCGAACCTCGCGCTGTCCCAGTCCACCGGCGTCAGGCCGGCGCCAGGCCGGTCCCCTCCGGGCGCAGCGTCGAGGTCGGCGATCCAGAGGCTGACCGCCGCGTTGGCGGTGCCCGCCGCCGGGTAGCGGATCTCGGCCGGCGGCCGGGCCGGGTCCGACAGGTCGGCGACGTACCAGCGCTGCACCGGCGACGAGTCGACCCGTGCGACAAGCAGCCGTCGCCCGTCCGGCGCCCACCAGTAGCCGCGGCTGCGGCCCGCCGACTCGGCGGCCACGTGCTCGGCCATCCCGAAGCCGACGTCGGCTCCGTCCGGCTCGGCGACGGCGCGGTCGGCGCTGCCATCGGCCTCGGTGACCCGCAGCGCCCCGCCGCTGACGTACGCGACCCGCTGTCCGGTCGGATCGGGCCGCGGATCGATGACCGGGCCGGCGGCCGGCAGCCTGCGCGCCTGGCCGTCACGCGCCGTCGCGATCCACAGCTGTCCGGACAGCGCGAAGGCCAGCAGCTCGCACGCGCCGTCGGCGGCGTAGCCGACGATCCCCGCCGACATCTGCCTGGCCCGCTCGCGCCTGGTCCGCTCCTGCTCCGAGAGCTGCTCGTCCGCGCCCGCCAGCAGGGCGACGGGATCGGCGATCAGCCGTTCCCGCCAGGTCACGCAGTCGAGGGCGCACAGGCAGGAGGCAGGATCGGTCCCTGCCCTGCTGCGCAGGAAGATGACGGTCCGGCCGTCGGGGGTGATCGTGAACTGCCCGGGCACGCCGAGCGTGAAGCGCCTGGTCCTGGCCATCTGCCTGGGCAGCGTCGGCTGCGCCGCTGTCATGTCGGTCGTCCTCCGGTCAGTCGGCGCGTGCCGTCGCGGCCACGGCGAGATCCGCGAGCGCGGACTTCGACGCCGGCGTGATCGGCGCCGAGTCCAGCGCTGCCAGTGCCTGCTTGACGTTCACCTCGATCATCGCCTCGCACTCGGCCAGCGCGTCGGTGCCCGTAATGATCCCCCTGACCTGCTCGGCATCGGCCTCGGTGAGCCGCTGGTCGCCGATGGCCCGGTCGAGCACGGCGGACCGGACAGAGTCGGCCCGTTCCCTGGCAATCGCGAGCAGCACTGTCCGCTTTCCCTCGCGCAGGTCGTCGATGACCGGCTTGCCGGTCCTGGCCGGATCGCCGAACACGCCCAGGATGTCGTCGCGGAGCTGGAACGCGATGCCGATCGGGATCCCGTAGCCGGTGAGCGCATCGCGCTGGCCGGTCCCGCCGCCTGCGACGCGGGCCGCCGGCGGCCCGGCCAGCGCCGCGCCCAGATGCAGCGGGCGCTCGACCGTGTACTTGGCGGACTTGTAGGTGACCACGCGCAGCGCGCTGTCCACCGCTGACGAGCCCGACGCCTGGGCGACCAGGTCGAGGAACTGGCCGGCGAACACCTCGGTGCGCATCGCGTCGAGTTCGCGGAGCCCGCGCCACACCGCGGCCGGCCCGAGCCCGCTTGCCCTGAGCATCTCGTCGGTCCACGCCAGCAGCAGGTCGCCGATCAGGATGGCCGCGCCCGATCCGAACGCGTCGGCCGAGCCGCGCCAGCCCGCCGCGACGTGGCCGGCGGCGAAGCGCCTGTGCGCGGCGGGCTGGCCTCGCCGGGTGTCGCTCGCGTCCATGACGTCGTCATGCACGAGCGCGCTAGCGTGCAGCAGTTCGAGCGCGGCGGCGGCAGCGAAGATCTCCGGGCAGTCCGCGCCTCCGCAGGCCCGCCAGCCCCAGTAGCAGAACGCGGCGCGCAGCCGCTTGCCGCCCGTCAGCAGATCGGTGATCGCATCCACGCAAGGCAGCAGATCAGCGCTGATCCCGGCCAGGTCGCGTCGCTGCCGCGCGATGAACTCGTCAAGCGCGCCGCCGACCCCGGTCCTGATCCGCGTCAAGTCCGCAGCGCCCACCGACATGATCGTGAGATTAGCCGCCGTGCGGCGCGGTGGCGTCCCCCGGTGGTGCCTCGAGGCACGCCCGCCGCGACCCTGCCGGGGATAGCCTGGACCAATGGCACCGTCGCTGCCCCGGCAAGCACCGCTGATCAGGGACCTTCTGGCCGCGGGCGGCCGGTCATTCTCCTTCGAGTTCATGGCGCCCAAGACCGACGCGGACGAGCGGCAGCTCTGGCTGGCCATCAGGCGCCTCGAGCCGTTGCGGCCGACGTTCGTCTCGGTCACCTACGGCGCCGGCGGCACGACGAGGGACCGCACCGTGCGGGTCACCGGCAGGATCGCGGAGGAGACGACGCTGACGCCGGTCGGGCACCTGACCGCGGTCAGTCACTCCGCGGCCGACCTCAGGCACGTCGTCGGGTCCTACGCGGCCGTCGGCGTCAGGAACGTGCTCGCGCTGCGTGGCGACCCGCCGGGCGACCCGACGGCGGACTGGGTGGCGCATCCAGAGGGGCTCGCGCACGCGTCGGAGCTCGTCAGGCTGATCAGGCAGGCCGGCGACTTCTGCGTGGGAGTCGCTGCCTTCCCGGAAGGCCACAACCGGGCCATCAGCAGGACCGCGGACATCAGGTTCTTCATCGAGAAGTGCGCCGCAGGCGCCGACTTCGCGATCACGCAGATGTTCTTCTTCGTCGATGACTACCTGCGGTTCAGGGACGAGATCGCCGGGCTCGGCTGCCAGGTGCCCGTCATCGCGGGCATCATGCCGATCACCAGCGTCCCGATGATCGACAGGGCGCTGATGCTGTCGGAGGCGCGGTTCCCCGCAGACCTGGCCGCCCGACTGCACGCTCACGCCGAGGACCGGGCCGCGGTCCGCCAGATCGGCGTCGAGTACGCCGCGGGCATGTGCCAGCGGCTTCTCGACGAGGACGTCCCAGGGCTGCACTTCTACACGCTGAACGGGTCAAAGGCCACAAGCGAGATCTACCAGGCGCTCGGGCTTGCCGACCGGGGCAGGCTGGCGGCGGCGACCGGGTCGCGCAGCGGCAGCACCGCGCCCATCACCGCGTACGGCGGGCTGCCGCCAGGGAAGCTGTAGCCGGTCAGCAGGTCGCGAAAGCCCATCCGCCGGTACAGGCGGCGGGCGGTGGAGTCCCGGTCCGGCGTGGACAGCAGCGCGGTCCGCTCCGGGCGCCCGGCCGTCAGGCCGGTCAGCAACCTGGTCCCGATCCCGCAGCGCTGCTGATCCTTGCGCACGTGCACCTCAGCAACCTCGATGCAGTCGGCGAGCCAGCTCGCGGTGGTCGCGGAGCCG
>Ga0070707_100002487_pt1 | contig 17565 bp, 18 predicted proteins | sample KBSK5502metaG_FD_65468 | JGI IMG/M metagenome (GOLD analysis project Ga0070707, IMG submission 65468) | Corn, switchgrass and miscanthus rhizosphere microbial communities from Kellogg Biological Station, Michigan, USA - KBS K5-50-2 metaG | ecosystem: Host-associated > Plants > Roots >... | reverse complement strand
TAGGTCAAAAGTATTAGATTCGAACAACTCACAAGAAGGCGGCGGCTTCCTAATTCCCACGACGAGATCGAATGCGCAATATTAGAACAGTAATCCGTTTCACAGAGCTGCGCGTATACCACTTTTAAGCAAGATCCCTGATTTATTACCTGTGACTATAGGAGAAAAAAGACCTTGCACTATTTGTAATAAAGAGGTCGAGATTATCGACGAAGCTAGGCATGGGAACGTTGTTGATCAAAAACTGAGCTGCGGCCATACTCCAAAACGTACGATACACACCATCGAAGAAAGCCTGTCTTTAACAGAAGTGGTGCAGGGCAACGCTATAAAGGTTCAAACAATAGCAGAAGGAGTTCCAATACTAGTCTCGGGGTCTTCGGGAGTATCACAGGTCGTTTCGTTTTCGGGTTTTCAAGGTACGATAAATAACATGGGTCAAATGATTATAAATTCACATGATATCACCGTCAAATATTCGCCTCAACACACAGAAACTACAACTACAACCACAACCTCCATTAGCAATCTACGAGATATATTTTTACAGATTGATAAAAGCAATTCTTCTTCTGAAGATAAAGAGAAGATAAAAGGAACTTTATCGAATCTGGATACCAAATTAAGACCTCTTGGAGGCATACTAACGGTAGCTGCGCCATTGGTTGAACTATTAGTTAATCATCTCCCTAAGTGAACCAATACACAAATGTCCTTGACTAGAATGACTACCACTAGTAGTACTAATAATCTTCTAAGGGGCAACTGCAACAGCTTAAGTCACACAAGAGCTACTGAACTGCAGCCCCGTTTGTTTGAATTATTGCAGTTAGGACAAATCGGCCGGTAAAGGATGCTATTTTCAATGCTATCGAAGTAGCGCATGACTGCACATGAAAATTATATCGAGTCTGAACCTAGGACCTCTCTTCCGAAACTAGTTTTATGAAGAGTAATGAGTTCTTAGCTATCCAAACAGGTCGGTACACGCGCTTTCGTCTGCCCTAACACCATAACAACACTGAACCTACTTGGCCCAATCCCTAGCAATTATCCCTGCCTGTTTCAACACTGTCTCTGTAGCCCTTGTCTCCCTGTCTGGAGGATAGCCATATTTTCTCAGTATCTTTTTAACCTTCAAGCGGATTTCGGCCTGCACGCTTTCTCTTTGCGTCCAGTCGATTGTGACGCTGTTTCTTATCATCTGGGTGAGCTCCAGAGCAATTTTTCTCAACGTTTCGTCGCCTAAAACCTTGACTGCGCTATCATTTGTTCCTAAAGCGTCATAAAATGCTATTTCGTCTTCAGTCATGTTTTGTTGTTTGCCCCCATTCTTCTCTTCTCTGACTTTTCTTGCCAGTTCTAACAGCTCTTCGATGACCTGGGCGGCTTCGACGCTCCTGTTGGTATACTTTTTGATGGTTTTGTCCAGCATGTCCATGAAAGACTTGCCTTGAACAATATTCCTCCGGGAGAGGATCCTTATCTCGTCGTTCAGCAATTTTTTCAGGGCTTCAAAAGCTAGGTTCTTTTGAGGCATTTCTCTAACTTCTGCAAGAAAGCCTTCTGACAAAATAGAAAGTTCTGGTTTCTGTATGCCCGCGGCCTCGAAAATGTCTATTACTCTATCCGATATTACTGCTTTTGACAGGATCTGCTTTAAGGCGATATCGAATTTCTCTTCTTGATTTTCTTTCCCTGTTTCTGTAGTCTTTGTTATTGCAGATTTTATCGCCTGGGACAGACCCACTTCTTCTTTTATTTTCATCGCCCTGTCATGAGGAACGGCTAGAGAAAATGCCTTTAACAGTGCCATTACTTCTCTTTCGAATCTTTCTCTCTTGTCCTTTTCTTTTAGGATGTGTTCCATTGCATCAGGGATAAAGGAGATTCTTTCGCTTGGTTTGAGATGAAAGAATTTCTCGTAATCAAATCCGTGGAACACGTTGTTTTCGATCACCGTAAACTGGTTTACTGCCAAGAAGGCGTTGTTTTCAGGCTTGTTAAAATCATAAAGCCACACTTTATTGTACCTTTCTCCCTCTGCTGTTTGAAATGGAATGTCTATCCCGTCGACGAGCATTTTGTGGAATGTTTCATTGTTCGCAATCAGCTTTTGGCTCTCGCTTCTTAGAACTTGCTTTACTGCCTGCTCCCTTGCTTCATCGAGTATAGACGGGTTGATTTTATTTAGCGCTTCCCTCAGCCTTTCAACAAGTACAACATCTTTGTAATCGTCTCTCAGAGCAGATGACCCGCCAGGAAGATATTCCTCCTTATCCGCTCCGATTATTTCGTAGCCATGGCTTTGAAGTATCGACAAAACATTTTCTTCAACGTCTGATTCGATAATGGCTTTCGGCATGTTAACTGGCCTCCATTGGGAATCTGATCTTTCCTGACATCAGTTTTAGAATGGTAATTCCGTCATCTGATTCTTGTAAAAATTTTTGGATTGTCGTAAAGATTATTCCACCTGAAACTACATTAAGCAGATCTTCCAACTCCTTTCTCTTGCCTGCCTTACGTTCGGTGAACTGTGTGAAACATTTATAGCTGAATACCCCAATTCAAAGATCCATTCGAATTCTGCTTCTTCTGCAGATGATTCTGTAAAACGATTGATCATCGCTCTTTGCTGACCTTTTCTGGATTTTACGTCCACTTTATCAGGATAGGTGTGAGTATATCTCGAAGTGCACCAAGACTATATCCCTCAAAACGTTGTTGTAGAATCTTCTCCATCATTGCTGATACTAATTGGTTAAATGAGTTGGTTAATTCCTTTGGTGGAATTATGATTTCAATGCTATCGAATGTTTTCCTAGTTATTGTATCGAAAGTAGTTCCATGAGTTCTCATTTTGAGTTCAGCAATCTTGAACCTTAGTAAATAGTATATGAAATAGTCATTATAGTCCTTTTTGCCAGATATAGCATAGCATGTCTGATTCATTGCCATTGGTACTCCTACTAGAGCCAATTTCCCTACCGTTCCACGTGCAGTTACAATGGTTGTACCTTTCCACAAAATTGACGTAGAGCTATTTTCTAAGCCAATTTTTGAAATCTTCTTTTCAGTGTTAATAACAAAGACATCTCCTTGATTGGGAGAATCTTTGACTGTAAACCAATTGATATCACCATTCCAATAATCAGGAATATTTGTTCTCGGAATGGGAGGGAATGCTCCTTATGCATGATGATTCTGTAATTTAAATTATTTAGAATGCCATTCTCTTTCATGGGTTGTTCTTTTGTTATTGGTTTCAAACATCAATTCACAAAAATGGCATTTTATATATGGTTTTAGTCTTACTGAATATTTTTTGCCATCCATGGTTGTAGCGTAGAATGATGGTTACTCAAGGTATTTTTAATTTTAGATCCATCTTCATATGATGTCATGGAAGTAGAGAGGAATTTTGATCTCTTTTTAAAGCCGATGGCAGATTTGTGATCAATCCATTTATTTAATATGGATTTCCAATTATATTCATACCCCTTAAAAATTCTGTCTGATTCTGCTATCAGAGTTGTGTACCGTGGTAGCCTAGGATCAGTCGTCGCAAGGTAGTGTAATTCATTTTCAAAACTGATAGCATATTTAGTTTTAGATTGATTCATCCAGAGTTGCAATTTTCTTGATTTTTTAGTAGATGATGATTTGTTTGGCCCAACTTCTCGAGCATTAGAATTATCATCGATGCTCATTCGCTGACTAAATTCTCCTTTTAGGGGATAGCACATGTTGGTGAAGCTGCTCCAAGAATTTATTCAACGACTAAATGGTTTTAGAAGTATTTCTTTAAGCTCACTATTATCTATTAAAGTATCTACAAGCTTAGCAAATTCTTCTTTTGAAAATCTACTTTCGTCAATGTTTCCTTCGCCTATTGAGTCAATTATCTCAAGTTTCAAACGATTATCAAAAGCGCTTTCTATTATGGTTAAAGTATTGTAAACTAATCTACCCAATTCAGTGACAGAATAGCAAAAATACTTTCCGTCACCGCACTTTTTTTGAACTAAACCAGCTTTCATTAATTTAGATAATCTTGAATAATATTGCTTTCGAGTTATCTTTAGTTCACTAATGAGTATTTTGGTATTAGCTTCTTCTGCAATCGCAATTGTTTTAAAAAAAAGCAAAGATCCAGTTAGAGATATTATTTTAAAAATATAACCTATTGTGGTCAATTGTAGCAATTGTCACCAGATTCTCTTGAATAAGTTAGTAATACTAATTATTATCCTTTTAAAGTATAAAATTCTGTATTCTTCCTATATATCTATCTTTATCTAAGAATTTACCCAAAACATGTGAATGTCATGAAAGACGCTGTCTGAATGGTGGATATCCTGACGGTTCTTGCTAATCTATGTATAATAGACAAAGATTGGGTGCGCATGATGCTATTTATCAACCAGAATTCAAACCATCTTGTTATCAACCATCTTGTTAGAAAAAAGGATGACCTCCAAAACAAAAGGTTAGATTAGATCTGTGTTAATTCATAGTTCATAGCCAGTATTATTCAATAAAGTACTAAGAAGGCCCTGACAGAAAACATTATGCACTGACTCAAAAAGGTGAAGAAGAGCTATCACAATCTATGTCGCATTGGATTAAGATAATGGTGCCAAGGAATACCAGCAAAGTGACCCTAATTTCGACGACATGGTAACAGAATGTGCCAGTCTAATTAACGAGTATGGTGTAACAAAGTGCTGGATCGACGGTTCAGGACAGTCGTTTATTGCCTCGTCGGAGCAGCTGCTGAAAAGTAAAGATATCCCTTTTAGATTAGAAGAAATAAAAGAGTTCTCTCATTATCTTACAATGAGAGTACGTAATTACTCTGACTTCAACATTAATTTACCCAGACTTAGTAAGAGAAAATGATAACCACAAATTGTCCGGATAATATTCAAACAAGAGCCTTAACTTTCTCAATTCAGAGATTAAACAAGATCACAGCGGCAGCACATCGGCAAAGATTTACTATTGGTTAATTGATATTATTCCAACAGCAACACTCTTTCCAACCACAATTTGGGGCAGTCGCGTGGTGATCTACTATTCTTTACATTCTTCTGGTGAGCATCCATAGTCAGCACATCTAATATGCATATCCTGTATTCTTGGATCCCGATTAGGTACACTATAAATGCTAACTAAATTATAAAAGAGTATGCTGACTGTCTTTCTTGACTCTACGAGTATCAATTCGGTCTATAATGCAAAGTGTAAGTTAATAGAAGATTTACTTACTCGCGATCCAACCCTATTTAAGATATATAGAACAAAGTGTGAGGCTGACTAGGGAAAAATTAAAGAATTACCTTCAATCCCAAAAATAGAAGGGAGGATTTTTGATCAAAATGTACTAAATAGGCTGTATCAGAATCTTTCCTTTCGCCTGAAAAATTCTTGTCAGGAACAATTTTTCTACTTTCTATTGAAATATGCAAGACAAACAAATAATTCTGATTACATTAATGAAAGTGTCTATGTTCTAATACCAGTGTAATACAAAAACGAGTAGACATGATTCTTCATTATAGAGAGTATCTATTATTAAGAAATTACCTTAAGATAATGATGTATGTAGAAGACCTGGCTATTCTTGCAGGATCATTTCATTTGAATAGGGACTTTTATGAACTTTTAATGGATCGGAATATAGACATAGGTGATAAAACTGGCAAATTTATCAACGAAGTGAATTCGTATATAAAAAACTGTTGCAAATTATGAGTTATTTAGACATAGAGCAAATCAGCACAGATGGTGAATGGAAAGGACTCTTGAGAAAGCACTTTGATTATCATGTTGAGAAAGTAAGAAGAATATTACAAAAAATTGCAAGTTTCAGCAAAGCAAACCATGTACTTTATAAGAGGTTCAAACATGCGGGAATGCCAATATTTGGTAGCCTTCTTCCAAAACCTCCGGCGTCCCCACCTTTAGATGAATTTGAGACATTCACTCTTGTCGCAGAAGGTCCAAATCCTTTCGAAGATATTGTTACTATTCCTTATTCTAAGGATGTTATGAAACGCTATGAAAAAATCATAGCCGAGTTGCAAACACTTCTCCGGGAAATGACCCAAAACCGGATAGAATGTCTTAAACGAAATGTTTATGGTATTATTCCTGAACGAGGCCGAGAAGATTTGTTTTCCTCTCATGAAAGGGAGTTAATGCGAATAAAGATTGATGATTTTTATCACAAGCATCCTATTGGAGATGTTCCTACAGGGTTTAATCCCAATGCAAACGTGAAGGCAGAAAAAATTCAATGGTATTTAAAAGAGGAAGATTGAAGTCGCTTGGAATGACATGAAGCATAAAATAGTGTATCTCTTCCTTGACCGCAACCTAACTCGAGTATTTTTTTCAAATTGTTTTTCTCCATGTATTCATTATAACACGATAACGCAAAGTTACTAGGTTCTTCACCAAAGAACGAACTCATAGCTACTACTGCAGTACCTAGTAAATATTAGAAAACTATGTTATGAGGAAACAATTTGCACTCAATGACTTCTATTTTCCGCTCATTGGCACTGAGATTAGCATCACATCGTTATTATTATTAGTAGAAGTTCATGATCGATCCCACAATACATGAACGTAAACCTAGCAAGCAAGCAAGATACCTTTAGCAACAACATCTCTGATTGCGATAAATATTGTAATCGTCTTCCATTGAAATTAGGACAGGCTAAAACTCACGGATGATTCAAATAGATAAAAAATATAAATAATAGATTCTTTGCATACCACAGTCATGCTTTATCTTGTAACTGGAGAATGGATAGACGATCCTACTGTCTCTAGTGAAGAATTTCCGACGCTTTGGGAGCATATGGTTCGTCCCAAGTCTTGAAGCGCTTTCAAAAATGGCTGACGATAAAAAGATGGGCGGAGTTTTCGCTGGTCAGAGAAGGGGGGTTGTAATAATTGATGCTTCTTCCCATGAAGAACTTGGTAAGACCCTAGCAGGTTTACCATTTTGGAGCCGTCTCACTTGGAATGTGATGCCACTTGAGTCCTACCGTTCGGCAATTGAACGAGAAAGGCAATGGAAAATCTAAAATATAGTAAATCCTAACACTAGGGCTTCTCTTGGTCGCCCTTGGGTCTTGGCATTTGAGAAATTGAGGAGAGGAAGTTCCCGACCAAGTAAATGTCCTATTGCTAAACGAGATTTTTGTTCGTCCGAAAGATAGATGCTTGTACTATTCATTCCCAATACATTTAGAATTCTTTTGGTTAGAAGTTCATTATAAGAAGACATATTTGATTTCATGGTCAATATGTTACCAAGCAATGCTGAACCAAAAGTCGAATATTCAACTTTTAAACCTGGCTCTCTTGGAATTCTAGTATTAGAAAGACCTTGATAGAATTGATCAAATGTATAGTTTTTGGTACAACCCCTCCGGTTTAGTTGGAGTTGAACTTTTTCATCAGGGGTTTGTGGATTTACTTTAAAAAAGCTGGGGCATGCAGTTGTGTGACTGTTCAATTGCCGAATTTATCATTGTATGCCGATTATTACTGTGACGATGTTTAGTGGTAGGACACAGAGCGAAAAAGACCGATTTGTAGAAGCCATCACATCTACATGATTGAATTAGGCCGTCGATGGATTTATAGAATGCCGATTCTGGTAAGAATGTATATAAGTTTGTGCTATAATCAATCAGTATTGTAATAGAGGACACTACTGAAGAACAAAGAAATATAGTAAAGGATTTAGAGTTATTGAAGTCTAACATTCAAAATTTAATTAGAACCTATGAAACTGTGAAACCCATCATTCATTATAATATCCCGTACGCCTTAAGATTCTATAACGTCAAAGTAAAAGAGATCAGAGACAAAGACTTACTTGGGAAACGTAAATTAATTAGTCTCTTCGCTCCAACTGGTGGTTGGGTTGCCCTCTTATTGTTCAAAAGGTGCGTTAAGAAAACATTCGCGGCGATACTTTCAACTTGCGACCTTTATCAATTACTTCAGGAAAAAAACTGCAAAGAATCGCTAGATTCTCTTAAGGACATTAACAACACCGTGGTATCCAAAAGAGAGGACCTCACTAAAAGGAAGGCTTCTCAGAGAGCAGAACAAACTTCCATAGCAATTCAAATATTAGGTGCGATTATAGCAATTGTTTCAATAGGATGGATACAGAACTTTGGTTCCCATCCCATCCCTATTCCTAAAGGATCTGAGTACGTTATTATTGGTATTATTCCAATCTGGATTTTAACGTGGATATTTCCTAAATTTATTTGGTATAGACGCGTAGTTAAGTTTAACAAATTGAAAGAAAGAGAAAAAGATGTCTATGAAATTTTGGTAAGAATATTAAGTCGCAGAAAATAAAAATAAGCAAGGATCCAACGATACCACAATCAAGGATTTCATGCGTTCTTTCTACCGCTGGAGAGAATTACTTTTGTGGTGGCGGTGGTGGTGACAGATTTAGTTTCAGCCGGGAGCCACTGTTATTATTGTTAGATTAGTCGATGCCATTACTTGATAAAGCGAAGGATATGGTTAAGATACATAACTATGTTAGGATAATAGTTAGTCGAACCATCTTCAAAATTATTCTAATGTGATTTCTTCTTTTCCTGCTTGCACCAAGTCCTCCTCCTTCTACCTTAAAGAATAAATTTCGAGTTTTATTGTCTTATATCTTTAAAGGCATTTGATGGCTCTCGAAAAAATGGGTTCGTCGCCTTAATACTGGCAATTAATAGCGGGATTGGAGGGTGGCTTTTGAATCGGCATACACGATTTCTCCCGTCCTATTTTTGAACATGTCTGGGTTGCGAAATTAGGTCAAATTTGTCTCTCATAGCCACATTCGAAAAACCCTTCATTATTAGACTCGTTTTGTAGCATTTCTGAGATAGTTAAAATAAATTCCAGTTTGAATCCTATTATCTACAATATTTGTTAGGTTGAATGCAGGAATATTCTGGTCTCGTATGTAAGACCATCTCCATAATGCCCATCCATAAGGTGCAAAAGACTTGAATCTTTTTATATATTCATAAACCTGATTCTGTGTCAATGTTGTACCACTTGTAAAACCAGAATTAAATTCTCCCATGTACAGAGGAATATTTCCCATCAATAATGTAATTGATCTAAAGTATAGCATTCTACTTAGAGAAGGCGGGTAAGCGTGACCATCATAGATAACATTATTTTTCATAGATGGACTAACTGTGGCCTGTAAACCTGGAGTATCTATGACTCCGTGCGGTAGGGCCCAGCAGAAGAATAATGGTTTATCAGTTATCTTCCTTAATTCTCTAACCGTGTAATCATGATAATGTCCTACCTTTCGGTAATGCAATAAACTGAATACCTCTGGTTCGTTCAATATTTCGAAACCAAAAGTAGACTTGCGATCTTTCAATACTTTCACAATTCCTTTGAGATAATCCAATTGTGCATCCCAACCGTCGACTCCTTCTGTATTCTTTATTTGACGGTTCCACCACTTATTCCAAAAATCTTTTTTAATATTATAGATTGGCTCACTATCTGACGATCTTCTTTCATAATAATTAGACATTATAGAATTAGGCATCCCTATTCCGTACCCAATCCAGGAGGAACACTCCCATTGATGATTATCATATAGGCACTTGATATCATATTTATCCGCTGCTTGTGCTATAAGATCGAGATCCTCTTGAAATTCATTTAAGTCGAGTTCCCAAGATTCCCAAGAAACTGTCACTCTAATACACGTAATTCCATTCTCCGCAAATATTCTAAAAGAATCCTCGATATAGTTTTGTGGCGGTAGAGGAGTAGTTTTATTTTGGTATCGAGACGACCCATGAATTTTAATGCCAAAGCCTTTCATCCTCGCGCGCCATGTGAACTACAATGCAATGATCTTAATTAGTGGTTTTTAAGTGCTAAAATAATGATTGCCTCTTGCTACCACTACTCACTTAAAGCAGATATACTTCGTTTTGTCATTATGTCTATTATATTGTCATGGTAGAATTAAATGACATATTGATAGGAGCAGTTATGCCTGGCATATTCGGTGTGATAGCCGGAACATCATTCTTTACACACGTTTTACAATCTCCATGGATAACTATAGATTCTATGCCTGAAATGAATAATCTTACAGTCAAAGTACAAAACATAGGGCTAGGATAGGCCACTAACGTCAATTGAATAGTTAACTCCTCTGTACCCTTTATTGAATCTCATATATTTTCATCTGAAAGTTTCAAATCTTTAACGAACTTGAAGAAATATCCCACAGTATTAAATATGAGTCTTCCCAGATTCTCTAATGGACAAGGGTCAATCATTATCATACAAGTAGAGTATAACTCTAGTGGTTGACCAGGTCTTAACTCTAGTGGTTGACCAAGTCTCACAATTTATGCGACATATGATCAGGGAAGTACTAAATCGGATCCCAATCACATTCTAACATTTCTACAATCTAATTTATCCACATTTCTCTTGTTTTCATTTGCTATCCTTTTCGGTATTTTCTATTGGAAACTGCGTAAAAGGAATCAAAGTATATACTAAAAACTGCGGACGTCATTATCCCATCTTTGACAACTCGCGTCGCAGCTCATCTGTTAATGCTTGAGACTCTTCTGGCCTTCCAAAGCCGATACGTTGGCTTTATAACCAGTTAGTACGCCTCATTTAGTTTCTGGACAGGAATAGTTTCAATGTCGCTGGCGATATTGTGTTTACTGCAAAAGTCAGGGACACCAAAGAATTTCACAACCTCTTACGATAGTACCAAATTCCTTATCCGCATACAATCGCCCATTGTCCAGAAACGCGGTTTAGGCTGGTAGACTTGTTTTCATGAGAAAAATACTCTCTTTACGGGATACTGTTATAAATCTGCGATAGTGTCCTTTTTCGGTTATTATTATAAAATAATCCCACGGAATTTATTTATAGAAATTCCTTGTCTAATTTTGGAGGATAAATCTAAAAATGTCCTTGTTGTCTGTCTTAGACGTTCTAAATGCAATGTGTAATGTCAAATCTCTCCTCCTTTTTCATGCTATTGCTTTAGAAGCTGAGAAGAGTGAGAATCTAAAGACCAGACTAAAACTAACAAGAAGACAGTTTTATTCGAGGATGTCTGACTTGATAAATGCGGGTCTTATAATAAGAAGGAACAGAAAATATTTTCTTACTTCGTTTGGTAAAGTAGTTTATGAAACCCATCTGATAATTGGAAAGGCGAAAGAGAATTATTGGAAACTTAAGGCAATTGACTTATTTGAATCTTCGTCTGAACTACAGCCTGACGAACGCAATAAGATAATTGAAACTCTGATAGATTCCAATGAGATCAAAGACACACTTGTTGGCTCCAAAAATATCGTCAGCCCGGCTCAGAGCGAAACAGTTTACAACAATGACGACGACGAAGAGTTGATAGTGTCGGCCCCACATAATCGGTCAGGTTATTTGATCTCTTCCAAACCGCGTCAATGATTGTAGGCGCGACTTTCGACATAACTATTCCGGTATCGAGTCTGGATGAACTGATAAGGGAAAAGAGTATTACAAAGGGGAACGTAGTTGTATCCAGTTTTAACTTTTATGATCTAGACGAAATGAATAAGCTATTTTTCCAAATTACTACATCTAAACTTCTTTGATTACATAAAGAAGGACATTTTGCTATATTTTTGTTCTAGGTAGTAAATAATAAGAATAATTCCCAAGCCATAAGAATTAGTAGTTCTAGATTACCCACAATACGTCTAACAGAAAAATTTGCTACCAAATAAAGAATGATATAACTCCGAGAAAACGGAGTCCTCTTCATACACGTTTAATCGAGTCATACTACATTTACTGATGGGAGGTGTCATCAATGAACAAAGAAAATCTGCTAAAATCAACGATACTTTTCTCGCTATTAGCCGTGTTGATGTTATTACTCCCTGTTCTCCAGTATTTCAGTTCCCAGCAGCAGTTTGCCTACGCAACAACTCTATCTGATTTTAGCTTTGGAACAGCTGGAGACTGGTCCTCAAAGACTAGTGCTTTGAACACTGCTACTAACATGAAAAATCATGGGGTTGTCAAGGCTATCGGCATAGGGGACTACGCTTATTTGACTGGCACAAGCGCGGTAGATAGTTGGTGGAAGAAAGAAATGTACCCTGTTCATGGGATTTGGAAGGGTTCGGAAGGAAATCATGACACCCAGGACTCAGCAGAATACTTGAAGTTATTTGGTCAGTCTAGTTGGGTTTTCTCTTTTAACTACCAGAATGTGCGCTTTATCTCTTTGGATACAGAGATATCTTATGGTGTTGGGTCGTCACAATATAACTTTGTAAAAAACGATCTAGCATCTGCGTCAACCAACACTGCTATAAATTGGATAATTGCCTTTTTCCACAGACCTATATACACTTCTCCCTCTGTACATGCTCCACTGGCGGCATTCCGCGATGTATATCATCCGCTATTTGATAAATATCATGTTGATCTCGTACTTCAGGGACATAACCATAACTACCAGAGATCATATCCTCTTCTATACAATAGCAACAGCCCGTCTAATCCAACGATTACAACGAAAAATACCACGAACTACAGCAATCCGAATGGAGAGATTTACATGGTAGTTGGTACAGGGGGACAAACATCCTACGCTTTTAATGCACAGGCTGCTTATATTGTAAAGCAATTCACCAATACCTTTGGATTTCTGGATATAGACATAATTAATAATGGGTCAACTCTCAAAGGTACTTTCTTTTCTGATGGAGGAGTCATAAAAGACCAATTCACTATCACAAAGTACATTGGCACATCAGTAACTCCATTTTTACTAGCATTACCGGTATAGTGTCGGAGATAGCAGTACAGCCATCATTAAAAAACAAACGACAAACACGGACAAGGTAATTCATTCAAGAATCCAAATATTTGACAAGACATATTGCAAAGTCACTTCGACAATTGTTGAATTAGACTTTAGTAATTACAATATTGCATGACAATAAATCCTCTCCGTAGGATCGAATCTTTTTTCACAAATTTGATATGCGTGTAGATATTCTTACTCTTTATCCTGTTTTCATAGAGGAACCATAAGCGAGATATGAAAACTAATAGAACCTGACGGATGGTTTAACCCTGCTTTTCAGAAATTCGTAAATGCAGTAACCACAGAAAAGGGTCCTGCAGGAGCGCTCTTTGATCCTGATAATAACAAAGTAAACGTGGCTATCCAATGGCACAATTCTGGACCGGGGAATACGCTTTCTTTGATCGACGGATCCAATGATTCGATTTTAGGCAGCCCCATTGTCATACCAGCCCCAAGTCCAGTAGGACTTGCATACGACCCGAATAATCGCAATATTTATGTAACCAATTTTGGATCAAATGGGGAGCCAGGGAACACCGTAACAATACTTTCAACTAATTCCAATTCCCCAGCCACAATAATTACATCGGCTATTGATGGTAATGGCGCGCATGTTGCCGACGTCTGTTCAACTCTGCTACTATTCAGATCGCATTCAATGGAATTGGTAATAACCTCGTGTGTTTTGAGTGTAGTTTAGATGGAAGCAAAATCTCTAGTTGTCCAAGTCCGTTCACAGCAAATATGTTACAAGCCGGTGTACAGCATAACTTCAAAGTAAGAGCGGTGGATTCATTCGGTAATAAAGACGCGACACCAGCAGTTTTCTCATGGTTTATACTTTCCAAAGCAAGGAATTGAGTAATTGATACAGCTTGTGAAGTATATGGGCCTAAGTCATGGTGTTGAGACTAGTTTGATTGCTCCATTATATGCAGCTTTGAAAACCCTAACACACAATAATCCGAATAGTCAGACTACTTGCAATCAACTAAATGCTTTCATCAACCAAGGACACCAAAAGCCCCGGAACGGACAGTTGACTTCAGATCAGGCACTCCAGTTATCGAATACAGCATTGGCAATTGAGGGAGCATTAGGCCGCTGATTTTCAATGCGCTTATAAGTGGACCAATAGGGTCAATGGGATCGACGGGCCAATTGAGGAGTTGTCATCTGCCCATGAGGAGTCTCACCCTAGTGCTTTATTCTATAAAATAAGTCCCTAATTATCGTAAACAAAGTGTTTAAACTGCTTTTCTAAATACATATACAATGGAATATTCTACTGGTAAACGAGTCGGAGTAGGAATAACTGTAGCGATTTTGATGTTGGCCATGCTAAGCCAGACATATCCTTCGGCAGCTGCTAGCCGAGTGCTATTTCATGGAGCGCAAATAAAAAGTCAAATACTCTCTCCACAAGTTGTAATACAAAATCAGCTTCCACTTCCAAAAATAGTGATCTCCACTCCTAATCTTGGTTCACAGGTTTTGAGCCCTCAGACATTCTTCAAGCATCACACGCCTCTGCAAACAGTAGTTCAGAACGGAACAGAACATCCACTGATATCGATACCCAATACGTTCCCTTCACTGGACTTCGTTAATCGGATAATCGAAAAGACAACTGGCAGCAGCAGCGGTGGTAGCGGCGATAATAGTGGTGGCAGCAGCGATAATAGTGGAACTACGGAGAACGTTGAGATCATTCATCACTCTGACGGCAGCGATACCTGGAGCGGTGATAGCAATCATCATAACTCACTAGACGTTCAAGACAAGAGTTTCCTAAAAGGGATCAAGATAATTGATGTCGATAGAAGTAATCCCCACCTCTTGAAGGTGACACTCGAACGACATAGTGGAAACCTCCCCAAGTACGTTGCAGTTGTAGCCGTTGGAAAAGATGGCCAAACTATTTCAGGCAGTACGACTATTCGAAGCGATGACATCTCAAACACATTAACAGTCAACGTGGTATTGAAGAACAACAATGACAAGAACGGCCATTTGGATACGAGCGCAGATGTAATAGTCTGGGTCGTTCCGGCGGCCTTAAGTCTTTAGCTGACAGGACTATAAACAAAGGACCGAACGTAGAACATAGGAGACCAATAGCGTAAGTGTTATTGGTACTACAGCTCCTTTTTTTAGCAGCATCGCCGGAGTCAGGATAGCCCTAGGCCACACTAATGAAATGAAACGGACCATACTATATTTTTTCATGCCACTTTTATCACAGACTCAAATATTGCGATGAGAGGATATCTGGCTTGTCCATTTCTGAAGCCATTACTGTTATTATACTTAGTAGCATTGACACCAAGAATATTACTGTGAGATTTTACATCGTAGCCTAGCGATACCAGTAAAAGGTAATAGCCAGGCTCTTTTACATTGATGATGTTACGAGGTTTTGTCTTGCTCTATATATGACTATTCATACCCTTGTTCTTTGCCGTTGCTGCAAAAAACCGTCATAAACTTTTTGGGTATAACCATCGTCGCAGCAATCGACTCAAAAGAGGCATTGCGAAATACGTAAGACCAATTACTAATATTATAGTAATAAACAAATTAAAAAGCAATGGCTGCAATCCTAAGTAAGGTCTAAGAATAAACGATGCTAGCAAGCTAATACAGTATGCTGCAATGAATGTAACTATTGCCATTTTCCATCTAGGAGGAGGTACTATAGCTTTCAAGTCTGGTAGAGTAAACCATGTCTCCAAGCCAGTCGCCTTCTGTGGGTATGGAGTAGAGTATTTGTTTGCCTCTTCTGCTAGTTTGTGCAAGTCTTCTGAATTTTCCCATGCTTCAAGAGAGGCCTTGTCTCTAAATCTGTGAATTACATGTCTCGCACTTGAATCTGTGCCTGTTTCCATGATCGTTATTGTTCCTAAGTAACCATGTACTTTCCTTTCTAGTATCAAAAAGCGTCCAAGCCATTCGTCATAATCCTTTTCACATCCAGGTTTTATCCTTATATTAACAACGACAGTAACTTCTTCTGAGGCACGCTCAGTATCTTGGTTTTCACCACCCATTGTTAGAGTATAGGGAGAAAAGTTAATAACTCTAACTAGATGCCCTTCGTTATTTTTTGGTACAGTTTTGCTTTGATGCACATTAACCTGATAACAAAAAGATAAAGCTCACACTGGACTAAGGATATAAGAGTGGTAAGTCAAGTGTCATTAAATAGACCCCACTACTTCCATCTTACAAATCTCTTATCCAAGTATCCATGATGGAAAAGCTTGCATTAGAGACATGGGCCCCAAGGAAACAACAACCACTAAATCTGCTTTCATAACAATAGACTAGTAAATGCCTCCTACATTAGACGAAAGTATGAAGGCCCGAGTAACTAAAGGGTTCGATCCGTTCTAGGATGACAGCATACATTATGTTCAAAGATATTTCGATGCTAAACCCCTATTACGCAGATTTAATTATGATACTTGTCTATTAATATGTCGATGACTACGATTTTAGTAACAGGAGCAACCTGGAAGGTAATACCAGTAACACACGCCAAAACTTTTTTGAAGGGCAAATCTACACCCTTTACTATAAGAGACAGTCGTAATACATGACGTCTGGACTGAGGACGTAGTTGAATTCAAAGGAAGATATTATAATATACCTACTTCGAAAATAGGCCCGAAACCAATTCAAAAACCACATCTTCCACTCTATCTAGGCGGATTCACTCCTAACACATTTTCAAGGATTGCGAAATATGCGGATGGGTGGCTGCCCGCTGCATCGGGTTCTTTAGAATATATTGCAAATGGTATCAAGACTTTGAGAGAGAAAGAGAAAGAAAAGAAGGAAAACAAACACCTCGAAGTTATCACGCTAATTTTTCCTGAAGTAAATGAATCGAATAAAAAAGGGGACTAAAGGGCACCGTTCAGGGGGAGTATTGATGATGTTGGGAATGATCTCCAACGAATAAAGGAAATGGATTATGTGTTACCGTTATAATTGTTCTTCTAAATTTATGAGACAAAACTGTAAGTAAATTGAAAACATCTTGTCCTGTTTTTGTATCCAAGTTTCCTGTAGGTTCATCGGCAAGAATTATTTTAGGATCGTTCATTAGTGCCCTTGATATAGCTACTCTTTGTTGTTGACCACCACTTAGGTTAGATGGTTTGTATTTAGCTTTATCCTTGATTCCTAGAAATTTCAACAATTTTAAAGCGCGACGTTTTCTATCATTATCATTCATACCACCTGTAATACCAGGAAACTCTACATTCTTCATTATAGTTGTCCTATTAATCAAATTATAAGACTGAAAAATAAAGCCTATTGTGTTATTTCTTACAGTTGCAATTTGAGAATCATCTGAATTCGATAGAATAAGCATAAGAATTGTTCGGCAATTTGTCCAGGAACCGTTCAATGTTCTTAAAATCGTTGACTGTGAAACTCGGAGGAAGTTGAAATAGTATTGAGCCCAATTTGTTTGCTGTTATCAATGGAGATATTTTATCCAGAACGACTAGGGTGATCCACTTAGTAGCGGGCCCCATTATTCTATAGTTGGGCTTTCTTTCTTTTCATTTTGATGACAATACCACTCAGTATTACTGAGTTCTCTTGGCATGTCTGAGTTT